>Ga0102944_1002683_pt1 | contig 10198 bp, 10 predicted proteins | sample SalPonD_shore_MG_FD_78172 | JGI IMG/M metagenome (GOLD analysis project Ga0102944, IMG submission 78172) | Salt pond soil microbial communities from South San Francisco under conditions of wetland restoration - Salt Pond MetaG... | ecosystem: Environmental > Aquatic > Marine > Intertidal zone >... | reverse complement strand
CAGTTAAGTAACCTAAGCCCCCTCCAATTGCTTCACCCCCTAATGATGCTAACACAATTTGAGTAGTTGGCATAGATATCCAAAACTTACCAAACCCAAATATCCCTTCTTTTTGAAGCTCTTTAACATTATGCATTGATTTAATTTTTGCATCAATCGCTTTTTGTTTTTCTCCAGTTGCTTGATAGTATGCTGAAGTTATACCTAAAGGGTCTTGAGCTGTAAAAGCTGTTGCCAATAAACCAGGAAAACCAGCTTTTTGTAATTGTTGATAATATTGACCATAAAATTCTGAACCTTCATATGGAAAGTCAACTTCAAAATTGACAGTACCATCTGGTTTTGTTATTTTTGTTACCTTTGTTTCTGGGTGCCAATCTGAAATACTTTGGTTTACTTTTTGAAATGCTGTTTGTGAATCATGATATGCGGTTTCTACTTTTTTAATATCTTTGTCTAATAACTTTTTATATTCATTACCAGACATTACTTTTTCTTCTCCTGAAGAAGTTATAATTTTATATTTAATATTTGGGTCAATCTGTTCACGAGTTGTTTGTAAATTTGAAAGCGTTTTTCCTAACATTATTTGTTGGTCATGTACAGCCTGTAAATATTGACTTTTATGTACTACTTCTTTTTTTGTAAGTTGCTGTTCAGCCCATTTTTTAGCTCCTTTTGTAGTATAAACTTTTGGTGCTTCTTTTGCTTTTTCTTCAATAATTTTTTCTACAGAAGGAACATTAGGAATTGATTCCCCTGTACGCTTTTTATATAATTTTTCTCCAATTTGTGCACTTGCACCTCCTTGTTGTAAAAACATTTTTTCAATTGGAGTAACATCTAATTTTTCTAATTGTTCAGTATTTATTATTTGTTTTCCAACAGATTTCTTTTCTTCTACTTTTGTTACTTCTTTTACTGTTGCTGGTTGACCAGTTCGTTTTTGATATAATTGTGCTCCTAATTTAGATGCTGGTCCACCACGTGCTATTAGCATTCTTTCTAATGGAGTTTGTGGTAATCCGACTTGTTTTCCAACAGGTTTAAGCGTTTCTGGTTTTGCCTTAATTTCAGTTACCTTAGTTGTTGTTACAGGTGATTTTTTAGTTACTTTAGTTGTTGCTTGTGACTTTGCTTTTTTGAAAGATTCAGCACGTGCTTTTGCAATTTGACTTAATAATGATTTTGTTGTTTGAGGTTTGAGTGTTTCTTTGGTAATAGGTGCAGGAGCTTTTTCTCGTTCTACTCCTGGTTTCAATGGACCTACAAAATCGTAAGGAACTTTTTTAACTTCAGCTCTTTTGGGTTTTTCCTTTTTTTGAGCTGCTAATCTTTCACGAAGTCCTGTTATACGTTGAAGTGCTTCTTTTGCTCTTTTTTTAGTTGCAGGTGATATTTCTTTTTTTACAGTATCTACTTTTGGTTTTACTGGAGTTTTTGTAACTGTTTTTGTTCTTGGTTTTGGTTTTACTGGAGTAGGTATCTTTGCCCCGACTCTTGACTTAATAGATTGTGGAATAACAGGCGGTGGTCGATATGCAGGTTTTGGAGCAGCCTTTCTTTGTGGTGCTTTGTATGTTGTTTTTGTAAACTGTAAATCTCCTTCTCTACCTTGTTCAAGTTGATATCCTCGTTTTTGATAGTCTTGAATTTGTTTTCTATATTCTTCTAAACTTTGTTGAGCTTCTTGCAATCGTTGTTTCTCTGATTGTATTTGTTGTCTGGCTTTTTTTCGTTGTTGTGCTTCTCGTACTCTAAAACGAGGGTCTTTCATTAATCGTTCTCGGTATGCTCTGGATTTTTTGTATTTTTTCATTTGTTGTTCTGCTTGACTAAGTTGTTTTAATCCAGAGCCTACTGTTTGTTTTTGTTGTTGAATATTAGAATAAACTTTACTATAATTTGCCAACTAAACCACCACATATAAAAAAATTATTTACTTTATTATAAAGTAGATTAAAACTAAGGAATAGAGTATTCCGTATCATTCACAACCTGCTTATAATATTAAGCGGCATACTTCATAAATGTTACGTTTAAGATATGCAATAGATAAAAAAGTATGAATGAATTTATTGTGTTAAGCGGGAAGTAGAAAGAAAAATAGTTATGTCAGTGAAACATAATGGAACTATTTTTGTTCTACTCCCTTTCGCCCACAATTTTTTACATGATGTACATTATCATTTAGTGTCCACTCCAAAGCTCTGCGAGTGGTCATTAAATGTTGACAGTACCAAGGATAATCATTAATTTCTAATAATTCATCAATGTGATGAATCATTTCAATAATTTCTTCATCAGGTCTTCTTTTCATTTTTTTTCTCTCCATGAAATACTACCTTTTTAGTATCTTGTGGATATTCTATCGCTTCTTTTACAAAATCAAGCATAGCGTTTTGAGCTTTTATAACTTTCATAAAAAATTTACTTCTTTCATTATTAATAACTAAAATAGAACATAAAAAAATAATAACTGACAAAAGAAAATGAGTTTTCAATGATATTACTTCTTGGTATGACAAATACCATGTTAATATATATCCAATTGCTGCTATCACTAACGTACATATTATAATCTTCATATTGAACTTAATTTTTTTGACTTTATCCTGAATGTCATCAGCTTTTTCTTGTAAATAATTAACTGCTGCTTCACTCATTCTTTTTCATCTCCTTTTTTTGTAACTCTGCTAATCTTTTAAAACTTTTTTGTGAATCGTCATATATTTTTTTAGCTTCTTCTTTTGTAACAACATCTCTTTTAATAAGTCCGTATTGAGTAATGTTATTTCCTAGTATTCCAGAAAAAGCAATTAGTTTTACCATTGTTTCGAATATTGGGTCGAAATGTGGAGGAACCCATACACCGCTTCTACAAATAAATATTTTATCAATATTTTGATTAATAACAGGCAATTTATCATATGTAATATATTTGATATCTACTTCTTTTAAAATATCTTTTGAAATATCTTCTTTGGCACTGGATAAATGTTCATTCATTGCCCACTTTGGATGTACAAACAAAACTTTTAAGTTAGGATACTTTTTAGCTAAATGATATACCCAATTTCCACAATTTAATGCTCCTTTTGAATACAAATCATGATGAGCATCAAAGTGAATAAGAAGATGTGGAGTTCCACCGTTTGCAAAAAATGGAAATGCTTTTTCATGACTTTCAGCTACACCAAGTTTTGTTTGATGTGTAATACGTAATCCTTTTTCACGTAGTTGTTTTAAAATTTCAATGGGTTGAAAATCTGCATAAGTTTTAGGGTCAGTTTCTTTAAAAATATCTACAGAACCATATCTTATAGGCCAAATAATGTTACTAAACATATTTAATCTTTCATGAGTTTCGCTATGTCCCCAATCCCAAATGATTTTTTCTCGAACAAAGTAATCAAAGTCAATAGATAGGTATATCATTTGTCCTCCATATATACATAATCTGTAAATCCAACATCACAGTTTTGACAATCCATTACATTTGGGTTATCATTGCCACAAAATTTACACATTCGGTATATTTTCTTATTTTTTAATTGTATCTTCGTAAACCAACTTACATGTAAGTAACTCATGGTACAACTCTCGCAAATTTATATACTAATTTATCACAGTTTCCGCAATGAATATACCACCAATTTTCATCAAATGATACAACCATTAAACCGCTTGGTGCATTATTAGATAAGCAATGTTTACAGTGTACATACTTTAGATATGTATTACAACCACACTCTGCACATTTTTCATTTTCCATTTAAGACACCCTATTTACTTTCATTAATACATTTTTAATTACAGTACTCATTTGATTTGGTAAATCTGTAATATCATTACATCTAAATTTTTTTCCTTTACGAAAAAGTTCATAATTATCATTACAACCTAACATAATACCTACAACTGATATGTCCTTTGATTCTAATCGGTTAATCTCTTGTTTACATTTTTGTATATACTCTTCATGACTTGTAGAAGAATCATAATCATTTGGAGCAGCGTCAGTAATGACAAATAAGAGTTTTCTTTTTGACTGTATCTTACTAAACGATTTTTCAGCTCCAAATAATGCTGGTAATATAGGTGTACTGTCTCCACTAGAAATAGGTGCAAATTTATTTTTTGCGTATTCCATTTTTTGATTGAATGATTTTATACCATAAATATCATAATCATAATTTATATTTCTAACAGCGAATACTACCACCTCAACATTATATTTCCCAAGCTCAAGTGATTTTGCTATAACATATGCAGTCTCTGAAGCTTGTCGCTCTATACTATGCATAGAACCAGAGCCATCTAATAAAATAATAACTGATAAATCGGCAAATTCCTTTTTTACTTTTCTTTTAAACACACGCATATTAGTAGGACTTGTTGCAATACTTGGTAATCTGTGCATTTCTAATTTTCCACGAGTTTGATGATGGCTCCATCCATCACCTCGTTGAGCTATTATTTTAAAAATTTGAGAAAGTCGTAATGCAAGAGGGTCTAATGACACAGTATTTATCGGTTCTCCTGCGATATCATATCTATTTGACATTGTTGATAAACCGTTATCTTTTTCAAAATAAGATGAAAAATCAGGTGAAGCTTCACAAGATTTAATGGTTTCTGATTCATTCATTATTTCTTCGCCTGCTTCATGTTCTAATTGATTACTCATAACTTGAACAAAATTTTCAACTGTAGAATCTATTTCTATATCATCATCTTTTTCATTATCATCTTCGTCATTTTCATGTTCATCAGATTCATCATCGATGTCTTGGTCCTCCTCATGTTCATCTTTAGAAATATCATTTGTATCATCAATGTCATCATCATCTTCATCTTCTTGCTCTGGTGAATCGTCGTCAATTATTGGTAACGTATTATTAATAATATCATCGTCTTGTTCAGGTATTTCATTGGTATTTTCTTCATTTTCGTCCTCGTCATATTCTTCGTCTTCCTGGTCTTGTATTGATTGGAGGGAATCCATAATTTGTTCTGCTAATTCTTCACTTTGTTGATTTTCACGAGGCATATTTTCTGCATCATCACCACAATGTTCAGTACTTACAGGAGACGTTGCAGATACATTATCAAAATTATCTGTACTATTTTTTTGACAAACAATACGAATTTGTTCTTCAATTTTCTTGGTAATACGTGCAGCTTGTCTTTCTGTTCTTGTTTCAACTGCTTCTCTTGTTTTTTCTAAAAACCAATTATAATCATTACCTAACTCTTGTTTCAGTTGATTATGAACTTTTTTTGGTAATGGAGGAGCACCAGTTTTTTTCATTGATTCACGTAAAATTAGTTGACTAATTCTTTTTTCTAATGATGTTGTTAACGAATCTTTGTACGGTAGTACTTCTCGATTTAAATACATAAAGTATAAACGAGCTTTAGGATACAATCGAGATACTCCTTCTTCAACACGACCATCTTTGATAACATTTGAAAGATTTCTATCAATATTCCTTTTCCATGCTTTTGATTCTGTAAATAGAATGTGACCTAGTTCATGAAGTGTTAATGCTTTTTGTAATATAAGATTTTTAAATTCATCTTTATTTACTTGTGTATTTATTAAAATTCTGCTATCAGAATCACAACAACCAATCTGATTCATATGAATTACTTGTAAATGAATACGATAATTATCGGCAAGAATGCGAGCATACTTTTCTAACCGACGTGCTCTAATAACAGCTCTTGTATCATCCATTCATTTCACCATTCATCATCATCGTCATCTTCATCATAAATTGGTCTATCAACAGATTGAGTTTGATGAATAAGAATATCAAGTTGGTCAAATACAACGCTACGGTCACTTTCTCTAAATCGGTTGATAATTAAATTAGCATCACCACTTTGTATTTTTCGTGCTAAGTTCATTAGTGTACGTGTTGATAGTGGTGTTGTGATATTATTCTCAGCGTAAGCTTTTCTCATTTTTTTTGTAAAGTTCATAATATCATTAATAACGTCCTTTGATACATTCATGGAACGTAGAATTTTTCTTTCGACTTTTTCGTTATAATCGATTTTAATTTGTGTATGAAATCTATCAGCTAATGATTCGTTAACTTCTTGGGTTCCTGCATATCCAAGTTCAGTTGGATTCATTGTAGCAACTAAACGAAAATCAGGGTGAGCGTCGATAACTTTACCATCTTTTTCTGTAAGAATTAAAATACGTTCATCATCAAGCACCGAATTGAGTTTAAACAACACATCAGCTGGTGCTGCGTTAATTTCATCGATAACTAATATCCAACCATATCTCATAGCTTTTGTGAGGATACCATCAATCCAAACTGTAATAGCGCTTCCTTTTTTACTTATAATAGACCAATGACCTACTAAATCTTCAACAGTACAACCACCATTAAGTGATAATCTTCGATATGGTCGTTTATTCATTGCACAATACTTTCGTGCAAGAGCAGTTTTTCCTCCTCCTGTTGGACCTTTCAAAAGAATATTTTCAGGGGGGTCTGTTCTTGACATTGCTTCTACAAACGTTTCATAATCACTTTTTCCATTTTCGATAAGACGTGGAAAATATTTGAAATTTTTAGGAATGAGATTTCTAAATTCAGATGAGACTTCACTGAATGGCGATTCTTCAATTTCCTTTTTTATTTCTTGTTTTGTTTGTATAGTTACTTTTTTACCATCTTGAATAGATTTAATTTTGTTCTCAAGCTGTTCTACAGAATCTATTCTTTCCGTTACCCATCGACGGTTATATTTTATTTGCCAACTTTCCGTTACCCATCGACGGTTATATTTTATTTGCCAAGAAAGACCATAATTTCTTTCTTTAACATAACCACAACTAGCTTCACCATATTTAACCAAGTGTCTTCCTTGATTATCAGGTTCACCGATAGATAAATCTTTGATACTTTCAGCCTTTTTTTGTAAATCTGTAACGGTTACTTTCGTTTCCATTATGTTTCACCACTATTGAATATGCCTATCAATATATATAAAGCTTTTCATTTTTTTAATAACTTTTACCATATGATTTTTTCAATACCTCTTTTAGGTAGTTGCCTACCTTTAATATTGTCTTTATGTATCCGGAATTTACTACCAACCGCAGTTTTTACAGTTATATAACTTCCTGATACTTTAATCACTTTACTAGTTCTACATTTTGAATCTTTATCAATATATGTTATGAATTTTCCTTTAAGATTCTTTTTGTCTATCATGTAGAATAGTAATAACCTAGAAGGATATATAGTTTTGTTTTCTAAAAATTTATTTTATGTTATTTAATTATTAAAAAATTATATTTAACGTTAATTTCATGTTTTAGGCTATGTAAATTTTGTTATATATGTTAAGTTTAATGAAATTTTATATGGAGAAATGGACATTTGTTATACTGAAAAATCGAAGTCATCATATGTACTATCTTCATCTGATTTATTTTCATATTGATAGACAACAACATTTTTTCCAATTCGTTTAGTAGCCATTTCTATATATTCTGGATTAAGTTCTATACCAATCCATCTTCTATTCATTTTTTTTGCTAGAAGTGCGGTTGTTCCGCTTCCCATAAACGGGTCGAGAACAATTCCTGGTTCATATCCTGCGTTACAGTTACACCAATCTTCCCATGTAACGACTTTTTTTCCGTTTTCATCAAAATCTGTAATACGGACTTTTGGAGCTCCGCATTTTGTACAAACTCGTTCAGGGCAACATGCTTTCATAGGAATTTCAAGAAGCTCTTGTGGAAACGTAGCGAAGTGAACCTCTTTTGTTGGGTGTGTATTTATAGTAAACACGTCAGAGCGATTTTTACCAAGAGGATTTCTAAAATCAGCAGGGTCTCTATCTTTTGTAAATCCTTGTCTTACACTTGCTTCTTGTTCTTTTGAAAGATATTTTGATTTTTCGTAATCGTTATCAGTAGTAAAAACATCTGGTCTATTTTTTCCTAATGGATGATATCCTGTACCATCATAATGCATATCATGTTTATCTGTAAATTGCTTATTAATATGGTCATCGTCGCATTGTGATTCTGACCATTTAGCTCCTGTGTTATTCCATCCTTTGATATTTTTTAATCCTTCGTCTAATGTAACAATAGTTTTATCTTCTCGTTTTGGTAATGGTTTCGATATATGCGGTATGCGAATATTGTCCATATCAAAGTAATATTTCCGGTTTTTAGTAAAGAAAAATACATGTTCATAACTATTGTTAAACCTATCTTTCACACTTGTTGGCATGTTGTTCAATTTTTGCCATACTATATCATTTCTTAGTGTCCACCCATCATCTTGCATTGCAATAGCTAACCTAGATGGAACTAATAATAATTGTTTTGACTGTATCCATTTTCCATCATACTTTAATTGACTATGAACTTTATCTATAACTGATTGACGTTGTTTTTCTGTTTCTAATTGATATGGGTTATCATTACCAGGACGTTTCATTCCACCTCCTGCATATGAATCACCAACATTTAAAAAATAACTTCCATTTGGTTTTAATACTCTACGAATTTCTCTACCAACTTCTACCATTTTGTCAATGTAAAACTGTGGATGTGATTCAAGTCCGATTTGCCCGTCTACTCCATAGTCTCGAAGTCCGTGGTAGGGAGGACTTGTTATCACCATATCCACTAAATTATCAGGCATTTTCTTTAAAACTTCAATAACATCTCCTTGATGTATTTTATTAATCCATTTATCATACGACAATTGTTTCACCTACATATTGATATTTTTCACTTGTTTCAGCTTCTATAAGACTTTTCATTGCTTGTTTTCCAAGATGAAGTTGCCAATCATCTGGTTCTTTAATTGTAAGATATTTTTGAACTAATTTTCCTACATAAATTCCAACTTTATCATATTTATGAAAGTACTTGACATTCATAAAAATAAAAATAGTTGTAATTGTCATTTGACCAAAAAGTATTCCAGTATAATTAAATATCAATACCCAAACAAAATATCCTAATAATATTGTTGGTAAAAGTGTACCTCCACATCTTTCAGCTATCGGGTCATATTTTTTTGCGTTTTCAATATCATGATTTTCAGCAGCTATGATTACTTTATGTTCAGTTCCATGCCACTTTCTTACTCCTTTAAAAACAAGAATATATAATAATAAATATAATAAAAAATACAAACAAAGTAATCCTCCTGTTATTAACCAAGATAATAATTCAATAGATATAGAAATTGTTGGTAAAGAAGGTCCAATAGTTTCACTAATTGGAGCAAATAAATCAATAAAAAACTGGGCAACACTACCTGCAAATGTATATGTTAAAAATACAACAACATCAAACATGGGAAACAATACACACAACTTTTTTAATGAACTCCATGAACCTTTATTTTCATGAACTTCATATCCAAATTTACCTTGATTTTGTCCTTTTTTTATTCTACCAAAAATGACTTTATGTGTTTTACCATAAACAGTGACATTCGGATTTCTACCACCAAATGATATTCCACTAAACTTTAATTTTTCTGTCATCTCTCACTCACTAGTGTATATACTAATGCTTTTTAAAATCTTTTATCATTTTTCGCCAGATACAATTGCTTGAATCCAATCCATAAGAATATCACCATTTATCATTTTCATATTATACGCTTTTTTGATGTAATCTTCACAATCTAAATGCATATTATATATTTTACTACATGTTATATCATCTAATCCGGCATTTAATAACCAATTTTTTGTGCTTACTGAAGGCATAATATGTACATCTACATTGATATTCTTAAATCCCGCATGTTCTAATAAATCAACTAAATCATCAATAGTATATGTTCTTCTTTTTTCTTTTAACTTAAACATATTAGTATAAAACGTTCTTGCTCCTTGAGGTGGAACTCCTTCTGAAATAACAAACTTACAACCAGATTTTAATGTTCGATAACACTCATTAATAGCTTTCTTTTGATTTTCTATGTGATGGAAACACATTCTAGCTGTAATACAATTAAATGATTCGTCATCAAATTCCATATTTTCAGCGTTCATATTGACATAATCTATTTTTGGGTTACTTCTTTTTTCACTTGCTATTTTTAGCATTTCATCAGATATGTCAATACCACAAATATTTCCACAATAGTTAGCAAGCTCATGTGCAATGATACCTGTGCCTGTT
>Ga0102944_1002682_pt1 | contig 10198 bp, 16 predicted proteins | sample SalPonD_shore_MG_FD_78172 | JGI IMG/M metagenome (GOLD analysis project Ga0102944, IMG submission 78172) | Salt pond soil microbial communities from South San Francisco under conditions of wetland restoration - Salt Pond MetaG... | ecosystem: Environmental > Aquatic > Marine > Intertidal zone >... | reverse complement strand
GTCTCATACCGACACCAATCCGCCACCGTGCGCGCCGGGACGCCGAGCTCTCGCCCGATGCGCTTGTAGCCCATGCCGCCCTCGTGCAGTTCACGGGCCCGGCGCACCACGGCGTCTTCGGCCTTCGCTCTCTGATGGTCCTGGCCCACTCGGTAACCTCGATGGTTTCTGCGTATGGCTGGCATCATTTCCTCAATAAATCCTCATGATTTATTAACGGCGGCAGCCTATTGGGCTGTTAGGGGCCAAAAAGGGCAACCTGCCTGGTTTCGGCCTCGTATCTGTCCGCAGCCTGCTTCCAGTAATCAGCGTCAATTTCGCACCCCACCAAATCCACCCCGTAGTAGTGGGCAGCTATTGCAATGCTCGCGCTGCCGAGGTGGGTATCTAGTATCTTCATGCCTGGCTGTGCGTACTGCTGCAGCAGCCATTCATACAACTTCACGGGCTTCTGTGTCGGGTGTATGCGGCGCTCGTTCAGCTTCTTGTTCCCCTGCTGTCTCATGCTTCCTATGCCGTCGCCCTGCATCATCCCGCGCCACATGTAGCGCACCACATCCACCCGTTCGTTTAGGCTGCAGTACGCTATTTCCGCGCCGCTTTGGTCTGCCCCGTCGTTTACCTTGTCCCAAACTATCGCGCCGCCTTGCAGCTTCACGGGCATGTAGTTCGAACCCCATATAATCTGGTGCCTCGCCACCCGTCGCAGTTCGTCAAAGTATTCCGGCGGCGGCTCTCTATCCCAGTCCTTCTTGCTGTATCCGCCATCCATGCACCGCAACACTGTCCCGTTTTTCTGCTTCACGCCGTGGCAGCGGTTCGTCCCGCCGTCCTCGCCGCGCCCGTATGGAGGGTCAACAATGGCAAGGTCAAACGCGCCGTCTGGCAGCGTTGCCATGTACTCCATGCAGTCGGTATTAAGCAGTTCAATCATCGTGCAAAATGGCCCCTAACAAGCCGAGAACACAAACCGGCGCCCGACCGGCGTAGTCCAACGCGTTGACCGACGGCCAATCATCGCTCGGCAGCGGCTCTGGCTCATCACCGAATACCGTGTTGGTCGTCTCTCCGCAGATAATGCAGGCGTGGCAGTAGCGGCCCGAATGGCTGCCGCCAATGACCAGACCGTGCGGCGTCCAGGTACGGCATACGTCGCACCAGAGGGCGTGTTGGAGTGGCATGAGTTCGTGTTCAGCCATCGCTGGCAACTTCACTCACGGCCTCGATTCGCCGTCCTATCCAACGCGCTACCGGGACGGCCCAGGAATTACCCAGGGCCTTGTATCGCGGTCCATCGGCGCATTCCTCGGCTTTCTTGCCACGCCACGGGATAGCGGTATATCCGTCAGTGAAGCCCTGCAGGCGCTCGCATTCTCTTGGCGTCAGTCGGCGGGCTCGATACTTGCTTATAACTGCCACGGGAGCATGAGCGCCCTTGGCCAGGGTATGACAAGGATCGCCCGGTTTCGGATTGCTACGGTTTGTTTTACTCGTGATCTGTGTCGGGTCGAACGCGACAATCGGCTGACCTCGCCCTGTGCCATCCTCGCTGGCGTCAAATCCTTCTGCGCGCAGGGTGTGTGCCACGTCTCCGTTTATACCTTGCGCGATGAATGTCTCTGTCTCGAAATCCTGTCTCCCGCTGGCGGTATGGCTGGCATTGAGGGCGGTCGATACGTTGATCGGTCCTTTCGTGTTGTTGCCGCCGAAGGCTTGCGGCACGAGAGTTTGAGTAGCATCACTATCTGGGCTGCACTTTGAGTATCGCGCGCACAACGATGTCGCCACGTGTGGCACTATATGCCTTGCGGCGGCTCCGTCGACCTCTCCTCCTGCGCCGCGGCTTACAAAGCTCGCATTAAGATTTCCGGCAACTTTCGCCCCCGCTTCTCGGCGCGGCGCAGGATGCCCTTGCAGGCCGTGGCGCTCAGAAAGTACCGCTGCGGCACGTCGCCAGTCTCCAAAATGTCCGACAACGAACACACGGCGGCGTCGCTGGGGAACTCCGAAGTATTGAGCGTCAAGAACTCGGTAGCTGATCCCATACCCGAGTTCCGAAAGTCCGGCCAGGAAGGAGAAGAAGGCGTATATTTCTTCTGAGTCGTACTCGTCTTCAGTTTCCACTTCCTGTCCGTCGCGTCCCATACCCATCGGTGGCGGCGGTGGACATGGATCGGGCGCGTCGTGAGACAAAGATGACATGACGCCGGGCACGTTTTCCCATACCACCCACTCGGGCCGGACTTGCTCAAGAACACGAAGAAACTCGAGGGTGAGGTTGCCACGCGGGTCAGCCAATCCCTTTCGGAGTCCGGCGACGCTGAATGACTGGCAGGGGGTTCCTCCTGCAACAAGGTCAACTGTTCCTCGGTACTCACTCCAATCCACCTCCGTCATATCGCCCAGGTCTGCCACGCCAGGGTAGTGATGCGCTAGCACCTCCTTTGGGAACGGCTCGATCTCGCTGAACCATTGAGGCTCCCAGCCAAGCGGCTTCCAGGCGACGCTGGCCGCCTCGATGCCGCTACAGACCGTTCCGTACCGAATCCTCACGCCGGCACCCCCAACACGTCCCGTTCATCCGCGACGCGCAGCACGTTGACCTCGTTGCCGGTAATCTTGCACCGGCGCCGGCCGTCCTCGACGATGCGCCCCTGGAGCAGCAATTCCTTCACGCGCCCGCTGATTTGGTTGATGCGCAGGCCCGTCGCCGCTTCGAGCTCTCGGCGCGTCATGGGTTCTGGAGCAACCGATAGGGCCGAGAATATTTCCTCGGTGGCGCGGAACAGGCGCCCGTTGTTCTGCATCCGTCGGTAGGCCGAGGCGCTGGTGGTGCGGACGGTCACAGCTACGCGCTCCGCTTATACGCCAGGCCGACGCGGTTCTCGGCCGCCAGCCGGTAGAGTTTGGTCCCGGCCGGATTGCGCCGATGCTTCGCGCCCTTTTTCGTCTTGCGCCGGTCGACACGCTCGTCGCGGTCGTGATGTGCCGGGCGGTGCATTTTACCCGTGTAGATACTGGACGATGTTTGCTTCACCTGGTTGCTCGGCAGGCTCGCGGCGCCGAGGCCTAACATCATCGGGAGCAGTTGGTTCGCTTTCATCGGATAATCTCCTCACGCATAGGTAAACCCGCTGGATTTGCTGCTCGACTCCGGCACGTCGCCTACGAAGTTCTGGAACCGGCAAAACTGCCCCTGCCAGGTCAGGTACACCGTGCCGGTGCGGCCCTTTCGCTGCTTGCGGATGATGGCCTCGCCGATCCCCGCCATGTGCGAGTCCTCGTTGTAGACCTCATCGCGGTACAGGAAGATGATCACGTCGGCGTCCTGCTCGATGGAGCCGGAGTCTCGCAGGTCCGATAGCATGGGACGTTTGTTGTTTCGCTTATCGCACTCCCGATTCAGCTGCGACAGCGCGATCACGGGAACATTGAGCTCCTTAGCGAGAGCCTTGAGGCCCTGGCTGATGCTGGAAATCTGGTTGGTCCGATTCTCCCCCTCGCCGCGCATGAGCTGGAGATAGTCCACGACGATGAGGTCCAGGCCGTGCTCTCGCGCCGCGCGACGGGCCTGCGTGCGCATCTGGGAGACGCTGAGCGCCGCCGTGTCGTCAATCAGGACGTTGGCCCCGTTGAGCTTGCCAATGGCGGCGGTCACCCTGGCCCATTCATCGTCAACCAGCTTGCCGGACAGGTGGTGGGCATAGTCGATGCGACCGAGCGAGCACTGCATTCGGTCCACCAGCTGCACGTCCGACATTTCCAGAGAAAAGACCTGGACGGTCTTGCCGCACCTCACCGCCGCGTGCTCGGCGATGTTCATGGCGAACGTCGTCTTTCCCATCGACGGGCGCCCCGCGACGATGATGAGATCGGACGGGTGCAGCCCGTAGGCCATGGCGTCCAGATCATCAAACCCGGTCGACATGCCCGTCAGGCCCTCGCTGTTGAACCGCTCCTCCAGGGCGTCGACCGAATCCATCAGGATTTGATTCAACGTGCGCCCCTTGTCCTCGACGCCGCCGATACCGCTGACGATTTGCCCGGCCCGGTCGATCTTCTCGGCCAGCGGCGCGTCCTGCCAGACCAGCTCCGAGATTTGCATGCTTGCCGCCGCCAAACGCCGTTCCTGGGCCTTGGTCTTGACTGTCCTGGCGTAGGCGTTCACGTGCGCCGCGCTCGGCACGTTCCGCGGGAGCGCCCCGACGTAGCCCGGGCCATCCGCCGCTTCGAGCTCACCGCTGGCCTGCAGCTTGTCGATGACCATCAGGGCGTCGGTTGGGCTTTGCGAGTTCGCCAGTTGCGCGATGGCCGCGAAAATGACCCGGTGCGTCCGGGCGTAGAAATCCTCCTCGCTGACAATCTCGCTCACCGTGTCCCAAGCCGACGGGCTCAGCATCAGGCCGCCGAGTACGGCTTGCTCGGCTTCGAGAGAGTGCGGTGGTGTTTTAATTTCTGCTGACTCCACGTTCGATCACCTTGTCGAAGTTTCTGCGCTCCAGCAGCCAGCCCAAATCTGCTCGCCAGCCGCTGCCGTTCTCGCCCATCCAGTGCGGGTTCGTTCGTACCGTGGAGAAAAACCAATCCCAGAACCTCATGTCGCGATGCTTCGGGTCTTCGCGCCATCGGGCCTGCAGTGTCTTCTCGCGTTTCGATCCCTTCCAGCGTGAGACGACTACGGACTGCAGTTCAGGGAGCTTCTCGTGGTACAGCTTGATGATTTCTTCATGCGGACAGGATTCCGGCTTGCCGGAATCGGACATGTCTTTTCTTGTATCTGTATCTGTATCTGTATGGCGTTTCTGGTCGTTACCGTCCGTTACATCACCGTTACATCCGTTACCGTCCGTTACACCTTTCTTCTTCTCGCGATGACGCCTGACTCGCTCCCGCGTCTGCTCTTTGACGGTCTCATAGTCTTGTAAGGCTTTGTATTTCCCGTGATTTACAATCACCCACCCCCAGGGACGATGTTCGTCGATACGAACGATCCGTCTTCCTTCCTCGCCTTCGGTTCGCGTGTAGGGGTCGGGATTTTCTAGAACCTCGATCCCGGCCTTGATATGTTCGATGGGAATTCCGGTCCGTCGCGAGATGGCGGACGGCGTCATATCGACGACTCCGTCGGAGTCGCAGAGCACGATCATCTGCTGAAACGTTACAAGGGCGCGCCAGTCGTCGGCCAACGTCCCGTCGTAGATGGAGTCGAATATCTTTCCGTACATCAGCCCTTAGCCCTACGGAGCAAGTCTGCTTCCATCCGCTCAACGTCTTCGGGTGCTCTCATAGCCTTGAGGCGGTTCATCTGGTCGAGCCATTTGCGGCGCTCGTCCGAGGTCTCCGCTGTGCACATCCGCATGTAGGCGTGGTCGATGGCGTCCTCGATGTCCTGGGCGGACATGAGTTTCTGGCCTCTGGCGTCGTTGTTCGTTGCCATCACTCGTCCCTCGGCGTTAACGCTTTCCTAGCGAACACCTGTAGCGCGTCGTATTCCTCCCTCGGAAGGACGACGGAGTCTTCGTGGACAACCTTGAGATCGAGCGCGTAGACGAACGCGCCGACGAGATCGAAGGGGACGCCAGCGCTTCCGGACAACCACTTCTGGACCGAGTCGGGACTTATCTTTCGGCCCGCGTATTGCTCCATCCGCTCAGCAATGACCGCGTGTTTGTATTTATTTCGCTGCGAGTCGATGAGCGTCGAGTTATCAGGCATGGCCTATCCCCTTGAATTTAAGGCCTTTCCGTACGGAGCCGAACGCGTCCGCTCCGATCCGAACGCGGGCACGTTATTCCGAAGGCACCTGAATATCGCCCTGACTAAGCTTTTCACCATGAGGACTCGAGACCGGATCGCTCGCGCCGCTGAGATGGGCGAGCAGTTCTTCAAGAGTGAACTCCTCTCCGTCAGGGCCGATGGCTTGGCTGGCCCGGACCCAGTCGTGAAGACGGGTCGCGTGGATGCCGCGGTCGGGTTGACGGGGGAGCTTCGGGAAGATGTGGTTTCGGATGTAGTCGACGGATGTGCCGAGCCGCTTCGCGAAGCGTTCGCGCTCTCCGATGGTGAGGGATCGCCAGTAACGTGATGGGTGCATAACGGTCAGCTTAGAACCATTTTGGTTCCGGTGTCAAGCCGCGCGCGGAACCTTGCCGGTTCTGTCCGTCGGCGCATGGGAGGAGTCAAATATGATGCCCAAATCGCGGGTCACAGAGCTGGATTGTTCAATGGATATCTACGAGGTGCGAAGACGGAACGCGCGCACGATATTAGCGACCGATTTCGAGGGGAATAACACCAAGTTGGCCGAGGCGCTCGGGATCGAGCCAACCTATATTTCCCGCTGGTGGTCTTCCAATCCGAACCAACGGCGAAATATCGGGTCAAACATGGCCCGCAAGCTGGAGCGAGCCGGGCACCGGCGTAAGTTCTGGCTCGACCAGGACCATACCGAGGGTGCTCTGCGGCCCGTGGAGATGGCCCTGACCGTTCCGATTATCGACCTACAGGAAGTTCCGAAATGGTTAAAAAAAACCTCTCAAAAAGGGCTTACAAACACCAAGGAATATGAAACCGTCGCCACGCCTGGCGGCATTGCCGACAACTGCTACGCGATCCGGGTTCAGGGGGAATCCATGGAACCGCGGTTCCCGGCTGGCTCGATCGCTATCGTAAGCCCCGACTCGGGGCCTGAGTCCGGCTCCTACGTCGTCGTCCTCCCCGAAGGGGCCAGCACACCATTATTGCGACGATTGGCTCAGGAGGGCTCTCAGCAGCTCCTCGTGCCCGAGAATGACCGATACCCGGTTCTCGAACTGACGGGACGATACCTGTTCTGCGGCCGCGTCGTCCGGATCCAGCAAGACATCCCATAGGCCTACCTTTCGTCCCCGGCGGGCAATTTGTCCCGCCGGGTTCGTATTTCCGAAAAACGAACCTTTCCGGTTGACAACGAACCTCCGCGGTTCTACAGTGTTTCGTAACAGCCACGGAGGCCGTTATGGACACTCAAAACCTACGCATTGGCGCCACCACCCTGCAGGAACTTCCCTGCATTCTCCCGTCTGACGAGCGCACGCGCGTGCTGTCGCTCCTCGAGGAGCTCGGCGGCAGTCTCGCCTACCTCGGCGTCGACGACCTCGTCGCGGTCAATCCTCGCCTCAGCAATCCCGCTTTCGAAGGGCACTACGTCGTTTTGCCCGACGGCGACGGGTTGGCCGCCTATGGCGGTGTCGAGACGGAGGACGCCGCGCTGTGGTTGTTCATGGATTGGTTTGGAACCGAGGAGGCCGCGTGATGCACAACGATCTGCCCACCGACTACATGAGCCAGTACGCGCGGGCCTGGCGCTTCGAGCTCCGCCGTCGCCGCCGCGTTGCCTTTATTCGCCGCGCGACATGGACCGCTCTGGCGCTGTCCGCAGCCGCTGCTCTGTACGCTTCCCTGCCCCATTGATTCGACCGCCAAGGAGGCAGCCATGTCAGACGTTATGAAAATACGCCACCTATCGCTCCAGTTGCTCGTAGAGATGGCGGTTGACGACGGATACCTAATCTTCGACGACCTGCCCTACGCGCTGCGTCGGATGCTCACGGCTGGTGTCCTCGAGAAAATACCCGACCGCGACCGCTGGGAGTTCCTCGTCGAGTCGCCGCGGTCCGAGAAACTCATGCCGCTGTTGATCGACGTGCTTCGCATGAAGCTCGGCTCACACGGCGAGTTCATGAGCCACATCACGCGCGGGGCCATCGAGTACGCCCGCGGCTACATCAACGAGGAGCTGGAGCGCGAGGTTCAGCGCCGCTCGGAGGTTGTAATGACCGGAAACGGTCCCGTCTGGCGCTACGGGCCGCGCCACTAATCCATAATCGAAGGAGACGAGAATGCTGATTCTCACAAGACGCGTTACCGAGTCGATCAACATCGGCGACGACATCGAGGTGCGAGTCCTCGGAGTACATAACGGTCAGGTTCGTATCGGCGTTAGCGCGCCGCAGGCTGTTCCGGTCCACCGGCAAGAGATTTACGAGCGTATCAAGGAAAAGGAAAAGGAGGTAAGTAGCCATGTCGACACCAGCGCGAGATAACAGCGATCCGGTTCGTTCGCTTTTCGGGATTCTTGACGGCAAACGCAACGAGATCAAGATGCTTCTTCCGAAAAGCATCGACGTTGACCACTTCATCGGCGTCTGCAAAACGGCTGTCCTGCAAACCCCGGACCTGGCGTCGGCGGATCGTCGTACGTTCTTCACGGCCTGCATGGCGGCAGCCAACGACGGACTGTTCCCAGACGGCAAGGAGGCGGTGCTGAACATCTACAACAGCAAGATCAAGCAAAACGGGCAGGACATCTGGATCAAGAAGGTCCAGTACCTACCCATGGCTGCCGGCATGATCAAGAAGCTGTACGCAACCGGGCAGGTGACGTTCGTCGATGCGGCGGCGGTCTACGAGAAAGACCAGTTCGACTACGAGCGCGGCGACAACCAGCGGTTGATTCACAAGCCGACGCTGGACGACCAGCCCGGCAAGGTTGTGGCCGCGTACGCGGTCGTTAAGCTCGCCAACGGCGAGGTCAAGCGCGAAGTCATGCCGCGGCGCGACATCGAGAAGGTGAAAAGCGCGTCGAAGGCATCCAATGGGCCGGGCTGGACCGACTGGTACGACCAGTTCGCCATCAAATCCGTACTCAAGCGGGCCTACAAGCAACTACCCAAGATGGCTGATTTCGAGAAGATCATCGAGGCCGACAACGAGGCACTCGGGTTCCATGGCTTCAGCGCATTGGATTCCGTGGGTGTTGAGTCGTCCGCTCCCGCGCTGCCTCACTTGAGCCAGGATGAATTCGAGGCCGAGCTTCGTAACTGCGCAGCGGCTATCAATGCGGGTCGCGACGCCGATGAGGTAGTCGCCATGGTCGAGACGCGCCACACATTAAACGATGAGCAGAAGGCTCGTATACGGGAATGTGGGAGACCGATCGATGGTGAGACTCAACCCAGCGACGGCGCGGGTCATCCTGATCCGTGGGTAGCCAACTACGAACGTAAGGAGCATGACAGTGAAAATACTCAACCTTAAACAGGGCACGCCGGAATGGGAGGCCGCGCGCGAAGCGGAGAACAACGCCTCCGAGGCGTCCATTATGATGGGGTGCAGCAAAAACGTGAAGCGCGACGATCTGCTTCGCGTGCGCGCCACGGGTGACCAGCTCGCGATTAGTGATTTCGTCCGAAAGTACGTGTTCGAGAAAGGCCGCGAGGTCGAGCGCATGGCGCGACCCATCGCCGAGGAGATTGTTGGCGAGAAGCTCTATCCAGCCGTTGCAAAAAGCGACGATGGATTCCTGCAGGCCAGCTACGACGGGCTGACAATGAGCGCCACCACTGGGTTTGAGTGCAAGCAATGGAACAAATCGAAGGCTGAAATCGTGCGCTCCGGCGGCGTCCCACTTGAGGATCAGTGGCAGGTAACACAGCAGCTCGCTGTCGGTGTCGAGAAAGTGCTGTACATGGTCACGGACGGCACGAAGGACAAGATGGTTTACACGTGGGTCACCGCTGATGAGACGGACTTCAAGCGCCTTAGAGCCGGCTGGCAGCAATTCAACAAAGACCTGGCCGACTATCAGCCGCCGGAGCGCAAGCCGGAGGTGGTGGCCGAGGCGGTCACAGACTTGCCCGCCGTCCACGTCCAGGTATCGGGCGAGATTGCCATTACGGACAACTTCGACCTGTTCGAGCAGGCGCTGAATGACTTCCTGGACCACCAGTTGATTCGCAAGCCCGAGACCGATCAGGACTTCGCCAACCTGGACCTGCAGATCAAGTCACTCAAGAAAGCCGAGGACGCCCTGAATCATGCCGAGGCGAGCATCCTGGCCCAGGTCGAGACCATCGATACGGCCAAGCGCCGCAAGGACATGCTGCACAAGCTGGCGCGCGACAACCGGCTCATGGCCGAGAAGCTGCTCGATGCGGAGAAGAAGAACCGCCGCGCCGCCATCATCCAGGGCGGCAAGGACGCGCTGGCCGCCGAGGTCGCCGCCATCAACGGTAACCTGGACGGCGTGGTACTCCCGCCCATCGACGCCGACTTCGCGGGAGCGGCCAAGGGTAAGCGCACGCTGGACACCATCCAGGCCGCCGTGAACGACGAGCTCGCCCGGGCGAAGATTGCCGCCAGCGAGAAGGAGCAGACC
>Ga0102944_1002681_pt1 | contig 10201 bp, 9 predicted proteins | sample SalPonD_shore_MG_FD_78172 | JGI IMG/M metagenome (GOLD analysis project Ga0102944, IMG submission 78172) | Salt pond soil microbial communities from South San Francisco under conditions of wetland restoration - Salt Pond MetaG... | ecosystem: Environmental > Aquatic > Marine > Intertidal zone >... | reverse complement strand
CGTCCACCAGGTGAACCTGGAATACCTGGCTCGCGTGGTCTTCGGCCAGAAGAAAGACGGCGTGCTGCAGGCCTACCCCGACACACTGGTGGGCACTGACTCGCACACGACGATGATCAACGGCCTCGGGGTCCTGGGCTGGGGCGTCGGCGGCATCGAGGCCGAGGCGGCAATGCTCGGCCAGCCGATCACGATGCTCATTCCGCAGGTCATCGGCTTCAAGCTCAAGGGCAGCCTGCCGCAGGGCGCGACGGCCACGGACCTGGTGCTCACCGTGACGCAGATGCTGCGCGAGAAGGGCGTCGTCGGCCGTTTCGTCGAATTCTTCGGCGACGGCCTCTCGCACCTCCCCCTGGCCGATCGGGCCACGCTCGGCAACATGTCGCCCGAGTTCGGCAGCACCTGCGCGATCTTCCCGGTCGACCGTGAAACACTGCGCTACCTGGCGCTCACCGGTCGCAGCGAGGAGCAGATTCAGCTGGTCGAGAGCTATGCCCGCGAACAGGGCCTGTGGCGCGATGACGGCGACGTCGACTCGGAGTACACCGACGTCCTCGAGCTTGATCTGGGCGATGTCGAACCGAGCATCGCCGGTCCCAAGCGGCCGCAGGACCGCATGCCCCTGCGTACCGCCAAGAAGACCTTCCGCAAGCACCTGGAGCCCATGCTCGAAGAGCGTGCGAACCGCTCGAGCAATGAGGCCCGCTTCGAGGAGGAAGGCGGCGCTTCGGCCGTGGGCACCGCACAGGCGGAGCCGCAGGGCACGGCCGAGGTCGAGATGGACGGTCAGCAGTTCCAGTTGAACGACGGCGACGTGGTGATCGCGGCCATCACGAGCTGCACCAATACCTCGAATCCGGCCGTGATGATCGGCGCCGGCCTGCTCGCACGGAACGCGCTCCAGCGCGGGCTGCCCGTCAAGCCATGGGTGAAGACCAGCCTGGCGCCGGGCTCGAAGGTGGTCACCGACTACCTCAAGCGCACCGAGCTGCTCGACGACCTCGAGCAGCTGGGCTTCTACGTGGTCGGCTACGGCTGCACCACCTGCATCGGCAACTCCGGGCCGCTTCGCCCCGAGATCAGCGACGCCATCCATGACCATGACCTCGTCTGCTGCTCGGTGCTCTCGGGCAACCGCAACTTCGAGGGCCGGATCCATCCGGACGTGCGCATGAACTTCCTGGCGTCACCGCCGCTGGTGGTCACCTACGCCCTCGCCGGCACGATGGACGTGGATCTGCAGAAGGAGCCGCTCGGCAAGGACCAGGACGGCAAGGACGTTTACCTGCAGGACATCTGGCCGAGCCCGCAGGAAATCCAGGAGATGATCACGAAGCACATCGACGCCGGCATGTTCGAGACGAACTACGGCAGCGTCTTCGGCGGCGATGAGCACTGGAACAGCCTGGAGATCCCCGAAGGCGAGCTCTACGACTGGGATCCGAAGTCCACCTACGTGAAGAACCCGCCCTTCTTCGAGGGCATGGGCGTCGAGCCGCCCGCGCTGCAGAAGATCGAAGGGGCCCGCATGCTCGCGCTGCTGGGCGACAGCGTCACCACCGACCACATCTCCCCCGCCGGGGCCATCGCGAAGCAAAGCCCGGCGGGCGAGTGGCTGATGGACCAGGGCGTCGAGCCACGCGGCTTCAACTCCTACGGCTCGCGGCGCGGCAATCACGAGGTGATGATGCGCGGGACCTTCGCAAACATTCGCCTGCGTAATCTGCTCGCGCCCGGCACCGAGGGCGGCGTGACGAAGCACCAACCAAGCGGCGAGCCGATGTGGATCTACGACGCGGCCATGCGCTACCGCGAGGAGGGTGTGCCGCTGGTGGTGGTCGCCGGCAAGGAATACGGCACGGGTTCCTCGCGCGACTGGGCCGCCAAGGGCACGAAACTGCTCGGCGTCGAGGCCGTGGTCGCGGAGAGCTTCGAGCGGATCCACCGCTCGAACCTGATCGGCATGGGTGTACTCCCCCTGCTCTTCCAGGACGGCCAGAACGCCGCGTCCCTTGGCCTGGACGGGACCGAGACCTACACGATCGAGGGGCTCGAGACCGGCGATGAGCGCGAGGTAACGGTGCGCGCGCAGCCGGAATCGGGCCAGGCGATCGAGTTCCAGGTACAGGTGGGCCTGCTGACACCCAAGGAGCGCGAGTACTACCGCCACGGCGGCATCCTGCACTACGTGCTGCGACAGATGGTCAGCACCGCGAAAGAGCCGGCGTAGCTGGCCATGGCGGAGATCGACCCGCGCCTGAGCGAGGCCATCGACCGCTTTCGCGAGCTGCTCGAGCAGGCCCGCGAGACGGACCTGCGCGAGCCGACGGCCATGACGCTGGCCACTGCAGACGCGGCCGGCCGTCCGAGCGCGCGCACCGTGCTTCTCAAGGGCGTCGATGAACGAGGCTTCGTGTTCTACACGAACCGCGGCAGCCGCAAGGGGCGCGCCCTGCGCGAGAACGCGCAGGGCGCCCTGCTCTTCTTCTGGCAACCGCTGATGCGGCAGGTCAAGATCGAGGGGCCGGTCGAGGGCGTGACCGATGCGGAGGCGGATGCCTACTGGGCCACGCGCCCGCGCGAGAGCCAACTCGGCGCCTGGGCCTCGCACCAGTCCGAGCCGCTGGCCAGCCGCGAGGAATACGAGGCCCGGCTCGCCGAGTTGCGCGAGCAGTATCGCGAGCAGGAAATCCCGCGGCCGCCGTTCTGGTCCGGTTTCCGGGTGTGTCCGGACCGCATCGAGTTCTGGCACGAGCGCGAGTTCCGGCAACACGATCGCGAGTGCTACTGGTACGATCGGGGCAACGGATGGCAGTGGACCCTGCTGAATCCCTGACGGGAGGACGATGCACCAGGCCAGTTTCACCGTCGCGACGCGCGAGCGCACCACGCACGACATTACCGCCGAGGTCAGCGAGGTTGTACGCACCAGCGGCATCCGCAGGGGCCTTGCGCACGTCTTCCTGCGCCACACGAGCGCATCTCTGATGCTCTGCGAGAACGCGGATCCCGACGTGCGTCGCGATCTCGAAGCGTTCTTTTCCCGCCTCGTGCCCGACGGCGACCCGCTGTTCGTCCACCGCGCCGAGGGCGACGATGACATGTCGGCGCACGTGCGCACCGTGCTCACACACTCGGATCTGACCGTGCCCGTCACGGACGGCCGGCTCGCGCTCGGCACCTGGCAGGGCATTTACGTGTGGGAGCATCGTTACCGTGGCTATCGGCGCCATCTCACCGTGACCGTCAACGGGGACTGAGACAGGTCGAACCGGAAACGAGACCGCAGGCGCGAGACCGTCCTGGTTACCGGTGCCAACCGGGGCCTGGGGCTGGAGTTCGTACGTCAGTGGCTGGCCGAAGACGCGCACATCTTCGCGGGTTGCCGTCAGCCCGACGAGGCGGACTCGCTGGCCGAGCTTGCCGACGATCCGGAACACGATCTCACCGTGCTCGCGCTGGATGTCACGGATCAGGCGTCGGTCGATGCGGCGGTCGCGACGCTGAGCGAGGCAACCGAATGCCTGGACGTGCTCGTGAACAACGCGGGCGTTTCACCGCGGGGGGAAGAGTTCTCGAACCTCCAGGCCGACGCCATGCTCGGCGTGATGCACGCCAACGCCATCGCACCGGTGATCCTTGCGCAACACTGTCATGCCCTGCTGTGCCGAAGCCCGAACCCGCGCGTGGTGAACATCTCCTCGTCGATGGGGTCGCTGGCGAAGAAGGACTACGGCCGGCACTACAGCTACTCGGCCAGCAAGGCGGCGCTGAACATGCTCACGCGCGCCGCGGCCGCGGACCTGCGCGACCAGGGCATTGTTGTCGTGGCGCTGCATCCCGGCTGGGTGCAGACGGACCTGGGCGGCACGCAGGCCACGCTCAACCCGCGCGAATCCGTGCACGGGATGATGCACGTCATCGGCGAGTTGAACACAACACAATCGGGCCACTTTCTGACCTGGAACGGCGACGAGCACCCCTGGTGACGGAGTTCCCGCCGCGCCGAGGCCGCGCGCTCAGGCCGTCGGCGCCCTGAGCCCCTTTTCGGCAAGCCATGCCGGGTTGAACAGGCGCGACTGATAGCGTGAACCGCCGTCGCAGAGGATCGTGGCGATCGTGTGCCCGGGGCCGAGGTCGCGCGCGACCTGGACTGCGGCGGCCACGTTCAGGCCGCTGGACCCGCCCAGGAAGAGCCCCTCCTCGTGCAGCAGGCGGTAGACCATGTCGACGGCTTCCTGGTCGCTCGGCATCACGGCGTCGTCGAGGGGCGTGCCCTCGAGATTACGGGTGATGCGGCTGGTCCCGATGCCCTCGGTGATCGAGCCGCTGCCGACCGGCTTGAGCTCGCCGTGGCGCACCCAGTGGTACAGCGCGCTGCCCGCAGGGTCGGCCAGCACGATCCGCACCGCCTCGCTCTGTTCCTTCAGGTAACGCGCGATGCCGCCGAGGGTGCCACCCGTACCGGTCGCGGTGACAAAGGCATCCAGGCGACCGTCCGTCTCCTGCCAGATCTCCGGCCCGGTGGTGCGGTAGTGCGCGTCCCGGTTGGCCGTGTTGTCGAACTGGCCCGCGTAGATGGCGTTGTCCGTCTCCTCTGCCAGGCGGCGCGCGATGTGCTGGTAGTTGTCCGGATCCTTGTACGGCTTCGCCGGCACGGCGCGAACCTCGGCCCCCAGCGTACGCAGCAGGTCGATCTTCTCCTGCGACTGGGTCTCGGGGATCACGATGATGTAGCGGTAGCCGCGCTCGTTGCAGATGTGCGTGAGACCGATGCCGGTATTGCCCGCCGTGCCCTCGACCACGATCCCGCCGGGGCCCAGCTCGCCAGCGGCCTCGGCCGCGTCGACCATGCCCATGGCCGCACGATCCTTGACCGAGCCGCCGGGGTTCAGGAACTCCGCCTTGCCGAGGATCTCGCATCCGGTCTCCTCGGAGAGGCGCGGCAGGCGAATCAGCGGCGTGTGGCCTACGCTACCGGTGAATCCCTGGGCAATGTGCATCACGGCTCCTGGCGATACGGGTTTTCGAGGGCCTCGACCAGACGGTGCAGTGTCTCACGGACCTGACGCTCGTCGCAGCCGATGAGCACGGCGTCCTCGAGCGCGTCCTGGGCCACACCGCGCAGTTCCTCGAGGTTCTCGTCGAGCACGCGCAGCTTTTCGCGGCAGCCCAGCGGACGCCCGCTCGCGTCGCGCCATTCGGGTGGCTGGTATTCGGCCATCGCGGGAACGCGCCTGCGGCGCGCGTCTGGATGAGAGCGAAATGGTACGGCGGCCATGCGCGAGCGACAACCGACGGCCATCATCCACGCGACCCGCCCGAACCTGCGCTACCGTAAGGAGAAGGGACACCCGCACACGAGGGCCCGCGCATGACGCGCACCTGGCGACCGAACCCCCGCCGACGGACGGCCATCGTCCTGGCCGCCCTGCTGGCAGGCATCGCCCTGCTGACCGCCGGATGCAGTCTCGTGCGCCTGTTCTGGGGACACCTGCCCGACGCCATGGTCGCGCGCGCGGACGACTGGCTCGACCTCGATTCCAACGGCGAGCAAGCCCTGCGGGCGCGTCTCGTGCCCTGGCTGGAGCGAGCGCGCCGGGAGGCGTTCCCGCGCTATGCAGACTTCCTTCGAGAACTGGCGAACCGCACCGCCGCCGGCTTCAACGCGCAGGATGCCAGCTGGGTCGAGCAGCGCCTGGACCTGCTCTATGCCGAAGCGGCCGAGACCGCGCTGGACGCCTGGCTCGTGCCTACCCTGCGCGGACTCTCGCCAAGCCAGCGCCGGCATCTCGCGAAGCGGTTGCGTGCGCGCAACGCGCATTATCGCGACACGTATCTGCGCGTGTCGCGCCACGAACGCGCGCGCATCATCGCCGGCCGGATCGTCCGCGAGGTCGAACGCTGGACCGGCAAGCTGGACGTCCATCAGGTCGCCCTGGTCGAACACGGCACCGCGCGCCTGCCCGACACCGCCGCTGCGTGGTACCGTGATCGCCTGCGGATGCAGGCAACGTTGCTGGCCGATCTGGACGCTACCGATGCGCCCAGCGCCGCACTGCGCCGCGGTCTGGAAGCATGGCTCATCGACCGTCGGGCGCGCGACCCGGAGTCCGGCGCTTACCGCGAAGTCTTCCGTGCACGCCTCTCGGCCCTGCTCGTGAGGCTCGCCCGGTCCCTGTCGGCCCGGCAGCGCCTCGACGCGGCCCGGCGCTTCCGCGAACTCGCCGGCCAGCTTGACCAACTCGCGGCGGCGCAGCCCCCCGCTGCGGCCGACAACGAGACAGACTGATCCGCCGCCGAGCAGTCGCGACCGTTGCGGCTCACCGGGGCCCGGGACACCCGATGCGCGAGTACGATTTCATCACCCTGGATGTGTTCACCACCCGGCCGTTCGCCGGCAACCCGCTGGCCGTCCTGCCGGACGCGACCGGCCTAGAAACCGCGGCGATGCAGGCCATCGCGGCCGAGTTCAATCTGTCCGAAACGGCCTTCGTGTTCCCCGGCGCCCCGCCCCGGCTCCGGATCTTCACGCCGCACGACGAGCTGCCCTTCGCCGGACACCCGACCATCGGCAGCGCGCACGCGCTGGCGCAGACCGGTGCACTGGATCTCAACGACCCCGCCGCGGCCCTGCTCGAACGGGCAGGTACCGTCCGGCTCACGCGGGACGAGGTGCCGGCACCGGGCGTGATCTTCCTGCACGCGCCGGCCGCGCCCGCACCCGGCCCGGCGCTGCCCGAGCCACAACTGCTCGCACGGATGCTCGGCCTCGCCGAGGCCGATCTGCACCCCGACTGGCCGATTGAGGCGTGGTCGGCGGGCGTGCCGTTCGCGTGCATCCCGCTGTGCGACCCGGGGCGGCTCGACCGCATCGCCTTCGACAGCGCCGTGTGGGCGCAATCGCTGCGCGGCGGCTGGGCCGAGAAGGTGTACGCCTTCGCGCCCGAACGCACCCCGGGACAGCTGTCGGCGCGCATGTTCGCCCCCTCCCCCTCCCTCGGGATCCCGGAGGATCCGGCGACCGGAGCCGCTGCCGTCGCCCTCGCGGGCTACCTGGATCGACGCGTCGAGCCGGCAGGAAGCGAGTCCGGAGTGGACTGGGAGATCGCCCAGGGCGCCCGCATGGGCCGACCCAGCCGCATGTACCTGCACTACGCGCGCGCGGCCGGCGATCCGCTCCATGTCCGCCTGGGCGGGGCCGCGGTGGCCATCTCCCGCGGCCGTCTGCGCGCCCCCGAGTCCTGCTGAGCCCGTCGTGCCACGCCGTTCGACGGCTGCACCGATGCCAGGCACAACCGCCGCAACGAACGGACGAATGCTCCTTATCGCCCGATAAGATCGTGATCCTCGGAGCCGGGCCGGCGCTCCGCTACACTCGGGACCATTCCGCCAGCCCCGACCGGAGGCGCCCGTGTCCGTATCGTTGACGCTCGAAGAAGTCGAAACCCTCGCCCGGCGTGCGCTGATCGCGTGCGGGACCCGCGCCGACAACGCGGAATCGGTCGCGCGCTCCGTGGCCGCCAGCGAAGCGGACGGCATTCACAGCCACGGCCTCGCGCGCCTGCCCACCTACTGCGAACACGCGCGCGTCGGCAAGATCGACGGCCGCGCCGATCCGGTGGTCGAACCGCTGAGCGGCGCGGCCGTCCGCGTCGATGCCTGCGACGGCTTCGCCCATCCGGCGATCGATGCCGGCCTGCCGGCCCTGGTACCGCTGGCAAAGGACTCCGGGATCGCAGCAATGGCCGTGACCCGCTCCTACAACTGCGGGGTCTGCGGGTACCACGTCGAGCGGATCGCCGAGCACGGGCTGATCGCACTCGGCTTCGTGAACGCACCCGCATCGGTTGCGCCCTGGGGCGGCGACCGGCCGGTGTTTGGTACCAACCCATTGTCGATCGCCGCCCCACTCGCCGGCGGCGCCCCGCTCGTCATCGACCAATCGTCCTCTGTGGTCGCGAAGAGCGAGCTGATCGTCCATCAGCGTCGTGGCGAGTCGATCCCCGAGGGCTGGGCCCTGGACGCCGACGGAAAGCCCACCACCGACCCGGCCGCCGGCCTGCAGGGATCCATGGTTCCCATGGGGGGTTACAAGGGCGCCGGTATTGCCCTGATCGTCGAGATCCTCGCCGCCGCCGTCACGGGCAGCCACCTCGCAATCGAGGCCTCCTCGTTCGCGAACAACGAGGGCGGCTCGCCGCGTACCGGGCAGTTCTTCATCGCAATCGACCCGCAGCGCTTCGGCGGTAACGGATTCGGACAGCGTCTGGAAGTCCTGCTGCAGGCCATCGAGTCACAGGAAGGCGCTCGCCTGCCGGGACAGGGCCGACTCCGCGCGCGCGAGCGTACGGGGCGCGAAGGCGTGTCGATCGACGAGACGCTGCACGAGCGAATCCGCGCGTACCTGCAGGATTGACGTGATGCCGGCAGGAATGCCGGCATCCGGGGAAGCGGGCCGGTCGTTGCGGCGCGGATGGTTCGGCGTCCGCAACGACCGGCATTGCCATTGCCGCACTACTGTGCTTGCTGAACCTGCTGCCAGAGCTCGTTGAAGGTCTTTTCCTTTTCACCCGAGATCGCCGGCGTGAAATAGAGCCGTTTCAGTTCTTCCGCCGTCGGATTGATGATGTGCGACTTGAACGCGCCCGACAGCATCGGGCGGGCGGCCTTGTTCGGGGTGGCGTACTGGGTCCAGTTCGACAGCTCGGCCCCGATCTTCGGCTCGAGAACGAAGTTGATGAACTTCATGGCGAGATCCGGATGCGGCGCGTTCGCCGGCACTGCCATGTTGTCCACCCACAACTCCGATCCCTCCTTGGGGATGATGTAACGCAAGCTCTTGAATGTCTTCGGATCCTCGGAGGCGGACTTGCGGAAGTCCCCGTTGTAGGCGAAGCCCGCGGAGATCACGCCTCGCGACAGTTGCCGCAGCGCCGGTGTGCCATCGACGAAGCCCGTCATGTTCTTGCGCTTCTTGGTCGCGATCAGGAGTTTCGCGGCCTCAATCCAGTCGTCCTTGTTCGTCGTCGTGAAGTCGTGGCCGAGATAGGCGCAGGCCGCCTCGAACAGATCGCGTCCACTGCCGCCGATGAGGGCGAAGGGATAGTCCGGGTTCACCTTCGGATCGAACAGGATGCCCCAGCTCCGGGGCGCGTTCTTGATCTTGGACGCATCATACGCCAGGCCCGTCGTGCCCCACTGGTACGCCGCCGTGTACTGGTTGCCGGGGTCGAACGGCGGATTCACGAAATTGGGCAGCAGGTTCTTCAGGTTGGGTATCTTGTCATGATCCAGCTTGTGCAGAAGTCCCTGGTGAATCATTTTCGGGATCTGGTAGTTCGACGGAACCACGATGTCGTACTGCGACGTACCGCCCGCTCGAAGCTTCGAGATCATCTCCGCGTTGGAGGCATAGTAGTTCTGCACGACCTTGACGTTGTACTTGGCCTCGAACTGGTCGACGATTTTCGGATTCAGGTACTCGTTCCAGTTGAAGATGTACAGCGTGTTGTCCTGCGCAGCCGATGCGGGCGCGCCGATGAGGAATGCGGCCAGGCCGGCGAGTATCGTCGCCGTCAGTCCGTGCAGCGTGAAATGCGAATGACGCCTGAACATTTGCAGTCTCCGTTTACTGCCGGGTCCACGACCTTGCAAGGTATCCTTACCCGCCCCCTGGGCGGTGTCAAGAATGTTGCCCCGGGTTCGTCATCGGCATGCACAGGTAGTCATGCACACAACACCGCAACGGATCTCCTCGCGCCACCACGCGCTGCGGATCCGCAGATTGCCTGCCAAGGAGATCGCCAGTTGACAGGCGCACCACCCGGTGGTTCCTTACAGCGACCTCCGGGCCTTTCCCTGCCCGCGACGTGAGACCATGACACACTGGGCGTACACGTAGACGCCTCTGCCGCTGTCGCGGCGAGGCACACAACCCGTTGGCAGGGGCTGACAACGCGACGCGACAGCCGGGAGAAGCCGACCGTGCAGACCGACTCGACGGATCCGAGCGCAGCGGTGAACCTCGATGCCCGCGCGGGCCACGTCACCGACGACGGCACACGCAAGCTGCGGCGCGCATCCGGCGTCCGAATGGAGGGCCTTGCCAAGCGTTTTCCCGGTGGCGTTCTCGCGCTGGATGACGTCAGCCTCGAGATCGAGCCCGGCGAGTTCTTCACCCTGCTGGGTCCTTCCGGCT
>Ga0102944_1002680_pt1 | contig 10201 bp, 5 predicted proteins | sample SalPonD_shore_MG_FD_78172 | JGI IMG/M metagenome (GOLD analysis project Ga0102944, IMG submission 78172) | Salt pond soil microbial communities from South San Francisco under conditions of wetland restoration - Salt Pond MetaG... | ecosystem: Environmental > Aquatic > Marine > Intertidal zone >... | reverse complement strand
CTGGAAAAAGAAGGTCAGGTACTTGAGGATTTCTGGCTGGGTATCAAACATAATTTTGCGGATATCTCCGATTGGGCGGATTTTGGGGATCGCGAAGAATATGACGGCCAGGTGGATTGGTTAGTAGGATACGATCAGACTCAACGGATATATTACACCTGGGACGGGGATGCTAACGATATTCCCGGTAACGATCAGTTCGATCCCCGGGGTGGTCCGCTGGAAACCGGACAGGCCGAAATTCCCACCGGAGAGTTTACAGCGCCGGAAGTGAACGGCTTCGCATTCTTCTATATCTCGGATGGTCCTGAGAATACTGGTACGGCCGCAGATGATCCCAATCAGCCGGCCACCTTCCGGTATATGGAATATAAAAGTATGTTATCGCCAGCCGAAAAAATCGGGACCATGCAGACAGCCTGGGAATGGATGACGGGTGAAGACGGCGATCCTATGTATCAAGCCGATCATACGGATGATCCTTATCAGGAAGTACCTACCGCCCAGCCGCATTATGATCCGGTATTCGGCGTCGGGCCGTATACCACACTCGATCCGGATGACTCCATTAAGGTGGTAGTGGCATTCGGCACCGGCTCCATTCCCGAAGAAAGAGCCATTGAGTTGGGTATTGAAGCCAAAAAGTATGTTGATTCAGGCGGAAGTGAAGGTATTGATCCCGCAATGGCACGGCAGGAAATTTTTGAAGGCGGCCGGGATAGTCTGTTCGCCCGGTTTGCAAGGGCAGAGGCGCTGTACGAAAGCGGTTATGCTCTGGCTGAATTCCCGCCGGATCCGCCGGACAACGTCCTGATGACACCGGGTCCGGAACAGGTAACCATCACCTGGGATGAGGTCGCTGACGCAGAATCCTATAATCTTTATCGTGCCCAGGGCGGCATTGACAATGCCCGCCTGTATGAAAAAATCGTGGAGGAGACCACGGAAACTTCCTATGCGGATGAGGGATTAACTCGCGGCACAAATTACTACTATTATGTGACCGCATTTGACGAAGATACCGGGCTGGAGAGTCCGCACTTCTTTTCCCGTGTGAACAAGGAAGTGGTACCCTTCAGACCGCCGGAAGAGCAGGATAACTGGGTAGATGAGGTGCGAGTGGTTCCGAATCCCTATAACCTCAGAGGTAACACGTATCTCGGCAATACGTATCCAAGCGAAAGCGGATACAACTTCTCCGGCGGCTTTCGGGAACAGAATACACTCATGTTCGTGAATCTCCCGGCACAGTGTGAGATCAAGATCTACAATTCGGTGGGTGATCTGGTTCGCACCCTGAATCACACTGATGGCAGCGGAGATGAACGCTGGTGGCCGATGCTGACCGAACACAATCTCTGGCCGGCATCCGGAGTGTATTTCTACACTATCGAAGCGACCTCGGGTGATCTCTCAGGTCAGGTGGCAAAAGGAAAATTTGTCATCGTTCGATAACCAGCAGCACGGAGGATTCGAATTCATGCTGAGATATAATTCTGAATGCCATACATGGGAGAAGAACCAATGAGAAAATTCATAACAGTTTCGTTATTCATCATATTTGCTCTGTCCCAGAGTGTCCCTCTGTTCGGGCAGGACCAGGAAGCTTCGGGGCCCGAGCGGATTGACGATCTGCTGGGATTCAAGCGAAGTGGACAGGCCTCAATGCCCTACCTGTCCAGAGGGGCCGGAGCCAGGACCATGGGCCTGGCCGATGCCGGTATCGCCATGAAAGGCGATGCCTCCGCGCTGTTCTATAATCCGGCAGGGATTGCCTATGTGGAAAACCGCACGGTAATGTTCGGCAATATGAACTGGCTCATGGATACCAGTATTCAGTCGGGGGCACTGGTGATGAACTTCGGCCAGCTGGGCGCCTTTGGTATCAGTGCCATGAACTATAATTACGGCGATCCTATCCAGGCGACCGCGCTGAATGGAACCAATGAAGCGGGCTATAGTGATATCGGGGAGCTGAATCCGTCCGAATGGGTGATCGGTGTTGCCTATGCCCGCCGGATCTCAGAACAGTTTTCGGTGGGTGGCCAGGTGAAATATGCCCACCAGGACCTGTTAGGTTCGGGCTTCAGCTCAATGGTGGCCTATCGAAATGAAGAGGGTCAATGGGTGCAGGAAGCGCATGACGCGAAAATGGGGATAGTGGCCTTTGATGTCGGCACCATCTATGATACCGGATTTCGCGGGCTGTCGCTGGCAATGAGCTTCCGGAATTTCGGTCCCGGAGTGAAGTATGAACGGGAAACCTATGATATCCCGCTCAACTTCCGTTTTGGTGTGGCAGGCGATGTATTCTCCCTGCTCAACCAGCCGATGAACGATATGGGGCTCGACCTCCGGGTGGATTATCTCCATCCCAGAGACTGGACTGAAAGGATCAATGTGGGATTGGAATATTCGCTGCGGGATATGTTTTTCGTGCGCGGCGGATATAAGTTCAATTACTCTTCGGAGGGGCTGTGCCTGGGCGGCGGCCTGAACGTGAACCTGCCAATCGGCGCCGTTCAGGTCGATTATGCCTTTAAAGGCACCGGAGAAACGTTGTTTGACGCAGTCCACGTCTATTCGGTCAGCCTGGACTTCTAGTAAGGCTAGCCCTCCTCCTCCAAACAGCAACATGAGGGCAGAAGATAGGGCGGTACCCCGCGTGCCGCCCTATCTTATTTCCCACCAGTCTTACCACGTGCAGAGACATCACTCTCATACAGTACTCCCGCCTTGATCTCCAACAATATGAATATTCGACGGAATCGATGCACTTTTCGCCTGCTCTGATTTCTGGACATTTTGCCCAATTGGCCGGATCTCCCGGCAGAGATCAGCACCGCTTGCGAATAATAGATTATCCTTGTATACTCAGTTTACCGGATGGCTCTCGCTGATCGAGTTCGAATATTAGTGCGGGTGTAGATTTAATATTTATATAAGAAAGAGACCAGTCCCACACGATTCTATCGCCGTGATGCAGCACTCACCATATGCTCACAGGTTCGGCGTACTTCGTTGGACTGAAGGATAACCTGGGCGAAATGATAAAAAAATTCAGAGCGAATTTATGAAAAGAATATTCCTGCGGTTCATTGTTCTCCTGGCGTTTGCCGGGAGTACCCTTCCTCTGTATTCTCACTATTTTCCCATGATCGATGAGGGGTATCCCGACCCGCCTCCCGTTATCGATCCTGGTCCCGATGCCGCTGTGGTGAAGGTTTCGATTACAGATGCCGCCACCGGCAAACGAATCAGCGCCACGGTGGCTGTCAATCAGGGGGATCAGGAACCGGTTGACAATCCCTATGCCGAATATGGCCTGCGATACAGTGCCAACCGGCATAAAGGTCCGATCCGGTTCCGATTATTGGACTACTATTTTTATACCCATGGGGAATTTAAAGTGAGAGTGCCGCCGGGAAAGTGCAGGATAGAAGTTCGAAAGGGGTATGAATATCGTCCGGAAGCGGTTTCACTTCGCCTGGACCCGAACGATTCCGTACAAGTCGGCGTCGAAATGGAGCGGTCCATTGATATGGCTGCCCGGGGCTGGTATTCGGGAGACACCCATGTGCACATGCGACGAACCGGCGCGAACGATGATACCTTATTCACCGTCCTTTCTTCCAGGGATAGCCGGTATTCCTATATTCTTTCCTACAATACCACCGGGTATGCCATGGGAAAGCAGTATGAGACCTTCCCCCAGCTGGCAACAGGCCTGGGTGATCAATCGAACGCCAACCGGGGAATCTACTATTTGAGTTCAGGGCAGGAGTATCGTCCCGGCTATCTGGGCCACGTGTTAATTTTTCAGGTTCCGGAGTACATTCCGGCGAACGGGGTAGCCGCCGATATAAATAGTTCCCCCTCACTGGCATTTATCGCTGACCAGGTGCATCAAATGGGAGGATATATCGGGCTTGCTCACGGAGGTTATCATCGTCAGGAAGCCGATGCCCTCCTGCTCGAAGATAAGATGGATTTTCTCGAGCTGTTGCAGTTCGGCGGGTACCGAAGCCTCGGACTGGACGGATGGTACGATTTCCTGAACGTTGGGTACCGGATTCCCATTAATGGCGCCAGCGATTTTCCGTATACCAGAGAATTGGCCAGCGAGATCACGTATGTCCGGAGCGATACGGCGCCTTCTCCCCGCAGATTCATGGAGCTGGTTTCCGAGGGGAAAAGTTTTGCGACCAGCGGTCCGATGCTTTTTCTGAATGTTGATGGAAAGCGACCGGGGGCGCTGCTCTCTTACGAGGGACGGTCGGAAACGACCCTGCCGATTTCCGTACACATGATCAGCCCCCAGTATCCGGTAGAGTATGTTGAGCTCATTGCCAACGGCCGGGTGATCGTCCGCGATTTTTTCCCCCAGCCCAAAACCCACTATCATATGCAGTATTCGCTCCCGGTGAACGAGAGCACCTGGATCGCCGCGAGAGCATACGCAGACGCCGGAACGGAAGCCCACACAAATCCGGTGTATGTCTATCTGAACCGGGAGCTGCCCTTCCACGCGGAAAGTGCGCGTCATATTATCACCCGACTGGAAGGCTCCATGGAAACGATTCCGAACACCAAAATTGCGGACAGATTACGACGGTTGAAAGGAGAACTGGAGAAGTTAATCAGGGAACAGCCGGCCGCTTTGCCGCGTCCGGAGATCCCTTAGCATCGGATGGATCCTCATAATTATATGATTGCGATTTTGGTAGTTCCGCACGGCGTGGGGTCACTCCTTTTTTACGCCATTTCTTGATAGTAAATAAAATTAGTAGTATAATCTGAGCATCTGTGAATCCACCTGATGGCAATCCAACATGCCCGGATGCTGAATTCGCACAGGCAGGGAAGCAGGTCTGTCGAAATATAATACTTCGGTCTCTTGATGCCACTGATTGATTGGATCTGACAGATTCAATTGTTTGGTCAACAGATGGCTGGATAGACGAGAGCAATATAGGATTCTAAGTATGTTTCAGAATGTTGAGTGCTCATTCATTTAGTCGAGCGGACATGTCGGAAGGAGCTCAGCCTGCACTCTGAATGCCCGCCCGGGTTGGTATCCGAGACTTTCCAATGACCGGATCACTCAGGAAGTGCATGACAGGTGTCGTAAAATAGTGTAACAGGTATACATCAATAAGGAGATCACGATATGAATCGAAGACAGTTTTTAGAGAAAAGTGCTGGAGTGGCGGCGATCACTGCACTGGGAATCTCGTCTGCTGCGGGAGGGGAGCCCACTGCTGAATCCGCACCGGGTTCATCGCGATCCTCTTCCCAGGGGGATTCTCCTCAGTTCATAATCGACGCCCATATTCACTGCCGCAGCAACCAGGAATGGGTGGACGACATGGTGAGTACATACCGGCGCCACAATGCCATGGCATGTGTCCTCACCTGGAGGGATGACATGGAGTTCATGCTGGATGCCATCGAGAGCTATCCTGATGTTTTCATCGGGTACGGCCGGGTCGATCTGGATGATCCGAACGCGGTCCGGGAGGTGACGGACTTTCAGAAGAACGGATTTGTGGGAATGAAATTCCACAGTCCCATCAAGAATTACGATAATCCCGATTATTTTCAGATATACCGGTTATGCGAAGAATACGGTATGCATATGCTCTTTCACACCGGGATTTCGAGTCATCGTATCACGGACAGCCCGCAATGGGGGTCGTCTTCACGGATGCGACCGATGTATCTGGATACGATTTGCCGGCAGTTCCCGAACACCACCGTCCAGGGCGCCCATTTTGGTAATCCCTGGTATGAGGAAGCGGCGGAGGCGGCCCGGTGGAATCCGACCCTCTACTTCGATATCACCGGATCGACTTTATTGAAGCTGATTAAGCTCAACGATCTACAGCGGTTAAGCAAGATTCTCTGGTGGGCCAGTGATGAAGCGGAAGAGAATCCACACACCCTGGAAGGCGGGCCGGATGCCTGGGAGCATATAGTCTTCGGGACGGACGAGGGTCCGGACGGCCTGGTCTCGAATATCGACCGGTTTCAACAGATGCTGGATGCCAATAACGTTCCGGCGAACATCCGGGTAAAAATGTGGGGGCTCACGATGGCGGAGGTTCTTGGCATTGATCCCGAGACCCATACCTTTAAGGCCAGTTAAAACGCCACCCGTTAGGAGTGGTCAATGACAAAACGTTTATCTGAGAGAAAGGGGTAAATGATGAGTTCAACATCACATCGCATGTCACGGAGAGCGTTTTTATCTCTGGCAGGCCTGGCAGCCGGATCCCTCTATGCGACGCCTCCGACCCAGTGGTTCGCGCAGGCACATTCCCTGGGGAGAATCACCTCGCCGTCCGGCGGGAAGGTGCGGGTGGCGCTGGTCGGTACCGGCAGCCGGGGGACCGCCACCTGGGGGAGCCGGCTCATCCATCCCTATGCAGATTATGTGGAGATGGTGGGATTGTGCGATATCAACCCGAAGCGGGTCGAAATCGGCAAACAGATGATTGGCACCAACGCGCCGACCTACCATGCCAGTGAATTTGATCGGATGATAGAGGAGACCAGTCCGGATCTGGTGATCACTACCACACCTGACTGCTTTCACGCCGAATACGCCCTGCGCGCCATGGAGCTGGGGTGTGATGTGCTTTCCGAGAAACCCCTGGCGACGGAGGCGGATCAGTGTCAGCAGTTGCTGGACACCGAAGCCCGCACCGGCCAGACTATCTGGGTGGGCTTTAATGCCCGTCACGGCCGGAGTGATATGGAAATCAAGCGCATCCTGAATCGCGGGGATCTGGGGCGTCTGATCTCTGCCGAATTCGAGGAATACCTGGATGTGGACCACGGCGCCTCGTATTTCCGGCGGTGGCATGGCCAGAAGAAATTTTCCGGATCACTGCTGGTGCACAAGGCCTCCCATCATTTCGATCAGATAAACTGGTGGATGGATGCCGAGCCGGTGCGGGTGCAAGCGAACGGGAAAGTTGCGTTCTACGGGCATAATAATGCTTTCCGGGGAGAAAAATGCCGCGGATGTTCGTTTCAGGATCAGTGTGACTTCTACTGGGATATCACCCGGAGTGAGCGATACATGCAGTTGTATGTCCAGTGCGAAGACGAGGATCATTACTACCGGGATAACTGTCTCTGGGATAATAATATCGATACCTATGATACCATGACCGTGGAGGTCGAATATACTAACGGAGTGATCCTGAGTTATTCCCTGAACACCTTTATGCCGTATGAAGGCCAACGTATTGCCTTTAACGGTGAGAATGGCAGGCTGGACGTGCGGAATTATCAGCGGCAATCGTGGGAAGTCGATTACGAAGCGGAGTTTCGGCTGTCCCGGAATTTCGGGACCTCGGACGTCTGGCAGGTGGGCGGAGCCCAGGAAGTCGATACCGGCGCCGGACAGAGCGGACATGGCGGAGCGGACGGACATTTAAAAGATCTCCTGTTTCTGCCGGATCAGGATGACCCTCTGACCCAGATTGCCGGAAGCCGGGCCGGGGTGATGTCCAGTTTGACAGGTATCGCCGCCCGCCAGTCCATCGAGACCGGGGAGCCGGTGGAAATCGCCGATCTCCTTGATATCCCCAACTCATGGAATTGGTGGGGCTCACGAGGTTAAACTGGGATAAAAGGTTAGCATACACAGTCTGCAAGCCTGGCAGGAATCTCTTCGGAGAGATTACCGGGACGCCTGGTCACGGATTCCGGAAGTATGCGGGTGGAGTTTGGTATGGTGAGATGACACACTTGTATGCATCGCCCGACAATTTCTCTTTTGTGGAGAAGAATTGATTCTGCAGGGAGAACATCATCTGGACAGTATATGCGGAGGTCTTTAAGGAAAACAGCACACCAGAATCCAGGACACAATTGATCGGTCATTACCGGCGGGCACAGAACAAATAGCATGCGGGAGTCCGAACACTTGGTGCTTCAGGAGATCGAAACTCCGTGCAGTTGATGCCGGATAGAAGATAGATAACTAATATCACCCGGAGCCTGTGTCAGGTCGTATTCGGGGCATATTCCGGGAATAACTGCTTGCTTCAGATTCCGTTTGATATTAATTTATGAACGATCCAAAATTATCTATTAATCGGCATATAAAGATGAGGACAGCAAAACCGGAGGCCGTAGCGAAAATTCCAGCTAACCTGCAATAACTGACCCTTTATCTATTCACTCCACATAGATGGAACCCATATGGGGAGCATTTTTCTAAGAGTTTTTGCACACCGATGATTCCTTACCTCTGGTTATGATGTATGATTTTTTTGCATACACTCTTCGCATAAGGTAGTGAAGAAAATAGTGTATGCAGTTAGGATAGTACTTAATGAAAGATGAGAGCAACTATCATCTTGGTAATCGCATACGACAGGAGAGGACGACGATGGCCATGGGGGGTTGTCGGCTTTCCTGTGTCCATGTGCGCTGGTTCTTAGGAGGGTAAAGACTTTATATAATCCAGGATACTAGTGAAGAAGCGTGGGGTGGCTGATGTGTGATTCAGGATCGGGTTTGAGACATTTGTATACCTATAACTTCATGAAATAAAATAAGATAGGGGAGGTTCTTCATGAAACATTCTATGCGAATCGTATTGTCTGCTTTACTGGTCATCTTGTTGGGAGTGGCCATAGCGCAGGCACAGACCGGTAAGATACGCGGCATTGTCCAGGATGAGGAAACCGGGGATCCACTTCCGGGTGTGAATGTGATTGTGGAGGATACGGATCTCGGAGCTGCAACGAATGCGAATGGTGAATATGTGATCATTCAGATTCCGCCGGGCGTCTATAATATAACTGCCTCATTTATCGGGTATGCAACCGAAACAATCACGGACGTCAGAGTGTCTGTTGACCGGACCGTCCAGCTGAATTTTGAGTTAGAGCAAACTGCGATTGCAGGCGCAGAAGTGATTATTGAAGCGCAGCAGGAAGTCATAAGGCCGGATGTTTCTTACTCACAGACGAATATGTCTTCACAGGAGATCGACGCGGTCCCCGTGAATTTCCGTCTGGATGATTTTCTGGAAACACAGGTCGGTGTGGAGCAAGACGCGTATGGACTGAATATTCGGGGCAGCGGTCGGAATGAGATCAATTATATGATGGACGGGATGCCGCTTCGGAATGAGCGGTATGACCAAGGTTATGATTTGGTGAGTAAAACTGCTATTGAAGAAGTCCAATTACTTACTGGTGCGTTCAATGCGGAATACGGCAATGCCAGAGCCGGAATTGTCCAGGTGGTGACCAAGAGCCCCGGACAGCGGTTCTTCCTGAATTTGGAGACCCGGTATAGTCCCCTCTGGGGTGGCGACGATCCGGATTATCCCGGCCTGAAGCATTTCGGGCCTTATCTGTATTCCAACGACAACTGGTGGGAGTATGGCCGGTACAACTGGAATAATGGTGAACCGGCGGCTGATCGGGATGGAGACGGCGATCCGGACTTTATCGGATGGAATGAATGGGCTGCGGAGAATACGTTTCATGATGCGACCCTTACTCCCAGAGAGGCGTTTGAGGTCTGGCGGTGGCAGCACAGATCGGAAGACGAGAATGGGAATGTTTTATACAACGGCCAGAAATTTGCATCACTATCAGACTACCGCAGCCAGGGATCCACACTGCCGGACGGCCGGGCGACAATCCATCGGAATCCGTTTAACTGGTATAGTTACAGGGGGGATATGGTGACGGATGTGACCTTGGGTGGACCGATTCCGTTTACCAGTGGCAAACTTGGCTTCGTCATTTCAAATATTAATGAAAACTCCATGTACCCCTTTCCCACCGCGACCTCCAGTGTCTATACCTACAATACAACCCATGGCAAAATAACGTATGATTTCAATCCGAGTATGCGGTTAACAGTGGGGGGAATGTATTCGAAGGTCAATGCTTTCGAACAGGATGACCCATATGTCAGCGATGGATTTGAAGGCTTGAATATTATTGGTGCCAAGTTGGATATGGATGATACCGATGGCACATTTAACCGTGACGCGGCCACGGTGCCCAGGGATCTCACAACCAAATTGTTGAATCTGAAATGGACCCACACGGTCGGCCAGAATACGTTTTACGAATTGAAATTCCAGCGATATCAGTCCAAAGTCTGGCAAGTGGGCAACGAGCGATTAAGAAATCTCGGCCAGGTGTATCAGGTCGGTCCG
>Ga0102944_1002679_pt1 | contig 10205 bp, 21 predicted proteins | sample SalPonD_shore_MG_FD_78172 | JGI IMG/M metagenome (GOLD analysis project Ga0102944, IMG submission 78172) | Salt pond soil microbial communities from South San Francisco under conditions of wetland restoration - Salt Pond MetaG... | ecosystem: Environmental > Aquatic > Marine > Intertidal zone >... | reverse complement strand
GAAGAAGACCTTGGTGATTACCGGGGAACGCGCTGAGGAATCAGTGGCCCGGAAGAACTATGCGGTCTTTGAACGGCATAGGACAGACCGGCGGAATGGAACCCGGGTGATCCGGTGGGTCGACCACTGGCGTCCGATCCATCGCTGGACCGAAACCGAGGTCTGGCGGCTCATCGAACGGTTCGGGATTGTCCCCCACCCGGCCTATCGCATTGGCTGGGGACGACTCTCCTGCGCCGGATGTATCTTCGGTAGTGACGCCCAGTGGGCATCGCTGGCCAAGGTCAACCCTGAGCAGTTCGCCGGGATCTCCGGGTATGAAGACGCCTTTGACATGACGATCGACCGGAATCAACGCCGGTTATCTGAGCGTATTCAGCAAGCCTCTTCCTACGATCAAATGCGGGAAGAAGATATTGCCCAGGCCGTGGCCCGGAAGTATACCCAACCGATCTATACCCGGCACTGGGAGTTACCCATGGGTGCTTTCGGTGACGCAGCGGGACCCACGTAATTATACTCGGCATGCGTGCCGATAACTCATCCAAACAAGAAAGCGAAACACGATGACACAGAAACTGAACGAATTAATCGGATTTCAGGTGGTTGACGGGAATGGAGAATACCCAAGCGATGATACACCCTTCTACTCGTTTGAAGTCCTGACCTTAGAGCACGCGCTGCGAATACAGGCAACCGATCCCAAACGCTGGCGTCTCCTTCCTATTTATGATGGTGACGTTGAGGAACCAACCCTCATTGGGAACGATCATTATGACGGTCTCTCCTGCCCTGAATGTGGCAGCGAAGACGGTATGGCACCGGCGCACCCGGATGACTTCTCGTCCGGAGGGCTGGAAGGCCATCTGCGGGTCGTGTGTGCCGACTGTGGTTTCCAAACCACCGAACATTATCTGGTGTACGCCACATCGACCGATGAATAGTCACCAGTCACGCGAAGTCAAGACGTTGCTGAAGACTGCCCTGCAGCAGCCGGGGTATTATCTGATTGTCTGTGCCGATGCCAAGGACGCCCAGGCGATAGCCGGACGGGTTCGCGCCGCCTTTCAGGGTGGCGGAGCCAAATACTGCGAAACCATCAGTGCCGACGAAACGTATAGCGCCCTGCTGGTGACGCTGAAGAACCGCAGTCAGTTGGAAGTGGTCGAGCACCAGAATGTGCACGGCTTCTTTCTGACTGGCAAGTTAATTACATCATACGTCCTGACCTTTGACGAGGCCCGGATGGATCGAGACCGCCGTGTGCTGCTGGGCTTTGCGTCCAAGCGCCGGTGGTAAACCAAGGAGAGAATAGAATATGTCACAAGCATTAGCCCATACCGATTTTGAATTACTGCAGGGCCAGATGGACACCGTCTATCAGGTCCGGGATATGTACGATACAGGGACGGAACACTGGAATGCCCTGGAAGGGATCCTGAATCTCTGTTCGGATCTGCTCTCAGAACACGAGCATCAGATGAATTGGAGTGAATGCCCTGAATGTCAGGCCCAACGTGTGGTCACGCTCAGTGAGGTCAAAACCTACCCGAAAGAGGCCACCTCCCCCTCAAAGATTGAGGTGACCATGGGATGTGTCGACTGTCAGTTCACCTGGAAAATGACGTTCCGTCCCTCTGAGGATGAATACGTCAAGTTCAAAGAGAACGAGGAATAAATGCACACATTAAAACCCCATACCAAATATCGAATTCTGGCCGTGCACCTGGTGGTGCCAGCTGATTTCTCCGAAGGGGAAGTTGCCGACGGTCTCTCTGCGATACTCTCCGGAGCCATCGCTGATGAAGATTCCGTCCTGGCTGACTGGTCCTATCACACGCTGAACGATACCTGGCGTTTCGACCAGTACCCCGTAGTGGAAACAGACGAGGATCCCGAAGAGGGCGAGCTGTTTTCTACTCCGCTGCCACCCTGCCGCGGCGCCCTGGCCTATTGTAGCGATGGCAGCCTGGGACTCATCACCGGCACCGAGCCGGAGACGTTACACTATGGTGACGGATCAACCGCAACCGGCTGGACCGGGATCCACATGGATAATCAGCGTCACAGTCCGGGAATCGGAAAACCGTGGAGCTCCACCCATCCTATTGTGGTCAGCTATATCAAGCATCCGGAGGAACTGCTGGAGGGCCTGGATCGGGAGACCCGATGATAGAATATCTCATTCAGATCGGCGACGAGGAACTCCAGGCAGAGTTCTACGGCACGCCAACCATTAACGATGTGATTGATTATGTCATTGACGTCATGGATTTGGAAGACGAAGGGTATTTCCTGGTCTCGTACCTTGGTGAGGATATTCACCCCGGGATGCTCGTCAGTGAGGTGGTAGAAGAACCAGAGGACCCCCTGGTCTTTTACGACGCCCGCACCCCTGAACCGGAGGGGACGACTGATGAAAGTTAAAGTTGGTGATACCATCTATGACAGCAGCGAGCAGCCGGTCATGGTCATCCTGAGCGCCGAAGAACGACGCGATATTACCCTGATGGCCCCTGGGGCCACCAAGTATTGTGCCTTTCCTGACCATAACTTCACCGTGCAGGATATGAAAACCTGGATGGAAGAGTAGCCATGGCTTGTGCTAATACCTGGTGCGACGACCAAGAGGTGCCGGCCTGCCCGGATTGTGGACGGTGTCATCTGTGCCACGACCTGGAGGGCTATGGCGGGTGTAAAGAGCATCTGGGCTACACGCCTCTCGACGATCCGGCATTTGATTTCGAGAACCGCGACGGGAGAGACGACCTACGAAAAGCCACCTGCACCAAGTGTGGTGGAGATACCTGGCGGGTCGCGCCAGGGAGTTTTCGGGTAGTCATCCAATGCGTGACCTGTCAATACGTTATCCAAATCTATAAGGAGTAGTTATTTATGGTGATCACTTACGGGACGCGGGACAGCCTGCGTCCGGAGACTTATGTGAACACAACCTCCCAGTCTAAAGAGGCCTGGAGCAAGCAGCTCAGTCCCTTCCTGCTGGGACCGGTCAGGCTCTACGGCATCATGAAAGCCAAGAGTGTCGAGAACGGCTGGCAGTTCGCCAAGGTCTATGCCCAACATACGGACCAGGATGGTGACCCGACCGGGGCCTACTGGAAGTGGGCAACGGAGGGGTGGCAGAATCCCCGTGGGGTGCGATACCCGATGGGCAAAGGCGCCGCGCCAGAGTACCACTACTGGGACGGAGAGAAACTTGACTATATCACGGCCCGCAAGCGGATTTACATTCCGCTGTATACCCGCGCCGTGTGGCACACTGAAGCCTTTCAGATGCTCAAGGCCCAGGCAGAGATCCGCGATGATCTCTATCTCTGGGATTTCGACAGCTATGAGTATCGCCGCCAAGGCATGACCTGGGAGGACGCCGTGAATAATCCTGAGCGTCCTCTGGGACACGCAATGGTCTTGGCGATGCTCCTGGAGAACCCACAACATTTGAAAGACGTCATACAACGTTAGAAGGAGTTTACACTTATGGACCTCTCCTATGAATTTCTGGCTTTTGCCAGCATAGTGGTTGGCGGCCTCATCTGGGGCCTATTTCGATTACACCGCGAACAAGATAAGGAGTATCAATATCTTCACACCGGCCGTCGGCCACCTGGGGAACCCCCCGTGCATCGAGTAGCGTCGCTGCAAGACCACATGCACAAGTTTGAGATAGAGTTCAGAGGAACCATGACCGTCCAGGTGGCATCAACGAACGCCGAGGATGCTATTGAGGCCACGGAACTTGGGCTGGATGCAGCATACGGTATTCATGTGACACACATCGAGCGCTGTGAGATGCTGCCTCATGTTGGGGTAGACGAATTATACCGAATGCATGAAGGGAGAGAAACGCATGGGTAGAAAAGGCCGGACAGAGAAACCGTGTCCCGGGTGTGGCTCGATGAAGGGCCGCCCGACCAACCAGGTCTGTTACCGTTGCCGTGAACTGCTGGAGGATGGACAGAAGTACCGTGCCCATCAGGAGGCCATGAAGGCCGCGATGGACCGACAGGAATACTGGATCCCGGAGAACTGGTGTCACCCCAGGTATCGCCCGCCACACATCAATCTGCTCACCAAAGAAGCCGAGCCGTTTGATCAGTTAGGTGAGACCATGGCGGCCTTAGCCCAACGGCTGGGTGAAGAGTCCAGCGATACGTCACGGGCCTTGGGACCCGGCGCGGAACCGACCCCGCAACTGTACCCACCCACCGGGTATGATGCCCACTGGGACTGGGAGCACCGGGCCTATTTCTCCGCCGAGATCGCCGAGATGCTGCAACGCCTTAATCTCCTGATTACCCAGGTGATCGATGTGGTGGCAGAGCACGGTATTCAATACGGTTCCGACGCCCTGCTGCAACTGGCCGGGGGTCATGTGACGGTGGAGAAGTTTAACAATGCCACACTCCGAGAGGAGGAGTAATTACATGAAACGACTCCGCTGTACACTTGGATTACACCGCTGGGTGGTTGACCGGGAAACCCCGCTCACCGTCTACCGGCATTGTCAGGATTGTCCCAAGCGCGATATCGGACAGGTATCGCGAGAGTTCGGTTATGAACCGGTCGATAAAAAGTACCTGGCCAGGCCGGTTGAGGAGGTGACAGATGAACGGTGAAGACCTTTTCATCACCATGGTCAATCTGCTGGCGGTGGGACTTCCCGCCGCCCTCGTGGTACTGCTGGTGCTGCGACAGACCGGACTACTGCGCCGGTTCAGAAAGTGGCGCTTGCTGCGTCAACGGCAGCACCGACAGGCTAACACGGGAGAGATCTTCACCGATCCGTGGCCGTACCGGTGTTCTGTGGCCCATTGCGGTTATTATGGGCGGACGCTGAGAGAATTGAGGGACCACATCCTGGAGCAGCACAGGGAGGATTATGCTCCGTATGACGGCCCGCCACCCAGCGGGGTCTATGTTGATCCGGATTCCATTGATTCGATACCACATTTACTGTAATATTATCAACGGTCCATCGTCAGGTGGACTCCTTGCCAGTGGGTTTGGGGCGCCGGTTGTGGTGGCCGGCATGAACACCGTCCCCTCCCCCGCTGGGATTTGGGGGTAGTGCCCTGCGGGTTTCTCCGTGGGGCACTGCTATTTTCAGAAGGGAAATCAGACTATGTCTACAGAAGAATTAGGACGAGAAATGACCACGTTGATCAATGAGATCGGCGTATTGAAACAGACCGAAGTAAAGGCAGGGGAAGACCACAAAGCGAAAGAGAATGCCTATGACCGGCAAGAGCGTGACGAGACCCGGGTGATCGAGGATAAATACACCGCACTGCGGAACGAAGCCTGGGCCGCATTCAAGAAAACCGTAGGACAGATTGATCAGCAGCGCGACCCGGTTATTGAGCGCCTGGAACAGATCAAGCAGACCATGTCACTCTCGGTGATCAAACGGAACCTGCATGAGACCACCTGGGATAAATGTCTCAATGGCTCCTGGCGCACCAGGAGCGAGTCGTCTGTGACGCGCCTCCGCCGGGACGACCACGTCTTCATCACCCTTTACGCTTATACCACACCGAATGAAAAACCAGTCAATAAGATTGACCTGGCTATCAGGGTAGTCTTTAAACATCCGCGGCTGAAAGCGTTCTTCCGAGGGGTCATGTGTATTTTCTCCTCTCCACTACAATGGGCCAGCGATTGGTTGTCCGAAACCACACTGGTCACGAGATCCTTCCCGTCAGAGGAAAAGGCGGCTGCCTATCTGGAACGAAACTATGACCGGCTCACCAACCGGGTAGTAGCGATAGATATGGATGTGTACCAGCGGGCGCAAAAGGCCAACGTCGATATCAGTCAGGTCTTTGATTTTAGTCACCTGCCGTTCAGTTACTCCGGCATTACCGCAAAGAACCTGGGCCCGCGGATGCGCTCCTATGAACTGAGCCGCCCCTTTAAAGACTTCGGTGGTGGCCGGAAGATCACCGATCTGCCGATAACCCTCCGGGTGAGGTATCTGGGAGAGGACGTCTTTCTGGTCGATCAGGATCACGAAGACGCTTTCGAACTGGTACGCAGCTCCCTGAGTAGTTCCACCGAGGAGAGGCCCTACTGGTTCAACGAACCCACCATTCTGGTCGCACTCGATCCGGAGCGGTTCCGTTCTCTGACGCTGGAAGAGGCCAAGGCCATGGTCTGAGGGGAATTTCCCCTTGCGTCCTTTGGCTGGTCTTTACTACTTTATAATGTCCGGCGCCTACTCCAAGCGTCGGGCACCTAACGGTCCTGTGCCCTGGTGTCATGCCGGGGCACCGGCATTTTAAGGAGACACGTCCCATGAGTGCTTATGCAGGCATCGGGGCCCGCAAGTCCCCACCCTGGGTCACGCACTTGATGACCAGGGTCGCCACGTATCTTGCCAAGGAAGGCATGGTTCTGCGATCGGGCGGCGCCGACGGGGCCGACACGGCTTTCGAACGCGGCGCGGATCAGGGAGCCGGCGGAAAGGAAATCTTCCTGCCCTGGCGCGGGTTCAATGACCACCCATCCCGTCTCTATCAGATACCGAGGAAAGCCTATGCCCTGGTGGATCAGTACCATGTCGGGGCTCCCCGAATGAAACAGAGTGTCCGGAAACTGATGGCACGCAACTGTCAACAGATCCTCGGGCAACACCTGGACGATCACGCACGCTTCGTGATCTGCTGGACCCCCGGCGGTCTGGGCGGCGGCGGCACCGGCTTCGGATTGAAGCTGGCCCATATCTTCGGGATTGATCATTTTGATATCGGTTCCTATCAGGAACAGGAACTGGACGCGGTACGCTATGATTTGTACCGGTTTATCGAGAAACACCGGCCGTAACGGTTCCGCTCAGGAACCGCTGTACGGTCTGACTCTTCACACAACACACAAAGGAGTACGTGCATGAACAAATCAGAACTCATTGATGCAATAGCAGCGGAGGCGAACCTGTCCAAGGCGGACGCGGAACGCTCCCTGAATGCCCTGACCGGGACGATCACCGAAACACTGGCCCAGAGGGACAGCGTGGTACTGACCGGGTTCGGGACCTTCGATACATCCGACCGCGCCGCTCGTAAGGGGCGGAACCCGCAGACCGGCGAAGAGATGCAGATCCCGGCAACGACGGTGCCGAAGTTCAAGGCTGGTAAGGGACTGAAAGATGCGGTAAAACAGTAACCGCCGGCTGACAAGAGGAAAGACTGATAAGGGGTGCTCCGTTGGGGTACCCCTTTTATTTTACGGTCCGGTACACGTGGGTGGCCTGCCCTAAAAGACCACAGGGGAAGCCGAAGCCTCCCCTGGTGGTTTTCTTTTTTACTGTCCGGTACACGTGGGTGCGTTTTTAGAGGTTGAATTCCTCGCGCACGATGGATTCCACAGCATCCCAGATCTTACGGTAGAGCGTATCCTCGGAGGTTTCATCCAGGATAGGCAGATCCACTTTCTTGTTGAGTTCGGTCACCGCTTTGGTTTTCATCTTCTCGGTGAAAATGACCTTGACCGCCAGGGATCTGGCAATCGTGGCAAAGGCGCTGCCGATTCGTGAGAGTAGAGACATATACAGAGTTCCTTTATACCTGTCTTTAGTGATTAGGACCGCAGGCAATGCCGCGGTAAACGACGCCGTCCAGGTCGCCGTTGAGTTCTTTCAGGGTGTGTTCCGCTGAGAGAACGAGATCGCTCAGCATCCAGTTATATGCATCGAGTACCGCAATCAGTGTGGTGTAGTTGGAGAGGTGAAACTGGCTCCGAGCAAGTTCTTGGATCCGCAGACCCATGGTGGTCATAAAAGGCTGGTTCCATTTCATAAACTTCTCAAGGACCGCGACGGGGATCCCCTGCGAGCCTGCCTTGGCCTTGGCATCCCGCATGATATCGAGAAATTGGAAATACGCCGCTTTCCCAAACTCCTCCGCACTCATCCGCTGGTAGTCCAACATCACGAACTCGCGCAGGTGGGTGGCAAACTGGGCGAAATAGATCCGGAGCAGATCTTCAAAGACCTGTTTCCGTCCGGGATCATTGATGGGGAGTTGGTGGAAATTGAAGGCCATCCACTGGTCGATATTGGCAAAGACGAAGTGACCATGGACGGGCTGGGGTTTGTGTTTTTCGAGTTCCGCCTCTGCCTGTTTTTCCTTCAGGGTGATCTGAAGGGAGAAGAACCGGTAGACCATGGCGATGGCCAGGCCGGCAATGACAAAGGCAGAGCCGTAGGTACTGATCAGATGGAGGATGGTTTCGAGTGGCATAGGGTTGGTTACTTTCGTGGTTTGGCATGCAGCCGGCGGCGCTTGCGGCGTTCGGCAAAACGCTGCCGCTTTTGGGTTCGGCGGTTGGCCAAACTATAGTCAATAGTGGTCGTGTCTCCGGGACGTGCGACGGTGATTCCGGCCTCTGTCAGGCGCTCACTGGTGTGTTTCTCCGTCAGTGATTCCTGATAGTGCCAGGCGATATACGTGAGACCTTGCGCCTCCACCAGATCTTTCTTCCGTTTGTCCCGGGCTTTCTGGGCCCGGAAGGCGTCCAGTTCCGTGTGGAACCGGTTGGGAAAGCGGTAGTGCTGGTACCCCATATACTCTACGATCAGATTGTACGCCGGGACATAGATATCACAGTACATCTTCGAGCCCTGCTCGGTGGTGAGCCAGGGCCAGGTGATCTCGACTTCCACGACGGTATTGTCCAGGAGCCGACGAATCATGCCGGCCAGAGAGCGTTGGCTCTTCGGGGTCTTGACGCGCCCTTGGCGTCGCAGGTAGGTGGTATTAAGTGGTGCGGAGGTCATCGGCGGTTACCTGTGTCGTGATGCCGGTGTCGGCAGACTGTAATTCCAGGAGATTTCCGTAGCGGACGATATCGGCCTGGAACCAGGCGGTCTCAATCAGGCCCGGATCCCACTTGCGGCCCGGCGAGACATCCTTGTGTCCGACGATATTATCCAACGCGATATCATACTCGTGCATTTTCTGGTAGGCCAACCAGATGCCGGCTTCATACTGGACCTCAGTATAATCGTTATAGCCGGTACTCTCGAACTCCACCCCCAGGGAAATATCATTCACCGAGCGTCCGTACGGCCCGGTCATCCCCTGCCAGATACTCTCCCCGGCATGCGAGGCCCGCAGCCGGTCCTCGGTCAGGTGCCAGATCGTGCCTGTTCTGGTAATATAGTAGTGGACGGAGACCCAGCGGCCGGTTTGGCCGGTCAGGATGGGCCAGTCTCCGGTATAATGCCCGCCGGTGTGGTGATAAACCATCATGGTGATCTCACACCCTGGCGCCCGTTCGCGAACGTACTCCGGATGGACCTTGGTGAAGAAAGACCGCTGTTCTGGTGTGGCTAATGTCAATGCACGCATACTGCTATCGCCTCCGGTAATAGACCAACCTGTCTCAGCAGATTCTCTGGTCGTCTGCTTCAGGTATGTCACCGGCAGCGGTGAACAATGTGTGCTGGGTAATTGACCCGATCAGGGTCGGGAGGTGGGAACGACCTGGTAGGTAAACCACTGGCGATCGTGGAAGACCTGCAACTGTTGCGCGGTGTGGTTAAACCGGACTTCCCCGTCAGCGGGCAGGTCCGGCCAGGGCCCGGTCAGGGCGTGGCCCAGGATAATGTTGCCGGCCCGGGTGCCCAGGAAGACAGTCATAGTATCGGTGGCCAGCCCGAAGGATCCGGGCGACAGGGCAATCCGTTCCTGCTGGAACCGGGCCTGGGTATCGGCGAGTGCAGTCTCCATCAGATCAGTTGTTCCTCAAACTGTTTGAGTTGGGACATGACTTCGGTGCGCAGCTGGTCGATCCTGGTGTAGAGCTGCTCGAATTCGGCCACGCGCTGTTTCAGGTTGTGCATCTGGTTCTTCTTCAGGTAGAACAGGGTTTCGCTGGGGACCTGGACGGTGTGTAATTTCTCCTGAAGCGTCTCGACGGACTGCTCCAGCTCGGCGATCAGATCCCGGAGATCCGCATCGCGGGACTCCGCGGTGGTCTCCGATTCCATCTCTTCCACTTGTGAGGAGAGTGCGGTGACGGTCGTCGTCAGGTCGCCCAGTTTCCGTTCAAGGGTTTCCAGGCGCAGGGTCTCAGACTGTGTTAAACTCATACGATGGTCCTTCTGGTGTAATTCACCACGAGGCCCCCGCTGGTGGGCGTGGTCTCCTGGTACTGTTGATACGTGGTTTCCAGGTAGAGGCGGT
>Ga0102944_1002678_pt1 | contig 10207 bp, 7 predicted proteins | sample SalPonD_shore_MG_FD_78172 | JGI IMG/M metagenome (GOLD analysis project Ga0102944, IMG submission 78172) | Salt pond soil microbial communities from South San Francisco under conditions of wetland restoration - Salt Pond MetaG... | ecosystem: Environmental > Aquatic > Marine > Intertidal zone >... | reverse complement strand
TGCGAAATTTTTCCCTCAGCTGCGTTGAAGTTAAAATGGTTTACTCAACGTATATTTATACGATTCCGTCACCATTTTAGCCCTTGTCCCGATCCCGAACACTTTCGGGGCGGGGTTGCTGAGTAAAAAATTTCTTGGTGAAATATCCGGGCTAAACTCTGACAGGGTTATTCGAAAAAAATTTTGATGGAGAGAAACATAAAAAGGTGAACAAAACGAAAGGTTTTGTTCACCTTATCTCAAAATAAATTAAAATCGAATCTACTGTTTCGAAACAGCTTTAACCGGTTTGAGTGACGGGTAACGCTGTTTGAGAAATTCGAACGTTCCGAATAAAGCACCGGTGAATACCAGGTCTCCCAACAATGTGTTTTGGAAGAACGGAATGGCCGCTACGTAGCAGGAAATGAGCCCACTTATCGTCATGGGGTACATACCCGTTGACAGCCAAACGCCAAAATTGGTGACGATGAAAAATAACACAGAACTACCGACAGCTGCGCCGGTAATCGAGAGCACCGATTTGTTGGATCGCAGTAAAAATCCGATTCCTATCGTTGCCAGGAATGCCCCGTAGACAAAAAACATGGTGCTGTGAAAACCCAGAAAAATATCCGCCGCAAACATGGCGACTATTGGAACGATATAAGCAAATTTCTTTTGATTAAAGTAAGCACCACCAAACAATGCCATCGCCGCGATAGGGGTAATGTTCGGCGGATGTGGTAGAATTCGTGCAATAGCTGCAATTAAAATAAGTCCTGTTAATAATAAAAATCGTGATTTACGCATTTCTGCACTCCATTAAGTTGGTTTAATAAAAACCAAACTTCATCAATTAAAAGTTCATCATAAATAATGTACATTAAATATAAAACATCAAAGCTTAAATTTTAAGCTTTTTTGTTTAAAATAATTTTATTTTTGAACATTACTATTCCTGATGTATTGAGTAGAGGTATCCGTTTGTTTGAATATCTTTTAATTTTAAGAGGACTTTGCAAAACCGTGCTTTTGTCCAAATTCTTCCCGAAAGTTTTCGGGAGATTTCAAAATTCTCACGTATTACTAATACGCTGCGGTTTTGAAATCACTCAGGCTTTGACTTTGACCAAAATCCCTGGTTTTGCAAAGCCCTCTTTTAAACCACATATTTCTCTTATCTAATCCTGTAAGTGGATTTGTAATAAGTTTTTATCCCGGATATCTCATACGAATTTCTTGGTGAGAGATCCGCGTTAGTATTAATCAATGCTATCAATATATAATAGTTTGGGGAAATTCTTTTTAATGAAACATACTTTATATAAATCTCTCAAAAATCCGCTTAAAATGTTGGGATATTTCGCCATAAAATTCTCTATAAAAATCAGATGTATTAGTATATGTTAGGCCCTAAAAATTAGATGGTTTTGGGGCAGTAAAATAGATGTTATATAAAATAAGCTCCCATTATAATTTAGTATGTTAAATTTAACAATTACAATAATTTTAATTATTATGAGTTTGATATTCTTAATTTATCTTTAACAAAATTTCGATATGAGCATGAAGATTTTTCGAACAGCATTAATTTTATTTATTGGACTATTCATCGGGTTGAATATAGCCGATGCCCAGTTGAGAACGCAACAGCAGCAACCCCAACAACAGTCGATTAATCCGGATAGTATTTCAGACTCAGAACTGCAGTTGTTTGCCGATGCCTCCCAGCAGGCTCAATCCATACAGATGGATGCTCGACAGCAGATACAGCAAATTGTTTCCGATGAAGGGATGAAGTTTAGCCGTTTTCAGAAAATTATGATGAGCAAGCAAAATCCCAAGATGGCGAAGCAGGTGAACGTAACGGATGATGAGCAAAAAACCATTGACAATATGAAGCCGAAAATCATGCAGGTGCAACAAGATAGTCAGCAGAAAATGATGAAGGCCATTAAATCATCGGGTCTTGAGCTGCAGCGTTTCCAGCAAATTTTTAAGGCTTTGCGTCAAAATAAAGAGTTACTGCAACGCTACCGCGGACTCGTACAGCAAGATAGTAGCAGCAGTAACCAACAACAGTAGTATCTTATTTAAATTAGCTTTATAAGGTCCTGTATAGCTAAATACAGGACCTTCTTATTCACGCCTTACTCGTCCATTGGCTGTCCCGGATTCGATAACGCCAGGGTTTGAGCGCATCTTCCCCGGCATAATCTACCCCTACCCTTGGACCGCTAATAATTTGTTCATCGTTAAGCTGAATTTTCCGGTCTTCAATCCAGATGGTATCCGATAACAAATCTATCCCATAATGATCGGTTCGTATCCCCAGGGCATCAGTCAGGCGACCGGGTCCACCGGCTACCGTGCGGTTGAGTCTGGATTTATTACGTCGTTCCATTATGGTTTCGATTCCGTCTACCGGTTTGACGGCCCGTATTAAAATCGCGTCGGCCCGGCCTTCCACGTTGGTAACCACGTTAAACAGGTGATGGATACCGTAGCACAGGTAAACATAAGCCTGTCCGCCCCGGTGAAACATCACCTCCGTGCGATCCGTGCGGTTATTATTGTTGGCATGACACGCTTTGTCGCCGTAAGCCGAGTAGGCTTCAGTTTCCACGATCATTCCGGAAGTCATGGGGGCACCGTTGATGCGGGTACATAAAAATTTACCCAATAACTCGCGGCTGATTTGAGTGACTTCCCCGCGTTCATAAAAACTGCGGGGTAATTTGCGTGTACGGGTTTCAGTATTCATAGACATAAATTGAGATCACGAAATTTCATCATAAGGATTTTCCTGAACCGGCAGGCTTTGTTTCAGGTACACTTCCTGATAAGCCCGGGCAATGATAGCCGAGACAACCAAAAGCACGGCCGAATAAAAAGCCCAAATTCCGATTACCACTAATAACGCATAACCCTGGTAAAAGTATTTATAGGCCCGGATGGCATGATTCAGGTATAGACCAATACCAAATTTGGCGATTTCAAAAAAGATGGTATAAAATAGCGCCCCGGCGAAGGCTACCTTCGGTGGTAATCGTTTTTCGCTCAGGTAACGTAATATGGTATAAAAAAGAAAAAAGGTGAACAAAATGGGGATAATGATATTCGCAACATCCAGGATCCACCGCAGTCCAATCACCAGATTCAGGAAGGGCAACGATATTTGGTCGAGCGAGATGAGTGAAATAAACGAAATAATAATACTAAAAAAGATAAACACCCCGCCCACCAGTCCGAAGGCAAAGAAATTGTAAATCATTTCCAGGAGATAGTGACTGCGGTCTTTGATACCGAAGACCGTAAAAATAACATGTTTGATGGTGGCAAAAAGTCCCTGCGAAAAGAAAATCAGAATGACGAAACCCACAATTCCAAATACACGCCGCTGCTGAATGAGCGGGCGCAGGAGGGTTTCCAGCGTGATGGCCCCGCGTATAACATCCCCGCTTTCGGTGGTGTAGCTGAACCGCGGAAAGAGTTCCCGACCATATCGTATAATCTCCCGAAAAGCGGCATCATACGATAAGATGAATCCGATAATGGAAATCAGCAAAAGGGTAAACGGGATGGCGCAGATCAGCAAGTTGAACGTAATAGCCGACGCATTAAAAAAAACATCTTTCTTTTTTAGTAGATTTAGGACGTATCGCCAGAAATATTTATACTTTTTCACCTTTACAATTGCATCATTAATTCTCTAATTTTAACGGGTTCACGATCACCAGGAGTCTGTCGAACTTAGGGAATTGTAGCGAGAAAAAACTGGTTTGAGACAGATCTTGGGGTCTTTTGAGGCGAATAGTGGTACTATTTAACGAAAAAGAGCTCAAAATATGGCCAAATCCAGGTTTTTCGCAGTAAATTATCATAAGTCCGACAGGCTCCTAGCAAAATTCGCTTGATAATATGTTATTAAAGCGCTGGTTCAAGCTTAACCCGGATTATTCACCAAGAAATTTGGTGGTGAGCAACCCCGCCCCGAAAGTGTTCGGGATCGGGACAAGGGTTGAAATAGCAACTGAGACGTATTCAGATACGCTGAATGCGCTAGTTCAACTTCTACGCCGCCCAACATCAAATTTCGCAGCGCTTTATGCTGTACCCAAATTTGTGCTATAGGCAAATTTTTGTCACTGAAATAATATCAAGCAATTAATTTATAATTTATATTAAGTTCGTGAATAACTCGGGTTAACTTGTACCCGGTAACGTATTTTATAATAACAGTTTCAAAAATTGAATTCATATCCGCAATTTATTCGCGGGGATAAGTAGCCACATTCACAGTTTACACAAATTAAAAACCATATTCGTTCATGGGCTCCAGTAAAAAAACTCCCTTAATGAAGCAGTATTCGGAAATTAAAGAAAAACATCCGGGCACTATTTTGCTGTTTCGGGTGGGCGATTTCTATGAAACGTTTATGGAGGACGCCACGTTGGTCAGCAAGGAGTTGGGGATAACCCTGACCAAACGAAATAACGGTGGCGATCAAACCCCGTTGGCTGGATTTCCCTACCACGCGCTCGATACCTACCTGCCCAAGCTGGTGAAACGCGGGCACCGGGTGGCGATTTGTGAACAGACTGAAGATCCGAAGGAGGCCAAGAAAAAGGGACGTAAAGTCGTAGACCGGGAAGTGAAGGAAATCACCACGCCCGGGGTTACACTTTCGGAGAAATTACTGGATCATAAACGCAACAACTACGTGGCGGCCATCCACTGGATGGGAAGTACGGCCGGGGTGGCATTTTCGGATATTTCGACCGGGGAGTTCGCGCTCAGCCAGGTGTCCAAATCGGAGCTCAACGACCTGATGCAGTCGGTGACCCCGTCGGAAGTACTTCTTCAGCAGAAGTTTAAGAATAAGATCCCGGAGATCCTGAAAGATTATAATATCACCTATATCGAAGACTGGGTGTACGACGGGGATTATGGCTATAATCTGCTGGTTGATCATTTTGAAACCCACTCGCTGAAAGGCTTTGGCGTGGAAGATCTGACGGTGGCCCAGGTGGCGGCCGGTGCTTTACTGCATTACGTACAGGAAACGCAGAAAGCCTCGCTGGGACATCTGCGCCGGCTGTATGCTTTCGAAAACACGGAATACATGGCGCTGGATTCATCGACCAAGCGCAACCTGGAGCTGACAACCAGCCTGCAGCAGGGAGGTGTGGAAGGTACACTGGTGTCGATCATGGACCAAACGCAAACCGCCATGGGCGGACGCCTGTTGCGCAAGTGGATCATGCGTCCGTTGAAAAAGAAAAAGACCATCAAACGGCGGTTGAACGCGGTGGAAGCCCTGAATATCAACCATGAAGCCCGGAATAAGCTGCGGGAGGAACTGGAGCAGGTGGGCGATATGGAACGTTTGATCTCCCGTATTTGCGTGGGACGCACCAATGCCCGCGACCTGGAAAAGCTTAAACTGTCGCTGGCCCAGATTCCGCGCATCAAAATGCAGTTCAGCAACCTGGATGAGCCGATGTTGAATGACGTCCGCGACCGGCTGAAACTGTTGCTGGAAGTGCAGGAGCGCATTGACAAGGCCCTGGTAGAAGACCCGCCGGCCAGTATTCGCGATGGAGGGTTGATCAATGACGGATTTAATGATGAACTGGATGAGTTGCGGGATGTAGCCCGGAATGGAAAAGATTATATCGCCAAGATCAAGGAAGACCTGGCCCAGGAAACGGGCATCACTTCCCTGAAAATTGGCTATAATAAGGTGTTCGGCTATTATATTGAAGTGACGAACACCCACAAGGATAAAGTACCGGAGCATTTCATCCGTAAACAGACGCTGGTTAATTCTGAGCGGTATATCACACCCGAATTGAAAGAAGTGGAAGAGAAAGTGCTCTCGGCCGAAGAGCGTAGTAAAACGCTGGAATATGAGCTGTTCAACGAATTGCGGTTATTCGTCTCGGAGTTTGCCGATGAAGTTCAGCAGATTGCCCAGGCCCTGGCCGAGCTGGACTGTCTGCAAAGCTTTGGAGAAGTGGCTTATAAAAATAATTATGCCAAGCCCAGCGTGGCTGAAGACGACAAAATTGACATCAAGAAAGGACGTCACCCGGTAGTGGAACAAACCCTGCCGCCGGGCGAGCCGTTTATTCCCAATGATATTAGTCTCAAAAATGATGACGAACAGATCCTGATCATCACGGGTCCCAATATGGCGGGTAAAAGTATTATCCTGCGCCAGACTGGCCTCATTGTATTGCTGGCTCAGATTGGCAGCTATGTACCGGCCGAAGAAGCTCATGTGGGCATCGTGGACAAGATTTTCACCCGGGTCGGGGCCTCCGATAACCTGGCCGCCGGTGAAAGTACGTTTTTGGTGGAGATGAACGAAGCAGCCAATATCCTCAATAATGCTACAGATAAATCGCTCATCCTGCTGGATGAAGTGGGTCGCGGTACCAGTACTTTCGATGGGTTGAGCATCGCGTGGGCTCTGGCCGAATATCTTCATAATCAACCTTCGGTGGCGGCTAAAACGCTCTTTGCCACGCACTATCACGAGCTGAATGAACTTCAGAACATGTATGAGCGCGTGGCCAACTACAATGTGCAGGTCAAGGAGCATGACGGCAAGGTCATCTTTTTACGAAAACTGATTCCCGGCGGGGCCGACCACAGTTACGGGATTCAGGTGGCCAATATGGCGGGGCTGCCCAACGTTGTTATTGAACGCGCCCAGGAAATTCTCAAGAACCTGGAAAGTCACAGCCTGGACTTGACCAATGAAAACGGGACACTGGAAGGTGGCGCTAAAAAGAAAAAGGCCGCCGCTCAAAAGGCCGCCAAAAACATCGAAAAGCAGGACCAGATGCCGCAGATGTCGCTCTTCCAGGCGCAGATGGATCCCAATTTGGAGACGGTCATGAACAAACTGGATGCCTGTGATCCCAACCGGATGACCCCCATTGAATCGTTACTGTTTGTTTCCGAATTGAAAAAACTGGTTGAAAAATAATAGAGAAATTTAAAAACCTTTCCAGGGTTTCAAACCTTGGAAAGGTTGGTTTTGAAAAATTTTATATAGGCAATTCCCAATGCACTCCGCCAAATACATCGCCGATCGAATCCGCCTGATGATCACGACCAAACAATTCCAGGTCGGTGAATTATTGCCTTCAACGCGGGAATTGGGGCGTCAGCTTGAAGCCAGCTTCCATACCGTTCGAAAAGCCTATCATATGCTGGCCGAAGAAGGATTGATTCGCAGCGAAAAAGGACGTGGATTTGTGGTAGATCGCCAAAATACCCTGCTAGACAAATCGGAACGGCTGGAAAAAGGTGCAGAAAAACTGCATCAACTGCTGGAGGAACTTATCGGTTACGGGCTTGATGAGAATGAAATTACCACGCTTTTCCAGGAGCAGCTTCAGTACATGGAATGGCCCGAACGCATTGAAACCTGCGCCAGTATCGGTGAAACCGACGAGCTGGGGCGCATGCTTTCGGATGCCATCCGCAAACAAGTCGGGGTTAAAAGTCGGATTTTGAACACGGAACAATTTGATCAGGCGGCCAACTACGATGCGCTTTTCGTGCCGGTTCAGTTGTTAAATGATTTGCGCAGCGTCATCAATACGGCCCGATTGTTGCCGATTGTTTATCACTATTCCGCCGATATTTTGCTTTCCATCGTGGATCGGGCGGCAATAGAAACCATCGGTTTGGTAACCGGAAATGAACAATCGATTCCCAAAATCATCAATGATCTCAAAATGAGCATCAAATTTGGCGGATCGTTTGTGGCTGGAGCGGTCTATGGGAAATCCCTGCCCCTGTTTGTTCGTGATACTGATTTGATTTTATACACCCCCGAAAGCAGTCACCTGGTGGAACAGAAAGTGCCGGAAAAACGGCGCATCAAACTGGAATTTGAGATCTCCGAAAAAACGGCCGAAACCATTCGTTCTGAACTTTGGGATCAGTAGGAGAGATTTTGAAATTTGAATTATGAATTTTGAATGATTTTCTTCCCTAAACCCCTAAACATTTCAACTCCTCCCCATTGTTATTTTTTTCGCAAGAGATTGAACACCATCTGATATCAGATACTCATTCACTATTTTTCCCAAAAAATGCTTGCTATCGAATATTAATATCAAGAGATTATGCTGATATAGAACCAACATGTGAACACCGATGATCCGGTACTCATGAGCCGGATTTTTCATCAAGCAGGCCTTTGCATTGAAGCTCGATAAAATTCTAAAAAAAGCGATAAAATCAGTAGAATCAGAAATTGAAGCGGTACGGGAAAAACCCTCGCAGGATGTACTATTCGAAGGGGGGCGCAAAGAAAATCACCCGCCCGGGGAGTATCATTATGTTTTTAAAACCAACAATTCATCCATTCGCTATGCGGAGGAAATAAAAGCCGAACTTGATGATGTAGAGAAGGAAATCATCATTCACCCGGTGGAGATGGAAGATGATGAGATCACCCTCAATTTCCCGGATAATCACGGTCCGCAAATCAAAAAGGTGGAACTGGAGTGGGAAAATGATTTTGTTTTACGCAAGCTGCATGATGAGCTCATAAAATTGAAAGAAGCGGATCAGGAAGTTAAAGACCGGGTCAAGGAATTATTTGACCCGCAGGAAGAGGATGCCAAAGACGAACCTGAAGTATTAGATGATGAACGGCGAAATGACTCCCAGCGGGAGGCGATTGTCAAATCGCTAAAAAACCGGGTACTTTTTGTCTGGGGACCTCCCGGAACCGGGAAAACATCTACGCTGGGGTATATCATTGCAAACTACCTGGCCAACGGTAAAAAAGTGCTGTTTGCGTCGAATACCAACCGGGCGGTGGATGTGGGTTTGCTCAGCATCGTGGAAGCTTTGCGAACAATCGGGAAACAAGACCTGGAGTCGGGCTTAACCCGTTTTGGGGAAGCCGCTTTGGAAAACGATACTCTGGATCGTCTTCTTTTTGATCAAATGATGGAGGAGAAATTAAGGGAGAGAAAAGAGGAAGCCTCCAAGCTGAGTAATTCCCTGCAGGAATACAAAAAACTGCAGGAAGAAGTCGATGCTTTAATGGAAAAAGGGGAGGATGTGCCTCAATCTATTGATTTACGGTGCCAGATGCTGGGGAACAAGGTGGATCAGGAAGGAGGCGAAGACGCGATGGAAGAACGCATCGACCAGCTTTTATCGGTGAATGACCGGGTTGAACTGGGCCGCAAAAACCTGGTGGCCACTACGCTGGCCAAGGTTTGCACCTCCGACCTGTTCCAGGATATGGAATTTGACGCGGTAGTTATCGACGAAGCCTCCATGGCCAATTTACCCTACCTGCTGGTGCTGGCGGGCAAAGCCAAAAAGCACGTAGTGGCCGTGGGAGACCCGATGCAGCTCCCCCCCATTGCGCTGACAGACAATTTTAAAGCGCGGGATTTCCTGGAGCAGGATATTTTTGCCTACGTTTCCGGGGCCAAGTCCACTGAAGACCTGTTTAAATGGCACGATGAAAACCAATCCATTACCTGTTTCTTTGATACCCAATACCGGTTAAAACAGGACCTGGCACAAATTATCAGTAATGTGTTTTATGAGGGACGGTTAAAAACGGCGGGATTTTCCGATGAGCCCGTGGAGAACAATAACGGAGCCGGAAATCGAAACAGTTCGTTAACCTTGTTTGACAGCTCCAAATACGGTCCACACCTGACCCAAAAGAAATCGGATCGCGGGGGATTTCAACCGGTCAACGAAGTGCATCAAGAAATGATTAAGCGGCTGGTTCGCCGTTTGGTCCTCAAAAAGCAGATGCCGCTTTACGAAATCGGTATTATCGTCCCGTTTCGGAGTACCGTGTACGACATCCGTAATGCCTTATACAAGGAAAATTACGGTGAGGTTGAAGTGGGTACCATACATACTTTCCAGGGACGTGAAAAACGGGTAATCATTTTTGACACCGTGATGAGTGGGGAAGGTTCTTATGGCCGGAAAAGACATTACACCGTGCGCCCTTTCGATGAGGATAAAAATGGGTTGAGTGTACCCCGATTACTTAATGTGGCTTTTTCCCGGAGCAAGGAACACCTGGTAGTGATTGCCGATATGGAGCATATCGATAAAATGTACGGTGATAAATTTTTGGGTCGTTTACTGCATAATATGCAGAATCAATCCTGAAATAACGCCGATCTGAATATAATTCCTTGCATTTTATAG
>Ga0102944_1002677_pt1 | contig 10214 bp, 8 predicted proteins | sample SalPonD_shore_MG_FD_78172 | JGI IMG/M metagenome (GOLD analysis project Ga0102944, IMG submission 78172) | Salt pond soil microbial communities from South San Francisco under conditions of wetland restoration - Salt Pond MetaG... | ecosystem: Environmental > Aquatic > Marine > Intertidal zone >... | reverse complement strand
GTTTTTGTAAACAAGGAAACTCACCGTTTGGAAGCGCATAATTCGCAGGGTGCCATGCTGTCCCATTTCCCCATATCACCCGCAAAAGGAACATCATTTGTGGGCACACCATTGATTACAACTTCCACTTCAGGAGCAACCGATATTTATGTCGTATCTCAAGACAGTTTGTCTATGAATATTATGGGTTATTCCGCCGACGGCAGTAAGTTAGACGGGTTCCCACTTTTTGTGGGAAGTGTATCCCGGCAGCAAAATGAGCCTATTCACCCGGTATTTGCCGGTAAAACACTATTTGCAGTCAGTCATGACGGAGAACTCAAAGCCTGGAAACTGGATAACATCAAGAAGGTGCTCTGGGCCAGTCGATATGGCAACAATTTCTTTAATAAACCGACCGGAATTCTTAAAACAAACAACGCCCGGGAACCGTCGACCCCCGCTGAAATATTGGTGAAAAAAGAAACTTATAACTGGCCGAACCCCGCTCATGATTTTACGACCCTGCGCTACCAAACGAGCAGGGCCGGCGACGTTTCGGTCAAGATTATTACCACCGGCGGTACGATTGTTTACAGCAAACAGGTTCAGGCACACGGCGGCGTGCCCGAAGAATTTCGCATATCCACTCAAAACTGGAGCAGCGGGCTTTACCTTGGGATGGTCACAGCCACTGTAGATGGACAAAAAGAGCATCAAATGATAAAAATTGTAGTGGTACATTAATGCGTTTGGCCCGCCTCCATATCGCTCTGCTGTTGGTGTTGGGGGCTCTTTGCCTGCCGTCAATCGCTTTCGGACAACTTTCTCCATCGCAGTACGACTATCCCCACAATCGACTGCCCTGGTACACTGTCGAGACGGAGCATTTCAATATTCATTTCCAGGAAGGCAACAGCTGGTCGGCTGAAACCACCGCTCGCATTGCCGAAGAAATTTATCCCGGCATTACCTCACTATATCATTATGAGCCGGATTCCAAGGTTAACATTGTGTTGAAAGACCGTCAGGATTATTCCAATGGGGCTTCTTACTTTTTTGATAACCGAATCGATATTTGGGTGCCGGCACTGAATACCTCATTGCGCGGAACCCACAACTGGCTGTGGGATGTCATCACCCACGAGTTTACGCATATCATCCAGCTGCAGGTAGCCATGAAACGAAACCGCCAAATTCCCGCGATCTACCTGCAATGGTTATCCTATTCAAAAGTGCGTCGCCCGGATGTATTGTACGGATATCCCAAAGGGATCATCTCCTATCCTTTTGCTTCCGTCAATGTACCGGCTTGGCTGGCCGAGGGAACGGCCCAATACCAGCGCCGCAACTACCGATTTGACTACTGGGACTCCCAACGCGATATGCTGCTGCGTACGGCACTGCTTTTCAACAAGCCTATCGGCTTCGAATCAATGGGGATTTTTTCCTCCAAAAACAGCTTGCAGCGCGAACGTATTTATAACCAAGGCTTTGCCTTTACCTCGTACCTGGCCCATAAATATGGCGAAGATATCCTGCCCGATATCACGGAAGCGCTCAGCAAAAAAGGGGTTTTTACCGTCGATAAAGCCATCAAAAACGCAACCGGAACTTCCGGCAAAAAACTTTTCCACAGGTTTATTAATGAGACCCAGCGGGCATACCAGAATGCTACGAAAGATCTGGCTTTCGCACAAACAACCACCGTTCAGAATAAAGGTTTCTTCAACTTTTATCCCAAGACCTCCCAAAACGGCAAGAGACTGGCTTATCTGTCCAACCGTAAATCAAGATCGAGCACACTCCAATTATTTATTCAGGATGAGGATAAATCAGGAAACCGTCACCACTATCAAACCATAAATCTCGGTCAGTCTTATTCAAATTATCCAGATACTTTTGGGGATGCACTTACCAACAAAATCCATTCGGCCTACGCATTTTCGCCGGGCGGAGACTCGTTGGTATTCAGTCGTCAAAAGCTGAATAGCTATGGCGAACAATACGACGATCTGTTTATCTATGATTTTACGAATCACCAAGAAAAGCGACTAACACATAGCCAGCGGCTGTCGTCACCGGCGTGGCATCCATCCCGGCAAAAGATTGTAGCTGTTAAACAGACCGGCGGCAGCACCAACCTGGTATTGATAGATTTACAAAACGACACCACCAGGCAGCTTACAAATTTTAAGGACGGCCAACAGGTCTTTACGCCCAGCTGGAATGCAGCCGGCACTGTCATCTACTTTGCCTACTCTGACCCGGATAATCGGAACATCTATAGATTGGATCCCGGCACGGGAAAAATGTCGGCAGTGCTTCAAAATCCCGACCACAGTTACCGCGATCCTTTCATAGATCAAAAGGGGCAATATCTCTACTATGCAGCCGATCCCGATGGCATATTTAATATCTACCGGATTCCCTTGCAGGCAACCCAATCCCACCCTCAAAAACTAAGCAGCGTTCCGGGCGGTGCTTTTATGCCGTTTGCGCACGGCAACATTCTTTATTTTTCCGAATTTAAAGAAAACGGATACAAGATTTCCTCTATTGATCTTTCCAAGAGTACAAAAGATACCCTGAACGGTCGCTACAAGGCACACTATCTGAATACATTTAAATTAGCCTCAAAAGGGACACACACCATACAAGCACATACTTTTAATGTCGATGCGATCCCGCCCTCCGAATTAAATAATCTTACTCCGACCGATTCCCTGACACTCAACTTGTCGATGCCCGGCAATGAGCCGCACCCGATTCTGCATCCCTACACAAATACCTACACCAGTTTCAGCTTTTACCCGGTCATTCGTTTTGATAATTACTCAAAGAAAAACGGCAGCAACGGTCATCTTTTGACGGCCGGTAAATTTGGAGACCTTGGTGAAAATTTACTTCGCGATCTGAAACTCGGTACTTACTTTTCCTCAAGGGATGTAACCGACAAGCTCAGTATCTATGGCGGCGCTTTGTTTGGATTGGCTTCGCAGCCGGCCGGCGGTATCGGCCATTTCTTTTCCCCCGCCCGGCTTACCGATCTGGATCGCGATCTCTTGCTATCCGCCGAATACCGGGGACTCCCATTCATCAAAAAACGCTGGTCACCGACGATTACCATTGAACTGAATAATTTACGGCGTAATGTATCCGACGGACTGGCGATCGAGGAATTTCCCTGCACCGCCTGCCTGCCCGATACTACCCATGCCGATATCGCTTATAACATCTGGGAGGCTGATCTTTACCTGAGGAGCAAAATCAATGCACATAACCTCGTAGAACTCGGTGCCGGCTATAGTCCCTATAGAGTACAAACTGATGGATTCTTTTCGGAAGAATTACAGCAGTATATCCCCTCTTCTTCTTCCGAATATTTCAGGGGCACCACGTTTACAGCGGCCTATGTCTATGAAAATTTTGTTACCTATCCCGATGCGGACGTCGCACCCGTGGGATTACGCGCATCCCTGCGATATAATTACGAACCCAATAAACTATTGGATGATTACGCAATCGAGGGCGGTACCTTATCCCCGATGTACAAAACGAGCAGAAATCACTCCCTGGAGGCCACTGTGCGATATGGTTACGCAACAGATCGTCATTCGGCATTTGACCTTTATATGCGCGGGTTCAGCTATTTAAATCAACCCAATGATTATTTCTATCTCGATTATATTGGCGGTTTTACCGGGATGCGCAGCTATCCCTATTTCGCGGTTGGTGGCAATACCACGGCGATGGCCCAGCTTTCGTATACTTTTCCCCTGCTGCAGGACATCCATCAACAAGTCGGCCGCTACACCCTCGACAAACTCTTTTTGCGCCTGTTTGCAGAAACCGGGAATGGCTGGGGCGGCCCGTTAAAGATCGGTGACAGCTTAAAAACAGGTATAGGTACAGAACTTCGTTTTGCCTTCAACAGTTACTATCTTTTTCCGCTAAAGCTTTTTATCAGCGGCGCTTATGGATTCAACAAATTTGATGTTACCTTACCGGAAGCATTCATCACCGGATCGAAGGGAAATAGCGTAACCTACGGTCACGAGTTACTTTTCCACTTCGGGTTAACGTTCGATTTCGATGTACTAAACCATGATTAAAAAAGGGATACTTTTATTTTTTCTACTGACCGGTACCGTAAGCCATCTTATGGGTCAGTCAGCCGGTATTTCGCAAAAGAACAAGATCACTATGCAGGATCTGAAGCCCCAAATAAACTATGCCGAATCCAGCCCATTTTATCAGCCTTTGCAAGAAAAACCCGGTTACGCGTTTCTCAGTTCGGCGATTTTGCCGGGTACCGGTCAGGCAGCAAATGGCAAATGGTTGCGCGCCGGTGCTTATTTCCTGGCTGAAGTCATACTGGCCGGAGTACATTTCAAAAGTTACCATGATGCCAAGGTCGAGCAACGCCGGTATCACCAATTTGCCAATCAAAACTGGAGTGTAGTAAACTACGCTCACTGGCTGGTTCAATATCATGATCAGAATAACCTGAATAATCCTTATATTGACCAGCTGAGGCAGGAGATTGCCGGAGCATCTGCTTCCTACGATCCCCAGCAGGATTGGAAAAAAGTTGACATCGCACTACTCCGTAAAGTGGAAAAAAATACACCGTATGTATTTTCGGATAGCCAAGTGGGCAATATGTTTTCCCATGAGATGCCGGACTACGGATCGCAGCAGTATTACGAGCTGATCAGCAAATACTATCAATTCGGTGTAGGATGGCGGGATTTTGGGCAGGATCGCAATGGCAACAACTTAGACAGCAATTATCAACTGAGCTGGGATGGTTCGGATATGCCGTTTAACTTTTTCCATGGAGCCACGCTGGCCGAAGATTTTAACGACAGTTATCGTCTGGCCGGGAACATGTTGTCGTTTTTAATACTAAACCATCTTGTATCGGCGTTTGATGCATTCCTGACGGTTAAGATCAAAAATAACCGAATTGATACATCAAGTAACCTGTTGGACCCATACCGGGCATTTACCCTGCGATATCATTTTTAAAGTGAACTTTAAGTTTTGTTATTATTGAGACATGTGGCCATTGATTAAAAAAATACTACACAGTAGGAAATTCTATATCGCTGTCGGCGGACTTATCGTAGCATTTGCCCTGTTTTTGTTTATTATGAACAGCTACATTATGCCGGCCTACACCAATTACGATGAGGGGATTACGGTACCGGATGTATCGCGTCTTTCCCTCAAGGAGGCGGAACAACGTCTTCAATCGTGCAATCTGAGATACGAAGTGGCCGATCGACGGGCCAATTCCGCCTATCCCGCTAATTATGTGGTAGACCAAACCCCCTCCCCCACCGAAATCGTAAAACCGGAACGAAAAGTCTATCTGACGGTGAATACGGCAACGAATCCCAAGGTTAAAGTTCCGAATATTGTGCACCTTTCGAAGAGGAACGCCGAAATTCAACTACAAAATTATGGCCTTAAAGTAGGCACGATTAGCTTCGAATCATCGCGTTTTAAAAACAGTGTTTTACGTCAGTCAGTGAAAGCGGGCAAAGTGGTGCCTAAAGGGACGGTTGTCGATTTCGCAGTAAGTGACGGTTTGGGAGAAAAGATGGTGAAAATCCCCAATATACAGGGATTGCGACTATCCGAAGCCCAGCAAAAACTTCAAAAAGTGGGATTGCGGGTAGGACAAATCGAATTTCAACCCAGCAAGAAAGTCGCCCCCAATGTGATTCTGGACTATCAGCCACATAAAGATCAAATTGTAGAAGGAAAGTCACTGAAGCTTATCGTCTCTGAACGTTATAACATGAAAGAGGAAAATGAATCCGGGGCTATCATCGATACCACCAATATCTCTGCTCCCGATACAACGAATAACCAATAGCATAATGGAATACGAACTCCCGATTTTAGCTCCGTCAATACTCGCTTCCGATTACAGTAAACTGGGAGAACAAATCCAGGAATGCATGCAGGCCGACATACAATGGCTGCACTGCGATATAATGGATGGTCATTTCGTGCCTAATATTAGCTTCGGGCCCAAGTTCGTGGAAGCCGCCGGAAGCTGTACGGATGCCCTCCTGGATGTTCACCTGATGATTGAAGAACCCGATCGCTACATCGAAGCCTTTGCCGATGCGGGAGCCGATCAGATCACCGTTCACCAGGAAGCCTGCCCGCACCTGCATCGAACCATTCAGAATATTCATCAGCAAGGGTTAACAGCAGGTGTTGCCCTAAATCCGGCAACTTCGTTGCTTAATATCAAACCCATCCTCATGGATATTGATCTTGTATTGGTAATGAGCGTGAATCCCGGTTTCGGAGGACAATCATTTATAGAATCCAGCCACCAGCGACTGCAACAACTGCGACAGATGCGCGAAGAGACGGGAGCAAACTTCCTGATAGAAGTAGACGGCGGCATAAATCTCGAAAATATTGAACAGGTTGTGCGTTCCGGGGCCGATGTGCTGGTCACCGGAAGCACCGTTTTCAAGGCTAAAAACATCCCTGAACGCATTAAAAACCTTACTAAAAATGCGAAACTGGGCAAAGGAACCATGGTTTAACCCTAATTTAAGCATCTGTTCGCGTATATCTTCCTTTACAATATTTTCACACAATTTCCTTATTTTCCAGTTTAAGTAATGAAATAAATAGAGGTTTTTATCGCAAACCAATCAACTATAAGCGACGATACGTATCAAATCGAGGATGTGGAACCGGTGCTCATCCTAGGTTTCCGGGACGAGCATCTTAAAAAACTGGATGAGGCCTATCCTGATACCAAGCTTACCGCGCGGGGAAATTCGATCAAGATATCGGGACCGGAAAAAGACCGGCATGAGCTTATCGAGATCTTCAGTGAACTCGAAAAAATGGCTGATCGTAACGGCGATCTTACCGATAGTGATGTGGATACTGTGTTAGCTCTCAAACAGAGCGATCGGGAAGCCAAAAAACCGAATCCCCTGCGGGACACCTCAGTTAGTGGGGATTTTATCCTCAATACCCATACCGGAGAAGCAATCACTGCCAAGACCCCCGGCCAGAAACAAATTGTCAAAGCTTCAGCCACCAATGATATCGTATTCACCATAGGTCCCGCCGGTACAGGTAAAACCTATACATCGGTAGCCCTGGCGGTAAAGGCGTTAAAAGATCGCAAAGTTAAAAAGATTATACTGGCACGTCCGGCCGTCGAAGCTGGAGAAACACTCGGATTCCTGCCCGGAGATCTGCGCGAAAAAATCGATCCCTACCTACGGCCGCTGTACGATGCCCTGGAAGATATGATCGAGCACGATCGCCTGGAGCTTTTGCTCACCAAGAATGTGATCGAAATTGCCCCACTGGCCTACATGCGCGGACGTACGCTTAATAACGCTTTTGTGATTTTGGATGAAGCCCAGAATGCCACCAATATGCAGATGAAGATGTTCCTTACACGCATCGGGTTTAACAGCCGGGCCATCATCACCGGAGATATCACCCAAACCGACCTGCCCCGCAAACAGCAATCAGGACTGATATCCATCCAGCAGATTTTACAGGAAATCGACGGTATTTCTTTCGTCTATCTTGATGAAAATGATGTTGTCCGTCATAAGTTGGTCCGGGATATCATCGAAGCCTACGACAAGTACGAGCAAAAAAATAAGTAGTAATTTTGAGAGACCGGCACCTGTTACTTATCCGGTTATACTGTCTCAACTTTAAATAATTTTGGAATGGCTACGAAGACAATCATGGCAAAGCCCCTTTACGAAGGCACCTTCAGTGTTGGCCTTGACAAAAAATTTAATCGTATCGGCCGGGATGATCCTCCCGCCAAAGGAGCACTGAAGATTTCACTTAATCCTTTCCTTATCCAGTCGGACGATAAAAATATACTGTTTGATGTGGGGATTGGTGACTTTGGAGAAGATACGAGTACCGAAACCATTCGAAAGAACCTGGAAAAATATTCCCTCAGTGAATACGAGATCACCGATATTTTTGCCAGTCACTTGCATTACGATCATATCGGCGGACTGGCGGGACGTTCATCGGGATTTTGGGAGCTGACGTTTCCCGAAGCCAAAATATGGGTCTCCCGTAAAGGCTGGGAAAAAGTAATGGGCAAAGATGAATATTATGATGAGGAAAAGACGGAATTTGCCCATTTTTTGGATGCCAAAGCTGACCTCCATTTCCTGGAGGAAGAAGCCCAACCCTATCCTGAAATCAGGGTCAAGAAAATTGGGGGGCATACCGAATTTTCACAGGTATTATTGTATGACGACGGGGATCAAAAATACCTGATGGCCGGAGATGTGCTGGCCACGCGGGGTGAAGTGATCCGCAACTTTGCTGCCAAGTACGACTTTGACGCCAAAACGAGCATGAAAGTCCGCAGGGAACTCACAAAAAAGGCTTTTGAAGAGAAATATACTGTCATGGGCTATCATGATTCCCATCATCCCCTATTTAAGCTGGTGGATTATGACGAACAACAGGGGTACAAAATAGAAACCATTTAGCATGTCATTACCCGATTTTACTGATGAAATTGTAGCTTTTCTTAAAAAGCAGAAGCTCCCCGAGCGGCTTGAGGCTGCCGTTATTTTGGGATCCGGACTGGGCGGTTTTACGGATCACATAGAAGAGTCACTGGTAATTCCTTATTCCGATATCCCGGGTATGCCCGTGACTTCGGTTCAGGGACACGACGGACACCTTGTCTTCGGTAACATTAGGAGCCATTCCGTCATGGCGTTCTCCGGGCGTTTTCATCATTATGAGGGATTTTCATTCGAAGAAACTGCGATCCCGGTTTATTTGGCTAAAGCTCTGGGCGCACAAAAGCTGATCATCTCTAATGCCGCAGGAGCAATAAATACTTCTTTTTCGGTCGGGGATCTGATGGTTATTGAGGATGTCATTCGTAATAACCTGTCCATCTCTCCACGTGGCCACGCTCGGCACAAGTACCTGCATCATCAGTGGGTCAATAAAGTCCGGAGCCTAGCAGCCCAATTAGACTTGGTTACCCAGCGGGGGACCTACATGTATGTTACCGGACCCAATTACGAAACCAAAGCAGAAATCCGCACTTTCCGGACCATGGGCGCTGATGCAGTGGGGATGTCAACCGCCCCCGAACTTTTCGAGGCAGCCCGCCTTGAGATCAAGGCAACTGCAATTTCATTGATCAGCAATATGGCCTCGGGTGTCACCAAAGGGAAACTAAATCACGAAGAGGTCAAGGCTGCCGCCGATTCCCGAAAGGAGGATTTTGCCCGCCTGGTCACAAAATTGATTGCCGAGCTTTAGTGATACCCTACATCCTCTAGGGAAGATGGTTTTTGTCCTACCGGAATTCGGGCGGGAGGTGTTAGCGAGCACTATTAATTGCTATCCAGTTTTCGATTTGTTCAACAATCTGATCAATAACCCGTTCTATTTCTTTATTGGCGAATCTGAGAAACCAAGCCCATGAGGCGAACCAACGCTCTTCCAAACCTTAACTCCGATACGAACAATAGTTTTGGGCTGGGGGTTTACGACACCCTACCCTCCGGCATAACATCAATGCCGGAGTACTTCCCTCAAGGGAAGATGTTTTCATCCCTCCTCGAGGAGGGTGGCCCGTACGCGGTTTCCGTGCGGGACGGGAGGTGTTAACCGCCGCCATTAAATGCTATCCAGTTTTCAATTTGTTCAACAACGTGATCAATATCCCGTTTTATTTCTTTATTACTGAATCTGAGAAACTGAATCCCATAATTCTCAATTTGTTTCTGTCTCTTCAGGTCACTTATACTCACTTCCGGGTGATCGTGGACACCTCCATCCACTTCTATTACCAATAGTAATTCATGACAATAAAAATCAACGATATATTTCAGCATCGGCACTTGTCGATGGAATTGATATCCTAAGTTCTCTCGACGGATCTTCTTCCATAAAAGTACTTCAGCATGGGTCATATTCTTGCGAAGTTCTCTGGCAAGTTTTTTCAATTCCGGGCGATATGGAATAATGTAATTTTTGCTCATAACAGTTTTTTGCTGCCCTACACCGCAAGGGAGATGTTTTCATCCCTCCTCGAGGAGGGTGGCCCTTACGTGGTTTGCGTGCGGGACGGGAGGTGTTAACCGCCGCCATTAAATGCTATCCAGTTTTCAATTTGTTCAACAACGTGATCAATATCCCGTTTTATTTCTTTATTACTGAATCTG
>Ga0102944_1002675_pt1 | contig 10216 bp, 7 predicted proteins | sample SalPonD_shore_MG_FD_78172 | JGI IMG/M metagenome (GOLD analysis project Ga0102944, IMG submission 78172) | Salt pond soil microbial communities from South San Francisco under conditions of wetland restoration - Salt Pond MetaG... | ecosystem: Environmental > Aquatic > Marine > Intertidal zone >... | reverse complement strand
CGATATCGATGCAAACGGTATTCTGAACGTGTCTGCAAAGGATAAAGGTACCGGTAAGGAACAGTCTATCGAGATTAAATTAAGTTCCGGTCTGAGTGAAGAAGAAGTCGAAAAGATGCAGAAAGAAGCCGAAACTCATGCCGAGGAAGATAAGAAAAGGCGTGAACTTGTCGATTTGAAAAACCAGGCAGACCAGTTGATATACTCCACCGAGAAGACCCTGAAAGAACACGGTGATAAGGTATCGGCGGATGAAAAGGGCAAGATTGAGGATGCGCTCAAAGAGCTTAAAGACGCAAAGGAAAAGGAAGATGCCGATGCTATCAAGCAAGCGATGGAGAACGTGAACAATTCTGCCCAGGAGCTCGGCAAGGTACTTTATCAGCAGGCTTCTCAGCAGCAAGCGGGAGGCGCCCAGGGCAGTGATTCTCAGCAGCAGACACCACCCGAAGGTGAGACCCGCAGAAAAGGCGGTGACGATGACGTTATAGATGCCGAATTCGAAGCCGACGACGATAACAACAAGAAGTAAAACTTGTAAATAAAGGGTAATCTGTTCGGCTGACTGACCGGGCAGTTCAAATAAAAGCTCCTTTTGCTTCTGGCAAAAGGAGCTTTTTTATAACGTGCGGGTATTTACTTTCCGATGCAGAATTTGCTGAAGATGTTATCGAGGATTTGCTCATCGATTGGCTGGTTTTCGATTATGCTCAGTTGCTCTATGGATGTCCTGATAAGCATTGCAGCGATTTCCCAACTGTCAGTTTTCAGATTAATAATAGCCTGATTGAGGTTTTCAATGGTTTCTTCCACGAGTCTGCGGTGCCTTGCAGTGAGAGCAATGCCGGAAGAGGGTTCACCAGAGAGATTTTCAGACCCACCGTAATTTTTGAGCAGGTGGCTGTCTATCTCTGACTTCAGTGTTTCTATTCCTTCCATAGTCAGCGAGCTTGTGGGAAAAAAGGTGCAATTAAATGTTTTGTCGATTATTTTTTTTCGTTCTTTCACTTCTTTGCTTCCCGGCAGGTCGGTTTTTGTCATTACAGGTATGAATTCTTTAGCTGGTGTATCCTGCTTTATAAGCTCGAAAATCCCGATGTCCTCTTTGTAATCTTTCTTCGAGGCATCCACACAGAAAACAAAAATGGAGGCGGACTTCAGGTTTTGAAGGGCGGTATTGCAGGAGAGCTTTTCGAAGATATTTGAGGGCCGAGAAAGCAGCCCCGGCGAATCGAAGATGATGCATTCGTTGTGCTTCAGCTTTGCTTTGCAGCTCAAAACGTCCCTCGTGGTATGCCGAGTGTGGTGGACTATACTCCTTTGCGAGCCGGTCAGTGCATTAAGCAGGCTGCTTTTTCCCGCATTAGGCACACCAGCGATTCCCACCGAAGGCAGTTCCATTGTAACTTCATAGGAAATATTCTCACTGAGAAGGCGGCTTAAGTTTCTCCGCTGGGCTTCGATTTTTTTCACCGCCTCGTTTGTCCTGATTAGCTCGATTTGCTGGTCGCTGAAATCGAGCGATGCCTCTATCAACGACAGGCAGTCGAGCAGGTTGTGGTGTATTTCGGTGATATTCTTTGCGAGTTTTCCCTCGAGCAGCTTCTCAGCTGCTTGAAGCTGGAGCTTGTTAGAGCTTGTTATGACTTCGTTCACCGCTTCTGCCTGAGCGAGGTCTATCTTTCCATTCAGAAACGCTCTGCTTGTGAATTCGCCCGGGCGGGCAAGTCTTACACCGCTGCCGAAAATACTCTCGAGAAGTGTTTGAGTGATTTCCGGATTTGAATAAAAGTGAATTTCGGCAAGGTACTGCCCCGTATAGGAATACGGTTTTACGAAAAAATATATAAAAGCGGGAAGCGTAAGTTCATTATCGATTCTAATCCCAGTCTTGTATATTCCCCTCGTGTCGGGATTTATCACCGGTGAACAGATCTCCCTCAGGCAGTTCAGGGTCTTGCTACCTGATATGCGTATTATGACGCGCTTGTCGCTGCCGGGTGAGCTTACGGCTGCGATTGTATCGTAATCGGTCTGATACATCGAATGCTACCGTTTCGGTTTAAAACTTTTTGAACGGTTTGGGTTTTTTCTTCTTTGCTTTCCCACCGGTCTTGCTCGTAGCAGGAACTACTCCCTGCTTTTCGTTTGCCTCTTTCTCGCGAATATGTTTTCTGATTACGTACTGTTCAATTACGCCCGCAAAGGTACTTGCCATAATATAAAGGTTAAGACCCGAAGGAGCTTTGTAAAGAATCAGCGGGAACATAATCGGGAGCATAATTTTCATTATTTTCTGCTGCTGTGCCATTTGCGAGTTTGAGGAGGATTGTGCTCCCATCTGAGAAGGCATCAGTTTCTGCTGAAGGAAAAAGGCAAGCCCCATAAGTATGGGCAGCAGGTTAAACGAGTTTATCACTCCGAAAAGGGGTAAATCTATACCCGGGAACCTGAACAGGGCATCCGGTGCCGAAAGGTCGGTAATCCAGAATGGTAAAAACGGCGCACCTCTTAGCTTGACACTTGCGTAAATGGCGCTGTAGAGGGATATCCAGATGGGCATTTGGATAAACATCGGCAGCATACCCATTATCGGAGAAGCACCCTGCTCGCGGTAAAGCTGCATCATATGCTTTTGCATCTCGGTTTTGTTGTTGGCGTATTTTTTCTTGATTTCCTCGATTTTGGGTTGTAGCTTGCTGAACTTGCTCATCGAGACCTGAGATTTTTTGGTAAGCGGGTGGATGAGTGTCCTTATTATGAACACCAGGATAATAATCACGATACCGTAGTTACCGATGAACTGGTACATCCATTCCATAACCGCGAGAATACCGAAAGCCAGCGGGCTGAGCAGCGAGGACGGGCAGCAGCAGGTCAGAAAATCGATTGTCTGAACGAACCCCAGACTCTTGTAAAGCGGATGGTCGTCGAAAAGCGGCTTGTCTTTGGGGCCGAGATAAAGCAGAAAGCTGTATTTTCTGGAGTCCTGTGAGTCGCCTGCGGGTTTGTAAGAAGCCGGTTTTATCGAAACGGATGTCCCGATATTTTCGTCATTGGTATCTTCGAGCGTATCGGGATTGTGGAATATTCCGTATTTTTTCGCTATCCACTTCGGGTAACTTTGTCCTTTACCGGAGACGGGGACAAGTATTCCCGCAAAATATTTATTTACCGATGCAATCCAGAGGAAATCCTGTCCCGCCTGGGTCATCTGCGTTTTATCAATCTTTTTAACCTGTTCGAAATCGCGGATTCCCTTTCTTATGCTGGTAATATTCCCTTTCGGATCTCGAAAACCTGCGACAATCTTCCTGTAATCCGAGCGGACACCTTCCTTTATTAACCCGCCCGGACCTGCCATATCCCAACGGATTTGATATTCGGTTTCGGTGAAGTTATTAATGTTGATATCGCAGAACAGATGGTAACTGTCCTTGATTACCTTGTAAGTTTTTGTGATTTTTAAAACGGGCTGGTTGTTGTTCTGGCTTTTTATAGTCGCCTGGAAAACAACAGACTGGGAATTCGCATCCGTTGTCTTTCCCTTACATTCCCAGTACAGTTGGCTCAGAGCAAGTTTCTGACCCGAATTAACAAAAACCAGTTGTTTGTTTGCCAAAGGTGTGAAATTTTCACCAATGGTGGAGAGGATTTTCAGGGGCTGGGGATTTTCGTAATCCCTGTCGTTGTATTCGCTCAGTGTCGCCGATTTAACAGCAGCTCCTTTTGATGTAAGCTCGAGTTTGAATTTATAGCCGGTTTGTTTTCTCTGCGAACCGAGGATTACTGTTTCAATATTACTATGATCAGCTGAAAAAATAGGTTGTGTGTCTCTTTTTAGTTGCGGTTGTGTAGGATTATCCGTTGTTTGAGGGTTTACTTCGGGTTGGTTATTGCCCTGAAGCAGAGTACATTTACCATTACCACCAGCCTGAAATATCCCTGTTTGCCAGACCAGAGCAGCGCACAATGCAAAATAAGCTGTCAACAGAAGAAATATAGTTGTTTTGGTTTTCATAATTTCTTTAATTCTGTAATTGAACAGTATTACCAAAGATTTCAGGAATCTGTTACCGCCGCTTATCTGCCTTGCTCGAGTCTGTCAGCGTGGAAATTATCGAGACGGTCGATTTTCCTTATTTTTTCCTGTGTTTTTTTGTAGTCGTATTCCAGCCTGACAAAGTAAACTTTGTCTTCGTTCACGTAGGCGTAACTCGCCCTGTTATCTCCGTCTCTGGGCTGACCTACCGAGCCGATGTTTATTATTGCTTTTTCTTCTTTTACGATTGGATACGCATCTCCGAGTTCCTCGGGTAAATAGAAGTCGGGTTCGTCGAGGAAGACACCGGGCAGATGAGTGTGTCCGATGAAGCAGATATGTTTTACCATTTCGAACTGGGTTTTGATTTTGGCGAGGTTACTGAATACATCGTCCGGGAAGAGATATTCGTTTACAGGTTTTCGGGGCGATGCGTGAACGAAGTCGAGAGTAGTAGCAAGATTTCCCAGCTTTGTCCTGAGGGTCTCTTTCATATTGAGCTTGCCGAGAAATTGCCAGTATTTCTTCCTTGCTTGTCCGTCTTCCACGGTCTCGAGAACATCTCTTGTCCAGAAGCTTGCCTGCTCGGCGGCGTAGTTGAAGTTCGTAGGCTCGTACAGTGTAGCGTAATCGTGATTACCGAGCACGCTCCATTTCGTCCTCTCGATTATCAAATCAAGGCATTCTCTGGGATTAGGCCCGTAACCGATGACGTCTCCGAGGCAGTATATAGTCTTTATTCCCCGGCGATCGATATCCTTGAGGACTGTATGCAGGGCTTCGAGGTTAGAATGAATATCACTTATAATTGCGAACATAAAAATTTTCACCTTATATTAACCGAAATCAGTGTTTCCATCTGTTTACTGTAAGTAATAACGAGCAAACAGCTTACCATTTTGCTTAAAAAAACTGAAGGGTATAATTTTTGCGAAAACTTACTTAATAGCAAAATTTCGGTTGAAATTCCAGAATATTCTTTTGTTTAACCGGTATAGGGTGCATTTTGCAATTACAGGTAGAAAAAGAGGTATAAATCAGCTCGCTTGTTGCTTTTAAGTGGTTCGTGCTTGTTCAAAATAATATATCAGGGCGCTTGCGCTTCCTGCTTTTTAGCGTGTTTGTTCAAAAGCTTTCGGGCGGTTCGTGTTTATTCAAAAGCCCTGAGCGCAAGTGATGGGATAAAACACTTTTTTAGCTTATTATCAAGACTTTTATCCTGTGAATAGTTATGAACATTCAGAATTGTCCGGGATTGCCGTAGTCGTCCTGATAAATCGGGGGACTCGCTTCAGTCGAAATGACGAGATTGCTTTCCGGTGTAGCTAACAACCGGGCAAATACGGTTTGCTTTGAGGCTGAGTATTGTTATAATAAGCGTTTCCTGAAATTTTAGAAATTATGTTTTCGAGGTGATGGTTTGGTAGCAATGACGCTCCTGCAGGCACGCGGGCTGGTGAAAAGTTATTCCGGGAGAACGGTGGTGGATAACGTCTCACTCGAGATAGGTCAGCGGAGTATTGTCGGTCTTCTCGGACGAAACGGAGCGGGAAAAACCACCACTTTCCGAATGCTTATCGGGATGATAGCGCCCGAGGACGGTATGGTTTTCTTCGAAGGTCATAATATTACCAAGCTGGCAATGTACAAAAGAGCAAGGCTGGGGATGGGATACCTCTCGCAGGAACCGAGCATATTTCAGCGGCTGAGCGTCCGGGATAATCTTTATGCGATACTGGAGACAATGTCCATAACCTCCGCAGAGCGGGACAAGCGTGCGGAGATGCTTATAAACCGCTTTGGTCTTACCGAAGTAGCCAACAGCCTGGGCAGGTTTCTTTCAGGGGGAGAACGAAGAAAACTCGAGATAGCCAGGGCGATGGTGACCAATCCTTCGCTGATACTTCTCGATGAGCCTTTCAGCGGGGTTGACCCGATAGCGGTTGAGGAGCTTCAGCACGAGATACAAAGGCTGGTAGCGTCCGGAGTGAGCATTATTATTACAGACCATAACGTGGAGCGAACACTCGAGGTGGTGGACAAAGCCTATATTATGGATCACGGTAAGGTAATCGGTGCGGGTACTCCGGGCGAGATTATAAGAAACGAAACCGTCAAGAAGAATTATCTCGGTCATACTTTCGAAGGGCACGAGTTCGAGTAAGCTGGTTTGTTATTCTCAAAGGAGTGAAAAAATGGTTGACCCGGAAAAATGCGGAATAACCCATTACCCTGCCGATGTTCTGAGAAAAGGAGCTAAACCCATCGAGAAAATTGACGATAACATTCGCCAAATCGCCGAAAAGATGATAGACATTATGCTGGAAAATAACGGAATTGGGCTTGCAGGTACTCAGGCGGGTGTAGGTTTGAAGATTTTTGTGATTGCTCTGGACGGTAAGCGGGAATCGGCGAGGGTGTATATCAATCCGAAGGTGACGCCCTCTGGTAAAATGAGCAGGATGGAAGAGGGATGCCTTTCCGTACCCGGTGTCCAGACAAAGGTTCGAAGATATGAAAAATGCAGAGTGGAAGCGACGGACCTGGAGGGTAACAAGATAGACGAACAGGCAGAGGGACTTTATGCAAGGTGTCTTCAGCACGAGAATGACCATCTCAATGGGGTAACTATTGCGGACAAGCTCGGTTCAGCCGGTCGAATCGCACATCGCAGAACGCTTAAAAAATTAGAAGAGCAATACGAAAAAGCTTCGAAAGAAGGCAAATGAATATAGTATATGTAGGCAGTGGCAAATTCGGTCTTGATTGTCTTGATTCAGTGAACGATTCGCACCATACTGTCAGCTCTGTGGTAACCGCTACTTCCAAACCTTCCGGCAGGGGTAGAAAACCCCGAAGTACTCCCGTTGCGCAATGGGCGAGGCAAAAAGGTGTTCCGGTTTTCGAGACCGATAATGTCAACAGCCCGGAAAGTGTTGAGAAGATTTCAGCTTGTAACCCGGATTTGCTTGTGGTAATTGCGTTCGGTCAGAAGATAAGCAGGAGAGTTATCAATCTTGCAGGGAATGGGGCGATTAACGTTCACGCCTCGCTACTACCGAAATACAGGGGCGCAGCCCCTGTGAACTGGGCGATTATCAACGGTGAAAAGCAAACGGGGGTGAGTATAATTACGCTCGCCGACAAAATGGATGCGGGTGACATAATTGCGACGAAATCCACGGAGATAGCAGAACAGGAAACCGCCGGACAGCTTGAGCAGAGACTGGCAAAACTTGCCAGCGAAATTTTCATTGAAACGCTGGACAAAATCGAGTCAGGGACAGCCCGATACATAAAGCAGGATGACGGCAAAGCGACACTGGCGACAAAGCTGAATAAGTCGGACGGTTTTCTGGATTTTTCCTTACCTGCCGAAAAGATAGAGCGTTTGATACGCGGAGTATGTCCCTGGCCCGGTGGACAGGCGGAGTATTTCAGCAGGGGAACCGGTAAAAAGTTCAAAGTTGAAATAACCCTGGCAGAAGTAGTCGGAAAAGAAAACACACAGGGTCTTCCCGAAGGGAGTCTCGATGAAAATTTGAACGTTATCTGCGGTGAGGATGCGCTCCAAATAAAACGGATTAAACCGGAAGGGTCGAGACTTATGGATTTTTCCGATTTTGTTAACGGAAGAGCCAGCAAGCCGGGCGATATGCTTTTAAAGATTGATAAATGAGTTCGGTGAATGATAAAAAACCCGTCCGCAACCTGGCGGCTGATGTTCTGGATAAAATGGGGGCAAATTACTGCAAGGGCAACTCGTCCGAACTTGTGAATGAAGTTATTAATCTTACCGATCAGAGACAGCGATTAACAGACCTTGTTTTCGGAACAATCAGAAGCAGGGACACTCTCGATTACATAATAGAAAGAATATCAGCTCAGCCGGTCAAAAGGATTCAGAAAAAAATTTTAAACATTCTCCGGATCGGGGTGTACGAGCTGGTTTTCAACAGCAAGACTCCCGTCTATGCGGTTATCAATGAAGCATTGGAAGCGGTCAAAAAAAGAGGAGGGAAAAAACAGGCTGGGTTTGTAAATGCGGTTCTCCGGGAAATCGAAAGAAACATATCCGAAAGAGAAGCGGATTTTCCTGCAAAACCTGATTCGAGAGTGGTACCGACCGGCTGGGATTGCGGCTGTGAATTCAAACAGGATGTTCTACCCCGTTATGATAGCGACCGTCTCGGATATTTCAGGTTCGGGTTCTCACTGCTTGAATTTCCGGTAAGTAAGTGGCTGGATGATTTCGATGACGATACGGTGCGGCAGATTTGCACAGGCAGTAACCGCAGTCCGAGTATTTACCTGAGAGTAAATCGTTTGCAAATCGACAGGGCAGGGCTTGCGGACAGACTCAACACCGAGGATATCGAGACCGAGTTAGTCGGGCAGGGAGATATGGTAAGGGTAACCAGCCCCGCGGAGGTAAGGCAAATTCGGGGGTATGACGAAGGTTTTTTCAGTGTTCAGGATTTGACTGCTTACAGTGTAATTGAGTTTATGGCGCCAAAGGCGGGTGCCAGGATTCTTGATTTTTGTGCTGCACCGGGCGGTAAGACCACCGGTATCGCCGAGCTGGTAAATGACGAAGCCGAAATAATCGCTACCGATATCAACACCGAAAGACTCGAGCAGGTAGCGGAAGGTGCAGAAAGATTAGCACTTAAAAGCATCAGAACGACAGATTACGATTCCCTGGTTTCGGGAGAAACCCGAAAGAACCGATTTGATTATGTGCTCGCCGATGTTTCCTGTTCCAACAGCGGTGTTCTCGCCCGGCGGGCGGAGGCACGTTACCGGATTAACGAGAAATCGGTAAAACAGCTTACCGAAAAGCAGCTCGAAATCCTGCGAAAAGCATCGGAATTCGTAAAGCCTGATGGGATAATATGTTACAGTACGTGCAGCATCCTCAAAGAGGAAAACGAGCGGATTATCGAGCGATTTTTGAAGGAAAGGGGCAATTTTTCGAAAATTAAGGGAAAATTGGTACTTCCTTATCCCGGACCGGGTTTTGATTATGACGGCGGGTTTGCGTGTTTGCTGAGGAAAAATGAGTAAAATTCGGTTGCTTTGGTTCGGTAAGAGGCAATTAAAAGGCGGGTTGGGATTGTCGATATGGAAATTGGCTGGATTAAATAGCTTGACTTTTGCGGTTTCGTGGCTTATATCCCTTATTTTACGAATATTTAGGTTTAAATTGGAGCTGGATGTATGGAACAGAAAATAAACCTCAAAGAAAAAGATATTCCGAAACAATGGTATAATCTCGCAGCGGATTTACCGAATCAACCTCCCCCACCGGTTACTCCTGATGGAAAACCGATAGGCCCGGATGCACTTGCCCCGGTCTTCCCGATGAATCTTATCGAGCAGGAGGTCAGTACCGAACGTTGGGTAGATATCCCGGAAGAGATACTCGAGCTGCTTTATCGCTGGCGACCTGCACCCCTGAAACGTGCGGTTAATCTCGAAAAACACCTTAAAACCCCCGCCAGGATTTATTATAAGGACGAAAGTACCAGCCCACCCGGCAGCCATAAGCCCAATACTGCTATTGCTCAAGCCTGGTACAATAAACAATTCGGTATTGAAAAGCTTACCACCGAGACCGGAGCCGGTCAGTGGGGAAGCGCCCTTGCATTCGCCTGTAAACTCGTAGGGTTAGAGTGCAAAGTGTTTATGGTGCGGATTAGTTTCGACCAGAAACCGTTTCGCAAATATATGATGAAGGTGTGGGATGCCGACTGCGTTGCCAGCCCGAGCGACGAGACCGAGTCCGGCAGGAAGGTTCTCAAAGAAGACCCTGATACCTCCGGTAGTCTTGGTATAGCAATCAGCGAAGCTGTGGAACAGGCGGTTGGTGATAAAACCGGAAAGATCAGGTACGCACTTGGAAGCGTCCTGAACCACGTAATGCTGCATCAGACGATTATAGGACTCGAAGCCAAAAAGCAGCTGAAAAGTGTCAACGAGAAAACGCCTGATACGGTAGTAGCCTGTGCCGGTGGGGGGAGTAACTTTGCGGGATTGTCATTCCCGTTTATGCAGGATAAGATTAACGGTGCTGATATTGATATTATACCCGTCGAGCCTACCGCCTGCCCGACTATGACACGCGGACCGTTCTCTTACGATTTCGGTGATACGGCTTGTATGACGCCTTTG
>Ga0102944_1002674_pt1 | contig 10216 bp, 6 predicted proteins | sample SalPonD_shore_MG_FD_78172 | JGI IMG/M metagenome (GOLD analysis project Ga0102944, IMG submission 78172) | Salt pond soil microbial communities from South San Francisco under conditions of wetland restoration - Salt Pond MetaG... | ecosystem: Environmental > Aquatic > Marine > Intertidal zone >... | reverse complement strand
TTCTCGGCCCCAACGGCGCCGGCAAGACCACCATCATGAAGATGCTGACAGGGTACCTGGAGCCCTCGTCGGGCCGCATACGGATCGGTGGCCGTCACATGGCGACCGACAGGCAGGCGATCCAGACGGGCATCGGCTACCTGCCGGAGAACTGCCCGATCTACCCGGACATGACGGTGCTGGACTATCTGGACTACCGCGCCGTCCTGCAGGGCGTGCCGGCGGGCCGCCGCACCGCCGCGATCCGCGAGGCGGTCGACCGAACCGACCTCGGTGACAAGGCGGACGCACTGGTCTCGACACTCTCCCGGGGTTACCGGCAGCGCGTGGGCGTCGCCCAGGCGATCCTCCACCACCCCAATCTCGTCATCCTCGACGAGCCCACCAACGGCCTGGACCCCACGCAGATCCTGGAGATGCGCGGCCTCGTGCGCGAGCTGGCGCGCGAGGCGACCGTCCTCATCTCCACCCACATACTCGGCGAGGTCCAGGCGGTCTGCGAGCGCGTGCTGCTGATGCGCCGGGGCCGGCTTGCGCTGGACGACAGGCTCGACAATCTCGGCGGCACCGAGCGCTTCGTGGTGACCGTCGGCGGTGGCGCCGATGCTGCCCTGTTCAGCGGCCTGGACGGCGTCGGCGGGGTCGAGCTGCGGGAGGAAACGGAGGACCGCACGCGATTCGCCGTGACGCTCGAGGGCGCCGGGGACGCCGTCGCGCCGGCGCTCGCGCGAGCCGTTCAGGACAGGGGCCTGTCGCTGTATGCACTGGAGCCGGAGAAGCGGACGCTGGAGTCCGTCTTCGCCGAGATCAACGCGGTACCGGAGGAGGCCGAGGAATGAGCGAGGTCTGGCATATCATCCGCCGGGAGACCGCCGCCTTCTTCTCGTCGCCGGTGGCCTATCTGTTCATCGGGACGTTTCTGGCGGTCAACCTGTTCGTGTTCTTCTGGGCGGACGCCTTCTTCGCCCGCAATATCGCCGACGTGCGCCCGCTGTTCGAGTGGATGCCGGTACTGCTGGTGTTCCTGGTGGCGGCGCTGACGATGCGCTCCTGGAGCGAGGAACGCCGCTCGGGAACCCTCGAGCTGCTCCTGACGTCCCCGGTCTCCAGCGCGCGTCTGGTGCTGGGCAAGTTCGCCGCGGCGCTGTTCCTCGTCATGGTGGCGCTTGCCCTGACGCTGCCGCTGCCGTTCACGGTGTCCATGCTCGGTCCGCTCGACTGGGGGCCGGTGATCGGTGGTTACGCGGCGACGCTGTTCCTCGCCGGTGCATACGTGGCCATCGGCCTGTTCGTCTCCTCGCGTACGGACAACCAGATCGTCAGCCTGATCGTGACGGTGCTGATTGCCGCCGTCCTGTACCTGGTTGGTTCGGACTGGCTGACGGCGCTGGTCGGTCGGGACGTGGCCCAGGTGCTGCGACTGATCGGTACGGGCTCGCGCTTCGACTCCATCACCCGTGGCGTGCTCGATCTCCGGGACATCTACTACTATTTGAGCCTCGCCGGCGTGTTCCTGGCACTGAACGTATACAGCCTGGAGAAGCTGCGCTGGGCCGGGGACAGCGCCGGTGCCCGTCGGCATGGCTCGTGGCGGCTGGCCGTCTCGCTGGTGGTCGTGAACCTGCTGGTCGCCAATGTCTGGCTGGAGCCGATCAGCTCCGCGCGCGCTGACCTCACCCAGGGCAACCGGTACTCCATATCGAGCGCCACCAAGCTGTACCTGTCCCGGCTGAAGGAGCCGCTGCTGATCCGCGGCTACTTCAGCCGCAAGACCCATCCGCTGCTCGCGCCGCTGGTGCCGCAGCTCGAGGACCTGCTCAAGGAGTATGCCGAGGCCGGCGGGGACAATGTGCGGCTGCAGATCGTCGACCCGCAGAAGGATCCGCAGGCGGCTCGCGAGGCCAAGCAGCGTTATGGCATCAAGCCCGTGCCGTTCCAGACCGAGAGCCGGTACGAATCCTCCGTAGTCAGCTCGTATTTCAACGTCCTGGTCCAGTACGGCGATCAGTACAAGGTTCTCGACTTCCGGGACCTGGTATCGGTCAAGGGCGCCGCCCGGGGCAACGTATCGGTGCAGCTGAACAACCCCGAATACGCCATCACCCGGGCGGTTCGCAAGGTGGCCTACCAGTGGCAGGGCGGCGGCGATCCTTTCGCCGCGATCGACAGCCCCGTCACGTTCCACGGCTATATCTCGCCCAAGAACGAGCTGCCGCCGCAGCTCGCCGACCTGCGCTCGAAGCTGGCGGACATGGTCGACAAGCTGAAGTCGAAATCGAACGGCAAGCTGACCGTCGACTTCTCCGATCCCCGCGCCAATGGCGGCGAGCTGGCCGACCGCCTGCGCAAGAAGTTCGGCTTCCGGCCCATGACCACCAGCCTGCTGGACCAGAAACGTTTCTATTTCTACATCGTCCTGCAGCAGGGCGGGCGCTCGGTTCCGGTGCCCCTGCCGGCGAGCCTGGACGCGAAGGATCTGCGCAAGGCCATCACGTCCGCGCTGCAGCAGTTCGGACAGGGGTTTCTCAAGACGGTTGCGCTGTATACGCCCGGAAACGGTTCCCCCTATTCCCGCGGTCCGCATTTCCAGACGCTTCAGCGCACTCTGCGCCAGAACGATGCGGTCGAGGACACGGACCTGAAGAGCGGTCACGTTCCGCCGGGGACGGACCTGCTGCTGGTGGTCGCGCCGAAGACGCTCGACGAGAAGCAGCGCTTCGCCGTCGACCAGTTCCTCATGCAGGGCGGCACCGTGGTGATCGCCGCATCGCCGCTGGACGTCAACGTGAGCTACCGTCAGGGGATCAAGGCGAGCAAGGCAAAGACCGGGCTCGGCGGCTGGTTGGCGCGCTACGGTGTGCACATCCCCGCCAAGCTGGTGCTCGATCCGCAGAGCGACGCCCTGACGCTGCCGACCCGGGACGCCTACGGCAACGTCACGCTGCAGACGGTGAAGTACCCGTACTTCATCGATGTCCGCTCCGACGGCTTCGCCGATGTACCGCTGCTCGGGCACCCCGGGCAGCTCAGCATGGCGTGGGCCTCCCCCGTCCATCTGGATGACAAGCTGCCGGGCGGTCTCAAGGGGAAAGTGCTCATTCACAGCTCCGCCGGCGCCTGGACGTCGGACAGCACGGACGTCGTACCGGACCTCGACCGCTACCCGCAGATGGGGTTCAAGAGGGGCGACAAGCCCGGTGTGCAGCCGCTGGCGGTCATGGTGAAGGGACGCTTCGAGTCGGCCTTCGCGGATAAGGGGTCCCCCCTGAAGGCGGAGAAGAAGGACGGCAACAAGGGCGGTGTCAAGAAGGCCCAATCCAAGTCCGGCGACGACAAGTCCGCCAAGGACACGAAACCGGTCGTGCGCTCGGTCATCGACCACTCGCCGGACTCCTCGCGGCTCGTCGTCATCGGCTCGGGCGAATTCCTCTCCGACGCCGCCATGAAGATCGTCGGCGGCACTGCCCAGACGGCCTACCGGAAACCGGTCCAGCTGACCCAGAACCTGGTGGACGCCTCGCTGGAAGACCCGGCGCTGCTGTCCATCCGTGGACGCAGCGAATATACCCGACTGCTGCGGCCCATGAGCGACCACGCAAAGTCGTTCTGGGAGGGCGTGAACTACGCCCTGGCGCTGTTCGGCCTTGCGCTCGTCTCCGGGGTTCGCGGCGCCGTGACCTCCCGTCGCCGCCGCTGGTATCACGACGTGCTCGATGGGGAGGACGCCTGATATGAAACGCGCGATTACGCTTCTTGGTCTGGTTCTGGTGGTTCAGATCGTGGCGGTGGCCGTTCTCTGGGCCCATCGTATGGGCTCGCCCACGGCCGCCTCGGACCAGGGACCGCTGCTGAGCTTCGACCGAAACGCCGTGGACCGGATCAACCTGGTCGACGGCGACGGCCACTCGCTGGAGATCGATCGCAAGAAGGGAAAGTGGGTCGTGCCCGCGGCGGACGGTTTCCCCGCCGACGGCAGCAAGGTGAAGCAGCTCCTGACGACGCTGGACAGCCTGAAGAAGGGCGTCCCGGTGGCTGTCTCCGGTGACTCCCGCCGGCGTCTGCAGGTCGGTGACGACCATTTCGAGCGTCGAATCCGTCTGAAGGCCGGCGGCGACACCGTGGCCACCGTGCTGCTCGGCGACTCCGCCGGCGCCCGCCGGCTGTATGCCCGCAGCAGTGGCGCGGACGCCATCTATGCCGTGCGCTTCGGCCTGTGGGAGGCGGCCCCGAAGGCGAAGAAGTGGCTCGACATGTCCGTTGCGGGCGTTGATCCCTCCACCGTGGACCGGGCCGATCTGAAGGGCTACAAGCTCGTCCGGAAGAAGGACGACTGGATGCTCTCCACGGGCGACGGCAAGACGGAGAAGGCCGACTCCGGGGATGCCGCGACGCTGGTGACACAGCTCGCCAGACCGGATGTCAGCGACGTGACCAGGGCGGGCACGACGGCGCGGCAGGACGCGGTCTACCGCTACACGCTGGACCTGCACTCCGGCAAGCACGTGACGTTCTCGTTCTATCCCGGCAATGGCAAGGACAGCCTCTACCTGGAGCGCGATGATCAGCCGTGGCGCTACACCGTCGCCAGCAAGGCGCTGTCGCGGGTTCGCAAGACCGATCCGCACAGCCTGGTGGCCAAGGCGGGCAAGGCGGACGCGACCGCCGGTGGCGGCAAAGGCGACGCCGCGTCGGGGCATGGATGATCGTCGCGGTGCGAACGCGGGGCGGTATTGCCGCCCCGGATCTGTTCTTTCCGCCGGGCGGCCATTACCGTAGGACGCTGCCGCGGACGGGAGACCCGATGCGCGGCAGACCTGGTGTCCACTGGAACGGCCCTCGATTCATGCAGAGAGTTGCGCTCGCCCTGTTGCTGGTCTCCACTGCCGCCGTCGCCCAGACGCAAGAGCCCGCCGGCAGGCCCGTACCGAGAGGTGCCCTGGAGGGCTGTCAGGCGCTGGATACTGCGGAGGACCAGCTTGCCTGCTACCGCACCGTGATGCAGGGCGGCGCGTCGCCGGCTCGGCCGGACGGCGGGACAGACGCGAGCGCGGCCGATATGCCGGATCCGCTGCCGCGCGGCGCGCTGTCCGGCTGCCGGGATCTGGACGTCCCCGAGGACCGGCTTCAGTGCTACGACACCGTGCTCGGGCGTACGCCGAGCGAAGTGTCCACGACGCCTCCGCAGGAGACCGAATCCGGCGCAGGGCAGTCGGCCGCGTCGACCGGCGGGAAGGCGTCGCCGCCGTCCCCGATCGCGCAGCGCTGGCAGCTCGTTGCCCAGAGCGATCGCGGCCCCTTCGTGCTGACTCCCTACCGCCCGACCTATGCGCTGCCGCTGTCCTATAACGCGTCTCCAGACGGCGCCAGCGACAGCAAGGTCGACAAGACCGAGGTGAAGTTCCAGCTAAGCTTCAAGACCAAGATCTGGCCCAATCTGCTCACCTCCCGCGGCGATCTGTGGTTCGGCTACACGCAGACGTCCTACTGGCAGGCCTACAGCACCTCGTCACCGTTCCGCGAGACCAACTACGAGCCGGAGCTGATATACGCCTACAAGACCAACTACGGTCTCCTCGGTATGCGCGGACGGGTGCTCACGCTCAGCATTGATCACCAGTCCAACGGGCGGGGCGATCCCGATTCCAGGAGCTGGAACCGGGTGATCGGCGGGGCGCTACTCGACCGCGGCAACCTTGCCCTGTCGGTCAAGGGCTGGTGGCGAATCCCGGAATCGCCCAGCCAGGACGACAATCCGGACATCACGCACTACATGGGCCACGGACAGATACGCGGGTTCTATCACTTCGACGAGCAGACCCTGTCGCTCATGGTCCGCAGCAACTTCGCGCCCGGCGACCTGAAGGGTGCCGTGCAGGCGGACTACAGCGTTCCGCTGGGCGGCGCGGTAAAGGGCTATCTGCAGCTATTCCACGGCTACGGCGATGGCCTCATCGACTACAACCACGTCAGCAACCGCGTCAGCCTGGGTATCATGCTGACGGACTGGTACTGACCGTCAGTGAGCCGGTGGCGCGTCGCCCGCCGCCGATCGTCGTAGCAGGAACGCCAGCGGGATCATCGCCACGAAGATCGCGCCCATGATCCGGAAGTCGTCGACGAAGGCGAGCATCCGCGCCTGACCCTGTACCAGGCCGTAGATCACGCTCTGGGCCTGTTGCAGGGCGCCGCTCGCCGAGGCGGAGGCCGACGACAGGGCGTGGCTCAGACCCTGGGCGGTCCGCTGATAGCTGTCCGAGTAGGCTGAGACGTTGGAGACCAGCGCGTGCTGGTGCACCTGGCTGCGGCGGGCGAGCACCGTCACCGCCAGCGATATGCCGACACTGCCGCCGAGATTGCGCGACAGGTTCACGATGGCCGAGCCCGCATCGCTCTGGAATCGGGACAGGTTGGCATAGGCGACCGTCGTGATCGGGATGAACAGGAACCCCAGGCCAATCGCCTGCACGATGCGTGCGAGCATTATGGACTCGTAGTCCGTGGCGGCGCTGAACGAGCTCATGTGGAATAGTGCGCCGGCGCCCAGCAGCAGCCCGGCCATAATGATCCAGCGCGCGTCGAACCGGCTGACCAGGCGCCCGACGACGGGCATTGCCAGCATGATCACGAAGCCGCCGGGAGAGAGGACCAGGCCGGCGTCCATTGCCGTGTAGCCGAGCAGGCTCTGCACGTAGAGCGGGATCAGCACCGTGCTGCCGAGCAGTATGAATCCCAGCATGAACATCAGGATGTTACCGAAGAGGAAGTTGCGGTCCCTGAACAGGCTTACCTCGACGACCGGGTTATCCCGGCGAAGCTCCCAGAACACGAATGCCACCAGCGCGACGGTGCAGGTCACGGTCATCCACAGGATCATGCCTGAGTCGAACCAGTCGTTCTGCTGCCCCTTGTCGAGCACGACCTGCAGAAAGCCCAGGCCGATGGCGAGCAACCCGAGGCCGACGTAGTCCACGCGGAAGCCATTGGCCAGGCGCCGCTGGCGCTCGGCTTCCTGGTCCTCGGAGTCGTGCACCAGCGCTTCGGTGAGCAGCAGCAGTATCACGCCGACCGGGACGTTGATGAGGAACACCCAGTGCCAGCTCGCGTTGTCGGTAATCCAGCCGCCGAGCGTCGGACCGATCGCCGGCGCGAAGACCACGGCCATACCGTAGAACGCGAAAGCCATCCCCCGCTGGTGTGGCGGGAAGGCATCCGTCAGCACGGCCTGCGAGACCGGCTGAAGTCCGCCGCCGGTTGCGCCCTGCAGCGTCCGGAACAGGATGAGGAGGCCGAGCGTCGGTGCGATGCCGCACAGCAGCGAGCTCAGCGAGAAGCCGGCGATGCAGGCCATGAAGAAGCGCTTGCGACCCATGACGGTGGACAGCCAGCCGCTGATGGGCAGCACGATGGCGTTGGAGACCAGGTAGGCGGTGAGAATCCAGGTCGACTCCTCCTGGCTTGCCGACAGGCTGCCGGCAATGTGCTGCAGCGCCACGTTGGCAATGGAGATGTCGAGCACTTCCATGAACGCGGCCATGGCCACGATCGGGGCCAGCAGCCACGGATTGACTGACCTTCCGGGAAGTACGGTGTTGCCGTCAGCGGTCATGGCCCTGCGGTCCGTTCCGAGTACCGTTGACCGCCAGGGACTTCCGCGCCGTGCCGTGACTGCTGACGTCGACTGTCGGCACCGCGGACATGCCGGGCGCCAGCACCCCGAGGTCATCGGGGACGTCGTCCAGCACGACCTTCACCGGTACCCGCTGCACAACCTTCACGTAGTTGCCGGTGGCGTTCTCCGGGGGCAGAAGGCTGAATCGCGAGCCGGTCCCGGACTGGATACTGTCGATGTGGCCGTGGAGGGTGGTATCGGGGTAGGCGTCAACCTCGACGTCCACGCTCTGCCCGGGCCGCATCCGCGTGAGCTGGGTCTCCTTGAAATTGGCCTTCACCCACGGCTTGCCGTGGACCAGGGCGGTGAGGGCCGTGCCGGGTTGTACCATGTCCCCGACTTCGGCCGAGCGGTTGGTGATGCGGCCGGTCGCCGGCGCTCGCACCGTCGTCCACTGCAACTCGAGGCGGGCCTGGTTCAGTCGCGCCCGGGCCTCGTCCAGTCCGGAGCGCGCGCTGTCGACGGCCGCCTCGCGCACGGCGATCTCCTTTCGCCTGGCCTCGGCGGAGCCCACCTTGGCGCGGGCCTGGGCGACGCTGGCCTTGGCAACGGTGATACCCCGCTGGGCGGCCTGGGCCTTCGCCGCGCTCGCTTTGGCCGCGGCGCGCGCACGGTCGAGCTCCTGGCGCGAGGCGGAGTGGCGCTGGAAGAGCTTCTCCAACCGATGCGCGTCGGAGGTGTCCAGATCCGCCTGGGCCTGGGCGGCCTGGTATTCCGAGCGGGCACGCTCGAGCGAGGATTTCGCGACTTCCAGACCGCTCCTGGCCTCCGTGATCGCGGCCTCGACCTGGGAACGGGTCATGGCAAGGTTGGCCTTCGCTTCCTGCAGAGTGCCACGTGCGTTGTCTACCGCGGCCCCGGCCTGGTCGACGGCGGTGTGGAACCGCTGCGGGTCAATGCGGAACAGCACGTCCCCTTTCTGCACGGTCTGGTTGTCACTGACATCGACCTCGTCGATCGGCCCGCTGACACGCGGGCTGATCTGCGTGACGTTCGCTTCGATGAAAGCGTCATCGGTGCTGACCAGGTTGCGCGTGATGAACCAGTAAACGCCGCCGGCCAGCGCAGCGAGCGCGAATGCGGTGGCGGCGACAATGGCGCCCCGGTTGCCGCGCCTGGGTGACTCGGTGGACTCGGCCATGACAGGTATTGCGCCTCGCTATCCGGTGAGAATCCGTCTAAACTAAACCGACCAGTTCAGTTTGAGCTGGAATAATGGGTACGAACGGCGACGATGTCAATGCGAGGGCAATCAATGGCGGGGCCAGAGGCGACCGGCGGCGCATCGGCGGCCAGCAATCCGAAAGCGGCACGGATACTGGACGCGGCGACACGCGTATTCACGAGCGAGGGCTACGGTACGGCATCGATGGACCGGATCGCCGCGGAGGCGGGCGTGTCCAAGGCGACGGTCTATGCCCATTTTCATAGCAAGGAGCGTCTGTTCGCCACCATCGTGCGCCAGGAGTGTCAGCGCCAGGCCACCACCATCATCAACAGCGAGATGCGCAGTGGCGCGCCGCTGCGCGAGGCGCTGAACCACATTGGCCTGGCGTTTCTCGAGTTCCTCGTGTCACCGCCCGCCCTGCGTACGTTCCGCGTGGTTGCGGCGGAGTGTGCGCGCTTCCCGGCACTTGGCAGGGCGTTCTACAAGTCCGGTCCGGAGGTGACGACCCGGGCGCTCGCAGACTTCCTGGAGCAGGCGCGCGATCGCGGTCAGATCGAGGTCGACGACGCGCAGGCGGCGGCAGAGCAGCTGCTGGCGATGGTCCGCGGTCATATCCACATGCGCTGCCTGCTGGGCGTGGAGGACGCGCCGTCGCGCGAACGGCTGCGACGGCAGGTGGAGGCGGCGGTTGCGGTGTTCTGCCGGGCTCACTCGGTCGAGGGCTGAAGGCGTTCGGGTCCCATTATTCGCAACATCGTGCGGGCGCCGTCACGTAACTCTGCCTCGACGGCCCTGCGCCCCGACAGACCGAACCGCGGCGCCGCGGCTGCGGGCTCCACCCCCTGCAGAATGATGTGGACGAGCAGCTGCAGGCGGGGCGCCGGCAGGCGGGCGGCCGTACCCATGCCCAGGGCGTGCTCAAGGACAACGGCCAGGCCGGGCGCCGCGTCCGCGATGCCGCGGTTGCCGTGCGCCATCGCCCACACTTCGCGCCAGTCGTCAGCCCCGGGCGCAGGCGGGCAGGGCAGGGCGCCGAGGAGTGCGACGGTGACGGCGGGCTCGAGCCCTGCGAGACGTCGCGGCAGATGGTAGTGCAGGTGGCGTGCGGCGATGGGGCGCAGTCGTTCCGCCACCTGTCTTGCGGTGTCGGTGATCGGCGCCAGCAGCATGACCGAGTGCGTGCCGCTGGCGGTATCGCGCCGCATGCCGAGTCGGACGGGGCGGTAGCCGCATTGGCACCAGAAATTCAGCAGGCCGGCGGTGGCCCCGAAGCTGGCGCCGGTGGTGTCCATTCCGTCCTCCAGCGAGTGGCGTCCGATCTCGTTCAGCATGATCGCGCCGATACCCCGCCGGCGACAGCGGGCGTCCACGGCGATACG
>Ga0102944_1002673_pt1 | contig 10219 bp, 8 predicted proteins | sample SalPonD_shore_MG_FD_78172 | JGI IMG/M metagenome (GOLD analysis project Ga0102944, IMG submission 78172) | Salt pond soil microbial communities from South San Francisco under conditions of wetland restoration - Salt Pond MetaG... | ecosystem: Environmental > Aquatic > Marine > Intertidal zone >... | reverse complement strand
CGAACCACGTAGAGGGAGGTGAACGGTGTGCCGGCCCTGAATACGTGCCGGCCGCGAGGAAACGGAGTAGGGCGTTCGACGATGGCATCGAACAGCGCGGCGACCTCGCTTTCCGGACCTGCAGGCAGGCATCCGGACCGCAATGCGCCCCTCGTGCAGCCCATTGCGAGCGGGTTCGGGGTGGGCGGAGCCGGATCATCTGGATGCCGCATAAACCGATCCAGGTACGTGATGTTCGCGCGCTGACATTGGCGATCCCACGCTCCACTTCCCCAATCGGGCAGGGTGCTGCGTGGTGCGAAACTTCAGGACTCTGGTTTGTGGTTATCGTTATGCGACGCAGCAAAGATAACGCAGCAGGGCTTCGTCGGGCTACCCGCAAGAGGCGTCACATGCCGGCCCCGCGTACGGGTGGCGGATGCTGCGACCGATGCAGCGCACTGCCCCGGGCGCAAGGTCACGGCCCGGCAGGCCGGACCGAACAGGACCGCGACGGTCGCCAGGACGAGTGCCTGTCCGTCGCGGCTTCGCGAGCGTGGTGCACGATGGGTGCGCTCGACCGATTGATCAGGCCTTGCCGCATCCCGGCTCGGCGACAAGATGCAAGGTGAACACCTGCCCAACCGTGCCGCCCGGCTCCCGCCGAGCCGGGAAAATCGGGTTCCGCATTATGGGTGGTGAGCACGGACGCGGGAAGCTGCATCAGCCGGCACTTGACTCCGTGGCGCCCGATGCGTCCGGGCCGCCGGGTCGAGGAACATGGATCATCCCGGTTGTTGCGGGTGGGTACGTACCGTGCATCGGCCGTTCGGCGAGCCCGAGCGGTCAGCGTCGATCGACGGTCGATGCTCCGTGTGCATTGAAGCCGGATCGGGGGGTCCGGTATAAGGGTCGCCGAAACGATCGCGGGGCGTGGCCTCCGGATGACAGTGGACCTCGAATCTCTTCTTCCCAAGGTCGTTGTCGTTGATCTGCTGCTCGACCCGGTTGTGGTTGTGGATGAGCAGGGGGTGTTCGTCTTTGTCAGTGCCGCTTGCGAAAAACTGCTCGGGTATACGCCGCAGGAGCTCGTCGGAACGCGCATGATCGACCTCGTGCACCCGGAGGATAGGCAGCGGACGCTCGCGGCGGCAGAGCGAATCATGGGTGGTCACTCGCACGTCGATTTTCGCAACCGCTATCTCGGCAAGGACGGGAGTGTCGTCCACATCATGTGGTCGGCCCACTGGTCGGAGGAGGACCGGGTCCGTATCGCCGTGGCGCGTGATGTCAGCGCACTCGAGCGCGCGGAACGGATTCAGAGCGCGCTCTACCGGATCTCTGAGGCGGCCCATTCGGCTGCGGACCTGGCGGCGCTGTACGGCGAGGTCCACGGCATCATCGGCGAGTTGCTGCCGGCCGAGAATTTTCGGGTGGCGATGTATGACGCTGCAGCAGACGAGTTGTCCTACCCGTATTTCGTCGATGCACGGGAATCCGGACGGGCGCCCCAGTCGCTCGCCACGGCGGGACCACTGGCCGATGTGATTGGCTCCGGTCGGGCGTTGCTGGCAACGCGTGGTCGGGGACCGATGTCTGGCGGTCGCGGTCATGGCGACTGGATCGGAGCGCCACTGTGGTCACGCGGGGGTGTCATCGGCGCGCTGGCTGCGCGCAGTCGCTCGGTGCGTGTTCGCTACGACGAGAAGGATCTTGAGCTGCTGCAGTTTGTGTCCACGCAAGTGGCCACGGCCATCGAGCGCAAGCGGGCCGCGGATCGTCTGCGCCACATGGCGCATCACGATACGCTGACGGGCCTGCCGAACCGCGCGCTGTTCCACGACCGGCTGGACATGGCGTTGCGACGCGCCCGGCGGGACGGCGAGTGTGTGGGGGTGCTGTACTTGGACCTCGATTCATTCAAGGCCGTGAACGACGCCCGGGGGCACGAGGTCGGCGACCTGCTGCTGCGCGAGGTGGCCGGCCGGCTGGTGCGGTGCGTGCGCGAATCCGATACGGTTGCGCGCATGGGGGGCGATGAGTTCACCGTTCTGTTGACCAACGTACGCGACCGGGATGCGGCGGCGGGCGTCGCGGAGAAGATCCGCGGCATGCTGGCCGAACCGTTCACGCTCGAGGGCTCCACGCTGGCCACGACAGCGTCCATCGGGACGGCGTTGTCTCCCCACGATGGCGCGGATCGCGAGGCGCTGATCCACAGCGCCGACATGGATATGTACGCCGGCAAGCGCGCGGAAGCAGGCGTGCCGCGTTCGAGCCAATCGTGATCCCGTGGCGCCGGGCCGGGCGAGTGGGCGTCGGCGGGCCGCCTCTTTGCGGGGGATGCCACGCCGTGTCGGGGTGACGGCGGACCGTCTCTGCAGGCTTCGCCCCCGGCCGGCTCAATCCAGCGGGGGCACTTGCGCCAGTATGTCGCAGGAGTGCCGGATGACCTCCGGTTGCGGAATGGCTCGGCGGCATCGCCGGCCTGGCGGATCGCGGCGAGATCGAGCACGGACAGGCGCGTCACGGGCGCTCCGGTGGTGTCGCTTGAGTGACAGACGCGGGGGGGCGGGCCGGATGGGCCTTCGGGTGTCCGTGTACCACTGGATGGGGACGCGCTGGCGCCGATAGAGGGGGCGCGAGTCGCTGCGCGAGAGACGCAGTCCGTCCGGGGCCGTCGCACCCGACGGCCGCAGGGCGCCCTCAGCAATGGTGCTGTGCCATCACCCGGGCATACGCGTCGCGTTTCTCGATCGCGGCGCACACGCGGCCGATCGCCACGTTGCGCTGCAGCAGGCCGGCCGTGCCCGGGTGCCAGCCGGTCAGCATCGCGAGATAGATGTCGAGGGCCGTGCAGCCGCGCGTCAGGAACCAGGGGTCCCCCTCGATCGCCGCGTCGAGCAGGGCGAACTGCCGTTCCAGCGCCTCCAGGGCGGCCGCACGCACGGCCCCGACTCCGGTCGGATCGGTGGTGAAATGGTCCGCGTGATACCGCCGCACCAGCGTCGGGTAGACGCTGGTGGCCATGTACATGAGCCGGTGCAGGAAGCGGGCGCGTTCGGGGGCGTCCACCGGTGGCACGAGTCCGGTTTCGGGGTGGCGCTCGCCGATCAGGACGACCATGGCGGCGGATTCTGCGATGACCGTGCCATCCGGCAGCTCGAGCGTCGGGAGCTGGCCGGCGGGATTGACCGCCAGGTAATCGGGCTGGAGATGCTCGCCCGCATCCATGTCGACGACGACGCGCTCGTACGCGATCCCCGTCTCCTCGAGCATCACCTCGGCGGCAATGGCGCCCGTTCCTCGTGCCCAGTACAGGCGATACATCGGAGCCGACTCCGCATGCCCCGGCTTGGTATCGACAGCGTACCCGGTTGGCCCGGTCGACCCAAATGCGCGCCGCAAGCGGCGGTTCGGTCCACGCGTGTCCCCGATCACGGGGCCGTGTCCGGAGCGAGCCTCAGGCTCACCTAAGTCGCGCCGTGCACGATCTCCATTGCGCGAATACCCGCGTCGCCAGCAATGGAGATGTCCCATGTCCCGATACACCCGCATCGTTGCGATCACGACCTTGCTTGCCGCCGCAGGCCCAGCGGCGCAGGCGGCGAGTGGCCCAGCCAACGACGCCACCGGTGTCAGCAGCGCCCGTGTTTCCCTTGTCCAGGCCGTGGTCGCGGCCGAGCGTCACGTTCCGGGCCGTGCCTCGCGTGCCGAGTACGAGCGGACCGACGACGGGTGGGCCTACGACGTCGAGGTCGTCGACGGTCAGCGCGTCGTGGACGTCCGGATCGATCCGGCGAATGGTGCCGTGATCGGCTCGAAGCCGGACGCTCCCGATCAGGATGACGCGTTGGATGGACGCGACTGAGCGGCTCGTGCCGCACCAGCGCCTTGCCACAGGAATTCGAAGCGGGGTGAGCCGATCGCCGGCGATCCCCGGGGAGGTAACGCGACAATGACGCACTCGATGGAGACTGTCGAGCAGACGGGCCGAACGCTGAACAAGGTGGCGGAGGTTACGCTGCTCTTCTGGATCATGAAGATCATCGCCACGACGCTCGGCGAGACGGCGGGCGATTTCATCTCGATGACGCTGGGGCTCGGCTACACGACGGGTCTTGCCATCACGTCTGCGCTGCTGGTGGCCATTCTTGCCGTCCAGATACGAGCACCGCGATTCCATATCGTTGTCTTCTGGCTCGCGATCGTCGCGACGACGACCGCCGGCACCGAGGTCTCGGATCTGATGGACCGAACCCTCGGGCTCGGGTATGTGGGCGGATCCCTCGTCCTCGTGGCCGGGCTGGCGCTGACCCTCGCCGTCTGGTATTACCGTGACGGGAACCTGAGCGTGGATCCGATCGTCAGGCGGGACGCGGAAGTCCTGTTCTGGATCGCCGTGGTGTTCTCCAACAGCCTCGGCACCGCTTTCGGCGATGCCCTGGTGGATGTCGTCGGTCTGAGCTTCGTGCAGGGTGCCCTTGCCACTGCCGGCGTCATCGGGGTAGTGCTGATGCTCCACTATGCGACCCGTTTCAACCGGATTGCGCTGTTCTGGCTGGCGTTCATCTTCACGCGCCCCTTCGGAGCCACCTTCGGCGACTTCCTGACCAAGCCGCTTTCGCTGGGAGGGCTCCACCTCGGGAGGATGGAGGCATCTCTCGTGGCAGTCGCCCTGCTGGGCGTGGTGATGTCCGTCTCCAGCCGGCGAGAGCGCGACCGGGTGCCGGCCGCGGCATGAGATAGTGGGCGGAGCCCGAATTCGCCAGTAGTGGAGTGACCATGCGCGTACTGCTGGTCGAAGACGATGCCATGATCGGCCGCGCGATCGAGGATGCACTGCACGACGCCGCGTACGCCGTCGACTGGGTGCGCGACGGCCACATGGCGGAAACGGCGCTGGTGTCCGGTCACTACGACATGGTCTTGCTGGACCTCGGATTGCCTTCGCGGGACGGTCTCGATCTGCTGCGGGAGGTGCGTCGGCGCGGCCACGACCTGCCGGTTCTCATCATCACGGCTCGCGACGCCGTGGACGATCGCATCCGCGGGCTGGACCGGGGCGCCGACGACTACGTGAGCAAGCCGTTCGCGATGAGCGAGCTGCAGGCCCGTATGCGCGCGCTCGCGCGGCGCCGCGGTGGGAGCGCCGCGGCGGTCCTGAGCAACGGGGTCCTGGTGCTCGATCCGGCCACGCACGAGGTGCGCATCGGCGACGCCGCCGGTGTGCGCCTGTCCCGGCGCGAATATGCGCTGCTGGAAGCGTTGATGATCCGACCGGGGGCCATCCTGTCGCGCGCGCAGCTCGAGGAGCGAATCTACGGCTGGGGAGAGGAGGTCGAGAGCAACGCGGTCGAGTACCTGATTCACGCGCTGCGCCGCAAGCTTGGCAGCGACAGCGTGCGCAACGTACGGGGTGTGGGATGGATGGTGCCGCGGGGGGACTGAGGCAGTCGCTCCGGTTCCGGCTGTCGCTGTGGCTCGCCGGGTCGATTCTCTGTGTCGGGCTGGTCAGCGGCATGGTTTCGGTGGTTGTCGCCTACAACGAGGCGCACGAGTTCCAGGACGACATGCTGCGCCAGACCGCATCGCTGTTCGATCAGCGCCACCTTCCGACCGCTCGCAGTCTGGCAGGGGGCAGCTCGCGGGACGCCGACCCGGAAGCGCGTGTGATCGTGCGCCTCGTCCCACCGGCAAAGGCGGGCGGTACGGGAACATCACGATCGAGCTTCCCCGCGCGCCTCGCCGCGGGTGCGCAGACCGTGGAGCTCGACGGCGTCCCCTATCGAGCGTTCGTGCAGGTCCTGGACTCCGGCAAGCGGATCGTCGTGGCCCAGCAGACCGAGGTGCGCAACGAGGCGGCGCGCAACGCGGCGCTGCGGGCACTGATACCGATTCTCGTACTGGTCCCGGTTCTCCTCGCCGTGGTCGCGGCGCTGGTCCGCAGGCTGTTCGCTCCGATCGCGCGGACGGCCGGGGCACTGGACCGGCGCAGCGGCGAGGATCTCGAGCCGATCCCGCTGGGACACATGCCGACTGAGATGCGGCCGTTCGTCACCGCAATCAACAGCCTGCTCGAACGGGTCCGGGAGTCGGTGTCGATGCAGCGCCGATTCGTTGCCACGGCAGCGCACGAATTGCGATCGCCCTTGACCGCGCTGTCGTTGCAGGCCGAGCGCCTCGCCGCCAGCGACATGCCGGATGCCGCGAGCGAGCGGGTCGCGACGCTGCGCCAGGGGATCGAGCGCAATCGCTGGCTCGTGGACCAGTTGCTCACGCTCGCGCGGGCGCAGACGTCGCCCACGCCGACGGATTCAACGGCGTCCGTGCGTGACGCATTGCGCAGCGTGCTGGAGGATCTGATGCCCCTGGCCGAGTCGAAGCAGCTCGACATCGGGGCCGAAGGCGACGCGGATCTGCATGTGCCGATGAATGAATCCGATCTGCAGGCCGTCCTGCGCAATCTCGTCAGCAACGCCATTCACTACACCCCGCCGGGCGGACGGGTCGACCTGGCGTGCGCGCAAGCGGCCGGGGTAGTGGAAGTGACGGTGGAGGACAGCGGCCCGGGCAGCCCCGCCTCGGAGCGCGAGCGCGTGTTCGAGGCGTTCCACCGGGAGGCCGACAGCGACGCTCCCGGTTCCGGCCTGGGTCTGTCGATCGTGCGGACCCTCGTGCACCGGGTCGGCGGCGGAGTGGAACTGGGCGATTCGCGACGTTTCGGCTCCGGGCTCCGGGTTTGCGTGCGGATGGCATCGGCGCGGGCAGGCATGAAAGCCGATGCCTCGGGCCGGCGGGATTGATTGCGCTTCACGGCGCTGGCGTCTAGGTTCATAGGTTCACGAGAGTCCTTGCCTGTCTCGCGTGCCCTGGTCTGTCGGTGCCGGCGGGCGCCGCGTGCGGCGCTGCGCCCGGATGGACCGACGTCCGGTCACGAGCAGCTGGGATCGCGCCCTGCCGGAAAAGCGAGGTCATGCCAATGTCGGAACGCGTTGAGGTCGGTGGTCTCCAGGTCTTCAAGGGCCTGTACGACTTGGTCGCCATGGAAGTGTGTCCGGATATCGGGATCGAGCCGGACGCCGTCTGGGCAGCGCTGGGAGACATCGTGCGCGACCTGGGACCGACGAACCGCGAACTGCTGGATCGGCGCGATGCGCTGCAGGCGCGGCTCGACCAGTTCTGCCGCGAGCACAAGGGCGGGCGTCCGGATGCGGCCGCAGTGCGCCAGCATCTCGAGGAGATCGGCTACCTCGAGCCGGAGGGCGAGAATTTCCACATATCGACGAGTGGCGCGGACGACGAGATCGCCGCCGTGCCGGGGCCGCAGCTCGTCGTGCCAGTGAGCAACGCGCGCTTCGCGCTGAACGCGGCCAACGCCCGCTGGGGCAGCCTGTACGACGCACTGTACGGCGCCGATCTCATCCCCGAGACCGACGGCGCCGAGAAGGACAGGGAGTACAACCCGCGGCGCGGTCGCCTCGTCATGGAGCGGGCCGGCGCCATTCTCGACGAGATCGCACCGCTCGACGGAGGCAGCCACCAGCAGGCGACCGCCTATGCGGTGACGTCGCAGGGCGGCCGCAAGCACCTCGTGGTCCACACTGCGGGCGGCGAGACGGGACTGCGCACCCCCGAGCAGTTCGCCGGTTACAACGGGGCGGACGACGCACCGCACGCTCTGCTTCTGGTGAACCACGGGCTGCACGCGGAAATCCAGGTCGATCGGGCGGACAGCGTCGGGCGTGATCATCCAGCCGGCGTGAAGGACGTCCTGCTCGAGGCCGCCGTGACGACCATCCAGGACTGCGAGGACTCGGTCGCGGCCGTCGACGGGGAGGACAAGACGCTCGTCTACCGCAACTGGCTCGGCCTGATGAAGGGCGACCTGGAGGATACGTTCGAGAAGGGCGGTGGCACGATCACGCGGCGACTGCGCCCGGACCGCACATATGAATCAGCGACCGGGGGCAAGCTCACCCTCCCCGGGCGCAGCCTCATGCTGGTGCGCAACGTGGGGCACCTGATGACGACGCCCGCCGTGCTCGATGCAGAAGGCAACGAGATCCCCGAGGGCATGCTCGATGCCATGATGACCTCGCTGATCGCGCTGCACGACCTCAAGCGCATCGGGCCGATAACGAATTCGCGCACCGGCGAGAGTATCTACATCGTCAAACCGAAGATGCACGGCCCGCGCGAGGTGGCGTTCACCGTGGAGTTGTTCGGGCGCGTAGAGGATGCGCTGGGGCTCGCGCGCAACACGCTCAAGGTCGGGATCATGGACGAGGAACGGCGCACGACCGTCAACCTGAAGGAATGCATTCGCCGGGCGCGCGAGCGCGTCATCTTCATCAACACGGGTTTCCTCGACCGCACCGGCGACGAGATCCACAGTTCGATGGAACTCGGCCCGATGGTGCGCAAGGAGGCCATGAAGGACGAACCCTGGATCCACGCCTACGAAGACTGGAACGTCGACATCGGCCTGGAGTGCGGGCTGCCCGGGCGTGCGCAGATCGGCAAGGGCATGTTCCCGAAGCCGGACCGCATGGCCGAGATGATGGAGACCAAGCAGGCGCATCCCGAGGCCGGGGCCAACTGTGCGTGGGTGCCGTCGCCGACGGCGGCCACCCTGCACGCGATCCACTACCACCGGGTCGACGTGCAGGCCGTCCAGGAGCGCTTGCGTGACCGCGAGCGCGCCAGCCTCGATGATCTGCTCACCATTCCCGTGGCCGAGGATCCCGACTGGTCGGCCCAGGAGATCCAGCAGGAACTGGACAACAACGCGCAGGGTATTCTCGGCTACCTGGTGCGCTGGATCGACCAGGGGGTGGGCTGTTCCAAGGTGCCGGACATCAACGATGTTGGCCTGATGGAGGACCGCGCCACCTGCCGGATTTCCAGCCAGCACATCGCCAACTGGCTGCATCACGGCATCTGCAGCGAAGAGCAGGTCTACGACACCATGAAGCGCATGGCCGCGGTGGTGGACCGCCAGAACGGCTCCGATCCCGACTACGAGCCGATGACAGCGGACCTGGACGCCAGCGTCGCTTTCAAGGCGGCCTGCGACTTGGTCTTCAAGGGCCGCGAGCAACCCAGTGGCTACACGGAGCCCGTGCTTCACGCGCGGCGCCTGGAACGCAAGGCCAGAATGCGCGACGACTGAAGCCCCGCCGAGCCGATGGATGGCGCGCCCCGGTGCCGGACATCCGGTCCCGGCATTCCGGGGCCTCGCCGTCGGGCAGCGGCTCAGGTAACGCGATAGCTCACGACCCGGTAGAATCCGCCGAAGATGTCGACATGTTCTTCCGGCCGGGCGCTTTTGCCCACCTCGGTGGCGCACTGGGCGACGACGTCGTCCAGGTGCTCGTTCCAGAAGCCGCCCAGGAAGGGTTCCGCCTTCGTCAGAACCCAGCGCATCGGCGCAAACCGGTGAAACAGGTGCTTGCGTTCGTATTCCCCGTACTCCGCGATCACGAACCGGCTGCCCGGCCTGAGCACGCGGATCGCCTCCCTGAGGCTCCTGAGACGCGCCTCTCCGGGCAGTTCGTGGAGCAGCAGGAACATCAACGCGGTGTCGAACCCGTCGTCCTCGTACGTCAACTCCTCTGAATTCATCAGTCCGAGGCTTGCCTCGAGACCGGCCTTGTCCAGCTTGCGGGCCGCGGCCTCCAGCTGGATGGGCGCCACGTCGACGATGTGGAGGTTGTCGGTCCGGCTCGCCAGCTTGGGGGCGAGTTCGCCGTAGGCCATCGCGATGAGCAGAGTCTTGCCGGCCTGCTCGGGTTGCAGCAGGCGCATGGTCTCGTTCATCACCTTGCGGTAGTTGCCGAACAGGATGGCGTTGATGATCGGCTGGTGATCGAAGAACCAGACCGCCGGTGGCCAGAGGTATGCCCAGCCATAACAGCGGACCAGGTAATCCGGCAGCTCGACGACGGCCTGTGACTCGCGGCGCCGTGTGAGAACCTCCGTGGCCGGTTCGATTCCCGGTTCTACCTGGCCGGATCGTGCGACCTCGATTTCCATCGTGTTTCTCCTTGTGGGTTCGTGTGTTTTCGAGTACAGACCCTGTCTGCCTTCGAGAAACACTTGTTTGCGCCTGTGCGCCAGCTTACCCCACGTAATCCGGGCACGTCAGGGTTGCGGAACCTGTTCCCCGCGACACGGCCTCGCGATGCCGCCGAACCCCCGGCGCCCGCCGAGAACTCGCGCCGCCGGGATCGCCCGG
>Ga0102944_1002672_pt1 | contig 10221 bp, 6 predicted proteins | sample SalPonD_shore_MG_FD_78172 | JGI IMG/M metagenome (GOLD analysis project Ga0102944, IMG submission 78172) | Salt pond soil microbial communities from South San Francisco under conditions of wetland restoration - Salt Pond MetaG... | ecosystem: Environmental > Aquatic > Marine > Intertidal zone >... | reverse complement strand
GTGCGGGATCATGTCGGATCCCGTCCCATAATTTATACGCAACAGGATGATTGCCTGTACTTTGCGTCGGAGGCAAAGTCCCTGCTGTCTCATGTCCGGACTGTGGAAGAACTTCCTCCGGGTCATTATTATTCAGTCAAAAACGGACTGCAGCCATTTGATGGTTACACTCCGGAGCTCCCCGATTTTGATACCCCGCAGGAGGCCGCCGATACCCTAAAAGAACTGTTTGTGAGGGCTGTTGAAAAGCGGATGGCAGACGGAGCAGTTCAGGGTGTCGCTCTGAGCGGCGGACTGGACAGTTCGGTGACGGCCGCTGTGGCCAAATCCATGAACCCTGACATAATCCTCTTCAGCACCACAATCCGGCGATATCCGAGCAAAGATATCAAATACGCCAAGCTTATGGCTGACTATCTGGGATTGGAGCATCATATCTATGAAATCACCGATGAGGATATACGACGGTTAATCCCGGAAGCCATCTGGTACATGGAGACATTTGATGAGGACTGTATCTCCGGGGCTATCGCCAATTTTTATACCTCGAAAATGATCGCTGAGTATACGAATTGTGTGCTGGTCGGAGAAGGAGCCGACGAATTGTTCGGTGGGTACTTCCATGAATTGGAGGACATCCCGGAAGTTCAGGAGAAGGAGCGGGTGGCCCGGAAACTGGTCAAAATTGCATATAACACCGCCTTGCGCAGACTGGATCGGAGCTGGCTTGCTAACTCTGTCAATTATCGCACCCCCTATCTGGATCCGGAGGTTGTGGCCTTCAGCAACACAATCCCCATGGAATTAAAAGTCCGGTATGATGCAGAGCAGGCCAGAGATGTCGAGAAATGGATTCTCCGGGAAGCCATGAGGGAGTGGCTGCCCGCCGAGATCGCCGATCGACCGAAACTTCGATTTGCCGGCGGAACGGGTGTGGACGATCTGATGGACGAACTCACTGCCGATAAAATCTCCCAGGAGTCTTATGAGAAGAATGGGCAATCGGAAGGCGGCCTCATACTGCATTCTCCAAAAGAGATGTATTATTACACCGTATTTCAGGAGCGTTTCCCGGTTGGTTATGAAAATATGGTCGCCCGGTGGGATCCCTTTAAATAGCCGGATACACGGTTCCCGGGGGAAACACCGTAAACTGATATTTGATCTGCCGCTGTCGTGATAGCCGTATCACACCTCAAGAAAACCTTCAACGGCTTCACCGCTGTTGACGACATTTCCTTTTCCGTCCGGGAGGGCGAGACCCTGGTGCTGCTGGGGACCAGCGGCAGCGGAAAAACCACCACTCTTAAAATGATTAACCGGCTGATCGAACCCACGTCCGGTTCCATTCGTATCGAGGGCGAGGAGGTTCGCAAGCAGGATCCGGTGGAGCTTCGCAAACGGATCGGATATGTGATCCAGGAGATCGGTCTGTTTCCTCATTATACGGTCGGCGAAAACATCGCGGTGGTCCCCGAACTTCTCCACTGGGATGAACCCAGAATTCAGCGGCGCCAGCGCGAATTGATGGAACTGGTCGGTCTGTCACCTGAAGAGTACCTCGGGCGTATGCCCCACGAGCTGAGCGGTGGACAACAGCAGCGGGTCGGACTGATCCGGGCTCTGGCCGCAGATCCTCCTATCGTTTTGTTAGACGAACCCTTCGGGGCGTTAGATCCCATCACCAGGATGGATATTCGGGCTGAGTTCAAGCGGCTGGAGCACTTTCTGGAGAAAACCATGATCCTGGTCACGCATGACGTTCTGGAAGCGTTCGAACTCGGCGACGTGATCTGCCTGATGGACAGCGGGCGTATTCAGCAACTGGGAACTCCGAAAGAACTCCTGTTTGCACCGGCAACTAATTTCGTGCGGGACTTTTTAAAAGGGACCAGACTCCAGCTGGAACTGCAAACTCTGACGCTCAGGGACATTGCGCCGCAGATAAAACCGATGGACATTTCCCCCGACCAGACCTTCGAATTCGCCGGCGAGACCTCCCTGTATGAGGTACTGGAGACAGTGGAACATGCCGAAGCCGGGCAACCGGCAGTGCGTATCAGCGAACAAAGTACCGCCGGGCACAAATTCTCTCCCCAGGCGATCCTGCAGGCATTTTATAGTGTGAGAGATACCATCGAGTTATGAGCCCTCCGGCCAATATCTTCCGGTTTCTCATTCTGCATCGAACCGAACTGCTCGGTCAGACCGTAGAGCACATCGGGCTCACCTTCTTTGCTATGACGATTGCGACCGTGATCAGCCTGCCGGTCGGAATAGTGTTGACGCGTCACCGGAAGGCCGCGGATACAGTCATCGGTGGCATCGGTGTGATCCAGACTATTCCGAGCGTTGCACTGCTTGGTCTACTACTGCCGTTATTCGGCATTGGTGCGACGCCGGCCATCATCGCCCTCTTTCTGTATGCCCTGTTACCCATCGTCCGCAACACCTATGCCGGAATCAATGACGTGGATAACAGCGTGATTGAATCTGCACGCGGGATGGGCATGACTGACCGGCAGATCCTGGCGAAAGTGGAGCTGCCGCTGGCTCTGCCGGTGATTTTTGCGGGGATTCGTACCGCCACAATCATCAACGTGGGTATCGCCACCCTGTGTGCACTCATCGGGTCCGGCGGACTCGGAGAATTTATCTTCCGGGGTATTGCCCTGAATAATACGAACATGATTCTGGCAGGCGCTATTCCGGCCGCGTTGCTGGCACTGCTGTTCGATTTCACCCTGGGAAAGCTGGAATCTGTAATCAGACAGATCATCAAACCGGCGCTGATCGGCGCTGTCATGGTGCTATTTATCGTGGTGCCCCTGCTGGTGATTCCGCCAATGTTCACGGATACGTTTCAGGCGGGATTTACCGCAGAATTTATGGCCAGGGCCGACGGATATCCGGGACTGAAGGAACGCTATGGACTGAGATTGAATACCGTCGAAGTCGATCCCCAGCTGATGTACCAGGCACTGCGGGATAACAAGGTGGATGTGATCAGCGGTTTTTCCACTGACGGGCGCATTCAGGCCTATAACCTTCGCGTCCTGCGGGACGACAAACAGTATTTTCCGCCGTACCAGGCGGCGCCTGTCGTCCGGGGCGAGACTATTCGAAAGTATCCCCAACTGCGCAAGGCGTTCGAAAAAATTGCCGGAACCATTTCCAACGAAACCATGCGACAACTGAATTTCCGGGTGGACCAGCACCAACAGGATCCGGCTCTGGTTGCAGAGAATTACTTACAGGAACAGGGCTTTCGGACAGACACAGAACGGACCGGAACACCTGACATCACCATCGCATCCAAGAATTTCACCGAACAGTTCATTCTCGCCCACATTTTCCACTGCCTGATCGAAAACTATACCGAACTCTCCGCGGAGCTGAAAACCGGCCTCGGCGGAACGAAAATTTGCTTCGATGCACTCATTCACGGGGAGATCGATCTGTATCCCGAATACACCGGAACCGGTTTGCTGGTGCTGCTCAATACAGATCAAGAGACTGCGGAAACTCTCATGCAGGACAGGCAAAAAGTGTACGATTACGTCAAAACAGAATTCCAAGAGCAGTATGATCTGGTGTGGCTGAATCCACTGGGATTCAATAACACCTATGCCCTGCTCATGCGGGAATCTCACGCCGAACAACTTGATATCAGAACGATTAGTGATTTGAACAGGTATGTCTCAGAACAAGCGGGCACCGAATAACAGCACTGTTCTGCAGATGAACACTCCCAAGAGGGATGGGAGCCGACGGGAATCGTTTACAGAGTGCCCACAGAGAGAAGCGCTCCGACAGACCAGCCGGATTTTTTCTCCGTCGCCTCAGCCGCAAATAACCGATCCTGGTGAATGAATGAGCTGAACACCCCACCGCCATTGACTGTTATCCGATCACCTAGCCCAGCTCTCTATGGTTCATTACCGGATTGAGAGAGTCTTATGATTATGAATCCAGTATCTCCCGGATCTTTTTCATCAGCTGCTTATTGGAGAAGGGTTTCTGCAGAAACGAGATCCCCCGTTCCAGAATTCCGTGCTTTGAAATCACGTCATCGGTATAACCGGAGATATACAGCACCTTGATATCCGGATACCTGTCATTAATGTGATCATACAGTTCCTTCCCATTCATACCCGGCATAATGACGTCGCTGATGAGCAGATCAATATCGCCTGATTGTTTTTCAACGGCTTTAATCGCCGCCGTGCCATCTCCTGCATCAATGACCTGATATCCTTTCTCCATCAGAAGATTTCTGACATAATTCCGCACCATATCATCATCTTCCGTGATCAGGATGGTTTCTTCGCCGGTGGTAGATCGAGAGAGTTCCGCACTGCGCGTTGTTTCGTTCGTGTCGGGTTCCACCAGCGGCAGGTAAATCCGGAAAGTCGTCCCGTGGCCTTTCTCACTTACAACGGAGATATGCCCCTGATGCTGCTTGACAATTCCATAGACGGTCGCCAGTCCTAATCCGGTTCCTTCCCCGTTCCGCTTGGTGGTAAAAAACGGCTCAAAGATTTGCGGCAAAATCTCCGAATCTATACCTTCGCCGGTATCACTGATGGTAATCAGGACACAGGAACCGGGGACGAGTTCCGGAATGCGCTGCGCTTCTCTCCGGCTCAGCTTAATGTTGTCCGTTCCGATGGTTAACCTGCCGCCTTCCGGCATGGCATCCTGGGCGTTGACTGCCAGGTTTACAATTACCTGTCCAATCTGCGACTGATCGATCCGGATGTGTCCGCTTTCCGGTTTCAGGTGAAACTGGAGATCGATATCCTCGCGGATCGTACGCCGCAGGATTTTTTCAAATTTGGAGATGGCAGCGCCCGAATCGATGGTCTCCATTTTCAGCGTTTGCTTGCGTCCGAATGCCAGCAGCTGCTGTGTCAAATCTTTTGCGCGATCAGTGGCGTGATGAATTTGCTGGGCATAACTGACTAGTGTCTCGTCATCATGAATTATTCTGGTGAGCAGCTCTGCATATCCCATTATCGGCGTGAGCAAGTTGTTCAGATCGTGGGCGACGCCCCCCGCTAATCGGCCTATGGATTGCATCTTCTGTGACTGCCGGTATTGTTCTTCCATTTGTTTCTGCCTGGTCACATCCCGATGGATCGCCAGAAATCCAATGGTCTGGCCTTCCTCGCTTAGAATCGGGTTGGTGGATGCCTGGACCGTAACCAGATCCCCCTGTTGCGTTCTATTTACGATTTCGCCATCCACGACCTGTTTCGACAGAATGGTTTGCCAGAATTGATTGTAAAATTCAGTCCCGTATAGCCCTGATTTCAGGATGCGGGGGGTGGAGCCGATTGCCTCCGACGCTTCATACCCGTAGACCTTTGAAAATGCCGGATTGACATAGTCGATGACCCCGTCGGAGTCCGTCATAAAAATTACTTCTCCGGATCGTTCGATGCCCAGTTTGAATTTGCGGAGCTGATTTTCGGCCCGCTTGCGTTCGGTGACATTGGCCAGCACCATCATTACCCCGGTCACTTCCCCGGAGGAACTCCGGACCGGAGCTGCTGAAATGCTCACATCGATAAGATGCCCGTCTTTTTTCATCCGCTGGACTTCCAGCTCGGTGATAGAATTTCCCTCCGCAATATGATCAAGCAAATCATCCAATTCTTCTTCATTTTCCTCCGACACCAGCGGGGTCTGTCGTCCCAGAATCTCCTCCCGTTTCCAACCGAATGTCTCTTCCGCTGCCGTATTCCAGATCGTTTGTACATTGCCGTCAAGGTCCATATCAAACATCGGCAGTGGTGAAGCCTCGATAAGCGCCATCAAAATATTTTTGGTATTGCGCAGGTTTAATTCCGTTCGCCTGCGTTCGGTAATGTCCTGCGCAACGACCGCTATCAGTGAGAGCTCACCCCGGGAATTAAAGATCGGATAGACCAGATTGTCATACATTTGACCATTCGGACGCTGATCTGTAAATCGGAGTGGCTTTTGCTCCTTCAGGATTCTGTCAAATTGCCCGCGCCGGCCCCTGGCGATGTCCGGAGGCATGAAGGAAAACACGTCTTTTCCCTGCATGTTTTCCGGTATCGACGCGTTTCGCCTGGCGCCTTCATCATTGATAATTAAAACCTTGCCTTGCTTGTCAAGCAACAGGATAGACTCATCAATTCCATCAATTAAAGAATGCAACAGGTTTTTGTTCTTCTCCACGGCATCCCGGGATCGTTTCAAGGTTGTAATATCCAGTGCGGTAAAAATGATCCCCTTGGACCAGTCTGCCTGATCAATGGGCATTCCGTTCCACATGACATTGAGAATCGAACCATCTTTTGTCCTGAATTTGGACTCAATCGCGCCCTGGCCCTCCTCCTCCATCTGGACATAGGCGAGTTCAATCTGCTGATATTCAGAATCATTCGGATATAAAATCCGGGCATTCTGTTTTAGGAGTTCAATTTGAGAATAACCCGTCATCTCACAGAGATGATCATTCACAAATACTAAGGATCGATCTACTGCGATACCTATTCCTATGGGAGCAATATGAAGCAATGTGCTGAAACGGGCGTCACTATTGAGCAATGCCTCTTCCAGCCGGATTCGCTGAGTGTGTTCCTGTTCCAATTCTGTAATCCTTTTCCGTAAGGATTCCACTTCCTCAAGCAGCTGCTGTCGGGTTTTGTTACGGGATACGTAATCATCCATCTCTTACCTCATTCGCTAGAATACGAACCAGAATATTTATCTATACGTGAATTCGATAGTTTCGTTTCTCCCCGCAGAACGCTTTTTTTCAATGACTGATCCATAGGTCCGTTCCCAGGGATGCCAGGTTCACTTCGTAACACAATGTTTCTTTTGATATTATTATGATAAAATCGACAATGAAAAGAGCATTCTTCAAAGAAAGTTATCTGGCTATATATGTAACCAAATTACGAATCGACATTTTATCCAAAAATCCGGAATCGAAAGACAACCTCCCTGTCACTCAACTTTTAAGTGCAAAAATATAATTAAAATGTTGAGGCCACGCATTAAAAGAATTTATTTTCTTTCCAAAGATATTCTGGAGAATCTGAACTTGTTGAGAGCTTATACTATGCCGGATTCCGGCCTTATCCGGTTGCAGTGATCAAAATTATTTATCAGGAACACTCGCTCCCGGATCATGTTTCCCGGGGTGAAATCGAGTTAAAACCATCGGAATTCCCGAACATTTTTGTTGCGTCCTTCAGCCGGGTAAACTATCCTATAATACAGAGAATATCATCGGGATCCGCAAAGAGACTACAGACGTGAATCTGTCCTGTAACATAAATTTCGCGGGGATGTTGCAGGTCGGGAAATTTCATGGGACATGCCTTGCTGTCCTTCGAAATTTTATTGGATCGACACTTACGGATATTCACCTTCATCCGGATTGTGTTTAAAATATATGCACGGATAGTTCTGGAAATGGTGAAGTGAATAACCGGTTCGTTCAAGCATTCTTTTCGTTCTTCCAGTGCTCTGAGAAATAGCGTACGGATGAACTTATGTACCGGAAGAAGAACAGAACTTCTCATAATCAAATTCTCAAAAACAATTATGGGCGGCGGCTTCGTCTGTCGTTAATCTGGGCGCTCCTCCTTGTTATCACGGTGTTTCTGATTTCGCCCGATTTGCTCCCCGAATATGAGACTGTCCCCCCGCCCTCACTACATGTTGACGTAGTCGAGATCCCATCCACAGAGCTGCAGTTCCGATCGCCCGCACCTCCCCGCCCCACTGTTCCAGTTCCGGTCCGCACTGAAGATCTCCCGGAGAATCTGACATTGATTCCCGTACAATTTCGGGAATATACCGCAATTGAATATCCCCGCCCACCGGCACCGGATTCGAACTTCACCTCCAAATCAGCCCGGTACCTCGAGAAACCCGAACCGGAAGGCGGCTATGAGGTCTTGCGAGACAATATCGAGTACCCTCAGCTTGCCAGACAGGCCGGTATCGAGGGGACTGTGGTGCTGCGAGTACACATCGCGGCGGACGGAGAGGTCACTGAGACCGCTATCATCGAAGGAATCCCCCGCACGGGCTTTAATGAAGCCGCCACAGCCGGAATCGAAAAAACACGGTTCAAGCCCGCCCGCAGATTTGACCAACCAATCGCCTACTGGGATTCAATCACCGTGAATTTCAGGATTAGTACCCGGTAAACAAAGCACCGATTGACACAGATCCACACCCCATTCCCACAGCCAAAGTACATAAGTACATAGGTTCATAAGTAATGAAGGCCGCCCGTATCCAGGATAACGGCACCTGAAATGGCAGTGAATCATTCAGGAAAGCTACGCCATCCGCGATACCTGAAGTCTCCCGCCCCTACGCACTTATGCCCCTATATCCCCGGGGAGGCGCGGTGTGAGGACTCTTTTCTCTTTCCTCTTCACTCTTTCCTATTTTTCGATCCATGTTCATCCTTTTATCCCGTGTTCAATTGTCCCAACGGGATCCCCCTGGGAGGTGCCATTTTTTCTGAATTAGTCAGGTTATATCAAAGAACCCTACTCAGGAGAAAATCACCGTCCGGTTATCGTAGACTAAAATCTTGCGCTGCAGATGATATCGAATGGCACGCGCCAGAACGACCTTCTCCAGATCGCGCCCCATTCGCACCAGATCTCCCACCGTATGGGTGTGGCTGACGTGCACCACATCCTGCTCGATGATCGGACCGGCATCCAGATCCGGAATCACATAGTGGCTGGTGGCCCCTATCACTTTCACTCCTCGTTCATACGCTGAATGATAGGGCCGGGCGCCCGGAAAGGCCGGCAGGAACGAATGGTGGATGTTGATGATCTTTTCCGGATAATAATCCACGAACTGTTTCGTCAGAATTTGCATGTATCGCGCCAATACAATCACATCGATCTCATATTCTTTCAGCAGGTTCAGTTGTTTTCTTTCCTGCCGGGATTTATTGTCCCGGGTGATTGGAACATGGTGATAATCGATACCGAACCGATCCGCAACGGGGCGCAAATCCTGGTGGTTACTGATGATCACCGGAATCTGTACCGGCCACTCCCCTATCTCGTACCGGGCAAGGATGTCGTACAAGCAATGTGAACGCCGCGAGACGAATATCGCCATCCGTGGGGTTTGATAAGAAAAATAGAGTTGCCACCGCATACCGAATTTCGATCCCACGGATTGATGAAACTCCTCCGTTATCTGATCACCGGTGAGGGTGAACCCGTCCCGATCCCACTCGATGCGCATGAAAAAAATATGCTTCTCCGCATCGACGTGCTGATCCAGATAGAGGATATTCCCGTGATGTTCATAAACGAACGCAGTTACCGAGGCAACGATCCCTCTTTTATCCGGACAATGGATTAACAACACCGCTGAATTTGTTTCTGATTGCTGCATTTCTGATTCCCCGATTGTCGTCATGTCTGTTCTCGATCTCTGAGAAATTTTGTATCCGGATTGAATTCTATAAAATCAGTTTAAAAAAAACTATTGTTTTCCAGGACCAGCCTTTATAAAATATCCATGTAATTATGATTCAAACAGTCATATTATCTGACAACAACTCGCACGGAACACAGGTGATCAATCATGAGTGAAGAGCATAAGAATCACGCCTGCTGCAGCGCAAGCAGAGGTGGTTCCGAGACCAAGAGCACAACCAGGCACACGATAAATAAACGCACCAACGGATCAAGCAAAGGGATGGTCAAACTGTCCGGAGGTGCATTTCTCATGGGAACCGACGATGATGAAGGATTCCCGGCAGACGGCGAAGGGCCGGCTCGGGAGGATGTTCTCGATCCGTTCTACATCGATACAACCGCCGTAACCAACCGGCAGTTCACCAAATTTATCAAATCCACCGGATACTCCACCGAGGCTGAGCGATTCGGATGGTCGTTTGTATTTTTTCATTTCCTTGCACCGGAAGCAGTGCAGCAAACCGCCCAGGTGGTGCCGGAAGCGCCGTGGTGGGTTCCGGTAGAAGGGGCCAGCTGGAAAGCCCCGGAAGGATCTGGATCATCCATCCGTGATCGGATGGACCACCCGGTGATTCATGTCTCATGGAATGACGCCCTGGCCTACGCTGAGTGGGCGGGGAAACGTCTGCCCACAGAGGCAGAATGGGAGTTTGCAGCACGCGGCGGACTCGAGCAGAAAAAATTCCCCTGGGGAGATGTATTGACTCCG
>Ga0102944_1002670_pt1 | contig 10225 bp, 7 predicted proteins | sample SalPonD_shore_MG_FD_78172 | JGI IMG/M metagenome (GOLD analysis project Ga0102944, IMG submission 78172) | Salt pond soil microbial communities from South San Francisco under conditions of wetland restoration - Salt Pond MetaG... | ecosystem: Environmental > Aquatic > Marine > Intertidal zone >... | reverse complement strand
CGGGAACTCAGGACTTCAATCTGGTAGTTTTGGATGAATCATCACTGAACATTCTTGGTGAAAAGACAGTGACCGCCACTGATCCGGAAGGAGCCTGGCATACCTTCAATATGCAGGATCTGGGTCTCACACTGATGGGCGATTTCTTTGTGGGGCTCCGTTACGTGGGCAGTAAAAATATCGATGACTTCTGGTGGCCGGCCATCGGATTCGACACATCTCCCCCATCCCGGGAACGATCATATATCCTTTACCCCGGTACAAATGCACCGAGTCTGATTGATCAGTCCAGATACGGCCCGGGCAACCTGATGTTCAAAGTGGTCATCAAGGGACTCAACGAGACAATCAAACCCACCTGATACTTTGCAAGGAAGACGTGTGTTGTCCAGGTCGCTACTGCTTCTCAGCCGTAGTGGCCTGCTTCACCAGCTCCTGCAGTTCACCATTTTCGTACATCTCCATGCAGATATCGCTGCCACCGATCAATTTGCCGTTGACGAATACCTGCGGGATGGTCGGCCAGTTGCTGTATTCCTGAAGGATGTACCGAAACTGCGGATCTTCAAGCACGTTCTTGGCCTCGAAGGGCACTCCCAGCTGACGAAAAATCTGTACGACACGGTTGGAGAATCCGCACTGTGGAAAATCCGGTGTCCCCTTCATATAGACCATGATCGGGTTACTGGCCACTTCCCCTTCTATATTCTGTAAAACATCTTCTTTCGTCATAGAATCACTCCATCTATGGTTATTGGATTTTTGTTTGCTGTTCCTCTTCCCATTTTTCCGGGGTGTAGGTTTTTATGGAAAACGCGTGGATGGGACCACCGATCTCTTCTTTGAACGGTGCATATACCAGCTGATGCTGATCGATCAGGCTCTTCCCCTCGAATTGTTCGCTGACCACCGTCACCCGAAAATGATCTTTGGTGCCCGTTAAATCCTCCACCAGGACCGTCGCACCTTCAAAGGTCTCCTCCAGCCGATTCTTTATTTCCTGTGGTTCCATCATGCCTGCTGCTCCTTTACCATCTGTTTGATTTGTAAATATAACCAAACTATGGATCTTTTCAAGCGGTATATTGAGTCGCGATTGCAACTATGAAAAGAAGGGAGACTGAACCACGAAGTGCGAAAAAAACAGAAGGCTCAACCTCTGGCCGTCTGCATTCTTCATTCGATATTCGATATTCGATATTCGTTATTCGATATTCGTTATTCGCTATTCGTTATTACCGTCCCCGCAAACGCACATCTCACACCAGATCTCCGGTGATGTTATCGTTCCGACTGGACAGTGGCTTCCAATATTGAGAATGCTTTTCTGGCGAGAATCCGGTCCTGCTCATCCAGCAGTTGTACCTCCCACCGGCCCGGTTCGGTGACAATTGACGTGTACGTTCGAAACCGAGTTGATTCCCCGATCGTCACCGGGCGCGTCATAAAGACCTCCCCGTCGCGAATCCAGCGAAACCGGAGCGTCCGATCTCCGTTCCCGTTGAAGATCCGGGCATGACAAAAGGCTTTGTAATCAATCGATTTGGCAAAAGCCTGGACCGTATCGACCGGTTCGTGATTTTCGACATCGGTGGTGAGCACGAAGGACTTCACATACAGAGTGTCTGAAAGGGTTTGTGCTGCAGTGGGTTGTTCTGACAGCCCGGCCAGAAACAGGGCTCCAATAATGGTTAAAATTATTGAATATCTGCAATTTGCCATTTAACACTCCTCTGGCAACGTGTAATTTTCTAGAAAAATATCCCTCTCCGAAAGTATTAACTGTTCTGCTGACATCCCATCCAACAACAAGAACGACTGTAAAGTTTCAGACACAACCGGGAATCCGGTTGTGTCTGTCTACAAGTTTACGGAGAACAATGCATCTCGTCAATGAAATTAGCCAGGGATTGAAAAACTTTTCATCTGCAGCACATTCCCCTGGGCATCCAGGATTTGCACGGTCCAGTCTCCGGGCCGCGGTGTCACCGAACTGAAGGTGCGCCAGTTTGGGGAGGTTCCCACCCTGGCCTCAAACCGGAAATATTCTTTTCCGTTTCGCAGCCAGAGAAACGTTACAGTGGTGGGTTCACCGCTGTTCTGAACCCGCAGGTGACAGAAGGCTTCTTCCTGATCCGCCGAGAAGGTCTGCACCGTATCCGCGGGTTCCCGGTTGACAACATCCGTGGTCAACACCATCGATGTGATCGTCAGGCTGTCACTGACTTCCGCCGATCCCTGGGCAAAAAGTGTCGCCCCGGAAGAGAACATTACCATACCTAGTAACAGAACTGGAAGTGTTGATATTTTCATGGTACACTCTCCCGTGCTTTGGTGTCACTCCGATAATGCAATTTAATCGGTCTGATGACACATCCGAGTCTTCACAGATTCTCCGCACATATTGACTCGCTCTCACCTCTCCTGTGCTGTCAGCTGTGGCTCTCTTTGGCTCTCACTATTCGCTCATGTAAGGAAAAATCACCCGGTAGTCGAACCAATCAACATTGCGCCCGGGAAATGCGCGAAGACCGTGGAAAGATACAGTTCATCCGCCGATGGCAGCACCGTACCGGTGACGGCATCTTGCCATTCCGAAACGTCCGGCGATGCGGCGACCCGGGTATCATTCCATACGTCTTCTCCCAGTGGAAGTTCTCCTTCCTGCAGCAGCTCCGTCAGGAATCTGGGCACCACCACCAGCGCCCGGTGATCGTCATTACTCCGGGCAAATGCGATAATATGATTCTTCCGGTGTCCGTTTACCTTTAACGGTGTGTATGTTCCTTGTTCAAATAGTGTGTTATACTGTGCCCGGGCATGAAGCGCCCGATAAATAAGATACAATTTCAGCCGGCCATCTTCTTTCTTATCAAACAGCTCTCCAAGGAGGTTCGGTATGCCATGTTTTTCCTTCTTCTGCAGCTGATTCAGATACTTCCTGCGGAGGGTATAATCCACCGGCCGGCGGTTATCCGGATCCACCAGGTGCAGATCCCACAACTCCGATCCCTGGTAGAAGTCGGGAATCCCCGGGGATGTGATCTTCAGGAGTGTTTGCGACAGGGAATTCCAGATGCCGAACCGGGCGATTTGCTCGTGGAAGGATCGGAATTCCCGGAGGAAAATATTGTCGCTGCCGTCCAAAAGAATCGCCTCGACGAATTCCGTAAATGCTTCTTCATATTCCGTATCCGGCTTCAACCATTCCGTATGAATTTTTGATTCCCGGACAGCCTTCACGATATAATTCTTGATCCTGTCCACATACTCTCCGGTGATCACGCCATCGAAAGGAAAGGTTCCCACCAGCGTTTGATACAGCAAGAACTCATCATTGGAATCGGGCACGGCCAGATTGTCGCCCACCGTCCGTTTTTTTTCTTCATTGAGTCTGCTCCAGTAATTCACCTGCTGTTCCCATTCCCGCGGTATCTCGGACAGCACATTCAGACGAGCCCGAACGTCTTCTCCCCGTTTGGTGTCATGGGTGGCCGTGGCATTCATCGAGTGCGGCCAATTCTCAGCCCGCTCGATATTAAAATGATGAAATTCAATATCGCTGTTCCCGAACGCTTCCGGATACCCGCCGACATCGTTGAGTGAGACCAACCGGTTATAGATATACAGAGCGGTATCCTCGAATCCTTTTGCCATCAGTGGGCCGGTCATCTGCTGAAACCGCATGACGAAGTTGATCCACTGGGATTGCTCCTCCTCGATCATTTGATCGCCGAAATCCAGATATAAGAGTGTGCGGATGAATTCAAATTCGCGGGAAAAATCCGGCATGGTCCTCTTTGCGCGGCGTACGGTTTCGTCGATGTAGTGCCGGTCGCTCTCCCGCCGGAAGTCTTCGCTGATATAGGTGCGATAGACCGGAAACCAGGCCAGGATTTCCACCAGCGCCCGCCGGAGCCCGTACAGGGTAAAATCACTGCCATAACGATACCGACCGGCAATTTGCGCCAGCATGTGCGCCAGATTATCCACGTCCCCCGCCATATGCTTGCCGATGATCAACCGTTTCTTCTCGTGAATCAACTGATCGTAGCCGGTCCCGAAACCGGTGAATTTCCGGTAGATCTTCTCGAACTGTGACCGGTGCTCTTTCTGGCAGAACAAGCCATTGGCATAATTGAGAAAATCATAGCCGGTGGTCCCCTGCACCGGCCAGAAGTCCGGGAGCGGTTCGTTCTGCTCAAGGATCTTTTCCACCACCAGATACATCTCCGGGAACCGGTTCCGCAGACGCTTGAGATAGCGCCGGGGATTAAACAGCCCGTCGATGTGATCGATACGTAATCCCTGGAATTTCTCCTCTTCCAGCAACTCAAATAACAGCCGGTGGGTCTCCTGGAACACCTCCGTATCATCCATGTTCAAAGAAATGAATTCGTTCAGATTGAAGAATCGGCGGTAATTGATCTCTTCCGTGCCCACCTTCCAGAAGGCCAGCCGGAAATATTGCTCATTCAGCAGGTTATGTAACAAATCGAAGCTCTCCGAATCCCCGGGTTCCCCGTTAAAGGTCCGGAGATTCTCATCGATAACTCGCCGGATCGCCTCGTTTTCCTGATACAAATCCGACAACATACGTTTGATGAAATGAATCTGGTCGTACCGTGCTTCGATGTCTCCATCCGGTGACAGACTGCGGATGGCATAGAGCACGCCCAGGAATTTCACGTAATCCGGATGATCATCACTGAGGTGCTGCCGGAGCCGGCTGAAATTATGGGTCAGTACTTCTCCATAGGATTTCACCCGTACCGGCAGACGGATGTCGTAATAATTCACGCTGAATCCATCCTGGTCGAACTGCAGCGAAATTTCCCCCTCTTCCAGAGCCTCATTGTAGAATTTCCCCAGGAAGGGCACCAGAATCTTTCCCTGGATTCGATCATACGGGTGGTCCCATTGAAAATCAAAGAAGGTGAAATACCTGGAATGCGGGCCGTTCTCCATGACATCCATGAGCAGAGCGTTCTGCGAATCAAACGCCATGTGATTCGGCACAATGTCCTGAATCCAGCCCATCCCCAGTGCATGCAGACCGTCAATAAGAACTTCGAAGTCCTCCCGGCTGCCCAGTTCGGGGTTCAGCGTGTTCTGATCCACCACATCGTATCCGTGCTGACTCCCCTGCCGGGGCCGGAACACCGGCGAGACGTATATGTCTGAGATCCCCAGGTCGTTCAGGTAATCCGGAATTTTCTGCGCCTCCCGAAACCCGAAGGACGGACTGAGCTGCACACGATATGTCGCAATCGGTCGATACATCGCACTACGCCCGGATGAAAGTATCCGGCTTTTTTGAATTAGTGTGTTTCAGTGTATTTCGGTGTTTCATCTATACCATCACTAAGAAAGAACTATCACTCAAACTTCACATCCAGATAGTCCCCTAATTTGCTGAAATTCCGTACCCAGTTTGCCGCTGTCTCATCTTCCTCCGCCTGCTCGCCCATGTCTTCATACAGCAGTTTCCCGATATCAAAATAGATGTTCTGCGCCTCCCAGAAGTCCAGCTTCACAGGCAGCTGCTGGAGCTGCCGGAGCAGACGTTGCAGGTTCTGCATGATCTCAATGTTCTCAGGAGTTTTCGCCAGCTGTTCGATCAGGGCAACCACCTGCTGGCTGGCAACGAAGGGAATGGTATCGGTATCCAGATCGATATCCCATTTGCGCACTTCGTCTACCAGATTTTCCAGCCGGTCCAGGTCGATTTCTTCGCTTTCCAGGAGCTTACGCATGTCCACATTCAGTATATATTCCAGAGATGTTGTCAGCGCCGGCGGAAGCGGCATCTGGATCTCCCGCATGGCCTGCATCAAGGGATATTCGTCTTCGTAGATGCGCCGCAGGCTGAACTCCACCCTTTCCAGAGAAGACTCCAGGATTTCGTCGAACACCTTCCGTTGCTCATCTTTGAACAGATGCCAGAGCGTGTAGTGATGGGTCCCGAAATGGGTGTCCAGCAGGGTGAACACCTCGGAGATGTCGCTTTTCAGGAAGGAGCGCTTTATTTCCTGATGCATCGTGTCGTACGCCTCCTCAGCCTGGTACTCCCGCACGCCTCCGTTCATGATATGTTCGTCAAGATACATCATCGCAAAACTGATCAACGCCTCATGCCAGGTGACATCCGATTTCACCCACACCCGTCCGATGCTGAGCCGGAGTTTCCCGGAGATCGTATGGTCGTACGCTTCATTCCGGGTGGTATAGCAGTAGATTCGGGTGATCTCCGGGTATTCCTTAAACAGCGACGAAACCGCATAATGCGCCCCGACCCTGTTCATATCCAGCCGGGCGGGTTTGACATACCGGTTGTAGACATCCGCCCCGTCTTTCATGTGGCCGACATTGCTCGGCGCTTCCGCCAGTCGGTCCCGGAAACCCTCCTCCAGGCCGTTATTCCCGGTGATCTCCTGGGCCAGCTGAATGCTGCGATCGGCATACTGAATTACCTGGGTGGTTTCAATCCCCGATATCTCATCGAAGAACCAGCCGCAGCTGGTATACATCAGCATGGCATGCCGCTGCATCTCCAGCAGATGGAGGAGTCGCACCATATCATCATCGCTGAGATTATTGCCGGCCTGCTCTTTGAGGAACGCATCGACCTGCTCCGGGTCCCGGTTGAGTATCACCTCGATATACTCGTCCCGGGTCTTCCAGGGATCGGCAAGATATTCCGCAGCCTCCTCCTCGTAAATAGCCGTGAAATTTTCCCGCAGCCAATTTAGGGCATCCCGGAGCGGCGCCCGCCACTCCTGAGTCCAGTCGTCATGCATTCCGGTCTGGCATCCGCAGTCGCTGCGCCAGCGGTCGACGCCGTGCACACAGCTCCAGGAAGATTCCTCGATGATCTCCACCTCATACTCCGGGGGATGCTTCTCCAGATACTCCCCGTAGATGGTGATCTCCGCCAGATCGTGCGATGCCACATGATAAAGACAATACGCCAACCCCATATCCCCATGCCGGTAATGATGTCCATACGTTTCTCCATCCGTGGCAATATGGACCAGCTGGCTGCTGTCCCCGTTCTCGGCAAACGCTCCCATCAGCCGGTTGGCGAATTGTTCTCCGTTGGCCAGCAGATTGCCGAACCCGACCTCCTGTGAGATCGGTCCGTCATAGAAGAACAGGGCGATACTCCTGCCGGAGGGGAGATTGCACACATAGGGCCGCTTGGGATCCACCTTGCCGTCGCGAACGTCCCTCCATCCGTTGTCCGACTCCCCGGCATTCTTCGCTGCAGACTGTTCTTCGGTTGGTTCCTCCTCCGCAGGGATTTTCCGGATCCGGGCCGCCTGATAGGGCGACAGTACGGTGAACCGGATACCGAACTCCGCCAGCACCTCCAGCGTCTCCAGATCCACTGCGGTCTCGGGCAGCCACATACCCTCCGGCTCCCGGCCGAACCGGGAGCGAAAATCTTCGATACCCCAGTACACCTGGCTGCGCTTGTCCCGCCCATTGGCCAGCGGCATAATCATGTGATTATACACCTGGGCGAGCGCGGCGCCATGCCCGGAGAACTGCTGCTGACTGAGTTTATCTGCCTCCAGGATCGCGTTGTACACGTCCGGGGCTTGCTTCTCCATCCAGGAGAGCAGGGTCGGACCAAAGTTGAAACTGATCTTTGAATAGTTGTTAATGATATCGATAATCCGGTTGTCGCCGGAAAGTATCCGGGCGGCGGAGTTCGGCGAATAACACTCGGCGGTGATGCGCTCGTTCCAGTCGTGATAGGGATACGCCGAGTCCTGAATTTCGATGTCTTCCAGCCAGGCGTTTTCCCTGGGCGGCTGATAGAAATGTCCGTGAATACAGAGGTACCGGCTCATGCGGTGGATTCCTTCTGATACAGTGAAAAACTCAATGCCGGAACCGTGACGCTAACTGAAGAGTCATCCCGCTCCGGCATTCGCTCCCCGTCCCCGCGCCAGATATGCGCGGCAGAATCGAGGATCTTCTCCCAACGTCCCGGCGGAAATGTTAGATCAGTCACAACATCCCGCTCCTCAAAATTGCAGACCAGAAAAACCGCTTCATCGCCATGCCATCGATGGAGGGTAAGCGCGGCATAGTCCCCCGGCACGGTTACTTCCATCTGATCTTTTTCCAGATGATTCAGGGGCGGGAGAGTTCGCCGGAATTCGAGCAGTTTCCTATAGAATGCATGAAGACTCTGATGGGGCTGCTTCTGCCGGAGATTCCACCGAAGTTTGGACCGTTGAAAGGTTGCTTCATCCTGCGGATCCGGCGGCTCCCCTTCCCATTGGAACGACTCGAACTCCGCCTGCCGGCCGTCCCGCACCGCCCGGATCAACTCCTCATCCCCGTGGCTGACAAAATACAGAAACGGGTTCGGTTCGCCATATTCCTGCCCCATGAACAGCAGCGGAATATTCGGCGAGAGCAGCAGGATACCGGCTGCCAGCTTCTGCGCTTCGAATGAAACCATCGCCGAGAGCCGCTCGCCATTCATGCGGTTCCCCACCTGATCATGGTTCTGAACGCACACGATAAACTGCTCGGCCGGCCGGTCCACGGAAGAACTGCCGTGGTGCCGCTTCCGGTGACGAGAATAGCGCCAGTCATATACGAACCCATTCCGGAGCGCTCCGGCCAGATCCTCAATCCGGCCGAAATCTTCGTAATAGCCGTCGTCCTCTCCCGTCAACAGGGTATGCACCGAGTGATGGAAATCATCGGACCACTGCGCATCCAGACCGAATCCGCCCACCTCCCGGGGCCGGATGATCCGGGTATCGTTGAGATCACTCTCCGGCATCAGGTATACCTCCTTGCCGGCGGTCGCCGAAAAATCCGCCACCTGCTCTGCCAGCTCCTGCAGAAACGGTCTGGCACTCATATCATAGATGGCATGCACCGCGTCCAGCCGGAGGCCGTCCAGGTGATAGTGCGCGAACCAATGGAGCGCATTCCCGATAAAATAATTACGAACCTCATCACTATACGCATCATCAAAATTCACAGCTTCGCCCCAGGGCGTCCGGTACTTCGAGGTGAAATACGGCCCGTAATCCCAGAGATAATTTCCTTCCGGGCCCAGGTGATTGCAGACCACGTCCAGTACCACTGCCATCCCCCTCTCATGGCAGGCATTCACCAGCTGCTTCAACTGGTCCGGACCGCCATAAGAATTCTGCACCGCATACGGATACACCCCGTCGTAGCCCCAGTTCCGGGACCCCGGGAACTGCGCCACCGGCATCAGCTCGATGACGTTCACCCCCAGATCCTTCAGATCATCCAGCCGGGGAATAACCGCCTGAAAAGTCCCCTCCGGTGTGAAAGTGCCCACATGAATCTCATAGAGGACCATCTCCTTCAGGGGAATGTTCTGCCAGTCAACATCAGACCAAGAAAATTCCTTGTGATTGATGACCGCAGACGCCCCGTGCACCCCGTCCGGCTGGAACTGCGACGCGGGATCCGGGCGGTCCTTATCGCCATCCAGGAGGAAAGAATATCTTGTTCCGGGGGGTACTCGATCCAGTGTCAGGTACCAGTAACCACGATCACCCTTTTCCATGGGATGGATGGACTCTTCCGGTGCATGAATCTTCAGGGCCACCTCTTCCGGATACGGCGCCCATACCCGGAACTCACACTGGTCCTCGCTCACATAATTCGCCCCGACTCGCATGTCAACACACTACCATTTGTCTGGAATTACTGATGTCGGCAAGTATACCACGAAATCCCCGAAAACACAAGGTCCACCGGCGAGTATTTTTGTCTTTCATGGCAGTCATTTCCCTAAAGATCACATACTGTCCTTACGAATTCAAGCGGGGAAGTTCTGCTACAGTGTTATCGTTGATACGAACCGATACCTTCATTCAGAATCCCTCGCGTCCGGCCCCGGCATCCACTATCCAGGATGTCATCCCGAATCCCTGCTGTTCAAGGGTGAGGGATCTCCACCGGGGATGTGAAGGTCCGACCACGCGATTCCCTTGGACGACGCGCCCACGGGTGCGCTTCCAGAGGCGTCCCGCACTCACTGGAGCGTAATCCTATTCCAGGAGTGCTGATCGAGATCCCTCACCCCTGAGAAACGGGGTTCGGGATGACACTGAATGAATTTACGAATGGTAACCGACCCCACACATGCCTCCCGGAGGGCACCGGTTCCGAACCGTTGAGAATCTACCCGGCTCGGGGCGCTCCCAACCCCTGT
>Ga0102944_1002667_pt1 | contig 10255 bp, 15 predicted proteins | sample SalPonD_shore_MG_FD_78172 | JGI IMG/M metagenome (GOLD analysis project Ga0102944, IMG submission 78172) | Salt pond soil microbial communities from South San Francisco under conditions of wetland restoration - Salt Pond MetaG... | ecosystem: Environmental > Aquatic > Marine > Intertidal zone >... | reverse complement strand
CGGTCCCACCGGCGCGGGCAAATCGCTGACCGCCCGGGCTATTGCCCATATGATGAACGCCCGCGGCGTGGCCACCCTGAAACTGGATGCCAACGAGCGCACCGAGGGTGACCGCTTGTTCGATCGGGATGATTTCAACTCGGATGGCACCTTCATCCACGAAGGGGTCCTGATCCGCGCTGCCCGTCGTACCCGGGAAATGAACAAACACCTGGTGGTGATTGTGGACGAGTTCAATACCTACTCCGATACCGTTCGACGGGAGTTCTATCCCTTGTTCGACAGCGATCCCAACCAGCGGGTGTACCACATCAACTCCGCCAAATATGCCGGCGGCGTCGGCGAGGTCATTCCATTTGATCATGTGCAGTTCCTGCTGACCGGTAACCCGATCACGAGCGCCCGGTATCTCACCGATGACATCCGGCCGTTTTCCAATGCGGAAGCCCGCCGACTCAAGTTCGTGTACCAGGATTACTCCAAGGATCCCCAGCAGGTCAAGGCGATCCTCAAGAGTGTCATCGAGAACAAGCCGATTGTGGCCGAAATGGTACAGGTCTACCCCACGTTGCTGGAAGATATCGATTGGTCCAAAGGCATTGACTGCTTTCTGGAACTCACCCGATCCGATGATCACGGCAACAGCCTGGGATTCGACGTCGGCTACACTCCGGTGGCTGACTGGCTCTGGACCGGCACCATCCGATCCGCCACAGAATCCACTGCCTGGGTGACCTCCTCCCTGGAAAACCTCATTTATCCGGTACCCGATCACGCGGTCCGGGAAGACATAGCGAACCGGCTCAATGCCAAACTGAATATTGTGATACCTGAGACTGAGATTTACCGCGACGCTTAAAAAAGGAGCGCACAATGCAATCCAAACAAGGTAATCGACGACTCCCCATCAAGGCGCTGGTCAGTACGTACCTGCGCCGCACCCTGGGGATGACCAACGTGCACCTGATCGATGATCTGGGTGCCAGCGTGGAGCTGGACCGGAATACGAAAGACCTGAAAAAGGTGAATGGGAAATACCAGATGCGGCTGCCGCTCTCCCGGTCATCCCTCGTCGGGACGATGGGAGAAGAGATTGCCGGGAAACTGTCCGACAAAGCCCACTTCGCCCTGGTGATTGGTCTCCTGTTCCACGAAGTCGGGCATCTCATCTCCGGGGAACCGGTCGATGTCCAGCCCGGCAAGCAGTACATCAATAACATCGTCAACGATGCGAATGAGAATTCGGTGCTGCCGCTGCACTGGAGGGGATCCACCAAGTATATCAACCTGGTAAACAAGATCGCCTGGGCGAACCGCAGCGATACCCCGATTCGGGAAACGGCCGCCTATCAGGATCAGATCTCTACCAAACAGATGCTCGGCATCCTGCTGGACGCCTGGGTGACTTACCGCCCGTTCCTGCGCCTGAAAGTGCAGAGTGGTTCCAAGAAAATCCGGGGATTCCCGAAAGGCCATCCCCTGCATAATGTCTTTGAGGATGGAAAACAGATCCTCCGGAAAGCCCGGCAGGTCAAATCCAAGAATCCCAAACGCATCTTTATCGCTCGCCGCAAGATGATCGACGAGATGTGGGACCTGGTCAAAGCCTGGTACCAGGAGTATGAAGAGCAACAACAGCAAGGGTCCGGACAGTCCAGTGATGATGCTGACGGTGAAAACCAGGGTCAGGGCCAACAGCAAGCGTCTTCTGATGGCAGTTCCGGACAGAGCCTCGATGATATGCTGGATGAGATGATCCAGGAGATCACCGGACAGGATGATCCCTCTAAGAACGGAGAATCCAACGGCCAATTCAACGGACAAAACACCACATCAGATACCTCCAACCTGCCGGATTCAGCCGACGAAGAGGATGAGGGTGACGAATCCGGTACCGCTGGCGATCCCGCTAAGGAATCTGAGGATGACGATTCATCCGCCTCTGAAGAACAATCAGAGGATGCCAGTTCCGCAGAGGAATCCGACGAGGGTTCCGATGAAGCCTCTGAGGATGGATCAGACGAAGAATCCACCGAGGAATCTGATGCAGAATCTGAGGATGGATTAGACGAGGAACACCCCGGGAAATCCGATGAAGACTCCGACGATGGATCAGATGATGAAGCCGATGAGGACTCCGATGAGTCAGACGATGCCGGGGAGGCAACAAGCCCTGATCCTGACGCAGATCCTGAAGACGATGACGCCGAGGCTGATCCCGAGTGTAACGCAACGGAATCAGATGGCGATGATCCTGACGAAGACACCGATGATTCCGGGACGGACGATCAGGATGATGCTGATAATGAGGCCGAAGGCGGCGATGACTCTGACGGTGAGGATGAAGCCTCCGAGGGAACTCCCGATGGCTCTGATTCTCCTGAAGAATCGTCTGACTCCTCTGAGGATACCGACGAGGAGGAAGACTGGGATGATGACCTGGATGGCGAGGAAGACTCAGACCGTGCTGACACCGATGCCGAAGATGGCGACGGAGAGGAAGACGGCACCTTTGACGATGATGGCGACCTGGATTCGGATGGTGATGACTGGGACGATGAGGCTGATGATGACCTGGATTCGGATGACCTGCCAGACGATATGGACGACGCACTGAGCGAGATGGATGAAGACGGCACCTTTGACGATGAGTTGGATGATGCCGACGACGATCCTGCTGAGTCCGATGACGCACCGATACCGGAAAAAGAGGACTCCTCTGAGGTCTCCCACGTCGACATCAAAGATGATGAGGGCAGAAGCGACAGCTCCTATGCCCCCGGCACCAACGGCGTGCAGAGCGATGACCTCTTCCGTACCGTGGAAGAGATCGTCCGGGAAATGGAAGAATCCTCCGAGTTCACGGCGGACTTCGAAGATACGCACCGCTCCGCTGCCATTGCCGCACGGCAGGCAGACGAACGCGATACCCGGGAATCCCTGGCACGTATTGCAGAAACGGACGGTGACCAGGCAGACCAAGAACCACAATCTGTCCTGGGGGATATGTTGGAGCACCGCTCCGCACCCTCCCGCGCATTCTACCCGACACCGGAAAAACTCATTTATGAGAATGAGTGGCCGGTCGATGAAGACCTGGTCCGGAAGATGACGCACGAAGTTAAGCGCCTGGTAACGGATCGGCAAATTGCCCGGCACGCCCCGGCGGTTCAAGGGAAGAAGTTCAGCCCATCAACCTTCTATGAATTGAAAACCAAACAATCCGGTCGAAAGAAACCCCGTATCTGGCAAGATCGACTCTACTACGGCCGGGATGATGTCTACACGGAAGCTCTCCTGATGTTTGACCGGTCCAACTCGATGGATGGGGCCGACCTCTCCGGGGCGAAGGTCCGCGCCGATATCAGTCGCGATGTGATGGCCGCCTTTATGCTGGCCTTTCAGCGACACCCGAAACTCAAAGCCTCTGCCTACAGTTTCAACTCCGGCGTCACCCCGGTTTCGCTGAGTGATCAGCGGATGAGCCGGCATGATATGCTGGTGGCTATCAAGGCATACGCCGCCCCGTCCGGGTGGACGAACCTGCCGCTGGCCTACCGGACCGGACTGGAACATCTCCGGCATTCCCGGGCCGAGAAACGTATTCTCTTTGTGCTGACCGACGGGGATTTAGGGATTCCCAAAAACCCGACGCCCACCCAGTATGATCCACGTGATCTGCTGCGCCTGGCACGGCAGGAAGGGATTCTGACCATCGGACTGGCCGTCGGCGATGACTTCAATGATATCAATGAGGCCTATCAGAGTTTCGAGCATTTCTTCTATCTCCCGAAATCGACCGAACTTCCGGAGCGGTTTCGGAAAATCACCCTGGAGCAAGTGTAATATGACTCAGACACACCACGATGCTGTTGATGCGTTGGTGGATACCACGGTGGCAGCGATGGGTGGGCAGGTTGACTCCGGCCCACGCACCCGTCACCGCCAACCCCCCTCGCGTATTAAGATCTACTTTCTCATCCGCCGGGATGTCAAACCCGGCGAAGCGGCAACCTATGTTGCCCATACCCTCACCAACCTTATTCTGCCCGATCCGCAGGTACTCCCGCTGTACGATCGATGGTACACGGGCGGCACCAAGAAGGTGCTCCTGTCCGGGCATAATGAAACCGTCACGGCTGAGATCGTGATGAAGGCGGCCAAAGCGGGTATTAACGTGACCTACGCCGGCTCCACCGAAAAGGTGGTTGCCCTGGGCCCCGTGCCGGAGGACAAGATGTTGAAGATCCTCCAGCAATACCCCGAAACCCGCCCCTATCGTTAACACAAACTAAAGGAATGCATCTTATGCAATTCAGTGAACGAGAAACCGGTACTCTCCTAGCCGCGCTGCGGTCGTACCAATCCCAACTACGTAATGGCACCGGATATAAAGTCGCCGTTGGCGACCAGCTGTTCGATATCGCGTCGAATAGCAAATCCGTTGCGCCGCTAACCCTGGAGGAGATTGACGCGCTCTGCGAAGCCATCAATACCGTCCCCGATACGGCACCGGTCGAGACCGAGACCGTCAATCCCGATCTCCCGGTACCGCGCTGTGTGATTCGGGTGCAACATGACCTGATAGACACCATCTATGCGGATCAGAAGATTGCGCTGACCGTGCTGGATGATGATATTCAGGACTTCCGGGATATGGAGGAGGATTTGAACATCGATTTCGGAGACGGCCAAGGGGTACTGGTCCGTGAAAAGCATCCGGAGGTAGAAATCCACCCGGCCAGAGTCGAGTCAATTCTTGAGCAGATCCCGGTTGATTATAACCAACGATGAGTGTGCAGTTCGCGGAAGCGTACCACTTCGTGAACGGATGTCCTCTGCGGCGGAAGAAAACGCCGCCGCGGAGGCTCTCGCGCATGAACCGCTGGATCCGGGAGGCGATGTACCCAATTGTCTTCGCCCTGATTGACGGGAAAGATCTGATGGAGGTCTACAAGATGGCGAACGCCGCCGCGCTGGCAGAGTCCCAAAAGAGACATCTCAAGCGCAATACGGTCAAGCTGTTGCAGACCGGGGTCACCAACCTGGCGCTCCTGATGGCTGCCCGATCCTTTCAGGCGGAGGTCATCCGGGACTGGCACGGCACCGTCGGTGCGATGGAGGCGCAGATCGATTACGCCCGTTTCATCGGCAACGGAACCCTGGAGTTACTCTGGTTCGATTTCGAACCGACACCATACGACCGGGAGACCTACCAGATTCTGCACCAGGAGATGCACTGGAACGCCCGTGCTTTTGAACTGAATGGTGGCGCCCGTCCCTTCCGGCTCACCCTCATCAATCCGCTGGTCAATACCCAGTGGTCCACCACCTATGTGGTCCAGACCAAATGGGACCGCATTGCCGAGATGGCCGATACCGGACAGTATTATGCCAAGATGGGTCCGGAATGTATGCTCTGCCGTCGCTGTCCGGCCTGGCGCACCTATGCCGACCTGGCTGGCCTGGCTCATACTCAAATAACACAGGAAGGACAACACCATGGCTGATCATGCCACGGTTGTGCAAGAGTTTGTTCACCACCGGGAAGCCCGCGGAAGCAATATGGCTTCTGAACAGGCACCGGGTGGCATCATGCTCTTTCAGAAATACAAAGGGTCGGGATTTGTGAACCGTGTCCTGGCCTATTACCACACCAAATCAAATACGATTTACCGGTTCCAGGTCGAGAACCGCTCGTCGGTCTCGGGACACTACGAGACCATGGAGCGGGAATTTAACTTCTGGAATGCCCTGGACGAGGACAAGCCCCATATGAAACTGGTGCCTATCGATCCCGAGGTGGCACCGTTTCGCCAGGATCCGGAGCGCTATGTTTCTATTACTGCTGAACCGAACCAGAAAGTGAGAGGACTGATCACCCAATGGCTCAAGAAACAAAGCATATTCAACTAATGGCAGATCACCCCATATCGCAATGGATGCGTGGGGCCGGAAAACGCCAGCAGTTACTCCGGAGCCTCCTGTTTCAGCTCTTACGTCTCCGGCACCAGAAACGGTATGGAAAGGACACACCCTCATGACTCAACCCCAGGTAACCATTGGCGGGAAGATGCTGATGATCAGTTTCTTCCTGAACACCAACTCGGAGAATAACCAAGCCTACCTGGTTGGCAGATGGCATCCCGACATTGGCGGGGCGGTGCTCACACAGCAAAACACCCAGCAGACCGAACCGACAGACGGGTTAATCTATGCCTACGAACACCGGGATGGATTTATCCACGTCTATGATTTTGGCCGGGACCACGCAGGGATTCTCCCGCCGGAGGTGGCCCAAAACCACTACGAAATCGTGCACGATCTCATCCTGCCGGAAACGCGCAGGATCGACCCGGAGCGATACCAGCGGATTCGGCCACACGGGAACGGACCCGCGCCGGCCATCCGTCAGTTTCATCACTTGCCTGATTTTCCCCTGCATCCTAATCAGGGAAATATCAGTCGATGGATTCGCCAGGAGATGAACACCCGGCGATCACTTCAGCACTAAAGGAGTCATACGACTATGGCACAAACACACGACGAAGTTGTACAGGCATTTGACCACGGAGCTTTGACAGCCAGCGGGCGCTTTATCCGCGTAAAGGAAATCAGCCGTGGCACGATCTTATATGTGACCGACACCGATCCGGATACGGCAGAGATTGTCTACGCATTCCGGGACCGAATTACCGGCAAGCAGTTCCTCTTTGATATCGAGACACCCGCGCACCGTGCTCTCGTGCGGGAGAATATCACCCGCCGTGAGTATACCCTGCTGCGTGGCGTCCGGCCGAGGGTCGACGCCTTCGAGGAGGACGTCCACCTCTACATCCCCGGACTCCAGGCCGATATTACCGGACTAGTCACTCACTGGCTACAGAGCCAAATGGCACAATAGTGTACTATACCTTACCACACTATAGTAATCTGTAGTAAATTACACTTTTCGCTTGCGTACAATAGAGCACTCCACTATATTACTGTTGTATGGTATGGGAGATAATCAAAAACACTCTAAAGGATTATGATGCAATCTGTGTCGCATCCTTCATCAGTCATCACTACTACGATGTCCCACTGCAACAGGTGGCCCGGGTGTTTGATGTGTCTCCGAAACAACTCCAGCGCTGGTTCCGCAAGATCGGCGACGATGTCAGAACGGCGTACCGTGCGCGTGGCGGCGCAGCGGTCGGCGATGATGGTCGCTATGTGGCCTACACTGGAGACGACAGAAGGCTCTATATACATGAGCATGAAACCGATGATTAATGGCAGGCGGCACGCTGAGTGCATTCAGGGAGCGATACCCTCACCTGCCACAACGAGTCCTCACCCGGAGTATGCCGTGACCTGCTTCTCCCGCACTCACGTTACAACAAAAGCCCGGCCCTGCGGAAGCATGCTGTACGCAGGGGAGCGACTCTCTTCTCCTGGAGGCATCCATGGCTGATCAATGGTGGGTCTATATGTTACGGTGTAGTGACAACTCACTCTACTGTGGCATTTCAAACGATGTGGACCGCCGGGTCCGTGAGCACAAGAACGGCTCCGGATCCAAGTACGTCCGGTCACGGCTCCCTGCCGAACTGGTGTATGGGGACGGCCCCATGACGCACTCCGCTGCCCTCAAGAGAGAAGCCCAGATCAAGCGTCTGTCCAAACCGGACAAAGAGCGACTGGTTCAGGGATTATAAACCTATGAAGCACGGCGAATAAAGGAACTCACATGCATTTCATCTTTGATATGGACGGCGTGATCGTCAATACCCATACTCCGTGGTTGGAAGAATACAACCGGGAGTACAACGATACCCTGCAATACAGTGACATTACTTCGTGGGGTATGCACGAGTTTGTGAAGCCTGAATGTGGGACCAAGATCTACGACTACCTCAAGCAACCGGGATTCTTCTACTATATGGATCCCCTGCCGGGAGCCGTCGAGATCCTGCAAAAGATCAAGGCCGATACGCGCCACCAGATTACTCTGGGAACCGCCCCGCCGTGGGACGCTCCCACTGCCGTGTTTGACAAGATCCAATGGATTAAGAAATACCTCCCTTTTATCGAGATCGACAAGGAAGTGGTGTTATTGAACGCCAAGTATAAACTCCACGCCGATCTCATCTTCGACGACAAGCCGGCCACCCTGGATGATTTCCCAGGGATATCGGTTGCGATGTCCTATAAATACAATCGGGGTCACGGCGACTTCCGGACACCGGGGACCGACCCGGCTCAGGCCTGGCAATGGTTCTATGAATCCATTCCGTTGTTCGAAGAACTCATCTTATTACAACGAGAGGCTGCATAGTGGCCAAAGAAACCTATTCTGAAAAGATCATGAAGGATACGCTGAAGTATCTCTGGCACCAGAACGAGATCAAGCGGTCCCAGAAGATCGACACCCCACAATATCAACCGGAGTCTGTGGACTTCCTGGTCACCACCAACGATACCAGGAGTCACTGGATCGAGGTGAAGGAGAGCGGATCAGGCAACGTCGGGCAGAGCCGGTTTAACGAGATTCAATTGGACATTCTGGGCGATCCGGATTACTCCGATCCACAGTCTCATACGTATGCCTGGGTGCTCGTCCGGTTTTACGACGGGGAGCGGACCCGGGCCAGCTCGTCCTATTATGAAGACTGGTTCCTGCTGCCTGGTATCTTTGCACGCGAGACCTCCATTACGCTCAAAATGTGCCTGGAAGACCCGCGATCAACCCATCTGGCGTCCTACCGGGCCAAAACCTGGCTCTTCGGGATGGAGCAAGAGGCCGGACTGACCACGAAAGGGAACGCGACGCATGGCCTGAGCGGCCTGCTGGCTCCTATTATCGAAAGAGGTGTGACCAATCATGAAGGAAGATGAACTCATCCATATCGGTTTTCAGTACGCGAAAGAGACGGTGGATGAAATGGTCAAGGTATACCATCGTTACCTCAAAGAACATCAAGATCTGGACAGCCAGGCCCGTCTGGCAAAGACGGAGATTACCACTGGTTTCCAGCAGTTGATTCACCAAGAGTTCCAGCGCGGAACCTCTTCGAAGGTCTTGCTGGAATTAGCAGAAATCACAGGATGGATTACCCATGACAAATAACAGACTCCTGATCGCCGTTGATGTCGAGACGACCGGGCTCAATCCAGCGGTTCACGAAGTAATTGAGATCGGTGCGCTGGTGTGTGATCTGAATGGCCAGCGGATAGGTGGTAAACCCTTTGAACAGAAGATCCTGCCAGAAGCCATTGACCGGGCCTATCCTCCTTCATTGAAGTGGAACGGATACTCCGAGGGGGTCTGGGCGCAGGAAGCCGTGTATGCGACCGAAGCCGTCAATGCCTTCCTGGAGTGGGTCGCTACTCTGGTGGTCGATTACGCAGAGAAACCGCTCCTGATGGCTAACAGCATCAAGTTCGACGGGGATTTCATCGAGCAGTTGTTTTCCGCCGCCGGCCGGAACTGGCGCGACTACTTTGACCGGCACCTGATGGATATTCCCAGTATGGCGCTCGTGTTAGGCATTCCCCTGCTGAGCGCCCGGAAGATCATTCCGGCGCTGGGTCTGGTAGACGAACCAATGCCTCACCGGGCCGGGAACGGGGCCAAGATGGTTCTGCAACAGTTCCGTGCCCTGCGGCAGATGGCTCGTTCAGTGCAGGAGGCCGCCTGATGCAGTTCAAACGCTTTCCTGCTATCTACATCGTCCGGGTCTACCCACCGGAGGAGACGGAGAGTCCCTTCACCTTCGGCACACCGGAAGTGGAAGTCTTTCCGCGGGACGATCAGGTCAAATCATACATCGACCGGCACTTCATGCGACTGACAGAAGCATGGTATCCGGACCGCACTCTCTTTAAACATAACCAGAGCGGATGGCTCTACGATATCACAGAGATCGGAGCCAAACTCGTGAAAGGAATACAGGAGTAATATGATGCCAAGTTATAACTATAAATGCTCGTGTGGACATCTCTGGACCGAGCTGGTCTCATTCCGGGACAGCGATCACGTCCAGTGTCCGGAATGTGGGAACCCCGCGCCGAAACGGATGATGAGCGCCCCGGGGCTGGTCTTCAAAGGGAGCGGATTCTATATCAACGATTCCAGAAACAAAAGCGAGAGCACCGTTGTCTGATCAACACCAAACACGCACCATGCCACCGATTGTGGCTTATCTCATTATTCTGACCTCACCCCTTTGGTGGAGTCTGGTCTATGCTGCCGGCCTGATTATCTCGGCCG
>Ga0102944_1002666_pt1 | contig 10257 bp, 10 predicted proteins | sample SalPonD_shore_MG_FD_78172 | JGI IMG/M metagenome (GOLD analysis project Ga0102944, IMG submission 78172) | Salt pond soil microbial communities from South San Francisco under conditions of wetland restoration - Salt Pond MetaG... | ecosystem: Environmental > Aquatic > Marine > Intertidal zone >... | reverse complement strand
GGTTTGTTCGTGCAATGGTCAAAAGATAAACGCCCGGGCGGGGCAGAGCAATCGGAAAAATGCGTTTGCTCCTGCGGCCCGGAAGGATCGGAAGGATGCAGAGCCGGCATGAATTTGGAAAAATATACCATGGATGAAATCATTCATCTGATGTACCGGCGGTCTGAGCGCTCGGCCACGGAAGTGGCCGAGGCGCTGTGCGTGACCGCGAACCTGTTTTACCGGATGGTGGACGAGGCGGACCAGGAGACCGGCCTGGCCGCCCGGCACTTGCTCCCTTACATGGGGATTCTGAATGACGATACGCCGTTGGAGTATCTGGCCCGCCGGCGGGGCAAAATGGTGTTGGAGATCCCGGAGCCGCTTGCCGCCCGGGAACAGGAAGAGCGGTTGCTGTCCGAATTTCAGTCTTTCGTTGAAATGGTGGAGCATATGTTACAGCGCTACTTTACGGAGCCCTCGGAGGAAAGGCGGCAGGAGCTGACGGTGTCTCTGGAAGAGATGGCGCGGAAACTGTTGGGCTTGCGGCAGCTGATCCGGCAGTAGGCCGGCCCGGGTGGTTCGCCGGTGCACTAGCCGGCCGGCGGCCGGTCGATGAGCGGCCAGATCTGGACGATCAGGCCGGTCAGTGCGCCCTCACCGGCCCCTACCAGGATGGTCGGGACCGCCGGCAGGTGCTGACTGAGGCTCAGCAGAGCGAAGCAGAGGATTCCCGCCAGGCCGCCCCACAGCAGACCGCCGCCGATGGCCGTTTCCCGCAGATGTAAGAAGAGGCCGGTGCCACCCCCGGTGAGCAACCCGGCCACGACCACGCCGGCGATGTGAAAGGTTTGGGAAAGGTGGGGGTAGAGTGCACGCCCCAGGAAAATGAGCAGCAAACCGATGAGAACGGCCCCGGTGAGGAGGCCGATGCCCCACTTGGGCATTACAGCCGGTTCTCCAGCAGGATTTCCCGCAGGTAGGGGATCGGAATGGCGCCGTAACTGAGCAGCCGGTTGTGGAAGTCGAGCAGGGAAAAATTACTGCCGGCTTTGCGGGTGTATTTCACCCGGAGATCCCAGATCTCTTCCTTGCCCACAAAGGCTGTTGTCCCTCTGCCCGGATCCAGTTGTATCGATTGCCACTCCTCCGAGGCAGCCGGCATGGTGTAAAAGGCCTGTTGGGTCATCATAGTGATAGCGTCCGCCCGGGACAAATTCTGGGTATGCACCCGCTGATCCAGGAGGGCGCCCACCGCCACCTGGGCTTCCCGCCGGAGCTGGTTCAGCCGGACCCGGGGATCATCCTGGCCCCAGCCGTCGTCCACCAGCATGCGTTCAGAGTAATAGCCCCAGCCCCGGACGAAGGCTTGATCCGGAAAAAGGCTGCGAATCAGAGAGGGGTAGCGTTTGGCATAGTAATACAGTGTTGCGATACCCGGATACTGCTGGTGGATCAACACCAATTGTTCCGCCTGCCGGTTATATTCCTGCAGGTATTCCCGTACCTGCGGGGTCGTCCAGGATCCGGGCAGCGGCGTGAGGTTCAAATTTGTTCTGTAGGAGGAGACCAGCGGACCGGTAGTCTGAAGCGATGCGAAGGCCGCAGCAGGAGATCCCAGCGGATTAATCTGCACCTGGACGGGCCAGGTTGCCTGCGCGGCCACCACCTTATGCTGGTTCACAAACTCGCGCAACGGACCAAGCTGGGAGACCATATAGTTCCGGCGTTCGCCGGCGTCGGGAGCATCGCTTTGAATCCGATCGAACACCCGCCGGATCACGCGCAGTCTGGTGGCCCGGTCAGGGCGAGCATATCGCACACTCCACCAGCGATAGGCCAGGGTATCGGCAATGGCGTACATCTGATCCTGCAGTTCGGACAGGGAAGCCTGGGCCCGGGATTGAATGGCGGCGGCCGTCCACTCCGGCGGGACCAGGTATCTTAATTTTTGCCGGAACAGATCTTCGCCCAGCCGGAACGAGCGATCCGACCGGGGAAGCAGTTCGGTTTCCAGCCGGTCGGCGAAGTTATTCAAGCCGCCGGCGGCGGTCTGCATGGCTTTATCCAAATTTTGGCGAGTAGAGGTGTTCACGCTATCCAGGTAGGCATACAGCCGGCCGTCCCCGAGGAAGGTGGCCAGTTGTCGGGCGTGCCGGGCCGCCGCTTCAATGGCCACTACCGGTCCCGGCTCCAGATTTTGGTAGGCCTGGTTCAGCCAGGACGGGATACCCCGCAAGCGAGCCTCCAGGTGTGCAAGCCGGTTGACGGACGAGTCCGGCCGTTGCATGGCCAGCGCTGTGACGGCCTCGATCAGTCGTTTGAGATAGATATTCGGATCCAGCGCATAAACCCGGAGCGTATCTTGTTGGAACAGCAGATAGTGCAGTGCGCCTCGGAATACCCTGAGGTCAACCTGGTGCTGGTAACTGAGTTCGGCAGGATCGATATCCGCCATCTGGTCGAGGGTGGTATGGTACAGCTGGCGCGCCCCCTGCATCGCCTGGGGAGCGATATCTGGCAACAGTTGATCGTACTGATCCACCCCCACCCAGGTGGCCTTTTCCGCTTGCCAGTGAAACCACTGATCCAGAAACGACTCTTTCACCTGGATAAACCGTTGATCGGCGGTTTTTCCACAACCGATTACCACCGACAACAGGGCTACCAAGGCCAGTGGCCGGAAAACCCTCCCGAGGAAAGGATGCGGTGCTTTACGAGATGAGTCCGAACTTTTTCCCATGGTATTCGAATTTTTCGAGTACGGTATCCATTTGTTCGAAAGTGTGGCTGGCCATGTAGCTGGTTCTGAGTCGCGAGGATTTCTCCGGAACCGCCGGTGACACTACCGGATTACTGTACACCCCGTCCTCATAAAGCGCCCGCCAGAACAGAAACGTTTTCATGTTGTCACCGATGATCACCGGAATCACCGGGGTTTCGGTGCCGCCGATGTCGAAGCCGAGTTTCCGGTACCCATCCATCATATAATGCGCGATCTCCCAGAGATGCTCTCTGCGTTCGGGTTCCGCCTGGATGATCTCCAGAGCGGCCAGAACGGTCGCCACGGCACTGGGCGGCAGGCTGGCGCTGAAGATCATGCTGCGGGAGATGTGCTGTAAATAATCGATCACTTCCTTCTGGCCGGCGATGAACCCGCCCACGCTGGCAAACGATTTACTGAAGGTACCCATGATCAGGTCGACGTCATCCTCCACCCCCCAGTGTTCGGCCGTGCCGCGGCCGTGATCCCCCAACACCCCGATGGAGTGGGCATCATCCACCATCACCCGGGCATCGTATTTTCGGGCGATCTCGATGATGTCCGGCAGAGGAGCGATGTCCCCTTCCATGGAGAAGATGCCGTCCACGATGATCAGCTTCCCGGCATCATCTTCCAGTTTGGAGAGCACCCGGTCGAGATCCTGCATATCATTGTGCCGGAACCGGACGATTTCTCCGAAGGACAGCAGGCCGCCGTCGACGATGCTGGCGTGATTGAGTTTATCCATGATGGCATAATCGCCCTTGCCCACCAGCGTGCTGATGACCCCCAGGTTGGTCTGATAGCCGGTGCTGTACACCAGGGCGCCCTCTTTGCGGGTAAACTCCGCCAGTCGTTTTTCCAGTTCGATGTGAGCATCCAGCGTGCCGTTCAAAAACCGGCTTCCGGTACAGCCGCTGCCGTATTTATCTACCGCCTGCTTGGCGGCTTCCAACACCTTGGGATGGTAGGTGAGGCCAAGATAATTGTTGGAGCCGATCATGATCCGCTCAACCCCGTTGACCACTGCCCGGCCGTCTTTATTTTCCGTGATGGGAATAAAATATGGATACCAACCTTCATCCCGGGCTTTTTGGGCATCCTTAAAATTCAGACACTTCTCAAAAATATCCATAATCCCTTTATCTCTCCTTCGCTGTCATCCGCATCTACAAAATATGGTGGAGTATAACCAAATAGTTACTTTGCTGCAACGAGAATTCTGTCGCGGCCCTTACCGCCGGTTAAATCGCAGAACTCTGCTTGAAAATTTCCCGGTTGAGGATAAAATAACCGGCAATGATCAAACAGACGACGATGAAAAAACTCTTGAAGAACGGCAGCGTTCTAAACGTGAAAATAAGGGAACAGATCACGACGATATCAGCAGTGACCAGCAGGTACAGACCCCACAGATATAACTGGAGAAGGCCGTAGCCGATGGCGATCAGGCCGATCCCGGAGAAAAAGAACGCAAAGAGCGTCAGGGTGCCGTCAATGCCTTTTATGAGCGGAATAATGATCATCGCCACCCCCATCAGGATGACCAGTAATCCGAAAATCCGGCTGATAATGGCGGCACCGCCGCCGGATTCCGGCGATCCGAGAGCTCCGGCGTCCGCCGGTTGAGTGGTATTTTTTGGGGCCATGCTGTCACCCTTCCCTGTTGCTACGCACACGCTGAATGACTCCGATGGCCGTCGGAGCCAGGAAAATCACCAGATAATTTATCAGCAGGTGATTACTCAGCTCTGCATATGTATTGAGCACCGGTCCCCGGTGGGGAAGGATATAGAGCAGGAAGTCCACAAGCGCCGAAATGACCACCCACAATCCTCCCAATTGAAACCCGAAGTTGATCTGACTCGAACCGACCAGCTGCAAAATCTGCCAGCTCATAAAGACAGTCAGCGCGAATGATACATACGGGAGGATTTCCCACACCGGAAATGTACCGGGAATTAACCGTCCGAGTAAATGTACGATCCCAATGGCTAAGTTCAAGATGATAATGCCGAATAAAGCAAGTTGTACCGCCATGGATAGTTGATTCTTTTTTGCAGACATAGTCAAAATTAGATGCACCCCCAGTAAAACGCAAGCAAAAGCCACAGTTCCGGGTTCGCGGCTCCGGCCGGGCCTTTCTGCTTGCAATTACCCGCCGTGGCAGATATACTATGCCATTCTTTACGGAGTCCGATCTGCCACTGAAAATGCTGGGTGAGCCGGTATGCCAAAACTCTCGTTGACCACGAAAATCATTCTGGGGATTGTGCTCGGGTTTCTCGCCGGATGGGTGTTCGGAGATGCGATCACCTTTGTCGATCCGCTGGGCCAGCTCTTTATTAAGCTGTTAAAAATGATCATCGTACCGCTGATTATCGCGTCGGTGATTATGGGGGTCGCCAACATCGGAGACGTCCGGCGGCTGGGCCGCCTGGGCGGGAAAACCATTCTGTATTATCTCAGCACCACCGCCATCGCCGTCGTCATCGGAATCATCATGGTCAACGTCATGAAGCCGGGGGTGGGCGTCAACCTGGCCTTGCAGCAAACGCCCGAGGCCCAGCCGCCGTCCCTGATGAACACCCTGCTGAGCATCGTCCCCGCCAATCCGTTCCAGGCGATCGTGAACATGGACATGCTGCCGATCATCTTTTTCTCTCTCCTGGTGGGAGTGGTGCTCACCACCGTCAAGGAGAAGGCCGAACCGATGGTGCGCTTTTTCGATTCGCTGAACGCCGTGATGATGCGCATGACCCAGTGGATCATGAAACTGGCGCCGTATGGGGTGTTTGCGCTGATGGCGGTCATCGTGGCCGAGACCGGCTGGGAGGTGATCCTGGATCTCACCAAGTATATGGCCACCGTGCTGCTGGGATTGTTCATTCATGGGTTGCTGGTCTTGCCGCTGATCCTGTGGTTGTTCGGCAAGGGGCGGCCGCTCCAATTTGCCAGAGATATGTCCACGGCGCTGGCCACGGCATTCAGCACCTCCAGCAGTTCCGCCACGCTGCCGGTCACCATGGAATCCATCGAACAGAACGCGGGAGTGGATAATACGGTCTCCAGCTTTGTGCTTCCCCTGGGGGCCACCATTAATATGGACGGGACGGCGCTCTACGAAGCGGTGGCGGCCATTTTTATCGCCCAGGCGTACGGCATCGATCTGACCCTGGGGCAGCAGCTGCTGATTATCATTACCGCAACGCTGGCGGCCATCGGGGCGGCCGGGATCCCCTCTGCCGGATTGATCACCATGATCATCGTGCTGAAACAGGTGAACCTGCCCCTGGAAGGTATCGGGTTGATCACAGCGGTGGACCGGATTCTGGATATGGTCCGGACCACGGTAAACGTGTGGGGGGATTCGGTGGGGGCGCGGGTGATCGCCCACACCGAAGGCGGGGTGGCACGCCCGCCGGCAGCACCGCCGGGGTAAAAAAACCGGCCATCTGAAATCAGCACTTGAAATGAGAGTGAAAATTCCTATATATTTACTACAGATATTTGACAACAAGATTGTGCGCTCTTCTACAGTTGTGGCGCCGTATACAGAACCATCGACCTAACATGAGGGAGCTAAGCTCCGGGTATGGAAAACAGGCCTTCCCCGACTTGTCGGGGTCAAGGAAGTTTGAAGTACACCGGGAGGCACCCACTCTGTAATGCGGGTTCTGTGACCCGTAAGTCGTCACGACTGTAGATCATTCAGCGGGCCGGACAATTGTCCGGTCCGCTTTTTTTATTGTCGAATACACTGCTGTGAAGGCCCCTGCCTGAACTGTTCCCCCGCCGTTTTCATTAAAACCGAACAACAGTGCGGCCGTCCGCCGGTCAAACGATCCGGGATGTGCGCTATGGGTAGAGAATCAGCTGCAGAAATGGTATCATATAAATAAGTAATTGAAAATACCACGGATGGGGGAAATGAACGGAGAGGAATCCGCCGGATCGGAAACAGACAACAGCGGACCTGCCGGTGTGATCCCGGATTTCCCGGCAGGCGGCCACTCATTAACGAAAACAGATTACGGAGTCAATTCAGAACAACAGGAGATAACCGTTATGGCAAATAACGACGAACTGAAGAACGTGGTGCATAATATCGTCCATGAACCGACTCAATTCCCATCGGAGGAAAACCTGGGCTATCTGACGGTCGGAAAGATCGGTAAAATGACCCGCGGCGGCGCTCTGGATTTCGGGGGGAGCGAATACCGGGAAGCGGAGGTCGACTGGATTCAGCCGGAACTGCAGTCCGAAGATGATAAATACGGCTGGTGGAAACTGGAACCGGGATTGTACCTGGTCGAATTTAACGAGCGCCTCGGTTTTTCGGATAATTCGGGCGTGGTGCTTCAGATATGGTCGCAGGCGTTGCAAGCCGGAGTGACCCATCCGACCGAAATCGTCACCGAATCCCGGGATCCGCTGCGAACCCTCCTGCAGGTGGGGCAGCCGGGAAGCAATATCAAGGAGAACGCCAGGCTGTCGGAAGTTCGCCTGATATAATATTTGATCTCGGAATTATTTTCGTATTTTACTGACACCCACTTTCACGGGAACAGAAGTGCCCCGGAAGTTCCGGGCAGTCAGAGACGGAGCCGGACGGGTATGGAATAACAGAGGTCGATGGGAAAGCATCATGATCACAGTCCTGGGATTACATATCGGCTCGCTCCTCTTGTACGGATTGAGTCTTGTGCTGTACTGGCGGTTTTTCATCACCAAGCGGCGCGGGACCGGTCGGCTGGCACAGTGGGTGTTGCTGGCCGGTTTAGTTGTTCACTCCGCAATGTTAGTGGTGTTTACTCTCCAGCGACACTTTCTCCCCATGGGCCAGTTCGCCACGGCGGCGACTACGTTCGTCTGGTTGTTCGGTGTGCTGTATTTCATCCAGGAGCTCCTTCTGAAAGAGCAGGAATTCGGCGTCTTCGTGACCAGCATTCTGACCGTGGTCCAGGCCGTGAGCGTGTTCACCGTGGATTACACCAAGCCGCTGGCGGACATCCTGCGGAACGTCATATTCGAAGTCCACGTGTCGTTCATGCTGATCGCCTACGCCGGGTTTGCCCTGGGATTTATCGCAGCCGTCATGTACGAATTACTGTTCGAGGAAATTCAGGGCCATCGTTTCGGGCTGTTTTATTCCCGGCTGCCTTCGCTGGAATTTCTGGATAAGTTGAATATCCGGTCGGTGACTATCGGGTTTTTATTTCTCACGGTGGGCATCGGATTGGGAATGATGAATGCCGACCAGGCGTGGGGCTTCTTCTGGGAGTGGGATCCGAAACTGACGGTGGTCTTTGTGAACTGGTTGATTTACCTGTTTCTGGTGGGCAGCCATTTCGTCCTGAAGTGGCGCGGTCAGCGCACGGCCATCACCGGGATCATCGGCTTTGTGATGGTCATTTTTTCCTTTTTTATTGTCACCAATTTCGCTTCAACGATCCATACGTTCTGATGCAAATCACATATCGAAACATTACTCCGCTTCAGCGCAGCCAATTCCGGAGTGTTGGAAAGCGGATCGACCGGGCCCTGGAACGGGGAATGATGTCCGAAGCCTGCATACTATCGCTGCCGGACTCCGCAAGTGTGTACCTGGTATCCGATCGGGAGATGACCGACCCCATCGCGGAAGAGGTTCCGGGGGTCTCAGTGCGATCGGAATCGCAAAACCGGGAGGCCGCCCGGCAGTTTTATCTGGACGCCATCGGGGCCGGCACCGCCCTGGTGGGAGAAGAGACCATGCTGGATGCCGTGAAAGATGATTTCGCGGAGAGCTTGTCGTCGGCGCGGTCGGGGCCGGTCTTACGGGAACTGTTCGACCGGGCTATTGACCTGGGCCAGGAGATCTGCCGTTTCCCGGAAGTGCTTTCCAATCCCATCACTCCGGCGGGCCTTTCCGGGGATCTGGCCGGGAAGATCATGGAAGATATTTCGGAAGCGGTGGTGGCTGTTTTGGGCGGGGCGGAACACTCCGGCGAATTCGTCCGGTACTGGGAGCGTCAGAAAGTGCGGCGGTTGTATTACAGCGATCCGGACTATGCCCGGGCGGAACATCTGGCTTCCGCCACCGGTGCGATTCCGGTTCGTTCCGAAGAACGCCGGGAGGCGATCGTCCGGGCCGACGTGATCATCCAGACGGCAGAGATCGGGGATGGGCCGGTGATCACCCCGGACCTGGTGGAGGAGAATTTACGGCACCGGAAGCAGAAACATTTACTTGTTTATAACTGGGGCGGCCTCCGGGATCTGGACGCCTCGATTCTGAAATCACCGGCCGTCTTCGTGTACGGCCGGGAGGAGCTGGAACAGGCGCTGCACCAGGCCCGGGCCAAGCGGGACCAGGTGGTGGAGCGCTTCCGGCCCCGGATTCATGAGGCGGTGGAGGACTTTTACGAATGGCTCTATTCCGAGCAACGATTCCAATTCCACGGGATCGTGGGCGCCAGCCGGCAGATGCAGCAGGTATTCGAACTGATTCACCGGGTGGCCGAAACCGACATCACGGTGCTGATCCAGGGGGAAACCGGCACCGGGAAGGAACTGGTGGCCCGGGCCATCCATGAGATCAGCCAGCGCCGGGGCGGGCCCTTCGTAACCATCAACTGCGGGGCCATTCCCGAGACCTTGTTGGAATCCGAACTGTTCGGCCACCGGAAGGGCGCTTTCACCGGCGCGGATGTGGACCGCAAGGGCTTGCTGAAAGAAGCGGCCGGTGGGACAGTCTTTCTGGACGAGATCGGGGAGACGTCCCAAATGTTCCAGGTGAAACTGCTCCGGGCGCTCCAGGAACGGGAGATCACGCCCCTGGGAAGCAACGTGCCCCAATCCATCGACGTGCGCATCATTGCCGCAACCAGCAGGAACCTCCGGGAGGAAGTAGAGCAGGGTAATTTCCGGTCCGACCTGTATTACCGTATCAACGTGGTAACCATCCAGCTGCCGCCGCTCCGGGCCCGGAAAGAGGATATCCTACCCCTGGTCCGGTATTTTATTCAGGAATACAATGCCAAGATGGGGAAAAAGGTGGCCGAGGTGTCCGATGAAGCGGCGGAGGCCCTGCTGTCTTACCAGTGGAAGGGAAACGTCCGGGAGCTGGAAAACGTGGTGGAACGGGCCATTGCCCTGAGCCTGGATCACCAGATTTCGCTGAACGATCTGCCGGCTTCGGTCCTGGAAGCGCCGGAGACTTCCGGGGAAGAAGAGTCCCCGGAGGTGCAGACACTGGAAGAGATGGAAAAGCAGCATATCCAGCGGCTGTTGCGGGAGCTGGAGGATAACTACAATGAAGTGGCGGAGAAACTGGGCATCGGCAGAACCACCCTTTGGAGAAAAATGAAGAAGTACGGGCTGGAGCGGGAAGAGTAACCCGCGGACGGAGTCTGGCGGCAGGGGCTTTCCGTTGCTTCTGCCATCAGGAAAAAGTATCTTACGGCATTATTATGACAGAAACCATACCATTTAATCAGCGGTTGCAGCAGGTGCAGGAACGCACCGGAAGT
>Ga0102944_1002664_pt1 | contig 10258 bp, 7 predicted proteins | sample SalPonD_shore_MG_FD_78172 | JGI IMG/M metagenome (GOLD analysis project Ga0102944, IMG submission 78172) | Salt pond soil microbial communities from South San Francisco under conditions of wetland restoration - Salt Pond MetaG... | ecosystem: Environmental > Aquatic > Marine > Intertidal zone >... | reverse complement strand
TTGTTTAACTCTTCGGGAAAGCCAGGCGCTGCTCCAAGACGTAATTTCCCCTCATTATCCCGTATCAAAATAGAACAATGAGCTTTATTGGTATTCTTCTCAATAAGAAAAATGATCTGATGTAATATCTCTTTCAGTCCTTTACCTGAAGCGATCATTTCAAGTATCCGTTTTTGCTCCAAAATTAGAAACTCATTTTTATGCTGCTGAGTGATATTTTGTACCTGTCCAAGAATGGAGACCAGATTGCCATCATCGTCGAATAACACCGAGTTATACCATTCACAAATGAGAATTTCACCGTTCCTGGTTCTGTTACGATTTTGTACAATGGCACTTGTCCGTTGTCCGGAAGCCAAATCACTTAATAAAGGCAGAACAAAATTTTCATCCCCTTCAAAAACGAAATTGAACTCGTTAAGTTTCTTCCCCTTAATTTCATCAAATGTCCATCCGAATATTTCCTCTGATTTTTTTGACCATTTCTTAACTTTCAGGTTATTATCCAATTCAAGAAATCCAAGCGGACTATTATTGACATGAAAACTAAGTTGCTGGTAGGCCTTGCTTAATTTTTCTTCCAATTGCACATGATTGGTAACATCATGCGCCAGGAGCAACCTTTTATTTTCAGAATTTTCATAAGCCTGATCACTAATTTCAACGAATACTGTTTCACCTTTATTCGTGATACTCTCGCATATACCTATAGTCTTCTTGCCATTCGTACTATGTTTAAGAGCCTGCTCAATTTTTTTAAATTCATTTTCCGGAAATAATTCCCTGATGGTCATCTTTTTGAAATCATCCAAAGCATACCCATAACGGTGTTGTGCGGCACGATTAGCATCACTGATAAACCATGTTTCTACATCATATATCCAGATAGGAATTGGATTGTATTCGAAAAGCATAACCAATGTTTTAAGTACTTGTAATAATTAGAAAAGCATTCTGCCGACAACCTAACTCGTTCTACAATAATAATTTAATTTATAAAATAGAAGAATTGTTATGAACACGGTGTACGTTATTCGCAACAATGATCCACATCATTTAATGGTAAAATATGAAACTCCATTAATTACGTATGTTCTTTTCAAATAACCCGATCACTATCTGTGAAGATTAAATTATATTATTCCCAGGTCTTTTCGATAGATAAACGTAAGTCTTCACGCGTAATGGGCTTCACCAGGTAATCAATAAACTTCGTCTCCGATGCACGATCAAGATGTGTCTTATCTGAATTTCCGGTTATATAAATAACGGGTACATCTGAGAATTCACGTATCTTCCTCATTGCTTCAATTCCATCAATACGTCCTTCAAGGATAATGTCCATGATAATAAGATCAGGTTCTTGATCCCTGACTATTTCTACAGCCTTCTCCCCATCTACCAATTTATCTAATATTTGGTAACCAAGATTTTCAATATGCCGCTCATAAACCAACGATAACAACATATTGTCTTCTACAATTAAGATCTTTTTATCGGAATCAGGCATAAGAACCTCGTATAATTACGTCTACTTGACTAATTATAATGATTTATTCTAAAGATTTAGAATTTAATTCGGAATCATTTTACCTGAAGATCCTAAAAATATCCTAAGCTCACATAAAAACCATATAATGAATCAGTATTGAAATCTTTTTTATACATCTCATCTCCCCATCCTATAAAATCACGGATCATTAAATAATATGAATTAATCAGACTTAACTGTTTTTAAAACACCATTATTAATACATATAAGTAGATAATTACATGAACCTCCGATGAATAGAGCTTTTTATCATTTTTACATTTTATTCCAGGCTGTTCATGATCACATATACAATTGCATAATAATAACTATTAGGAGAGAGGTTACTATGAAAAATATTTACAAGTTGCATTTACTGGTTCTTGTAGTACTGTTTACTATTCCCGTTCAAACGATCCGGGCACAAAATACAGCTGATCAGGACTTCAGGAATAAAATTATCAAACAACAAAAAACAATAAATAATTACTTGAAAAATTACCGTGTGGAACCCACAACCAATAATAATAGTAATGAATTAAGACCTGTGTTAACCAATAACTTATGGTTGCACTACAATCAGTTTAATAAATGGGATTCGTTACAAGCACGTTGGAAATACCAACTTCGTACTTACTATTCCTATAATACAGACAGTACCAAAAAAGAAGAACTTGGTCAATTGTGGGACTCAACAGGTAATCAATGGCAACACTTGAACATGTATATGCATCAGTACGATACCCAAAAAAGACGTACTGAAACGGTCGTTCAATATTGGGATACTACCCAATGGATGAATATCTACAGATATCAATACGGTTTTAATGCAATAGGCAAAAAGTCTCAAAATATGTATCAGATGTGGGATGGTACACAGTGGCAAAATCAGACCAGAGAACAATATATGTATAACAACCAAAATCAATTATCAGAACAAATTGACCAATTCTGGCTGGGAAATACCTGGATGAATACAAACAGGTACCAATATACCTATAACAGCAATGGAGACAATACGGAAGAAGTATACCAGGAATGGGATGGAAATCAATGGACAAACCAGGAACGGTACCAATATACTTATACTAACTCAGGCAAGATTAACCAGGAAATTTATCAAAAATGGAATAGCACTCAAAGCAAATTCAACAACCAAAACAGGTATACCTATTCTTATGATAACCAGGGAAACAATACCGAGTATTTAGAGGAAAAATGGGATGGTGCTAATTGGCAAAATCAAAGCCGGACTCAATTGTCCTATAATGCACAAAATCAATGGACATTATGGTTAACCCAAGCCTGGAATCAAAATATGATTACATGGACTCATCAATACCGCACTCAATTTACATACAATTCGGATAATGACCTTTCAGAAATACTAGATCAGGTCTACTATTCCGGTAATTGGGAAAACCTGTCGCAACAAATATATGAATATACCTCAACCAGGCCCGATGCTGTTCCGACTCCGGTAGAAAAATCACATGTTACTATTCCCGATGCGATCATTTTAAACCAAAATTTTCCAAATCCGTTTAATCCATCGACACAAATTGCTTATGAATTAACAACACCACAAAATGTACGTTTATCTGTGTATGATATAACAGGGCGACGTATTGCTACACTTATTAATAGTCGCCAAAGTGCCGGATCACATATTGTTTCTTTTAATGCCAATAATCTTTCAAGCGGAATCTATTTTTACAGACTTGAAGCCGGTGATTTCATGCAAACACGTAAAATGATTTTGCTTAAATAAGCTTTTCTGGTCCAGCTTCTTATACTGCCGGTAAAAAATAAAAGCCCTTCAAATGTTGAAGGGCTTTTTATTTTAATCTCTTTGCTGTATTTCATTAATGGCACTACGTGCTGCCTGGCGTATCCTGCCGTCCGGCTCCTGCTTAATCCTTTTTTTCAATAACGTGATTACAGATGGGTTTCCTATTCTACCTAATCCCATGATAGCCACACGCCTCACCCATATGTACGGATCATTGACATATTTTTCGAGTAATTTCAGAGTTTCTTTTTTCCCTGGCTTTGTCGAAATAAGCATGGAAACAGCCTGAACTCTCAGGTTGTTGGGCTGTCCGTAAGCAGAAAATTTTACCGCTTCCGTATACGCCCAATCGGGATCAGTTTGAGTGATGGCGTGTAATGCAGTGCGCTGTATAATATTTGCATGCGACGGTGTATGTAACGCTTTTTTCAGCAGTTTACGGGATTTTTTGGCATTTATCTTTGCAAGTGACGATAATATGGCGGCTCTAACATAATAATTATGGTCCCTGCTGTATGCACCGGACATTAATCGTTCGATATTAGAACCTTTAAATGACCCAAGTGACTGAAATGCCGCCTGAACAACTCTTTTATTCTTATCCCCGGTCGCTTCAATCAATGCTTTTTCTACGGATGCATTTTGATCATAATTTGAAAGCAGATGAGCGCAATGAGCCCTTATTCCATAAAACGGGTCATTTTTCAAAGCAACTATTAAAGCCGGTACAACATTGTGATGTTTCTTTTGGATAAGTTGATCAGACGCCCATAAACGTCCGACAACATCCGAATCATTTTGCAGTTGATATACCAGTTCTTCAACCGATTTATTGAAATGAACTTCATTCAACAGCCAATGTCCCTGATCAAAATTCACCATTAACGGTTTTGTTTTAATATCTGAAAATGTAAATGTATTAGATTTTGAATGAATCCAAACCTGCCTCTCAATTTTTTTGTCAGGTGTAACGATCTGAATATGTACCGGCATCTTATAAACGGGAGTCAGGCTGTCGACCTTCTGTGTTTGATTTACGTGCAATTGAAGAGAGTGGTTTGCATCGTCATAGTGATAGTCCACATCAAATACCGGGTGGCCACCTTTATAAAGCCATTCTTTGAAAAACCAGTTCATATTATAACCGGTGGCCTCACGAATGGCATTAGCAAAATCGTGTGTATCGGCATTTCTAAATTTATATCGTTCTCCATAATGATGAATAGCCTTCCTGAACAAAGAATCCCCCAGGAAACCACGCAACATATGAAGCATCGAAGCTCCCCGTGGATAAATGTAGGTGCTAAACATATCGACCGGGGCATTATAACGGTGATAAACAGTCGGTTTACGCCATTGGTGATCGGCACGAATCACACTTTGATGATTTTGATGCATTTCATATTGAAAAGCCGGCTTACCCAGATTATGCTCGGTATACAACGCTTCAAAATATGTCGCAAAGCCTTCGTTTAGCCATGATTGAGCCCAGGAACGGCAAGTGACCATATCACCAAACCACTGATGTGCCGATTCATGCGCAATCAAACTTGTACTGTTTACCTGAGGTTCGGCATTTGGTCCGTGTAGCGTATTATCTTCCAGTGTTATAGCTGTGACATTCTCCTCACCACCCCAGATAAAATCAGAAACGGTAGTTAAAGCCAGCTTCTCCCATGGATATGGAATACCCGTGTAATTGGAATAGAATTTGAGTACATCCGGTTCTTTGGAAAAGTTCTTTTTGATCTTATCTCCATATCCCGGATCCGAATAATAATAAATGGGAATCTTGCCATAATGATCGGTGAACTTTTTAAATTTACCGGCAATAACCGAATTCAGATAAACGACATGTGGTTTCGATTCCACCCAATCGAAAGTCGCTTCATGATCGGCTTTTTGCACATTAACACTTTTCAGGGCACCGTTCGAAATAACCTGCCAGTCATCCGGAACCGTAACGATCATCTCGCTGGTTGAAAAATCGTCGGGGTAATCATGGCAGGGATACCAGTATCTCGCATCTTCCATTTCACTTTGACTCCACACTTCGGGATTACGATCAGGATATGCCTTATCAGGCGTAATAAATGTCAATCCTTTTTCCGGCTGCGTATAATATTGGATGATATATGTCAACGTATCCCGCAATCCATACTGATGCCCCAATGCAATTGTTAAGATTTTACCATCATAGCGATAGTTCAATGTTTGGCCCTTCATCCTGATCCCACGGATTTGCATACCAACAGCATTTAACCGCAGGGAATCCATATTTACCCGCAAAGGAACAACCGTTTCGGCCACTTCTCCTGTCACCGCTTTTTTTTGCATGTCAAAACGTAACTTTAAACGGATATGCGTCATATGAAATGTTCTGTTGGGAGCATGCTGCATGGGAGGTAACTGTTGCGCATGTAATGGGAAACAAGAAAAAATAAAAAGTATGAGAGCCAACGTTTTCTTCATTATAAAAACTCATTTAATGTTGATTTGATCGAATATAGCCCAAAAACTCTTATATAAAAATACTTGTGATGCATACGATTAAAAATTCAGGATTAAATGACTTTTGTTAATTAAATGATAAATTTTCTTATCAAATAAGGTAATAGTTGTATAAAATTATGTTTCTCATAACTTTATAAATATGAGAAACGTTACGTTTTTAATAATTATAAGCTTACTAAGCTTATTTCCAGCCAAATTGCAAACTGATAAACCGTTTGTCAATGTAATAGAGATAGATGGTGCCATTGGTCCGACGACCTATTCTTATATCTCTCGCGGGATTAAATTATCGGAAGAAAAACAGGCACAATGCCTGATCATTGAATTGGATACTCCCGGGGGGTTGCTTGAATCGACCAAAGATATCGTCAAGGCTTTTCTTTCATCCAAGGTTCCTATTGTCGTTTATGTAGCTCCACAAGGGGCCACAGCCGGAAGCGCCGGAACCTTTATCACGCTTGCCGCTCATATTGCGGCAATGGCGCCTGCTACGAATATAGGGGCGGCCCATCCCGTTCAGATTGGAGGAACACAGCAGGTAGACAGCGTCATGAAAGAAAAACTTGTCAACTATTCCGAGAGTTACATAGAGAGTATTGCTAATAAACGAAACCGGAACGTACAATGGGCGAAGTCGGCTGTGCGGGAAAGTGCCTCAATCACGGCTAAAGAAGCTCTGAAAATCAATGTCATCGATCTTATTGCTGATGATATTCCCGACCTGCTCCAAAAGATTGACGGGAAAAAAGTAGACGGTGAAATTTTACAAACAAGAAATGCTGAAATTGTTCCAGTCAAAATGACTCAGAGTGAACGTCTCCTGGGATTCCTTTTTCGTCCGGAAGTAATGTTTATTCTGATGATCGTGGCTATTTATGGCATTTTGGGTGAAATAAGCAATCCCGGAGCCATATTCCCCGGTGTTACCGGGGCTATTGCTTTGATTCTTTTACTTTACACAGTAGCCGCAATGCCAATTAATATCGCCGGTTTCGCTCTTATCGGGCTCGCCATCATCCTTTTTGTCCTGGAGGCTTTTACTCCTACTTTCGGGCTATTGACAGCCGGAGGGGCTATTGCATTCTTCATCGGTTCATTTATGCTTTTTGAGGATTTACCCAGCATGTTCCGTATTTCCTGGACTTTTCTTATTCCGGCAACCATCATTACCGTACTTTTCTTTGTATTTGTTGTCAGTGCCGGAATACGCTCACAATTTATGAAGATTAAGTCGGGAAAAGAATCGATGATGGATGAGGAAGCGCTTGCCTTAACTAATGTAGATGAGCAGGGCGGCAGAGTATTTATTGAAGGAGAAAACTGGAAGGCATTCAGTGATGAAAAAATTAAAAAAGGGGAAACCTGCATCGTCAGAGAAATCAAAGGATTGAAGTTGAAGGTTGAGCCATTAAAAAAAACGGAGAGTGAAAATGAATGAAGCGGATGAACTGACCAATTTAATTATTTGGATCGTTACTGTTGTAGTATTGCTTGTTGTCGTACTTCCCCAAATGCTGCGTATTCTACGGGAATACGAAAGGGGAGTCATTTTTCGGCTTGGTAAGTTATTACGCGCCAAGGGACCCGGTTTAGTAATGCTTATCCCATTCATCGACAGGATGGTGAAAGTGGATATGCGGATTTTCACTATTAATGTACCCAAACAGGAAGTCATTACCCGTGATAACGTAACGGTTAATGTGGATGCCATTACCTATTTCAGGGTCGTGGACGCCGAAGCTGCTATTGTAAAAGTGGAACGTTTTCTTGAAGCCACATCCCTTTTTGCCCAAACAACACTTCGAAGTGTCCTCGGCCAGGTTGAACTCGATGAATTATTGGCCGAACGGGATAAAATCAATCTGAAAATCCAGGATATTTTAGATCGACAGACAGATCCGTGGGGAATCAAGGTAACTTCTGTGGAAATTAAAGACGTCGTACTTCCCGATACCATGAAGCGGGCAATGGCTCGCCAGGCTGAAATGGAAAGAGAGAGAAGAGCAAAAATCATCGCTGCACAAGGTGAATTTCAGGCTGCCGAGAAACTCGTTGAAGCCGGTAAAATGATTGGGGCTGTACCTGCCGCATTACAGATCCGTTTCCTTCAAACGATGAGTGAAATGAGCGGGGATAACAATACATTTACATTTATCCCGATACCAATAAATATCATGGACGCTTTTATCAAGAGCGCGAAAGAATAATTTTTAAACCGAAACCTGAATTTATAAAGCTTACAAACAATACGGCTGCCTCATTAAAATCCGGGGTATCTCGGTCCAAATTGATCACTGAAGGGATTCCTTTGCCAGGTATAAAACATATACATATATAAATTTGATCTCTCAAATCTTTCATTATATTTAATTTCTCAGGTTCTGCTAAAATAGTAGCAAGAAGGATAAGGGATTTTCCTTTTTACAATGATAACCCAGTTTTACTATGACTTCCGTTAAACTCCCCCGGATTAAGGAGAATATTATGTTCAGAAGCAAAATTGCCTTCTGGATTGGTTTCCTTTCCGTTTCTATCGGTGTGGGGCTTCAGCTCCCGATGTATATTAATGCAGGTGATATTGGCTATCGCCTTGCCGGGCATTCCATGAGCTCAACAATGATGTTCGGAATGGGCATGGTATTATTCGGGCTATTTACAACGCTCTACAGTTTGATTCCCCCATCAGTTGGAAAAGATGAAAACGAATATAACCTTAAGGTCAAGTCACTGGATGACGCGCCTATTAATCCAACTCACGTCGGACTATTATTAGTAATGGCCATCGCAATCACGCTCGATGTGATGAAACCAACAATCCTGTCGTTTGTTGTTCCGGGTATGGCCAGGGAATACGGACTCAGATCACCTGTTCATCCGGGTGGAACAATTCCCGTTGCCCTGTTACCCTTATCCGGCATAACAGGCACTGTTATTGGTTCTTTTCTTTGGGGATGGTTAGGAGATAAAATCGGAAGACGTTCGTCGATCCTTATGGCCGGAGTCACATTTATAGCGACTAGTGCATGTGGATCCATGCCGGAATTCTGGATGAATTGTATTATGTGCCTCGTTATGGGATGGGGAGTTGGCGGAATGCTTCCGATCATGTTTACACTTATGGCTGAAAGTATACCGGCAAGGCATCGCGGCTGGCTTATGGTTCTCATTGGAGGAGACGTGGCCGGCGCCTATATTTTAACAAGTGCCCTGGCATCCTGGCTTGTTCCGCATTATACGTGGCGAATTCTATGGCTCATAGGTTTCCCGACGGGTTTCATGCTTATTCTATTAAATCGCTGGATACCCGAATCGCCGCGATATCTTCTGAATAACGGCCGGTTTAAGGAAGCGCAGGAGGTCATGAAACGATTTGGTGCCGTTGCATTAAAAGAAAAAGCATTGGCTAAGACGGTTGAAACAAAGATTAAAGATCAGTTTCGTCAATTGTTCAAACCACCCTATCTTGGAATCACTACAACCGTTGCCATTCTGGCACTTGGCGGAGGATTTGTTGAATTCGGATTTGAACTTTGGATACCCTCCAACCTGCAGCATCTCGGATTTAGTGAAGCCGGCTCATTTGAACTATTGCGAAACGCCGCATTAATAGGTTTCCCTCTGAACTTCCTGGTGGCCTGGATGTACGGTTTCTGGAGCAGTAAAAAAACGATCATTTTACTTACCCTGTTAACGGCAGCCTCTATGCTGGGATTTATTTTCGCCGGAAAGTCAATAGTGGATCATCATATTTTATTATATGTATTATTAATTATTCCAATATGGGGCATTAGTTCAGTGATCTCTATTCTTTCGGCTTATGCAGCTGAGATTTATCCAACCCGGATACGATCTCGTGGCAGCGGACTTGTAGCCGGATTTAGTAAATTTGGAGGTGTATTAATAATAGCCCTTGTGGTTGTGGCTGTGGCACCACCTTCCATTGCCTCGACAGCACTCATTGGTGCCATACCGTTATTTCTTGCCGCTATTGCTATCATATTCTATGGAGTGGAAACAAGAAAACGCCAATTGGAAGAAATAACAGCTGAACAGTTAGACGATTTTGTTTTTCAACCAATTAGAGGTGAATCGATATAATAATTTGTTGTAGTTATAAAATCGCGGAAATTAATCCGGGATGTTTCCATATTATCTAATTGCACCAAATGCCGTGAAGCAAGTATTTTTGTGAGGCAATTCGACTTTCTTTGCTAACGGACATTTAAAATTGGATATATGGTGAACCATAATTTAAAATGAGTCAACATAAGTAAATTATGGACTAATAGTTCCAAATATAACGATGACGATGGACGATAGACCCTGTCTGCCGGCAGGCAGGCGTAGACGGTAGTTGTCCGGATGCTATGATCTCTTTTCATAATTAAACAAAAGATAAATGAAAACAGAAGCTTGGGTTA
>Ga0102944_1002663_pt1 | contig 10260 bp, 14 predicted proteins | sample SalPonD_shore_MG_FD_78172 | JGI IMG/M metagenome (GOLD analysis project Ga0102944, IMG submission 78172) | Salt pond soil microbial communities from South San Francisco under conditions of wetland restoration - Salt Pond MetaG... | ecosystem: Environmental > Aquatic > Marine > Intertidal zone >... | reverse complement strand
GGTGAACAAGATTTATAAAGACTATGCTAGATTTGTCTTCTCAGAGTCAGAGGATCCAAAGCCCCTGGAGGACCTATCCTTAGAGCTCAGCGAGGGTGAGTTTTTTGCAACCATAAGGGTGAGTCGCACTATTTCTATGATGACAAACGCGGAAGAGATAAGAGACAAAGAGATAGAGACTCTTATGAGTGTGCTCCCTGAAGGAACTGAGCTGAGAAGTGTAGTTGAGTGCGGCATATTCGACATGAGCGTACCCTATGAGGTCAAGTTCTATAACCCTAAATTGAAGAGTGTAAACAGGATTTCTCTGGAGCACTGCCGGGCCTGCGAAGTTGTTGATGGCAAATTGGAGCAGTTCAACGTAGTCACTGGCGTTAATTATTATGATTCTGAAGGAAATAGAATTTTTAGAAAAACAGAAGGAGTAACCCAATGAACTTGCAGGAAATAGTAAGCTACAACAAGTACAACTCGCACGTCAACGTGTTCAAAGACTTCGGGGAAGAGGTCGTCAAGAAAGACGTTAAGGTGATAGACATGCCGACTACGGGTACTAATATATCCAAGAGCTTCTGGGACGTGGAACGATATGAAGACATTAAGAGCAGCAATCTAGTGCTGCGTCGCTTTCACCTGAGCATAGATCAGGTGGGCGGTAAGAGCAGCGAGGAGATAGAGGAGGTGTTCAGGAAGGCTTTCAGGAAAATGGCCGCGGACCCCCAGTACTCCTACGTCTTCCCAGAGGAGGCGCAGGCACCGTATTCCTTGGAGGTCAAGCGTATCCCTCTGGTGGACCTGCTGGGCAACATGTCTCTAGAGAACGTGCGCTTCTTCATGAAGAAGAGAAACATGGTCAAGAGTACCATATACCAGTACAACCAGCCGCTGACCAGCTTGGACGCGTTTAAGCAGTCCGTGGAGAGGCTGGCCTACAGGGTGCTCGGCAAGCTGTTAGGCTCGCCTGTGCTCTTAGAGGGCAGGTGGTGGCAGAGGGCACTCAAGAAGATCCTAGGGCCCATCTGCGCGTTCAGGAGGGTGGCAAGGTGCCGGTACATAGCGTTCGGCTTCGAGGACGGCCCGAAAAACGTAAAAAGCGCCATACAGAAAGTAAACAAGACGCTGAACGAGATCAGGAGCCTGCCCAACTGTAAGGTTTTCGCCTACCTTTCCAGGCCCTCCTACATGAAGCTGGCGAACACGACAGGCAACGGCAAGCAACTGGCTTGCGTCATGGCCTTTGTCCACGCGGACGTTCACAAGGAGGGCTACGCACCGTACACGGAGAGGTTTCTTGAGGAGTCCTATAGCTACGTGAATCCAACAAGCGAGGAGCGCCTGGCGACGGAGACCGCCCTTGACAGGATCACGACTCCGGAGGGGGGCATAGCGTGGCTGGGAGGAGAGAGGCCCTTCAGGCAGGACGAGGAGAGGGCCGTGGACTACTGGATCAGGTTGAAGGACGGAGAGGTATACACGCTGACCAAGGAAGAGGTCGAGAATGAAGAAAACAGGATTTCCAACGCCATGACCATAGAAGAGTACGAGCACGACTTCAAGAAGGCCGACGAGGAGACGGCGGCCAATATAAGGTACAAGAACGAGAAGGTAAAAGAGATGATGAGGAGCAAAGAACAAGAAGAGGTGAACAGGTGGGACGAGCAGTACGAGGGGCTTACGGCAGACAAGAAGTACACGGCTGTAAGGTACTGGGACGACATAGACGACGAGACCGTCCTGCTATCGTCGGACGACAAGCAAGAGGCCCAGTCCGCTATAAACAGGGACCAGAAGGAGTACGGTTCCAGGATCTTCGTCCGGGAGCACGTGCTGTACAGGATAGACGAGAAGTAGATGAAAGAGGTAGACCAGATACAGATACTCGAGAAGGCGGATGAGATACGCAGCCGCTTCAGGAGCGAGAACGTAGATGAGGAAAAGGTGCAGGAGTCCTTCATGGGCAAGATGCACGAGCTCTTGCAGGCCATATTCGGGGACGACACCGAGGCCGCGTACGACCTGCTAGAGCACGGGGACCTAAAGAGGTGGAGGAGGAACTCGTGGAGGAGGAAGCTGAGGGCATTCTTCTCGGAGCCCAAGAAGTTCTTCTACCTGGCCATGCTCGCGGCAACGGTCAGCTTCCTGGTCAGCGAGGCGGTGGGATTCTACGCCGTGGGCGGCGTAATAACCGCCAAGACATACGTCAAGGCTGTGCTCACGGAGCTGTCCTTCATATTCCTATCGGGGTACGTGGCATCGGACAGGGTTACCAAGTGGGCGGTGCGGGGGCTCACCGCTTCCGTCTTCTGCCTGATGATTTTCGTGATATCCGCCCAGACCGTAAGGGACGGAATCAGCGGTTCCACCGAGAGCGCACACATAGCCTCGCAGATAGAGACGCTGGAAAAGCAGGTTAGCCAGAAACAAAAGCTGATAGAGTACTACATAAAGAAGGACTGGCCAAGGAACGCGTCCGTGACCCGCTTGGAGAAGGAGAAGCTGGTGGGGAAGCTGCTCAGGCTGAAGGACGAGCAGGCAGCCGGCAAGAACAAGCAGCTCACGGACGTTGAGAGGTACAAGAGCTACGGGAAGGCGTTCTTCAGGGTGGTGCTGCTTCTGATTAACTTCCTGATAACACGCAGGATTTTTAAGTTCTGATCAATTTTCTAAAATTCTTGTTGCGTACACTCGTAAAACGTGATATACTGTTATTGGGCCGGTAGCTTAGTTGGTAAAAGCAGACCGCTCATAACGGTAAGAGCGGGGGTTCGAGTCCCTCCCGGCCTACCATTTTTGTAAGAGCACACTTGAGAGAATAAGGAAATATGATAAATATAAGTAACGTCAACATACTCTCCCTGGACCTGGAGTACAACCAGCCGAGCCGGAGGATCATACAGGTGGGCTACGTGATAGGCAACCTCCAGTCCGGCGAGGTGCTGGAGAAGGTGCGCAGACACGTGCTGGTCACCGAGAAGATAAGCCCCGAGATAGTAAAGCTCACGGGAGTAACCAACGAGAAGTGCATACGCGAGGGTTGGCCTATAATGGAGATATACGAGGAGATGCGCGACCTGCACGGAAGACACGGCTGCTTCCGGAACGCCTTGACGTGGGGCGGCGGGGACTCCGCGGACCTCATGAGGGAGCTCGGGATGGACGGGAAGAATTTCCTGCTGGGCAGGAGGTGGATAGACGCGAAGACCGTGTTCATAAGCCACCAGTGGGCGCACCAGTCTAAGACGCAGGCCGGGCTCGCCAAGGCCATGACGAAACTGGGAATTGCCTTCGAGGGCAGAAAGCACGACGCCTTAGACGACGCGCACAACACTTTCAGGATATACAGGGAACTCTTGCATAGATACAGGAGATTGGAGACACAATGAGATTTAACGAGACGCAGGTACTTGTACCAAAGACTATTTACGAGAAAGAAAAACAAGAGCTGGAAAAACTGAGGGAAGAATTTTACGCATCCATAGAGGGCGGCAAGGTCTACAGGACGCCCGTGCTTCCGGACAACCACAGCTACTGGGTGTACGAGGCCTTCGAGGCCATGCACAGGTTAGACGGGACGCTGAAGTGAATAACTTCACACATCATACACCTAAAATAGAGAAGGGCAGATACAGAGTAGGTAGGCCCTCGTATCATGAAGGAGGATACATGAGAAGAAGGAAGAACATTAAGAGAAAGACGCTCAGATTTCTAGGCCTGAGGCTGCAGGCGGCGTTCACGGCGCTGGAGCACATATCGCTGGGCATCTACCTGTCTTACAAGACCAAGACGCTCACATTTAACCTGCTAGTACTGAATCTTTCAGTAGGAATCGGGCGATGAAGCTGAAGCGAGCCTCGGCAGCAGGCCCCATCAGGCCGGGAAGCACAGACTATGTTTATGTCTCTTTAAAGGGCAGGACGAGGCTGCTCAGGGCTAAAAACATAAGCGACAAGACCATACCCCTGTTCGCGGAGGTAAGGGTGGAGCTTCACGAGCCGGGCAAGTGCTTGCAGGTGGTGGGGAAATGAAGACTGCTTTATACCCGGGAAGCTTCGATCCGTGGCACAAAGGACATCAGGACATACTCGTTAAGGCGCTTTCCGTTTTTGACAAAGTGATTGTGGCTGTTACGGATAACCACGCAAAGAAGCCCGAGACTTTGCCGGAGGAAAGGGTGGCCACCATAGTGGCCAAGAACTACGGTAGGGTAAACTGCACAAACAGGGTAAAGGTAATCTGCTCCAGTGAAATGTTGCCGAACCTTGCCTCCCAGACGAACGCGGATGTGGTGATAAGGGGGATAAGGAACGGGGACGACCTCTCCAAGGAACAGATGCAGCAGTACTGGTACGAGGACCTAGGTATGAAGGTGCCGGTCGTGTACTTCGTCTCGGACAGGACACTTGTCCACATGTCCAGCTCCGCCGTTAAGTTGGTAAACAAATTTGGAAAGGAAGATTTTTGATGGTACTGCTAATGCTCACGCACTTCGTTGCGGACTTCCTGCTACAGTCCCGGGAGATGGGAAGGAAGAAGAGCACGGACAAACTGTGGCTGCTGAGGCATTTAATAATAATATACGCGTGCTTCAGCGTTACGTCCCCGTTGGTATTTGAGTGGTATGAGGCCTTCTTGTTCACCGCACTGAACACTCTCGCCCACGGTGCAATAGACGCCCTCATATGGAAAGGGTACGCGTGGACTGTCTGGAGGAGGCGTAGAAGCGTAGCGGTCCGACAGGGCTGGAATGGTGAATCAGAAGTGTTTGGTCACCTTGACGATGGCGAGGCTAAGCGGCACCTCAAGAAGAATTTCAAGTACTGGGAGGACAGCTGGTTCTACCATACCATAGGGCTGGACCAGTTCTTGCATTATATAACAATAGTACTGCTATATGGGTGGTTATCATGAGACTAGACGAAATAGTAAGACCAGATGTAAAGAGCAGCAAGGCGGCCAGAGCATGCCGATGGTGCCCAGGGTGGGCGAGAGCGTGGAGCTGAGCATGTTCGGGATCGACGGGCAGAGACAGGTAACCGGTGTTTCTTACCATTTTAACGAAGGCTCGATAAAAGTACGCGTGAAACTAGGCAGCAGAGAGATTTGGCTGAAGGAGGATAAGTGAGCGTCACAGTGGAACGAAAGACCATAGACAAGTACACCATAAGGGACAGCATGCACGGCCTGAGCTGGAGCATATTCACCTTAGACGATGAGGTTGGAGACCTGACCGTGCAGAGCGACTGGGGAAACTTCAGCTACGTGTGGGGCGCCCGCGGCAAGCAGACACTGAAGGAGTTCCTCGTGTCCGCGGAGCCCAGCTACATAAAAGACAAGTTCAGCTACCCAGACAACGGCGGCAAGAACCACGTGTACGAGAAAGATTCTCTGGAAAGCTTGAGAATGGACATAATCAGGGCCAGGAGGGACCACTCGCTTTCTAAGGAATACGCGAGGGCCTTCTGGAAGAGCCTGTCCGAGTTGGACTTCCACGGAGACGTGAACAGGGTGTACCACAGCATAGACATGATGCAGGAAAAGCTAGACCTAAGCTACGACCTGGACCTGTACGAGGACGGACCCTGGTCAGACGACTACGATATAATGGGGAAGGTGGTCGTCGGTTGCTCTCCCCAGTTAAACGTCTTCATGGAGAGGGTGTGGCCGGTTTTCATAGATACTTTAAAGAAGGAGATTGGTAAGTGACGGACGAGAAGTTTGAGTACTACGAGGAGTGGAATGAGCAACATATTCAGGACTAGGCAGGTTTACAAGCCCTTCGAGTACGAGTGGGCGGAGGAGTACACACAGAAGCAGCAGATGGCGCACTGGCTCAAGAGCGAGGTACCCATGAGCAGCGACATAAGCGACTGGAAGACGCTGCTGACGCCCGCCGAGAAGAACATCATAGGGAACATACTCAAGGGGTTCACCCAGGTAGAGGTGGTGGTCAGCGACTACTGGACGACAAAGGTCACCAGGTGGTTCCCCAAGCCGGAGATAGTGGCCGCCGCGGTGACCATGGGCAGCTTCGAGGTCATACACCAGCAGGCGTACAGCCACCTGAACGACAGCCTAGGGCTGGACGATTACTCGGAGTTCTTGTCGGACCGGAGCACCAAGGAGAAGCTCGACTCTCTCATAGCGAGGGGCGGGAGCCACGAGGATATAGCCCGCAGCCTTGCGGTGTTCAGCGCCTTCGCCGAGGGCGTCCAGCTGTTCAGCAGCTTCGCCGTTCTGATGAGCTTCAGCCTAAGGAACCTGATGAAGGGCGTTGGCCAGATAGTGAGCTGGAGCGTGAGGGACGAGAGCCTGCACTCCAACTTCGGGTGCAAGCTGTTCAGGCAGGTGATACGGGAGAACCCGGAGATGTGGACGGACGACTTCAAGAGGACCGTATACGACGCGGCGCGCCTCACGGTGGAGCTGGAGGAGAACTTCATAGACAAGGTGTTCGAGATGGGAGACATACCCAACCTCGCCAAGGAGGACTTGAAGATTTTCATCAAGCACCGCGCAAACGTGAAGCTCGGCGATCTCGGACTCAAGACCAACTGGAGAAGCATATACGACGAGGAGGGTAAGAAGGCGCTGGAGCGCATGGACTGGTTCGACTCGCTGACTGCGGGCGTCAACCATCAGGACTTTTTTGCGGGTAGAGTTACGGACTATAGTCGTGGTCATGTAGATTTTAGTAAAATATTTGATGAGTAGATTTAAACTTCCAAGAAAACATGAAGATGCTATAGGAATCAAAAGAGGTAGACTTTTGATTCAAGAAATTTACGGAAGAGACCACGCAAATAAGGTATTATACAAATGCTTGTGTGACTGTGGAAATACTGTTATAGTTAGAAAAAACAATATAGCAAGAAAAACAAAAAGCTGTGGATGTTTAAGAAAAGAAACTACAATAAAAAGGTGTCAAAAACCCATAAAAGAAGTGTTTTCAAATAAGAAATTTAACGATTACAGGAAATTTGATTCGAGAAGAGGGGTTGTAGAATTTTCTCTTTCTAGAGAACAAGTAAAACTTTTAATTTATGGTAAATGTTATTATTGTGATACGTTACCTCGCAGAGAAGTCAAGTATAGAGGAAGATATATAAAATATAACGGTATAGACAGGGTTGATAACAATAAAGGTTATACACCGGACAATTGTGTTAGCTGTTGTACTATATGTAATTATATGAAAAGAACAATGTCTTATACAGACTTTGTAAATCACATTAAAAATATACACGTTAATTTAAAGATAAAGAAGATATTCAAGGGGGAGAGATGACAGATGAGAGTACCGAGGAGCCGTTGGAGGATTCCGCCAAGCACGCAGAGAGGCTCAAGTCTGCGGTCGCGGCAGAGCTGGAGGACGAGGACCTAATCGAGCTTTATGAGAGCGGGGAGGTCACGCCGGCCCTGTTGATGGACATCAAGCAGATCAGGCTGCTCAAGGACATAAGGGTACACAGCAGGAGAGCAGCGAACAGATCACACCGAGGAGAGTAGATGAAGAGAGGGACCGACTACCCCGATTGGATGAACGAGGTATCCATAAGCACCATGAACAAGGGCCAGCTCCTGCCAGGCGAGAACGTGTACGACGCCTTTGACAGGGTGGCGAACGCTGCGGCGTGCAGGCTCCTCAGGCCCGAGCTAAAGCCGTATTTCTACGACGCCATGGAGCGGGGCTGGCTGTGTCCGGCGACGCCCGTGCTGTCCAACATGGGCACCAAGAGGGGACTGCCCATATCATGCTTCACAATAGACGTGGACGACACGCTCATAGACATATACGGCAAGGTGCAGGAGCTGGCAATGCTCACGGCCATGGGGGGCGGAGTCGGCGTCGGCTTCAACAGGGTTCGCGGCCGCGGGTCCGACATATCCATGAGGGGCAAGAGCGAGGGCACGATACCCTGGAAGCACGTCTTCGACAGCGCCATAGTGGCGACCAGCCAGGGCAACGTGCGCCGCGGCGCCACGAGCATGAACCTTAACGTGCGGCACAGAGACATAGGGGAGTTCCTGCGCATGCGCAGGCCAGAAGGTGACGCCAACCGTCAGAACCTGAACGTGAACCACTGCGTCCAGGTGACGGACGAATTCATGGCGGAGATGCTCGCAGGCGGCCGGGAGGAGAGGGAGCTGTGGGTAGAGATACTCAAGACCCGCTTCGAGACGGGCGAGCCGTACCTGCACTTCGTAGACAACACGAACAGGCAGAACCCCGCAGCGTACAGGAACAACGGCCTTGAGGTCAGCGCCACCAACATATGCAGCGAGATCACCCTGTACACCGACCCAAAGCACAGCTTCGTTTGCTGCCTGAGCAGCCTGAACCTAAAGAAGTACGACGAGTGGAAGGGTCACACGTTCGGCAACGGGATGACGCTTCCCGAGCTGGCCGCCTGGTTCCTGGAGGGCGTCATGGAGGAGTTCATAACCCGCGCCGAGCCCATACCAGGGTTCGAGAACTCTGTGAGGTTCGCGAAGAAGGGGAGGCCGCTGGGGCTGGGCGTGCTCGGATGGCACAGCTTCCTGCAAAGCAAGGGCCTACCCTTCATCTCCCTCATGGCCACCAGCTACACCCACAGCATATTCAAGTCAATAAGAGAAGAGGCGCGGAAGGCGAGCATGGACATGGCCAGGCTCTACGGTGAGCCTGAGTGGTGCGAGGGCACGGGCATGAGGAACACCCACCTGATGGCCATAGCCCCGACGGTGAGCAACGCCTCCAGGGCCAACGCCTCCCCTTCGGTGGAGCCGTGGCGGGCCAACGCGTACAACTACAAGGGGGCGCAGGGCGTATACCTTATGAAGAACCCCGAGCTGGAGAAGCTGCTCAAGGAAAAGGGCAAGAACACCAAGCAGGTCTGGAAGAGCATAGAGACCAACGAAGGATCTGTGCAGCACCTGGACTTCCTCACGGAACAGGAAAAAGAGGTGTACCTGACCTTCAGCGAGATAAGCCAGCTCGAGCTCGTCAGGCAGGCGGCTGTCAGGCAGGGCTACGTCGACCAGGCCCAGAGCATTAACCTGTGCTTCCCGGCGGACGTGGACCCCAAGTACGTGCACAGGGTGCACGTGGAGGCTTGGAAAAAAGGGCTCAAGACCCTGTACTACTGTCGTTCGACATCCGTGATAAAGGGGGACGTCGGTTCCCGTGATCATATAAAGAAAGAGATGGAACAGGACGAAGACGGATGCAGTTTCTGCGAAGGCTGAGCTGTTTGATATTTTTTGTACATAAAGGCCCGTTATGACCGTGGCGGGGGTATGAGGGAGGCCGGCCTGCCGGAAGGTTGGTTTAACGAAAGGCATTGCTATACCGGGCATACACGGTGGGGTGCTTAGTAGGGCCTCCAGCGGTCGCTTGACAGGAGACATGTAATGGCTGAGAACGAAGAGTTTTGGGAAAGAGAAGAGGTCATGTCCGAAGAGGACTACGAGGCCGCCATAAACGGGCAGGCCCTTGGACCAGACGAAGAGTACGAAGAGGTCGAGTACGAGGATCCAGAGGACTTCATGGAAGTCTACGAAGATGAGTACGAGGACATGTCCGATCAAGATCTAGAAGATAAGTCTAACGAGGTCCTGGACAGTGCACTGATAAGGTTAGAACAGGGCAAGCTTTACAAATTAATAATGCAGACGATAGACGACGGCATGTTCGAGGATGTTGACTGCGACCAGAGGTCGGTGAAGAACGTAGAACGCGAGATGAAGGCCTTCATAATGAGCAGGTTAGAGGTCCTGCTGGGCATACGAAAAAAGAAGATCAAGAAGGTCGCGAAGAAAGAGGCGCCTGTTCGAAAGGATGACGACTTCAACGACGTAGAGAGGGCCGTCCTGAAGAAAGTGGTCAACAACGCTATACAAAAAACGGGCATAAAACCCGTGACCGAGACAAAATCGACACTGAAGAAGGTCTCAGCCCCCCAGCAGCCCGAACGTACGGCCTACCAGCAGCCCAAGCAGGCCAAACCTACCAGGGCCGCCACAAAAGTGCCCGACAAAAATAGAACCAAGAAGAGTACTAAGAAGAGCACCAAGAAAAAAGCCAAAAAGGTAAATAAAAAGAAACCCGAAAACCGACCACTTTCAAGGAAGCATCCATACCAGATGAGCCCGCAAGAGCTTATAAAGAGAAACAAGGCCATAAGCGGGGGCTCGAGCACGCGCGCCCCGCAGGGGGACCCGCAGTATAAGCCCATCCCCACGTCCGATGAGCTGCAGTCTTACTACCAGCAGGAACAGGCT
>Ga0102944_1002661_pt1 | contig 10269 bp, 12 predicted proteins | sample SalPonD_shore_MG_FD_78172 | JGI IMG/M metagenome (GOLD analysis project Ga0102944, IMG submission 78172) | Salt pond soil microbial communities from South San Francisco under conditions of wetland restoration - Salt Pond MetaG... | ecosystem: Environmental > Aquatic > Marine > Intertidal zone >... | reverse complement strand
GATCTCCTGCTGCTCGGCATCAATGTGGATTGCGTGCCTGTGCTCGATATTCCCGCGCCGGGCGGTCACGACATTATCGGCGACAGGGCGTTCGGCACCGATCCCGACCTGGTCGCGACGCTTGGCCGGGCGCTGATGGACGGGGTGATGGCTGGCGGCGTCCTGCCGATCATCAAGCACATTCCCGGCCATGGCCGGGCGAAGGTCGACAGTCATGTCGGTTTGCCCGTCGTCGATGCCGATCTCGAAACCCTGGAATCGACCGATTTCGCGCCGTTCCGGGCGCTGCGGGACGCGCCGCTTGCGATGACCGCCCATATCGTCTACACCGCCATCGACGAAAAAGCGGCGATTACGGTCTCCGCAAAAGGAATCGCGGACGTAATCCGCGGCAGAATCGGCTTCGGCGGCATTCTGATTTCGGACGATCTGTGCATGGAGGCGCTCGGCGGCAGTCCGGCGGAGCGCGCCACGGCCGCCATGGGGGCGGGATGCGATCTCGTTCTGCATTGCAACGGCGTACTTGATGACATGATGGCGGTGGCGGGAGCGTTGGAATCCATGACTGGAGAGGCCTGGGACCGGGTGCGGCCCGTCTTCGCCCGCATGCCCAAACCGGAACCGATCGACGCGCCCGCGATGATTGCGCGGCTTGCTGAGTTGCTCGGGCCGGTTGCCGGATCCATCGCGTGAGGCCGGTAACATGTTGAATTTCGGGCAGATTATACAGGCGATCTCGGTGTGGGCCTTGCCGGTGATCTTCGCGATCACCCTCCATGAAGCGTCCCATGGCTACGCCGCGCTGCGCTTCGGCGACCCGACCGCGAAGGAGCAGGGGCGCCTTACGCTCAATCCGCTGCACCATATCGATCCGTTCGGCACGCTGATCCTGCCGGCGCTGCTGTTGCTCTTTTCCGGCGTCGCTTTCGGCTATGCCAAGCCCGTTCCGGTCAATTTCAACCGGCTCAACAAGCCCAAGCGGGACATGATCTTCGTTGCGGCGGCCGGCCCCGCGACCAATCTGGTCCTCGCTTTCCTGAGCGTTCTGGCCTTGCCGCTAAGCGCGCATCTGCCGGCCGGCCTTGGGCCATGGGCGATCCAGAATCTTTACAACTCGGTCGTCATCAACCTGATTCTGGCCGTGTTCAACATGATCCCCATCCCGCCGCTCGATGGCGGGCGCGTGGCGGTGGGCCTGTTGCCACATCCGTTGGACCGGCAGCTCGCGGGAGTCGAGCGTTATGGCTTTATCATCCTGATAAGCCTGCTGTTTTTCCTGCCCATGATCGGCGACGCGCTCGGGATCGACCTCAATGTGATCTGGTGGATCGTTAGTCCGGTTGTGAACTTCCTGTATAATCTGTTCTCATCCGTCATTTCCTGATTGGCAATGGGGCGCAGGCTTGGAGAATGCCGAAGACATCGTGCTCGACCCGGACGCTGGTGATTACGCCGGCGGCGAGCAGCTTGTCGTCGATATCGAGGGATATGAAGGCCCGCTAGACGTCCTGCTGACCCTGGCGCGGGCTCAGAAGGTCGATCTCGAAAAGATCTCGATCCTGGCGCTGGTCGAGCAGTATATCGCCTTTATCAATCAAGCCCGTCAGTTGCGGCTGGAAATCGCCGCCGATTATCTCGTCATGGCCGCCTGGCTGGCCTACCTCAAGTCGCGCCTGCTGCTGCCGGACGAGCCGAGCGAAGGCGAGCCGACCGGCGAGGAAATGGCCGCCCGGCTGACATTCCAGTTGCAGCGCCTGGAGGCCATGCGCCAGCGCGGCGCGGAGATCATGTCGCGCCATCGCCTCGGCCTGGACGTTTTCGCGCGCGGCGAGCCCGAAGGCGTCACGGTGATTCGGCATTCGCGCTACGAATTGTCCATGTATGAGCTGTTGCGGGCATACGCCATGCAGATGGTGCGACATAATGCCAGCCATGCCATGGTGGTCCGGTCGCCGGTCTATTCGATCGAGGACGCGATCGAGCGCCTGCGGGGCATGCTCGGCGCGTTCCCGGACTGGACCCAGCTCGAGAGCTTCCTCCCCAAAGGGACGCTGAACCCCGAAGAAATGAGATCGGCGATCGCCAGCACCTTCGCGGCCAGCCTGGAGGTCGCCAAGCAGGGACTTGTGGAGTTGCGGCAGTTGAAGACGTTCGGGCCGATTTTCGTGCGACCATTGGCGGGTGGAAAATGAGCGAGCAGGCTCAGAATCAGCGAATCGTCGAAGCGATGTTGTTCGCGGCGACCGAGCCGCTGGACGAAGATACGTTTGCCGCGCGCCTGCCTGAAGGGACGGACATAAAGGCGATTCTGGACGATCTTCAGCAGACATACGCCATGCGCGGCGTGAATCTGGTTCGGGTGGCGCAGCGTTGGGCGTTCCGCACCGCGCCGGATCTCGCCTTCCTGCTGCGCAAGGAAGTTCAGGATGTGCGGCGGCTCTCGAGGGCGGGGGTCGAAACACTCGCCATCATCGCATACCATCAGCCCGTGACGCGCGCCGAGATCGAAGAGATTCGCGGTGTTGCGGTCAACAAGGGCACGCTCGACGTGCTGATGGAAACCGAGTGGGTGCGCCCGGTCGGCAGGCGGCAAACGCCAGGCAGGCCAGTGACTTACGGCACGACGGCCGAATTCCTCAACCACTTCGGCCTGGCCTCGATCAAGGATCTTCCGGGCCTTTCAGAGTTGAAGGCCGCCGGCCTGCTGGATTCCGAGATTCCGCCCGATTTCATGGCCCCGGCGGCGGACGAATCGGAGGCCGAGACGGACTCTCAGGAGGAGCTGTTCGAGGACGCGGACGAGGAAGATCCTCAAGACACCGGCTCCGACGACGGAGTGGAGGATGACGGTGAAGAAGAGCCCGTGAACGGTGATGCCGGGCCGGAAACGGCCGAAACGGCCGAAGCGGGCGAGGACGAGGAAGTTCCGCTCGAAACCTGACCGACTCCACGAGTTCGTGATGGAGTTGAGCTATTGCACGGAATGTGGCACACCCTAGATAGAGAGGTGTCGGGCAGGATCCACCTGCCGGCGCCACGAGATCGGAGGTACCGTTTTGGGCTCGTTAAGTATTTGGCATTGGCTGATCGTCCTGCTGCTGGTCATGGTCTTGTTCGGACGAGGCAAGATCTCCGACCTGATGGGTGATGTCGCGAAAGGCATCAAGAGTTTCAAGAAGGGACTGGCCGAAGAAGACGCGCCCGACGATGATTCTGAGCGGGCGTCGATTTCGGATCGGTCCGAGAAGCCCGTCAATTCGATGGCCGACGATAAGGCTGCCAAGGGATAATCAACCGGCTGATAGCGGGCGCATGAGTCCGCTAAGTAGCCCGAGTTCAGCTCCGAGTTGGCCGCGGGGCTTTTCTCAATTGCATTTTCTTTTGGCCTGGACAGACGGCGATGTTTGATATCGGCTGGTCAGAGATGCTGGTCATCGTCGTCGTGCTGATCGTCGTGGTCGGCCCGCAGGACCTGCCTAAGGTCATGCGCATGGCGGGCCGCTGGGCCGCCAAGGCGCGGCAGATGGCGGCCGAATTCCAGAACAGCATTCAGGACATGGCGCGCGAGGCGGATCTCGACGACGTCCAGCGCGAAATCAAGAACATCGCCAACACCGATGTGAAGACGATTCTGAAGGACACCATCGACCCCAGCGGCGAGATGGCGAGTCAGATGCAGGTCGATCTGCCGGACCTCAATGCGCAGACGTCCCTGAAATCGCCCGAATCGGAGAAATCCGCGGAAACGGACTCGCCGGAAGAGCCGACGCCGCTGCCGGAAACGCCCGCGGTCACCGGGCCCGGGTCCTCTCCCGCTCCCTCGGAAGGGGAGGAGACCGCCAAACCGGCTGAGCCGTCCACGTCCGCCGATGCGGCCGAGACGGCTGAACCCGCCGAGAAGAACCGGGAGGTCTGATCGTGTCGACCGAGGATATCGATTCGACCAAGGCGCCCCTGCTCGATCATCTGATCGAGCTGCGAAGCCGTCTGGTCAAATCTATGGTCGCGATCCTGCTGGCTTTTTTCCTGTGCTACTGGCAGTCGGGAAATATCTTCCAGTTTCTGGTCCAGCCCCTGCTCGGCGTTCTGCCCGAGGGCCGGGGTCTTATCTATACCGCGCCACAGGAAGCCTTCTTCACATATGTGAAGCTGTCGCTCTGGGGAGCGATCATGCTGGCCTTTCCGATCATCGCCTCGCAGATCTGGATGTTCGTGGCGCCCGGGCTCTACAAGCACGAGCGCAAGGCTTTCCTGCCGTTCCTCATCGCCACGCCGCTTCTGTTCATCCTCGGCGCCACGCTGGCCTATGAAGTGGTGATGCCGTTGGCGCTGAAATTCTTCGCGCATTTCGAAACCACCGATATCCGCCAGGAAACCAAGGTCGCTGACTATCTGTCGCTGGCGATGACGCTGATCTTCGCCTTCGGTCTGGCGTTTGAACTGCCGGTGCTGCTCACGCTGATGGCCAAGGTCGGCCTGATCTCCTCCGATACGCTGAAGAGCAAACGGCGCTATGCGATCGTCGGCATCTTCATCGTTGCCGCCGTATTGACCCCGCCCGACATGGTCAGCCAGGTCAGTCTCGGCGTCCCCATGGTGCTGCTCTACGAGATCTCGATTTTCTCGGTCAAATGGGTCGAACGCGGCAAGCGGCGCGCGCGCGAGGAAGAAGAGTAACGACCTCGGGCGCTTCGCTGGACGGGGGTGACTGAGCGTCGTATACAACCGCCGACCTGCACCAACGATTCTCAGAGCGCGCACATGTTCGACATCAGATGGATTCGCGAAAATCCGGCGGCCTTCGATGCCGCCCTTGCCCGCCGCGGCCTCGCTCCGGCGTCCGCCCGGGCGATCGCCATCGATGCGAAGCGGCGGGCGTGCCAGACCGAGCTTCAGGAAGTGCAGGCCCGGCGCAACGACGCCTCGAAGGCCATCGGCGCCGCCAAAGGCAAGGGTGACGACGCGGCGGCGAATGCGCTGATCGCGGAAGTCGGCGACCTCAAGGAGCGCACCAAGCAGCTCGAGGACGAGGAGCGCGAGATCCTGGCGGAGCTGGACGCCTCTCTCTCGGCCATTCCCAATCTGCTCGACGACGATGTGCCGGACGGCAAGAGCGACGCCGACAATGTGGAATTGCGCCGCATCGGCGAGCCGCGCGCCTTCAGTTACGAAGTCAAGGATCACGTCGATCTCGGCGTGGGCCTCGGCCAGATGGACTTCGAAGCGGCGGCGAAAATGTCCGGTGCGCGTTTCGTCGTGCTCAAATCGGACCTGGCCCGGCTCGAACGCGCGCTCGGCGATTTTATGCTGGATCTGCATACCCGCGAGCACGGCTATACCGAAGTCTCGCCACCCCTGCTGGTGCGCGACGAGGCGGTATTCGGCACCGGCCAGTTGCCAAAATTCAAGGAGGACCTGTTCCAGACCACCGATGGGCGCTGGCTGATCCCAACCTCCGAAGTGCCGGTCACCAATCTGGTGCGCGAGAGCATTCTGGACGAGGACGTGCTGCCGCTGCGCATGACCGCGCGCACGCCCAATTTCCGCTCCGAAGCGGGCGCGGCCGGCAAGGATACGCGCGGCATGATCCGCAATCACCAGTTCTGGAAGGTCGAGCTGGTCAGCATCACGCGGCCGGAGGATGGCCCGGCCGAGCACGAACGCATGCTGGGCTGCGCCGAGGAAGTGCTGAAACGTCTCGAGATTCCGTATCGCGTGGTCGTGCTGTGCGCCGGCGACACGGGCTTCTCGGCCCGCAAGACCTATGACATCGAGGCATGGCTGCCGGCCCAGAACGCCTATCGCGAAATCGCCAGTCATTCCCATTGCGGCGATTTCCAGGCCCGCCGCATGGACGCGCGCTATCGTCCGAGGGAAGCCAAGGGCACGCGTTACGTCCATACGCTGAACGGCTCGGGCGTGGCGGTCGGCCGGGCCCTGATCGCGGTGCTGGAGAATTACCAGCAGGAAGGCGGCTCGATCGCCGTACCCGCCGTGCTCCAGCCTTATATGAACGGACAGACCGTGATCGGCGGCCATGATTGACGCCCCCCGCATTCTCGTCACCAATGACGACGGCATTCACGCGCCGGGCCTCAAGGTGCTGGAGGAAATCGCGCGCGATATCTCCGACGACGTCTGGGTGATAGCGCCGGAATCCGAGCAGAGCGGCTCGTCGCACTCACTGAGCCTCGCCATGCCCTTGCGGCTGCGCAACATCTCCGAGCACCGGTTCGCCGTTCAGGGTACGCCGACCGACTGTGTTGCCATGGGCTTGCGCTACATTCTGCGGGATCGGAAAGTCGATCTGGTCCTGTCCGGCGTCAATCGCGGTGCCAACATTTCCGACGACGTGACCTATTCCGGCACCATCGCGGCCGCTATGGAAGGCACGCTGCTCGGCGTGCCGTCGATTGCTTTAAGCCAGGCGGTGGCGCCGAAAGGCAAACAGGCCAAATGGTCGACCGCCCGCCACCACGCGCCCGATCTGATCCGCAAGCTTCTGAAGCTCGGCTGGCCGCGCGACGTGCTCATCAACGTCAACTTCCCCGATATTCCGCATGAGTCGATCAAGGGCGTAAACGTGACCCGTCAGGGGCATCAGGATATTTCCGACCTGTTCATCGACGAACGGGTGGATTCGCGTGAGATCCCCTATTTCTGGATTGGCCTTCGCGGGGCTTACGGCGATCCGTCGGCGGATTCCGACCTTATCGCGATCCGAAATGGCTATATTTCGGTGACGCCCTTGCATCTCGACCTCACGCATGGCGAGACTTACCGGGCGATGCAGGCCGCGCTTGAATAGATTCAGCGCCCGGCGATCGGCGGGGATCCGATCCGTAGGGAGCCTATGACTCGAGACAAGTCCCAAGACTCCGCGAAGATAAGCCTCATTATGGAGCTTCGCGGCGAGGGTATTACCGACACGCGTGTGCTCTCGGCGATCGAGCGCGTGCCGCGCGAGGCGTTCGTGCCGGAGGAGAGGCGCGGCAACGCCTATGAAAATCTGGCGCTGCCGATCGGCTGCGAGCAGACCATAAGCCAGCCCTATGTCGTCGCCTATATGACCCAGGCCCTGCAGGTCGGCGAGCGCATGCGGGTGCTGGAGATCGGGACGGGATCCGGCTATCAGGCGGCCGTGCTCTCGGCTCTGTGCCGCCGGGTCTACACGGTAGAGCGCCACAAGCCGCTGCTGAAGGCGGCCGAGAAGCGCTTCAAGAATCTCGGAATCAGCACCATCACCACGCGCCACGGCGACGGAACCGAAGGGTGGACGGACCAGGCGCCGTTCGACCGCATCATCGTCACCGCCGCCGCCAATACGATACCGGAGAACCTGCTCGAACAGCTCGCGGTCGGCGGTATCATGGTTCTTCCGGTTGGTGGTTTTGCGATGGATCAGTATGTTCAGCGCATCGTGAAAATGGAGGACGGTTTGAAAACATCGATCCTTTTGCCCGTCCGTTTCGTGCCGCTCGTGCCCGGCGCCGTGCACGGCGGATGACCCGCCTGCGAAACTTTGTCCGCATTACGGCGTTGAACAGCCCGCGCGACGACCATAATATCCGAGAGCCATGAAACAGTTGCGTATCCGAGGCGTCTGGATCCTCTGCTCAGGCCTAGCCCTCGCGGTAAGCGTCTCGGGATGCGCCGAGCGGTCCGCGCCGGCGCCGGTCGTCTATCGCAATCAGGCGAACCGTCCGCCGCCCAAGCCTCCGGCCCCCAAAACACCCATCGTCAATCCCGTCCCTCCGCGAGAGCCGGTCGAAACCACCCCGCTTCCGCCGCCCGGCAAGGATTCGAGCAGCCAGTCCAGCGATCAGCAATCCTCGAACCAACCGGCGCGTGTCGAGGGGCGGGTCGTCGTCGTCAAGGGCGATACGCTGTATTCTCTGTCCAAGCGCTATGACGTGGCGCTGCGCGACCTGATCGACGCGAATGACCTGGAGCCGCCCTATATTCTTTCGATCGGCCAGAAACTGGTCATTCCGGGGGCCGAGACCCATACCGTTTCCAGGGGGGAGACGGCCTACGGCATTTCCCGGCTTTACGACGTCGATCTGACGAGCCTGCTGAAAACCAATCACATCGGTAAGCCCTACACGCTTTATGTCGGCCAGAAACTGAAGCTGCCGCCCAAGGTCTACGGGCCGGGCGATCAGGCCAAGACGGCGGATGTATCCGATCCCGGCGTCAAGGCGGTCATCGGCACGCCACCGCCGCGGTCGGGCAAGGGTTTCGCCTGGCCGGTTCGCGGCAAGATCATCTCCAGCTTTGGGACCAAGGCCGACGGCCGCCACAATGACGGCATCAATATTCTGGTTTCGAAGGGCGCGCCGGTGCGCGCGGCCGATAACGGAGTCGTCGTCTATGCCGGCAGCGAACTCAAAGGCTATGGCAAGCTGGTCCTGATCCGTCATGCCGGCGGCTGGGTCACAGCTTATGCCCATAACGATCAGTTATTGGTCGATCGGGGCGAGAAGGTGAGCGCCGGACAGGTCATCGCACGGGCCGGAAGCACCGGCAGCGTCAGCCGTCCGCAGGTTCATTTCGAGATCCGCAAAGGCGCGAACGCAGTGAATCCCCGGAAGTTCCTGGCCTGACCTTCGCCGTCTAATCCAGCGTCTTGCCCAGCCGTCCGGCCAGATCCTGAATGAATTGCCAGGCCACGCGGCCCGAGCGCGAGCCGCGCGTAATCGACCATTCCAGCGCTTCGGCCCGGATGTCGTCGGACGGCTCGCCCAGCCCGTAATGCGCCACATAGGCATCGACCATTTCGAGATACTGCTCCTGGCTGCAGGCATGAAAGCCGAGCCACAGGCCGAACCGGTCCGACAGCGAGACCTTTTCCTCCACCGCTTCCCCCGGATTGATCGCAGTCGACCGCTCGTTTTCCATCATGTCGCGCGGCAGCAGATGGCGCCGGTTGGAGGTCGCATAAAAGATGACGTTGGCGGGCCGGCCTTCGATCCCGCCTTCCAGCACCGCCTTCAGCGACTTGTAGCTGGTGTCGTCGCCGTCGAACGACAAATCGTCGCAGAACAGGATGCAGCGGCGCTCGGCGGCGCGCAGAATGGCGAGAAGCCGGGGCAGGGTGGGGATATCCTCGCGGTGGATCTCCACCAGGGTCAGCCGCGCGTCCGGCATGTCGCGATTGACCTGACCATGGGCGGATTTGATGAGTGAGCTTTTGCCCATGCCGCGCGCCCCCCAGAGCAGGGCATTGTTCGCCGGCAGGCCATTCGCGAACCGGGTGGTGTTGTCGAGCAGGATGTCGCGAACCCGGTCGATCCCGCGCAGCAGCGGCAATTCCACCCGATTGATCTCCGCCACGGGCGCCAGCGCCCCCGATTCCGAATGCCAGGTAAAGGCTTCGGCGGCGCTGAGATCCGGCGCGGCCACGGGAGCCGGGGTCAAACGGTCCAGCGCGTCGGCGATGCGCTCAAGCGTGCTTTGAAGGGCGGAGAAATCACGGGATTCGGTCATATTCGTTCCGATCGAAACCTTATCTGGTCGGGGCGCGCGCACCCTAACACACGGGCCACGCGCGGAGAATAAGATGCAGAAGGGGCGAAACCGTCCGTCGGACGCCTGTACCCCTTTGAAATTGCCGGTGGCCCGGTTATAGTCCCGCCCACTTTTGCGGCAATCAAGAGAAGGGGCCCCGTGCCGATGAAGCTAGCTCATTTGATAATCGCCCTCGTGGCCGTTCTGGCTGCGACGCCGGCATATGCTCAGGCGGCAGGCCAGCAAGCCGGCGGGTATAGCTTCTTCATCATGCTCGCGCTGATGTTTGCGGTCTTCTACTTCCTGCTGATCCGGCCGCAGCAGAAGCGCCAGAAAGAGCACAAGGCGATGATCGAAGCCGTGCGCCGGGGCGACACCGTGGTGACGTCCGGCGGCATGATCGGCAAGATCACCAAGGTGATCGACGAAAACGAGGTTCAGGTCGAACTGGCCGAGAGTGTCCGCGTCCGGATCATCAAATCCACATTGGCCGATGTGCGCGGCAAGAGCGAGCCGGCGGCGCCTGCCAAAGGCGACAAGGACAAGAAGGCCAAAGCCGAAAAGTCCGACAAATCCGACGCGAATGCCGCCAATGACGAGCCCGCCAACGACAAAGCGCCGGGCGGCAAATAACGCGATCGCCTGCAGGCTGCGACAGAAGGGCAGATAACAGCCATGATGAATTTCTCGCTCCGGAAGATCATTCTGGTGGGCGGAGTCTGCCTGATCGGGCTTCTCTTTGCCGTCCCGAATTTCCTG
>Ga0102944_1002660_pt1 | contig 10272 bp, 8 predicted proteins | sample SalPonD_shore_MG_FD_78172 | JGI IMG/M metagenome (GOLD analysis project Ga0102944, IMG submission 78172) | Salt pond soil microbial communities from South San Francisco under conditions of wetland restoration - Salt Pond MetaG... | ecosystem: Environmental > Aquatic > Marine > Intertidal zone >... | reverse complement strand
CGACCAGAGCATGCACCTCCCCGGGGAACACATCGAAATTCACCCCCTGCAGAGCAACGGTGGCTCCGAACCGTTTGGCAATATCCACCATCTGCAGCTCCGGCTGGATTCGATCGGTTGCTGTCATCCCTGGCTGAGCCATTTCTCTATATCCGGTTTAATCAGTTGCTGGATTTCCGGTTGCGCAAGGTTGTCCCGGGTGATGAAGGTTACCCCGGTATCGATTCTTCGCGGAACTTCGTCTCCCAGTAAATGCCGTACGAGGGTTTGCACGCCTAGGTACCCCATCTGAAACGGATTTTGCACCACCAGGCCATCGATATCATTCCGGCGTAATCCTTCCACCAATGCATCGCTGGCGTCAAATCCGACGAAGGTAACCTCTCCCGTCAGTCGCTGACGCCTTAACGCCATCAGCATTCCGTAAGTGGTACCCTCGTTGGGGCAAAAGATTCCGTCCACCGTCAAATGTCCGGCTTCATCCTGAAATCGGATGAGCAGATTCTCACTGGCCTGCTGTGCCTGGGCTTTGGTCGCTCCGGCATACTGTTCGTCGCTCACCACCTCGATACCATCGAATTCACCAATAGCTTCCAGAAATCCTTCTTCCCGGTTCGTAGTACTCGAAGATCCCTCTGAATACCGCAACACCGCTACCCGGCCTTTCCCATCCAGCATTTTACCAAGATGGCGTCCCGCGATTCGTCCGCCTTCCCGGTTATTGGTCGCCACGAAACTGGTGATAATCTCTTCAGAGTTCGCCAGCTGGGAATCGATAATCACTACCGGAATGCCGCTCCCGACAGCCGCCTCGACCGGACGCCGCAATGCCATGGCATCCAGCGGTGCAAGCACGATCCCATCAACCTGATTGATAGTCTGGTTATCCACGATCCCGATCTGCTGCTGCCGGGCATCTTCCCGCTCGGGACCAATCCAGTTGATATTCACATCCATCTCCCTGGCGGCCTTGATAGCACCGGCATGCACCGACTGCCAGAAAAGCAGGGTCGTCCCTTTGGGAATTACTGCTAATGTGAGTTTGCCGCTCTGCCTGTGCTGTCCTCCGCAGGAAAACAGCCCGAGTAACACAAGGAAACTCAACAACATTCTCAACCATTTATTCATCGCGAATCCTCCTGTAATTTGTGAACAATCAGAGGCAGTGCCATCAAAGACAGCCGTGTCTCATATTCTATAACCGCCCGTTCCTCGCAGAGAAACAAGTCAGGAACCGGCTATCTTGTACACTTCACTGGCTGTTTCTCCCAGTATGCGCTGCCGTTCATGCTCCGATAACGCCGCACTCCAGGTTTCCACCACCCCGGCCCATGTTTGATATTCTGCGGCCAGGAGACAGACAGGCCAATCCGAGCCAAACATAATCCGCTCCGGCCAGAATGCCTCCACGACAATCTCGTAATAGGGCGTTAGCTGTTCCGCGGTCCAGTCATCATAACCGGCTTCCGTCACCATACCCGAGAGCTTGCAGAAGACATGGTCACGCTCAGCAAGTAGTTGTATATGCTTCCGCCAGGGAGGGTGCAACCCCTCTTGAATCCTGGGTTTCCCGATATGATCCAGCACGAATATTTGATGAGGATGCCGGTCAACAAACCGGATAGTCTGCGGGAGCTGATGTTCATATACCAAAATTTCATAGACCAGTTCATACTCCTTCAGCTGGCTGATCCCCTGATTAAAGTCCTCCCGCAAGATGAACTCGTCATCCGGTTCATCCTGGATAACATGCCGTACTCCCTTGAAAAAGGGATTGAGTGAATATAGCTCAAGATACTTCCCGCACTTCAAGCTGGTCAGTGGAATCCATCCTACAACTCCGTGTATAAAGTCGTTTTCCTGAGCCAGTTCCAGGAGCCAGGCGGTTTCCTCCACAGTTTGACGTGCCTGAACCGCAATACTCCCATCGATTTCGGCGCCTTTGATCTCCTGCGCCAGATGTTCTGGCAGGAAGTCGCTCTTAATCGCTTCCATGGTGTCATCGATCCAGGCGTATTCGTCCGGGTCATACCTCCAAAAATGTTGATGGGCATCCAATCGCATCTCCGTCACGTGAACGTTCCCTCCTTCGATCGACCTACGCTCGACCGTTCATAAGTGAAGTCCTGGCCTGTTCAGATTCCATCCCTGTTCGTATTCATAATTGATCCGGGATCGTAAAATGAAAATAAAAGTAATAATCATTGGAGAACAGCCAAAGTGAAAAAACATTGACGATAGTGTTGACCGGCAATGTAATGACACTCACGACCATTTCTAAATCAATAAGCGGCCGGTGATCCTCAGAAACTATAGATGTAACTATCCGGGAACAAATAGGTCTAAAAACAATTAGTAAATGTAAATTTGATAGGAAAACAGGGCAGAATGCAATGAGCAAGGAAGTCAAACGCAGGAGAAGGAAGAAGAACCGCACTACCGGCAAACGTCGCATTTTATCTCACAAGGCTCAGCGAAAATTTATGGATTTAATCAAAGAGGCTGATCCTGAGAAGTGCTGGCAATGGGAAGGCAGTGTAATGCGGGGTGACTACCCGGTCTTCTACGGTGATGGTAAACAAATGCCGGCGACCCGTATCCTCTACCGGTTATACTATAAAAACCATCTGGGCAAAGATTGGGTCATCCGGCATACTTGCAGCACCAATTTGTGTATGAATCCCAACCATATTTATGCTGATAAACGGGCAGAAGCCTCCAAGGAAACCCAGCTTGCCCGCCGGCATGAGACGCTTGGTGAACGTCATCCACAGGCACAGTTAACCGAACAGGACGTAAAGCGTATCCGGCGGCTGGTGGAAGACGGCGAAAAAACACAGAAAGAACTCGCCGTAGAGTACGAAGTCAGCAAAGCGCATATTTCCAATATTGTGAATCGGAAAACCTGGACGCATATTTAATACGTAATACCCGGTCGTGGCAAATCCATGGTTGGAGCCTGATGACAAGTAGGATACATAGCGAACGAACCGGGGACTCATCCATTCTATTTTCCCGTCCTGTATCTGTGATGGCCGTATAATGAGCCGGATTTCTTTATGCCACGATAATTCATAAAACCGTCACATCCCAAGGGGATCTCTTTGCCGAACGCATCCCTCCGGGACAAGGCAGTTGGATACAGAAAAACAGGATGACCACGGATCTCCCACCCCCTCATCCAAAGAATTTGAATTCAGAGATATACGGAAGCACGTATTCAGGATGCGCACGTTTGCAGTACAAATGAATCTGTGATGAAGAGTGTTTACTGTTTGACACCGGCCGCGTTCTGAGCCTTTGTACTTTCAACGATCTGCACCTGACCGGTTGGGGGACAGGGGCCTTCTTATCGGTGTGTATCCGCTGTTTCCCTGGGCATCAGTATGCTATTCTTCTCTGGTTTCTGAATAATCCGGATCAGAAGACTTGGAGCGGAAAATCCACTTCATCCCAGTCACCGAAGAATTGCACCGAGCCCGGAGTCTCGTCACCTTCCGGCACTGCAATCGCCCGAATATTTTCATGAGATTCGCAGTACGCCCTGACCGCTTCCGGGGACATAATCATAAATGCCGTTGAAAGTGCATCGGTCATCGCGGATGAATCTGCCAGTGCCCAGGCCCCGGATTTCTCTTTCACCGGTTCCCCTCTCCGCGGATCCAGAATGTGTTGCCCCTTGTGGATACCGGATCCACTCAAGGCATGATTATGCAAAAACAGTCTGGCAACGGTTTTCGTAACGCTGCCGACCCTGCTGATAGTCACCGGCCATCCCGGCATATCGGACGGCGCCTCCAGGGCCAGAACCGAACTCTTCCCACCGTGAATTAATGCGTTTTCGATATTCCATTCCCGGAACAACTCCCCGACTTTATCCACGGCATAGCCTTTGCCTACACCGCCCAGATCCAGATGCAAATTGCTGCGCAGCACCTGTACGGTATAATTCGACTTGTTCAATTTGACCAGGTGCATTCCCGTGCGGTACCGGGCGCTGTTGAGTTCCTGCTGGGAGGGATTTCGCAGCGTCTTATCCTTGGTGAGCCAGCATTGATACAGGGGACCTATCGAGATATCAAATGCTCGGTCTGTTTCTTCATAGATATTTTTGGAAATTTCCAGGCACTCAAACGCCGGCAGGCCGACGGTGACAAATTCATACGCTTGCAAACTGTTTATCCTGGAAATATCACTATTTTCGATAAATCGGCTGAGCGCTTCCTCCAGTTTATCTATCAGTTTGAAGGCCTCATACGCCGCGCCCTCGGCATAATGTTCGTCGTCATGCTGCACATAAATCTCGTAGGTCGTTGCCATTGCATGGTGGGAGTATCGGTGAATATCCGGCCGGGTTTCCCAGTCCCACTGCAGAGATTCCAGGTCGGATAACTGTTTATTCATGACGGTTTCAGCTGATCAGTTCATTGTAGGCGGGTTGTTCGAAACTCGCTCCCAGAGATCATTTTTCACATACCCCCGCAGTTCGACGTGCGGTCGCAGTTCAAGATATTCCCGGAACAGAGGAACGTAGAGATCCCGTTCGCCCGGAGGGGGCACGGCATAGAACAGTTTTAACAGATCCTGTTCAACGCCGGGTTTGGCGAGTATCACCGGCGCGGGTTCACTCTCAAAATCGACACGATCCCACCAACCCACAGTGGAATATGTTCGCAGATACCAGGGCAGCGGCCAATAGTCACCTCCGGGGGCAATCACCTCAATATACATCGCCTTGCCGTCCGGATGGACGGAAGCAACTTTCTCGACATAGCGAACAATCGTATAGATATCCGTACTCGTATGTCCATACACATACGGATTCCTGGCATCCGCAGAATACTCAAAGTTGGTAATATATGTTTGCCAGAGTAAAAAGAAGGAGCCCAGAATCAACACCACTGCCAGTGTTATTCGTTCCCATTGCTTTGTGAGAATATAAAACGAGTAAGCGACACCTGCGCCAGCCAGAATGATCAAACCATAATGAAATCCCAACAGATTCCAGGGAGTTTTATAAGAGATCACGGAAAAAATGATCAGTGCGATGATTGTGAAAAGAGCAATAAATTGCAACAGTAACCGACCCGAGGTAAAAGGCGCTTTCTTTCGGAATGCGGCAATGATCCCTATACCTGCCAGGATGACAATTGGCGCCTCACTCCAGAACGGGCCGGGAGCATATTTCCAGAACAGCAGTATATGCAGATAATAATACCAGGGCTGAATATGCGCATTCGTTTCGCCGGCCCCTCTGCTAAAGTATGTCTGAAAGGTACGTATAGAGTCCAGCACTCCCCTGGGATAACTGAAAAATGACGAATAAAAAAGTGCGCCCACACCCAGAGCCGCAAGTACGATATACAGCACATGTCGCCGGGGAGTGTTTGAAATTTGTTGTACCATTGATTGCCAGGAGTTACCCCGCAGGTAAGCTACTATCAGCAGAGAGACCACCATCGATCCCAGAAATACGATACTTGTCTCCTTGGTGGCATAAAGCAGTCCCAGTGAGACTCCCAGTGCCAGCGCCCAACCCGGAGCCCTTGTTTGATAATACCGCCAGCCGGTAAAAATGATTCCTCCGAGAAAGCATACCAACAAAATTTCCATAATATAATAACGGCTGTAGAAAACCATCGCCGGGGAGATGGCTGTGAAAAACGCAGCGGCCGTTGTACCCGGCCATCCGAGATCTTTGCGGACAAGGAGTATTATGAGTATAAGTGAGAGCCCAAACAGCACGGGGATGATTCGCAGAGTTGTTTCGGTGAGTTCCGGATACGTTCCTATGCCGCTCAGCCAGGCGGCGGGGAGTGTAAAATAAGTGAGGGCAGGTCCGTGATATTCATGCGGGTCATACTGATAGGTTCCTTCCTCCAGCAGATTCCCGAATTTCACCGCATGCACGGCCTCGTCCGTATGCATAGGCCGCATTTCCAGACGAGGTAACCGGAGCGCTACCCCTGCAACAACAATTGCCACAAAGATAGCGCTCCAGAATTTTGTACGATTACTCACATTGCAGGTGCCGGTTTACCGAAAACGGCAACTTCGATATAATGGTTCAAATCGTTGCTGTTATTACCATTGCTGTAACAGCGGACATAGCGTCCTCTCACACCTTTGGCATCAATCAGCTTGCCTTCGTTCGTCTCCACATAATTCATGTCATCTCCGACGCTCAATCCCGATGAATTGTCATGATCATTATTGAAGATGGTCTGGACATTTTCAATAAAATCGGGATCGTCTGCCACCTGGACAATGACATCGAAATATACACGGGGCTGCTTATGGAAGTGCCAGAGGACCACAGCATAAATATTCTGCATGGCACCCAGATCGATAGTTACCTGCTGCTGGAACGGACCTAATTCCACATAATGGCCATCTGCCGCCGATTTATCTCCGTCGGTGACCATGGTAAGTTCTCCGATAATGGGCATCGGATCCGAACTGGACACGGGCTGTTCCAGTGCGACATTTTCCGTGCCCACCGGTGCCATAAACGGAGGCCGGGCTTCGCCGCGGGGTTTCTGCAAATTCGGTACATTCATATTGGTGGGCGTTCCGACAAACATGGCTTTGGGCAATTCAATATTGAGCGGCGCCATCTGCTGTTCCTGTTGACTGGCCTGTGCGCTGGCTTGCTGTTGTTGTGCCTGAGCCTGCTGCTGCGCCTGTGGCGATGAAGTCTCTTCAGCAGATTCAGTCGGTTCCGGCTGTTCCGGCTCCGGCGCCTCGCCCGGAGTTTCAGCCTGTTCCGATTGCTGGGACATCTGTTCTGTTTGCTGCTGGGATTGCTGCTCCTCAGCAGTCTCCTGTGAGCAGGTCATAAACATCAGAGACAAAATTAGCAATCCTGAGAGTAACAACACTCCTTTTGCTCGAAAATATCGTTTGAGCATAATTCGGGTACCTCCTTAAACTACTGACTGCAATCAGGCATTGTTGCGTGTGATGTTATATGTAAATAAATAGAGCATGTTTCGCCTTCCATCCGGTATTTGAAAAGATAATCAAAATTACGAATGAATAGAAATGCTTTTTACAACGATTCAGTTTGCTATGCGGAAGGTTCCGCTTCACTTGAGCCGATGGGTTTGGGAGTTCCGTTTGATGATCAATTTGCCGCCCCTACCGTAAATTATCAGTGGACAGGCGGAGGATGATAACAATATGGAGTGTGACGTTCTGGAGAGTGAACGAAATTGTGATAATGACTTTTACCAGGAATGACGCACTGCCCGAATGTCCGGGATAGGCAGGAACTACACTCCACAGGTCAGCGAGAAAATCATACCGGGTCAGACGGACCGCATGAATCCGTCGGTTGTAAGTAAATCAAGATCTGCCAGAAACGTCTACCTGTTGCGATTACAATTACCGACACCGATTCAATCCGGAGGAGGGGCCTGCCCCGGAGGAAGACCCCTCGTATGGATATTCAACACTTCACGTATGTACTCCGCACAACGCATCATCGCATTATGTGGTGTACCTATCTGCACCAAACGCAGTGGATCCTGTGTCCGGCTGTTCCCCGTGGATAATCAGTTTGCAGGGAAAGCAGGCACAGGAACCCGAGAACGCATGTCAGCCCAGGATAATGGATAATATGATTAAGAGTACACAGGCTCCTAACAGAATTCTCATACCTTTTTGAACGGAGGATCCTTTGGCCAAACGGCCGATCCATCCCGGCAGAACCACACCACCCAGCAGTCCGACCGCAAAAATGATCCCGAAGATGCTGCCATAAACCGACGGATCATGCTGGGCAAAGGTCACTCCCACTGTGGTTGGAAAAATGGGCCCGAACACCAAACCGGCAAGTGCGGCAAAGATCCTGGAGATGTTCAGTTTATTGGTTACAGTCATTACATAGATGACGATGCCGGCAACCAGCGCCACAGCAGCAATAAACCATCCGCCCCACTCCGTGAGCGGCAGTCCGGATGCAATGAGACGTCCAGCCATCATGCCCACGGCAAAAAACGATATCAGCCGGGCTGCAGAGGTATCCACGTCCGCCGACTCCGTCTTCAAAGCCTCACCGGTGATCACCTCTTTGCCATAGGCAGGCAACCAGTTGTTCATGGTCATTTCCATACCGACGTAGAAGAACAATGCCAGGGCAGCCGCTATCACGGTAGGTTCTGCAAGCAGAGCCACGGCATCGCCCAGCACAAATCCCGCATCCTGGCTTGCAGGGAAGGCGGCAAATATCGCAAATATCAAAGGAACAAAGGCAATTAAGGCCAGAACGGAAACCGTATTTTCATAGGTTGTCCGATTGAATAACCCGCTGGCGATCAGTGGCGTGAAAAACAATCCCAAACCGAAGAAGACATTCGCGAGATTCTGGGCGGCTGCAGGATTTTCCCCGCCGAACAGGATCACCGGCGCCAGGGTGTTCCCGGCCGTGTTTAATGCCATCGCGCCAAATCCCAGCAAGATACTCGCTGTCAGGACTGATGCGTACGACTTACCACGCGACAGGATATAAATGACTATACCGGTCAAAGCAAAACCCAGAATAGCTACGGGCCGATATCCGATGGAATCCAACAGGACCCCGATAATGAGCGAGGTAATGACCGAAGTGAACATGAAAGCCGAAATCAACGATCCGAATTGCGCCTCGTCCAGCCCGGCTCGCGGCATTAACTTAACACTTATCGAACCCAATAGGGAAAAGCACATCCCCAAGCTATAGAGTGCCAGTAGTACAACCAAGACATCCATACTTACCCTCCTTTTGTTATGGTGTTAGAATGTACAACATTACCCGGAAGTGAACTCACGTGAATCAATCTCCGTATAAGCCCGATAATGAACTGATATTGCTCGCTTCTGCAGCAATACGTTCGCACATTTGAACTCAGCGTGCCGAACTCTTCATTTCCACAGGTATAGTAGTTCCGGATTATAATTTCCCTGATCCACGTGAACAGGTATCTCCGGAGAATGGTTTATCAAACGGCGGCGCGATTCCAGGGTGTATGACAGAATCACTGGTTTGGAAACTTCCATTCTCCAGTTTACTGCATAAGTGTGTAGCGCTCAATCTCCACTATCCGAATTCTTTTTTCCAAACCGGTACGATGTTCGTACAGACATGTTCGCTTACTCAAGAAAAAGCATCGCTCGTGTAGTGCTGCGACGATGCTGCCAATGATATTACCAACATCTGAACTGTATTGAACGATATCCTGTCAAAGATATCATCTCCTCTATCACACTCTTAAGGTACGCCAGGTATTAGATTCTGAGACAGTTTAATACAAATGTATAAAAATCTTTCTATCGTAGTCAAACTAATTACACACATAATGGCAAATTGATCCACGAAACTGGCTGCTCCAATCACAGAAGTTATGATAGTTCCTCATCTTGAGTCCGATGAGCAATCACCATCAGGTAAGAGTACAGACTGGCGATGATGACAAACAGGAGCGTGGAGTATCGATGGAGCTGCAGCAGGTTTTCCTGTCCTTCGGTGCCAAATATCGGATACATGCTGAAGAGAATCGATGTAATCACCGGGATAGAGAAAACAACCAACAGCCAGTAGCAGACTTTTTGTCCGAATTGCGCCCTCGATACAGTACGAGAAGTATCTTTGGAAAATAATGTATTCAGTGTGGCCCAATCCTGATCGTTAAACCGGTGAGAATGTGCGGATATCAGCACCAGCAATGCGATACTGACTGCAAAGATGGGTGAGATCGTCGCGTGAATCACTAGCAGGAAGCCTCCCAGATTTGCTCCTGCAAATATCACCGGTAGAAACCCGGAGAGAATCATGCCGATCACACACAACAGAGTGATGATATATAATAATTTCTGCAGCACATGGATAGTATCCGAAAAATTCAGATTCCGGAAATTGGTAATGGTCGAGAGAGCATCATCCCATTGTTGTCCCACCCATTCCCAGAACCCGGACCAGACGGATGCTCTGGTCCGCAGTGAAAAACTGACGCCCCCAATGATTGCCAGAAAACTCACAATTGCAAGAATCCGATACAATGTCATCGCCCTTGTCTCAATCTATGAATGTTCACCACCTGCAATCTTTAACACCCGTGCAAATCCCAGAAAGGCGTACAATACAAGAACTGCCGCCAGCAGAATACTGGCCCCGAGCGTAATGACTTTGAGCCACGGCCGGAACAGAAACGACAGAGCAAACACCCGGGGGTATACTTTCCCCAGCCCCTGGAATTCTGTCATGCTGACCATCTGACCTCGCTCAGACATAAT
>Ga0102944_1002659_pt1 | contig 10273 bp, 9 predicted proteins | sample SalPonD_shore_MG_FD_78172 | JGI IMG/M metagenome (GOLD analysis project Ga0102944, IMG submission 78172) | Salt pond soil microbial communities from South San Francisco under conditions of wetland restoration - Salt Pond MetaG... | ecosystem: Environmental > Aquatic > Marine > Intertidal zone >... | reverse complement strand
TCCGTTCCGCAAGGACTTCCCGCTCATCGGCAACGTCGAGATGCGCTATGACCCCGAGCGTCAGCGCGTCGTCTACCAGCCGGTCAGCATCGAGCCGCGCGTGACGGTCCCGCGTGTGATCCGAGACGATCACCGCTATGTGAACCGCGTGCGCGAAGGGGAGTAGGTCCATGCCCGAGATTCGCAATTACACCATGAACTTCGGTCCGCAGCACCCGGCGGCCCACGGCGTGTTGCGCCTCGTTCTGGAAATGGACGGTGAGGTGGTCCAGCGTGCCGATCCGCATATCGGGCTGCTTCACCGTGCGACCGAAAAGCTGGCCGAGAGCAAGCCGTTCAATCACAGCGTGCCTTATATGGACCGCCTGGACTACGTGTCCATGATGTGTAACGAGCACGGCTACGTGCTGGCCATCGAGAAGCTGCTGGAGGTGACTCCGCCGATTCGCGCGCAGTACATCCGCGTGATGTTCGACGAAATCACCCGCATCCTCAATCATCTGCTGTGGCTCGGCACCAACGCCCTGGACCTGGGCGCGATGACCATGTTCCTGTACTGCTTCCGCGAGCGCGAGGAGCTGATGGACGTCTACGAGGCGGTGTCCGGTGCGCGGATGCACGCGGCCTACTATCGCCCCGGCGGCGTCTATCGCGATCTGCCCGAGCGTATGCCGCAGTACCAGCCGTCGCGCTGGAAGAGCAAGGAGGAGGTCGCCAAGCTCAACGAGAACCGCCAGGGCTCGCTGCTCGATTTCATCGAGGACTTCACGAATCGCTTCCCGACCTATATCGACGAGTACGAGACGCTGCTGACCGACAACCGAATCTGGAAGCAGCGCACCGTCGATATCGGCGTCGTCTCGCCGGAACGCGCCCTGCAGCTCGGCTTTACCGGCCCCATGCTGCGTGGCTCGGGCATCGAGTGGGACCTGCGCAAGAAGCAGCCCTACGAGGTCTACGACCGGCTCGAATTCGATATCCCGGTCGGCACCAACGGCGACTGCTACGACCGCTACCTCGTGCGCGTCGAGGAAATGCGCCAGTCCAATCACATCATCAAACAGTGTATTGAATGGCTGCGCAACAATCCGGGCCCCGTGATTATCGACGATCACAAGTTCACGCCGCCGCGGCGCGAAGAAATGAAGGGCGATATGGAAGCCCTCATTCATCACTTCAAACTGTTCACCGAGGGATACACTATCCCCGCCGGCGAGACCTACGCCGCGGTGGAGCATCCCAAGGGCGAATTCGGTATTTACCTCGTGTCCGACGGTGCGAACAAGCCGTACCGGCTCAAGATCCGTGCGCCCGGGTTTGTACACCTGGCCGCGATGGACGAGATGGCCACCGGGCACATGCTGGCGGACACGGTGGCGATTATCGGCACCATGGATGTCGTGTTTGGGGAGATCGACCGTTGATGGCGCACAAGACCGAGACCAGCAAGATCGAGCTGCTCGGCGCGGAGGCGCGCGCCGAGATCGACCGCTGGGTCGCGAAATATCCCAACGATCAGAAGCGTTCGGCCGTCATGGCCGCGCTCAAGGCGGTGCAGGATCAGAACGGCGGCTGGTTGACCACCGAGCTGATGGACGCCGTGGCCGAATACCTGGAGATGGAGCCGATCGCCGTCTACGAGGTCGCCACCTTCTATTCGATGTACGAGCTCAAGCCGGTCGGCCGCCACAAGATCTGCATCTGCACCAACGTCTCCTGCCTGCTGTGCGGCTCGGACGACGTCGTGGCACATCTCGAGAACAAGCTCGGAATCAAACTCGGGGAGACGACTGCCGACGGGCGCTTCACGCTCAAGGAAGTCGAGTGCCTCGGCGCCTGCGTCGGCGCTCCGATGCTGCAAATCGGCAACGATTACTACGAGCACCTGACGCCGGCAAAGCTCGACGAAATCATCGACAAGCTCGACTGAGCCGATGATGGCGCCGGGCCGAACGAAGCGGGAATTCAAGCATGGCTAACGAGATCTGTTTTCGAACCCTCGAGATGGACAAGCCCTGGACGCTGGAGACCTACCAGAAGGCCGGCGGCTATGAGGTGTGGAAGAAGATACTCAAGGGCAAGACTCCGCCCGATGAGATCATCGCCGAGCTGAAGACCTCGGCCCTGCGCGGGCGCGGCGGTGCGGGCTTTCCGACCGGCCTGAAATGGAGCTTCATGCCGCGCAACGCGCCCGGCCAGAAGTACATCGTCTGCAATTCCGACGAGGGCGAGCCCGGCACCTGCAAGGACCGGGATATCCTGCGCTACAACCCCCACCAATTGATCGAGGGTATGGCCATTGCCGGCTACACCATCGGTGCGACGGTCGGCTACAACTATATCCGCGGCGAGTTTTGGGAACCCTACGAGCGCTTCGAGGCCGCGCTGCAGGAGGCCTATGACGCCGGACTGCTGGGCAAGGATCTGTTCGGCTCGGGTGTGGACTTCGACCTGTATTCGCACCTGGGCGCCGGCGCCTACATCTGCGGCGAGGAGACGGCACTGCTCGAGTCTCTGGAGGGCAAGAAGGGCCAGCCGCGGTTCAAGCCACCGTTCCCGGCCAGCTACGGCCTCTATGGGCGCCCCACGACCATCAACAATACCGAGACACTGGCCTCGGTGCCGCTCATCCTGCAAAACGGCGGCAAGTGGTTCCTGGATATCGGCAAGCCCAACAACGGCGGCTCGAAAATCTTCTGTATGACCGGTCACGTCAACAAGCCCGGTAACTACGAGGTGCCCATGGGCACGCCGTTCTCGGAGTTGCTGGAGATGGCCGGGGGCATGCGCGACGGTAACAAAATCAAGGCCGTAATCCCGGGCGGCTCATCGGTACCGGTCCTGCCCGGTGACGTCATGATGGACGTGACCATGGACTATGACGGCATCGCGAAGGCGGGTTCGATGCTTGGCGCCGGCTCGGTGATGGTCATGGACGAGACCACCTGCATGGTCAAGGTCCTGGCGCGTATTTCGCACTTCTACTATGAGGAGTCATGCGGCCAATGTACGCCCTGTCGCGAAGGCACGGGCTGGCTGGCGCGCGTGGTTCACCGCATTGAGCACGGCCACGGCCGCCCGGAGGATCTGGATCTGCTGGACGACGTGGCGGGCAAGATCGAAGGGCGTACCATCTGCGCCCTGGGCGACGCCGCCGCTATGCCGGTGGCGAGCTTTATCAAGCACTTCCGGGACGAGTTCCAGTATCACATCGATCACGGCAAGTGCATGGTGGGTCCCGGAGCGGTTTGAGCCCCCGATGAGGTGACATGCGCTCGGATGGACGTGCAGCCGTCCGAGGGGTACCGAATACTGCAAATTGAACGAGATGCACGATGGTCAACATCGAGATTAACGGTAGACAGATTCAGGCCCGCGAAGGCGCGATGGTGATCGAGGCGGCGGACGAGGCCGGGATTACCATTCCGCGGTTCTGTTACCACAAGAAGCTTTCGATCGCGGCCAATTGCCGTATGTGTCTGGTCGAAGTGGAGAAGGCCGCCAAGCCGCTGCCCGCGTGCGCCACGCCCGTTACGGAAGGCATGCGCGTGTTCACCAAGTCGTCCAAGGCCATCGCCGCGCAAAAGGGCGTCATGGAATTCCTGCTCATCAATCACCCGCTGGACTGTCCCATCTGCGACCAGGGCGGGGAGTGCGAGCTGCAGGAAATGGCCATGGGCTATGGTCAGGACGTGTCGCGCTACTCCGAGGGCAAACGCGTCGTCAAGGACAAGAATATCGGCCCCTTGATTTCCACCGACATGACCCGCTGCATCCACTGCACGCGCTGCGTTCGCTTCGGTCAGGAGATCGCCGGCATCATGGAACTCGGTGCCACCGGCCGCGGCGAGCACATGGAAATCGGCACCTACGTGGAAAAGGCGGTCGGTTCCGAGCTTTCCGGCAACGTCATCGACCTGTGCCCCGTGGGCGCGCTGACCTCCAAGCCGTTCCGTTATACGGCCCGGCCCTGGGAGCTTACCGAGGTCGACGGCGTAGCGGCGCACGACTGTGTGGGTTCGAATATTCTCATCGAAACCCGGCGCAACCAGGTCATGCGCGTACTGCCTCGGGAGAACGAATCGGTCAACGAGACCTGGATATCCGATCGCGACCGCTTCAGCTACCCGGGATTGGCCAGCGACGAGCGCCTGCGGGCGCCGATGATCAAGGACAACGGCACCTGGCGTGAGACCGACTGGGAGACGGCGCTGCACTTTATGGTCGACGGCATCAAGAAGGTTGTCTGCGAGCACGGGGCCGAGCAAATCGGTGTCCTGGCATCGCCCAACGCCACACTCGAAGAGGCCTATCTGCTGCAAAAGCTGATGCGGGCTCAGGGATGCGCCAATCTGGACCATCGCCTGCGCCAGAGCGATTTCAGCGACCAGGATATCGCCCCGGCGTTTCCGTGGCTGGGCCAGCCGATTGTCGATCTGGAACAGACCGATGCGGCGTTGTTGATCGGTTCGAACATTCGCAAGGAGCAGCCGATCGTCGCCCATCGCCTGCGCAAGGCGGCCATGCGCAGCGCGAAGCTGGTCTTCGTCAATCCGGTCGACTATGCGTTCAATTTTCCCGTGGCCGAGACCCTGGTGGGCACGCCGGCCGCGATGGTGCGCTCGCTGGCGGGGATCGCCAAATCGCTGCTGCACATTACCGGCGCCAGCGCCCCGCAGGGCCTGGCCGAGCTGCTTGAGAACGTGGAGAGCAACGACACACACCTGGCCGTCGCCGAGCATTTGCGCGGCGCGGCCCGCTCGAGCGTCTTAATCGGCTCGCTGGCGCTGTCCATGCCGCACCTGGCCGACATGCGCGCCCTGGCGGGGCTGATCGCCGAGCTGGCCGGTGCGAAGTTCGGCTACCTCAGCGACGGCGCCAACGCGGCAGGTGCCGCGCTGGCGGGCATGCTGCCCCACCGCGGACCGGCCGCCAAAGCGGCGTCCAAGACCGGGCGGGACGCCGGTGCCATGTTCGACGAAGGCCTGAAGGGCTACGTGTTGTTCAACCTGGAGCCCGAGTATGACACGGCCAATCCGGCCGCGGCGGTGGCCGCGCTCACCGGTGCCGAGTTCGTGGCGATGCTTTCGCCATATGCGACCGATGCCATGAAGGCCTATGCCGACGTGCTGCTGCCGGTGACACCGTTTAGCGAATCCTCGGGCACCTTCGTCAATGCCGAGGGCCTGTGGCAGAGCTTTTCGGGCGCGGTGCAGCCGTTGGGCGATGCCCGTCCCGGGTGGAAGGTGCTGCGCGTGCTGGGCAACTTGTTCGACGTGCAGGGCTTCGATTATTTGTCCGCCGAAGAGGTGCGCGACGAGTTGCGCAAGCAGGCCGGCGGTGTACACCCGAGCTCGGCCAGCCCCTGGCGCTGCCCCAACGCCTTGCCCGCCGATGTCGAGGGGCTGATGCGAATCGGGTCGGTGCCTATCTATTCGGTCGATGCCGTGGTGCGCCGCTCCGAACCGCTGCAGCGAACGGCCGATGGCCAGGCGGTGGCGGCCTATCTGAATGAGTCGACGGCCGGCCGGCTCGGGCTGCGTGACGTCGAGCAGGTCGCGGTCATTCAGAACGGCAACCGGACCGTGCTGCCATTGGTGCTCGATGGCGGCGTGCCCGACAACTGCGTTGTCGTTCCGTCCGCCACCGAGGCGACCCGCGAGCTGGGTCCGAGCTTCGGGCCCGTGGAACTGGCCGGCGCCTGAGCATAACGACTACAACGAACTGGATTTGTCTGCATGATCGAATGGGTCCAAAACCTCTTTCACACCCTCCCCGAAGGGCTGCAGGTCGTCGTGCTGATCCTGCTCAAGATCGTGGCCATTGTCGTGCCGTTGATGATCTGTGTGGCCTACCTGACGTTCGCCGAACGCAAGATCATCGGCTACATGCAGGTGCGTCTGGGCCCCAATCGCGTCGGGCCCAAGGGCTGGCTCCAGCCGATCGCCGATGCCATGAAGCTGATGTTCAAGGAGATCATCATCCCCAGCGGCGCGAACAAGATACTGTTCCTCATGGCCCCGGTCCTGTCGATGGGGCCGGCCCTGGCGGCCTGGGCGGTCATGCCTTTCAATTCGCAGTGGGTCCTGGCCGACGTCAACGCCGGTTTGCTGTATGTATTGGCGATCACCTCGATGGGCGTGTACGGCGTCATCATCGCCGGTTGGGCGTCCAATTCGAAGTATGCTTTCCTCGGCTCGCTGCGCTCAGCCGCCCAGATCGTCTCCTATGAAATTGCCATGGGCTTCGCTCTGGTCGGTGTGCTGATGGCCGCCGGAAGTCTGAATCTCGGCGATATCGTCCGTGCCCAAAGCGGCGGGATACTGCATTGGTTCTGGCTGCCCCTGCTGCCCCTGTTCGTCGTCTACTGGGTCTCGGCCGTGGCCGAAACCAATCGCGCGCCATTCGACGTCGCCGAGGGCGAGTCGGAGATCGTGGCAGGCTTCCACGTCGAATACTCGGGCATGGCGTTCGCCGTGTTCTTCCTGGCCGAATACGCCAACATGATTCTGGTCTCGGCCCTGGCGGCCCTGATGTTCCTCGGCGGTTGGCTCTCGCCGTTCCATGGGGCGGGCTGGCTCGAGGGTACCTGGTTCGAGTTCCTGACCTACGGGAGCATCGGCTGGTTTTTGGCCAAGACCGCCATCTTCCTGTTCCTGTTCCTGTGGTTTCGCGCCACCTTCCCGCGCTATCGCTATGACCAGATCATGCGCCTGGGGTGGAAGGTGTTTATCCCCATCACCATCGTCTGGCTGCTGGTCGTCGGTGTGATGATCGTGGGTCACGTCGGGCCCTGGTTCAGCGCGGCCTGACGGTCGTCTGGAGTATTGCGATGAAAATTGGACACGCCTTCAAAAGCCTCTTTCTGCTCGAACTCGCGAAGGGTCTGCGCCTGACCGGCCGTTACCTCTTCAACAAGAAGTTCACCGTGCAGTACCCGGAAGAGAAGACACCGCTGTCGAACCGTTTCCGCGGTCTGCACGCGCTGCGCCGCTATGCCAACGGTGAGGAACGCTGCATCGCCTGTAAGCTCTGCGAGGCCGTGTGTCCCGCGCTGGCTATTACGATCGAGTCCGAACAGCGTGCGGACGGCACGCGCCGCACCACGCGTTACGACATCGACCTGACCAAGTGTATCTTCTGCGGCTTTTGCGAGGAGTCCTGTCCGGTCGACTCGATCGTCGAGAGCCACATCTTCGAGTACCACGGCGAGCAGCGCGGCGACCTTTACATGACCAAGGACCGTCTGCTGGCCGTGGGCGATAAATACGAGAAGGACATCGCTGCCGCCCGCGCCCTGGATGCGCGGTATCGATGATCGTCAGCAGCGACGGGTATTCAATATGGGTGTAGAAAAAATTCTGTTTTACGTGTTCGCGACCGTCATGGTGTTCGGCGCGACCATGGTGATCACGGTGCGCAACCCGGTACGGGCGGCCTTGTTTCTGGTGCTGACCTTCTTTGCCAGTGCCGCGCTGTGGCTGATGCTCGAGGCGGAGTTCCTGGCCATCGTGCTGGTGTTGGTTTACGTCGGCGCCGTCATGGTGCTGTTCCTGTTCGTGGTCATGATGCTGGACATCAATCTGGCCCGATTGAAGGAAGGTTTCATTCGTTATCTGCCCTTCGGCGCCGCCGTGGCTCTGGTCCTGATCGGCATGATGGCCTGGATTCTCGCGCCGTCTCATTCCGGCCTCGGCCACATCGCCGCTCCGGCGCGCCATGCGGCCGACTACAACAATACGGCCGCGCTGGGCAGCCTGCTCTATACGGATTATGTCTATCCGTTCGAGATTGCGTCCGTCATTCTGCTGGTGGCTATCGTCGCGGCGATCGCATTGACGCTGCGCCGCCGCCCCTTCACCAAGTACCAGAAGCCCGAGAAGCAGGTGGCCGTTCGCAGCGCTGACCGGCTGCGGGTGGTCAAGATGTCTTCGGAAGACCGCAAATAGGCGTCCGCGCGGGAGAACGAACATGATTTCACTATCGGATTATCTGATTCTCGGCGCCATTATGTTCTGTCTGAGCATCGCCGGTATTTTTCTGAATCGGAAGAACGTCATCATCCTGTTGATGGCCATCGAATTGATGCTGCTGGCCGTGAACATGAATTTCATCGCCTTTTCGCACTATCTCGGCGATACGGCGGGTCAGGTGTTCGTGTTCTTCATCCTGACGGTGGCCGCGGCCGAGGCCGCCATCGGCCTGGCCATCCTGGTGGTGCTGTTCCGTAACCGGCGCACCATCAACGTCGATGACCTCGATAGCATGAAGGGATAGCACCGTGTTGGATAATATGCATAACGTCTATCTCGGCGTTGTCCTGGCGCCCTTGGCGGGGGCGATTATCGCCGGTCTGTTCGGCAAGACGATCGGTCGAGCCGGTGCGCACTGGGTGACGATCCTCGGTGTGGCGATTTCCTGTTTCCTGTCCCTCGTCGTATTCAAGCACCACGTCATCGACGGCGGTGCGGTCTACAACGGCACCGTATACACCTGGATGCAGAGCGGGGGCATCACCTTCGAAGTCGGGTTTCTGATCGACAAGCTCAGCGCCCTGATGATGGTCGTGGTGACCTTCGTCTCGCTGATGGTGCATATCTACACCATCGGCTATATGCACGACGACCCGGGGTATCAGCGCTTCTTCTCGTATATTTCACTGTTCACCTTTTCGATGCTGATGCTGGTGATGGCGAACAATTTCATGCAGTTGTTCTTCGGCTGGGAGGCCGTTGGCCTGGTCTCCTATCTGCTCATCGGATTCTGGTACACGCGCGAATCGGCCATCTATGCCAACCTGAAGGCCTTTTTGGTCAACCGTGTGGGTGACTTTGGCTTCGTGCTCGGCATAGCGGCCGTGTTGATGTATTTCAACTCGCTCGACTATGCCACGGTGTTCAATACGGCCGCCGTCCATAAGGACATGGTGGTGGAAATCGTGCCGGGCCTGAGCTGGCATGTCATGACCGTCATTTGTATCCTGCTGTTCATCGGCGCTATGGGTAAATCGGCCCAGGTGCCGCTGCACGTCTGGCTGCCCGACTCGATGGAAGGCCCGACGCCGATTTCCGCCCTGATCCACGCGGCCACGATGGTCACCGCAGGCATCTTCATGGTGGCGCGGATGTCGCCGCTGTTCGAGCTCTCGGACACGGCCTTGAGCGTGGTCATGGTGATTGGCGCCATCACGGCGCTGTTCATGGGCTTTTTGGGCGTTATCCAGAACGACATCAAGCGCGTTATCGCCTATTCGACCCTCTCACAGTTGGGTTACATGACTGCGGCCCTGGGCGCCTCGGCCTATGCGGCGGGTATCTTCCACCTGATGACCCACGCCTTCTTCAAGGCGCTGCTCTTCCTGGCGGCCGGGTCGGTCATCATCGCCATGCACCACGAGCAGGACATCCGGAAAATGGGCGGGCTGCGCAAGTACATGCCGATTACCTGGTTGACCTTCCTGGTCGGCTCCCTGGCGCTGATCGGCGCTCCGGGCTTTGCGGGGTTCTTCTCGAAAGACAGCATCATCGAGGCCGTGGGGCTGTCGACGCTTCCCGGCTCGGGCTTTGCCTACTTTGCGCTCACGGCGAGCGTTTTCGTCACCGCCCTCTACAGCTTCCGTCTGTATTTCGTTGTCTTCCACGGTAAGGAACGCATGGACGAACACACGCGCTCGCACCTGCACGAGACGCCGGCCGTGGTGACGGTCCCCTTGATTATGCTGGCAATCCCGTCCGTCTTCAGCGGCTACATGTATGTCTCCAATATGGCATTCGGTAACTTCTTCGGCGGGGCCATTACGGTTCTCCATCGCCACGACGTGCTGGGAGAGCTGGCCGAGGAGTTCCATGGGCCGGCTGCCATGATGCTGCACTCCTTCGCGACGCTTCCGTTCTGGCTGGCCGCCGGCGGCGTGTTTACCGCCTGGTTCCTGTACATGAAGCGTCCGGATATTCCTGTGCGTCTGAAGGACAGCTTCGGATGGCTGTACAACATCCTCGACCGCAAGTACGGATTCGACGAGTTCAACGAGTATTTCTTCGCCGGCGGCGGCCGCGGCATCGGGCGTCTGTTGTGGCGTATCGGCGACGTGCGTATCATCGACGGCTTTTTCGTCAACGGGACGGCGCGCGGCATCGGCCGCATCGCCAGCGTCGTGCGCAACATACAGACCGGTTATCTGTACCACTATGCCTTCGCAATGATCCTCGGTCTGCTGGCCCTCATTGCCGTGTACGTGCTGCACTGGGTGTGATAACAAGAAAGAGTATGTTGA
>Ga0102944_1002658_pt1 | contig 10278 bp, 7 predicted proteins | sample SalPonD_shore_MG_FD_78172 | JGI IMG/M metagenome (GOLD analysis project Ga0102944, IMG submission 78172) | Salt pond soil microbial communities from South San Francisco under conditions of wetland restoration - Salt Pond MetaG... | ecosystem: Environmental > Aquatic > Marine > Intertidal zone >... | reverse complement strand
CTACACCCTGAAATCTCCTGCTGCTTCAAATTACCCAGTCTTCGGGCCACTAGGGAGGTGTTGCGGCGGGAGTGTCAAACATGCGAATCTATAGAAACGTCGAAAAATCAAGTCAAAAAAAAGAACGGGAAACGAAGAAGTGGAAAGTGTAGAGGTATACACGGACGGAGGTTGCCACGGTAATCCAGGACCGGGCGGCTGGGCATTTGTAGTTGCGGCAGAAGGACGTCAGACGCGCATGAAAGGCGCGCAGGCGCATACCACTAACAACCGAATGGAACTGACCGCAGTGATACGCGCCCTTGAGTATGTGACGGAAAACGGGTTGTGCCGCGGCACCGTACGCATAATTACGGATTCCCAGTATGTGAAGAACGGTATCACGAGCTGGGTAAAGTCGTGGGAGAAAAACGGGTGGCGCACTAGTTCCAAACAGCCGGTAAAGAACAAGGATCTGTGGCAGCAATTGCGGCAGTTAACGGCTGAATGCGCCGTATCCTGGGGCTGGGTGCGTGGACATGCCGGCAATGAACTGAATGAGGCGTGCGACGCTCTGGTGCAGGGAGCGATAGCGGAGCTGGAATAGGAAGAGAGTTCCTGTGCTGTGACGAGTTCAGAAGCAGGAGGAACGCCTGGGATGTAGTTCTCCTTAGGGAGAACTGTGATAGTGAAGATTTACTCATATTCGGCTGAGGGATTTACGGGGACCCTTGTCTCGGTGGAAGTGGACACTCGCAGGGGACTGCCCGGTCCTGATATTGTGGGTCTTCCCGGCGGCGCGGTACGGGAGGCGCGTGACCGGGTGCGAGCTGCGGTACGCAACAGCGGCTTTGTTTATCCCGTAGACCGTGTCTTGATTAGCCTGGCGCCGGCCGGCGTAAAAAAACACGGGTCAGGTTTTGATCTTGCCATTGCCACCGCTATTCTCGCCGCTTCCAGTCAAATCGATCTAACATCGTATGAAGAGATTCTTGCGCTGGGGGAGTTGGAGCTCTGCGGGCGGGTTAGGCCCATTCCCGGCGTACTTCCAGCGGTTATCGCCGGGCGCCGTCGCGCAATTCGCAATACGCTGGTGGCTCAGGCAAACATGGCAGAGGCTGCAGCGGTACGTGGGGGCACACTCTACGCAGTATCCCATCTTCGGGAACTGGGCGGGGGTTTTGCCGGTATACGGGCCGGAACCACGCGGAGGATGCGCGCGATTGGTGACTCCTGCGGTGCCCAGACGTATGGCCACTCCCGAAACGACGCCCATCATTGGGATCTGGGACGACTTAAGGGACAAGAACGTGCCAAGCGTGCTCTGCAAATAGCGGCCGCAGGCCGTCACAACGTGCTCCTGGTCGGACCGCCGGGGAGCGGCAAGACACTTGCTGGTCGTTGTTTTCCGTCGCTGTTGCCTCCGCTTGATAGAGACGCTTCGCTGGAGGTCTCTCAGATTCACTCCCTTGCGGGACAAATTGGTGCTGGCCAGTCCCTACTTCGCACGCCGCCGTTTCGTGCTCCGCACCATTCTGCGTCGCGTGAGGGTATATTGGGTGGAGGTAGGCACATCAGGCCGGGAGAGGTGTCTTTGGCGCATCTTGGAGTTCTTTTCCTGGACGAGGCCGCGCTGTTCCGGAAGTCTCTTCTTCAGGGGTTGCGTGAACCGGTTCAGGATCATCGGGTTTCAATTGCGCGTGCGGACGGCACATTCTGGTTTCCCGCGGATTTTCAACTAGTGCTTGCAACAAATCCGTGTCCCTGTGGAAACTACGGTCATCCCACCCGGGAATGCCTTTGCAGTGAAGTTGAACGTCACCGCTATTGGGCGCGGGTAGGTAGCGCTCTTCTTGATCGGATTGATATACGCGTGCCGATGGTTCCGCTTGAAGCGGAGACTGTGCTCGGTTCAGGTGGCTTTTCCACGGCAGAATTGCGCGGCCCTGTTCTTCAGGCAGTGGCCATGCAAAGGCAGCGATCCAGAAGCCCGTTACCGCGATGGAACGCGCGAATGGAGCCGGGTGACGTAGAGCGGTACTGCGTGCTGGATGCCACGTGCCGGGCGGTATTCGGCCAGGCGGTCGCATCACTTTCACTTTCCACGCGCGCCTCATATGCTGTTTTGCTTGTGGCACGCACCATAGCCGACCTGGCGGGCAGACAACAGATTGGAGAAATGGACTTGCTTGAAGCTGTTGCGCACAGGCGCCTTGCAGGGGCAGAAGAGGAAGAGAGACGGTTTATTATTGGCAATTAAGGCGCCATTGATTATAGTATGAACGGAGAGCGATCCCATGAAACTATACAGTCGTCGTCAATTGTTCGTTATCTCAGTGGCAACAGGGGCTATTGCTATCTTGCTTGCCGTTGGATTTGGCGTAATTAACGTTAACCCGTCAACAGAGCAATCAGAGGAGACGGTGGCTGTTCCTGCTGCTGAACAAGCATTTGAGTATCAAACAAGCACATCGGATCCTGCGTTAGCCGGAGAGAGCTCAGCTATTCCGGTCACAAACGGAAATGAGTATACGGAAAATGAAGCGGAGAATATTCGCATTTATGAGCAGCGGCAGGAAGGAGTGGTCAATATCACCACAGAGACGGTTTCCTATAACTGGTTTCTTGAACCGGTGCCGCGTGAGGGGAATACGGGCTCAGGCTCCATCATAGACAAGCGCGGATATGTGCTTACGAACCATCACGTAGTAGAGAAGGCGTTTAAGGTCTATGTTTCCCTTTCAGACGGGACCCGCGTGCAGGGGGAAGTTGTTGGGACGGATGCAGAGAATGACCTCGCGGTGGTCAAATTTGACCCCGAGGGACACACCTTAATAACTATTCCTATGGGCACTTCTTCAAACCTCCGCGTCGGCCAGAAAGTACTCGCCATCGGCAACCCATTCGCACTTGACCGGACCCTCACTACGGGTATTGTGAGCGGACTCGGTCGTCCTATCCGGGCCAGCAACAATCTGGTTATCCGTGACATGATTCAGACGGACGCGTCCATCAATCCCGGAAATTCAGGCGGACCGCTTTTGGACTCCCACGGAAACATGATTGGGATTAACACGATGATCTATTCGCCGTCCGGCGGATCAGTGGGTATTGGGTTTGCCGTTCCTGTGGACACTGCACGGCGCGTGGTTCCAGACCTTATCCAATACGGGAGGGTGCGCCGCGGCTGGATTGATATTGTCCCGCGTCAGATTTTCGAGCAGCTGGTTCAGTATGCCGATCTTCCGGTCTCAGCAGGAGTCCTTGTCAGTGAGGTAGTGCCGGGAGGGAATGCAGACCAGGCTGGCATCAAGGGCGGGACCAAGAGTAACGCGGTGAGATATGGCAGTACGGTGATATATCTTGGCGGTGACATCATAGTTGAGGTAGACGGTACTAAAGTAGCATCCCTGGCAAATCTCTATGAGGCGCTTGAGGACAATAAGCCGGGAGAAAAAGTGAACGTTGTCTACATGCGGGGGAAAAAACGTCATGAGACAAGTGTTGTGCTTTCAGAGCGCCCGGAACAGTTTCAGTGGGACTAAGTAATATCAAATCGCCAGGAAATAAGGACTCGTACACGTGCCGAAATTTCAGGTAGTATCCTCATATGAGCCATCCGGTGATCAGGGGCAGGCCATAGAGAAACTGGTATCGGGTCTTGAAAGAGGCTTCCGTCACCAAACGCTAAAAGGCGTGACGGGATCCGGCAAAACTTTCACGATGGCCAAAATTATAGAAAAAATGCAACTACCCACGCTGGTGCTTTCCCATAACAAGACGCTGGCAGCCCAGCTATACCGTGAGTTTAAGGATTTTTTCCCAAACAATGCGGTAGAGTACTTTGTTTCGTATTACGACTACTACCAGCCGGAAGCATATGTTGCCGCGCGAGACCTATACATAGAAAAAGATTCTTCGATTAACGATGAAATAGATCGGCTTAGGCTGGCGGCAACTACCAACCTCCTTGAGCGGTCAGACGTGATTGTGGTCGCTACCGTATCCTGCATTTACGGTCTGGGAAGTCCTCAGGATTACCGGGAAATGCGGGTTCGTATTGATCGGGGGTTTTCTCTTAACATGCAGCAGCTAAGATCTCAACTCGTTGCGCTTCAGTATGAGCGGAACGATGCTGTTCTCCAACGCGGCCGTTTTCGCATCAAGGGAGATGTGATTGAAATCTTTCCCGCCTACCTGGAGGAAGCGTTTCGGATTGAACTCGCGTGGGATGAGGTCGAGCGGATCCGCAAGATCAATCCGGTAACAGGAGAGACGGTTGAAGAGCTGGAAGTGCTCTTCGTTTATCCGGCCAAGCATTTTGTGATGCCGGATGAACAGATTCGCAACGCCGTGTCCCGTATCCGCGAGGAGCTGGACATTCGTCATCAGGAACTCGTCGACCAGCAGAAACTGGTGGAGGCTCAACGACTAAAGACCAGAACGTTGTATGACATCGAAATGCTTGATGAAATGGGCTACTGTGCCGGCATAGAGAATTACTCGCGGCATCTCAGTGGCCGGGAAGAGGGGGAGCGGCCCGCGGTGCTTTTGGACTATTTCCCGCAGACTTTTCTCTCTTTTGTGGATGAGTCTCACGTAACCCTGCCGCAGGTTAGAGGAATGTATGCAGGGGACCGCTCCAGAAAACTGTCGCTGGTAAACTACGGATTCAGGTTACCTTCAGCGCTGGACAACAGGCCGCTCGTGTTTGATGAGTTTGAGTCGCTTCTGGACCGCACGGTTTACGTCTCCGCTACTCCGGGGGATCAAGAGCTTGACAAGTCTTCCCAACTGGTGGAGCAAATTATCCGTCCCACCGGCCTCCTTGATCCGCAAATAGTGGTACGTCCGACGGAGGGGCAGATAGAGAATCTGTACGGTGAGATTGGCAAACGCATTGATCAAAATGAGCGCGTCCTGGTAACGACGCTGACCAAGAAGATGTCGGAAGACCTGACAGATTATCTTTCCAACCTGGGACTGAAAGTGCGCTACCTGCATTCTGAGATTGAGACGATCGAACGGGTTGAGATTCTAACCGAGTTGCGGCAGGGTAAGTTCGATGTTCTGGTGGGTATAAATTTGCTCCGCGAGGGGCTGGACCTCCCTGAAGTTTCTCTGATTGCCATCCTGGATGCGGACAAGATTGGCTTTTTACGCTCTGCTACGTCGCTTATTCAGACCATTGGACGCGCCGCAAGAAACGTGAACGGTCTGGTCATCATGTATGCTGACCGCACCAGTGAGGCAATGGCGGAAGCGATTGGTGAAACCGAACGCCGTCGTGAGGTTCAGGAAGAATACAACCGGAAACACGGTATTACGCCACAAACCATTCGTAAAGCGATCCATGATATTCTTCAACGGGAGCGAGAAGAAAAACAGAACGTGGAACGTATGTCTATCGACATCCTGAAGAAGAGCTTCAACGTGTTGATACCGTCACAACGTACAGCGCTCGTGAAGGCGCTGGAGAAAGAGATGCTTGAACACGCCAAGAATCTGGAGTTCGAAGAAGCTGCCGTTCTCAGGGATGAAATAGAAAAGATAAAGGGGCTATCGGAGCGCGGCAATGAATAGGAAACGTGTGACTCATAGCGCGCTTATTTTCGTTGCAGGCGTGCTTCTTTTCACCCTTGGAAGCTGCCACGGCAAGGCTCCTGTTGACAACCTGAAGTTACCCGCAACTCCTGTATTGACCCTGCGGGCCGGTTGGGGGGTGGTTAATCAGCCCTATGCCCGCATTCTCGAGACGCCGGACGACGGCGCGCCAATTCGTGCGCATATTCGGCGCGGTACGGTGGTTGAGATTACCGCCAAGACCAACTACACCGATGTGGTTGAGGACGAGCGCGATAACTGGTACCAGGTGAGATTGGAAGACGTGGACGGCTGGATTTTTGGGGCAAATGTGAGTCTGTATGACAGCAGACAGCAGGCAGAAAACGCCTCGGAGTTGCTTGAAAAATGAATGAGTCGCTCCGTCAACTGCTGCCCTATTTTCTTCCGCCGCTTCTTGGGGCGGCAATTGGTTATGTGACAAACTTCATCGCCATCCGTATGCTTTTCCGTCCGCTGTCGGAAAAACGCATCCTTGGTGTTAGAATCCCCCTAACCCCCGGGATTATTCCACGGCAGCGCTATCAGCTCTCGCAAAGTATTGCACGGATGGTTTCCGAGCAATTGCTGACGGAAGAAACGGTGCAAACCCACCTGGAGACACCGCGCTTCCGCAAGGATCTGCGCACAAGCGTCCAGACGTTCACAGATGATGTACTTGACGCGGTGCCCGGAGAACATCTTCATGATGATGTGCGGACGCTGGTTTCAGGTTTTGAGCGCGCTGTGGGCGCACTTCTTGAGCGCTTCATCCAGTCAGACGCTTTTGAGGAAACAGGACGCACGATGGTGGAACGTGCCGTCGGATCGATCTGGTCACTTCCTCTCGGTGAAATTGTGCCGGATCACGAAACGCTGTTGAATGCGGTCAAGCGTGTAATAGGAGAGCTTACTGCGGGTTCCCTGCGAGAAAACGTGTGGGAGGCCATAGAAACATGGCTCTCCCGCCAGCTTGAAGAGGATCTGCCGATGGAAACCTTCATCTCTGATGAACTCCTTGAGGAGCTACCGCGATTGGTTTCAGGCATTTATGAGCCTTCCTATGTTCACGTGATGAAGTGGCTGGATCGGCCTGACGTGAGAAAAGAAATGTCTGTTCGTGGCAAGGTTGTGCTGCGCGAGATCCTGGATAAGCTGAGTTTTGTGCAACGCTTCATAGTTACGGCGGCTCAGTATGACCGGCAACTCTCGTTGCGAATGCCCGAAATTGTGGATGATCTTGTTGACATGGTACGTGACGCGGGGGCGGACCCGGAAAACAAGAAGCGCGTGATTGAGGGTGTAGTTGACGCGGTGAAGAAAATTCAGAGTCAGAGCATGCGGGAAGCGGCGGCAAGGGGAAATCTGGATGTTACTGAAATAGCGCGTCGGATATATGATGAAGTTATGCGTTTTCTTGGTCAGGAAGGTGTCCGGGAACGTGCAACATCGGCTGCAGAAAACTTCATTTCTCACTATGAAGAGCGGGGAACTGGTGAGGTGCTGTCTCAACTTCTCGGGACGCATGAGAAGCAACTTACTGATTATATTTGGACGCGTGTGCATCACTGGCTGCACCGGCCTCAAACGGTTTCTCTCTTTGTGACGGAAGTAGGCCGGATTGGCCGCTCGTTCATGGTCGGGATGGAACGAAGAAGCCTTCGGACTGTAATCTCCGTATCCAGCGGACAAAAAATGGCACTAGATATCTTCGTCACCCGCCAGATCCATCGCATGATAGAGATGAAATTACCGTCCATCATTCAGACGCTGAATATCCATCAGGTGGTGGTGAACAAGATAGACAGCCTGGATGTCCTCGATGTTGAGCGGTTACTCCTCTCGGTGATTGCAAGGCATCTGAAGTGGATAAATTTGTTTGGTGCACTGCTCGGGGCGCTTATTGGCGGCAGCCAGGTGCTGCTTACCGTGCTGAGTTGAACACAGGTGCCGATGGTTGGCAATGACGGGAAGACATTGATGGAGCAGGAAGCAGTACAGGAACGGGTTTCCATTATAAGCCGGGATGCGGTGCAGACGGCGCATATGGCCACGGCACTTGAGAAGGAAGGATACGCTGTTGACGTCCATTCTCGCGTTCCGGATTCACTGACCGTGGCCGGAGAAGGGACGGTCGTGGTCTTTGACGCAGGTTCATTTGGAAAGGAAGCGGCGAAGACGTGCCGGCGGATACGGCGGCAGCGGGTGCACGGACCGGAACAGATTGTTGCTGTGTCTGAGGTTACCGATGAAGGATATATCACGGAGTTGTTGGAGGCAGGTGCCGATGATTTCATTCGCGGACCGGTCGAAGAACTGGAGCTTCAGGTTCGTGTAAAGGCGGCCGCTATCCGCATCCGAAGTCAGCTCGATCTTCTGCATGAAAGAGAGTTCTACCGCCATGCGGTGAGGCAGGAAGAGGAACTCTCCACGCGAATTTTGAACCAGAACCTGCACTTGCGAAAAGCATATGAGGAGGTGGAAGGGGTAAACCGAAAGCTCCAGGACGAAAATCGTGCCCTCGAGCGCATTGCACGGCTGGATTCACTTTCCGGATTGATGAACCGTATGAGTCTCTTCGGTATGATGGATGTGGAGATAGAACGGGCAACCAGATCAGGACTGCCATTGTGCGGCATTATGCTCGACATCGATCATTTCAAATCCGTAAACGATAATTACGGCCATGGCTGTGGAGACGAGGTGATCCGGAGCATAGGGTCGCAGTTGAAGCGGGAACTGCGCAAGTATGATCATGCCGGACGCTACGGCGGGGAAGAGTTCTTCATGATACTGCCGGACACCACCGTGAGTCAGGCCGCCGTCTTTGGTGAGCGGATACGGGTGAGCGTAGAGTCGTCACAAATTGAGTGTTCGGGGGCGAGACTAACCGTTACGGCGAGTATGGGTGTTTCGCGCTTTCGCAGTGAAGATGGGCGGGATGCCTGGATCACGCGGGCTGACCGCGCCATGTACGCGGCAAAGCAACGTGGAAGAAACCGCGTCGAAGTGGAAAGCTCGCCCAGATAGCGCGGAACGTCTATTTCGGCGTTTGCGGGATTCTCATGATAAACGTGCTTCCGCGTCCCGGTTCACTCTCCAGGGACACTTCACCGCCGTGGGCGAGTGCAATGTGCTTTACAATTGCCAGCCCCAGTCCGGTTCCACCCATGTCACGGCTGCGCCCCCTTTCAATACGGAAGAAGCGCTCAAATACGCGGGGTTGGTCTACCGGCGGTATGCCCGGTCCGTTATCGCTTACCCGAATCTCAAGAATACCTCCTCCGTGTTCCACTGCAACCATGACCGTGCTTTTTGCCGGGCTGTACTTCACAGCGTTATTCACAAGGTTTGCAACAGCCTGTTCCAGCAGGCTCGAGTTGACACTCACGGTGCGGCTCCCGCTGTAGGATGCGCCCACTTCCGTGCGGCGCTCTTTCCGGTGTGCCGTTTCAGAAACAATCACCCGCTCTACTATCTCTTCAATGTTGCAGCGGGAAACCGGTACGGCACCACCAGCTGACTCCAGACGGGAGAGGCTTAATAGATCGTCGATGATGGAGTTTAACCGCTCGGCATGGTTGTGGATTATCTCCAGAAACCTTGCCGCGTTATCCGGATCATCCTGCGCGCCGTCAAGGAGCGTCTCCACAAAGCCCAGGATTGAAGTGACCGGCGTCTTGAGCTCGTGCGATACATTCGCTACAAAGTCTCGCCTGATGTCTTCCAGGCGTTTTAACTGTGTAATATCGTTGAGGACGATGAGAAATCCGGCCGGGGATTCTTTTTCTCCCCGAATGGCAGTGCCGTGCATTTGTAACCTCACCCGTTCTCTCTGATAGATGGTAACTGTCTCTTCCAGTGGTCCGCCGGCCTGAGAAAGGTGTTCGGCAAACTCGTCTATTTCTGCGTTACGCAATCCCTCTATCACGCTCTTTCCCGTTGCCTCCGACGGTGAGGTTCGGAACAGAAGAGCGGCAGACGAATTCAGAGTAGTGACGCGCAGGGAGGCATCAAGGACAATGACTCCTTCAACCATACTTGAGAGTATTGCCTCGAGCTGATTCTTGCGCTCGCTGATTGACTGAATTGTCACAGCAAGGCGTTTCGCCATCACATTTGTATTTCCCGCCAGCTCTGCAATGTGCCGGGGCGCGTTCACGCGAACCCTGCGGGATAGATCCCCGGAAGCATAGAGACGGATCATGCGGCTCACGGTGTGGATTGCTTTTGCCGAGCGCTGCCAGGTAAAAAAGACAAGAATCACGCCGGCAAGCAGAGCAACCGCAGCCGCCGAGAGAATGCGTACATTCGTCGTGAAAATCTGCCGGTCAGCGTCATGTAGAGAGTGTCTCACATGCACGTATGACGGTTCTCCCGGCACGCCGGAAAGTTCCCTCGTTACAAAGAGATAACGGTCCGGTCCTCCTGCAACGGAAATGACGCCGCTGCCGGGTTTGGTCAAACGGCTGTCTTCTGCCGGAATAGGGGATGGCTCAGTGGAAGACGGCTCCCGCGCCTGGTAGGTCGTACCGTCGGCGTTGAAGAAAAGCACCTGGGCGCCCGTCTCCGTGGTTATTGAGGCGAGCAGGGTTTGGACGGTAGAAGGTAGAGAGCCGGGAGGTAAAGATTCAGCCGGCGTGGTGCGAAAGGAAGACAAGATAAGCACGGTCTCCTGTTCAACGCGCGCCCGCACGG
>Ga0102944_1002656_pt1 | contig 10278 bp, 9 predicted proteins | sample SalPonD_shore_MG_FD_78172 | JGI IMG/M metagenome (GOLD analysis project Ga0102944, IMG submission 78172) | Salt pond soil microbial communities from South San Francisco under conditions of wetland restoration - Salt Pond MetaG... | ecosystem: Environmental > Aquatic > Marine > Intertidal zone >... | reverse complement strand
GCAGTTTCTAAGCTGCCTGCGCGGCAGTGAACTTGCCAGGCTTGAACTTGGCAGCGGTCTGTTTTTTCTAAGCTGCCTGCGCGGCAGTGAACGTCCGCATCACCTTCGGCAATACCAGCCGGGTTTTCTAAGCTGCCTGCGCGGCAGTGAACCGCCATGCCCACGTCGAACGAGCGATTGGCCTTTTCTAAGCTGCCTGCGCGGCAGTGAACGAGGCAGAGAAACTGGCCCCGCTGGTCGGGCATTTCTAAGCTGCCTGCGCGGCAGTGAACGAGTCATTGATGTTCATGCTGCTTTCTCCTTCTTTCTAAGCTGCCTGCGCGGCAGTGAACGATTATTTGGCGGAGCATGATCCTAGTTTTCATTTCTAAGCTGCCTGCGCGGCAGTGAACTAGAAGAAATGCCAGGAAATTCCAAGTTGCAAAAGAGCTTGCGCCCTCGGGTGGCGATTGGCCTTTTCGCGGCGGCGCTCGTAACCTATTGATTGTGCCGCCGCTTCTCAAGCCGGCTGAAAAAGGGTCAAAACCAGGGGATGGTAGCCGTACTGCTCAGGCCATAGGTGCTGAAGCGGCCAGGCACTGGCTCTTCCACGACCGGCCCGTGCTCGATGAAGAGCCGGAAATGGTGTCCGGTGCTTTGGCTCTTCAAGCTGACAAAGGGGCGTGCCACATACTCGGCGGCGCTGTCGGGGACCGCTTGCAGAGCCGCCTTCCGGTCCTCGCCCTTACGACGCATACGTCGGCGCCGAAGCCTTTCCGGATTACTGTCCGCCTGCACCCTTCGCACCACCCTGTGACCTTCCGGGTCTGGAATCGAGCTGGCGGGCTGAATCCTGACAAGATCATTCATGCCACGCAGCCAATCGTGCGACATCAGCCGCTCCAGTTCGGCTGCGCTGCCATGCAGACGAAGGCGTTCGCCAAGGCTCAATGACTCTTGATCGACGTCCGGGAAGCTCACTCCGATCTGGTCTGTGCGCAGCGTCACCAAGCCCCGATGCAACTTGGCGAACAGGGCATTCATCAACACCATTGGCACAAACTCCGGATCCGGTCTCAGGCGAAACTCCAGATAACGATCCATGGCTCAGTCCCGACCCTCTCCGAAAACACCGCCACGGATGAGGGTCGCCATGACGAAATGCTGCTCTGTTTCGTGCAGTGTGTCTCCCTTGCGCACCCATCGGTCAAGCAGACTGTAGAAATCCTGCTTTTGCTTGGGCTGCCGGTAAGCGCCGCCACGAGAAGTCACCGAGCCATAGGGCTCGACGGCGATCGGCCCAAGCTCCAATTCATCAGCTTCCGGGTACCAAGTATCAATTGTACGGATCGCGTTGCCGATCTTCTGGCTATGCATTGAAGCGGCGCCTTCGACTTCGTACAGGGTCTTGCTCTTCCTGCTGCTCTGATTCCTCGCCCGGTCGAGAATCAGCTCCTGGGACGGATATATCTCCTGGCCCTTGCCCATTCGGGCGAAGGTCGTCACCTCCAAAAACACCGGCTCTTCGCCGGAAAGGCCCCGTTCGATTGCAGAGGCCAGCTCTTGCAAGTGCTTCTTGCTCTCCTTCGGCGCGTCAAAGTCGCGCAGGGAGAATTGCAGCGCGTCGAATTGCCAGTCTTTCACCGCTTCGCCCCTATCGAACTGGCGGACGTGAACTTCCACTTCCTGGGCACCAAGGCGGTTACGCCACAGAACGCGTCCGTTTACCAGGTTGTGGGCATAGCGACGGCCCAACTCCGAGAAACCAATCTTCTCGACGTACCCGGACGTCGCGGTTTCCAGAGCCTTCTGGTAGCGAGTGTCGTTACATGCGGAAGGCCGCCCGGTTCCTCCAAGCACGCGCACGCTGAAATGCAGCTTGAGCGTGTCCGCATCTGGGGGCAGAGCGGCTACGTCAACTGTTTGAAGGTTGGGGTTCTGGATGGAGGCATTCAGTTTTGCCGGGTCCTGCTCCTTGGCGGAAAGGCGGTTCGAGATGGTGCCGCGCACCGATTTCTCCCGGATCGTTACGGGCTTCCACCCCTTGGGATCACCCCTACCATCCCACCGGCCGGCATAAAACAGACCGTCGGAAGGATCCAGTTTGCGTTCGAAGGCCAAAACAGACGCGGTCTTCAGATCAGTTTTTGCCATGGCTAAGCTCCTTCTGAAGTGCGGCAAAACGATTTGTAGAGCGATAGATGCCGGTTTTTGCATCAGATTCCGGGTACCAGAACATTTCCTCGACAGCGCTCAATCGATGCGGCGCCACCCACTGCCCCACGGTGTAGAGGCTTTCCACGAATTGAAACGGAACGTCCATGTCGCGGGCACCGGCTACGCTCCCGGCTTCATGGAGTTCGGAGAGCGCCGCATAGCCTGCAGGAACCGGAACGAGCCAACCCGGTCTCGATCGGACCCGCCAATTCACGGCGCCAGTACTCTCGTCCAACTCCGGATCAGCATGCAGTGCCAGCAGGTCGAGCAACGCATCGAGTGGCCCGGCGGAGGACTCACGGGCCCGCAGTGCATCCAGATGCTCGGCGAGAACATCCTGGCGTTCGACCAGGGTGAAACCGGGCAACAGGCGATAGCGGAGTTTTCGGAATTGCCTGCGTTGATCCTGAACGAATTCAGGCCACTCCAGAACCTCCGGCTGGCGCTTCAGACCACGTACGCTGCCGCCCGCCAAGCGCATTGCCGGAATCCGTGAGCGAAGTTCATTCGCCAGTTCCTCCCGATCGTCCTCGTCCAACTCCGTCCGGACCTCGAGAAGCAAGCTCACAGTCATATGGGATCGTCCCTCCTCGACGAACGATGCCGGCTTGTCCGCAAACTTCTTCCACCCCGCGATGTAGGGATGCCGCGCAAGACGAAAGACCTGCGTGTACCGGCCAGGCGGTCTGTATACCTGGGGATCGAACCAGTGACACACGATGCCGACTCCTCCGAGCTCTACCCCATCGAGTTGGCGCTGAAGGGCGTGCGTAAAGCCCGAAAATGCAGTGGGTGCCGGAAACCCCCAGCTCAACGGTCCCGAGACGGCGTTGGCGTTTTGTATCTCGAGTCGCGACAATAGAATCAGTGCGGCCGTGTCACTCATGCTTCCATCTCCCGCAACGCTTCCTCGAGGAGCCCCTCAAATTCCTTGCGCCAGACACGGAATTCATCATCTCCCACCGGTAGCCTGAAGCGATGGAGCTCTGCATTGAGCCAGGCTCCGAATGACTCGGACACAAGCCGGGGCCAGTCCGACGACTCACGATCCGCCAGGAACTCCGGATCGTCGCGCCGGGGATCGAGCCAGAATTGCTCCGCCTCGGGGAGCAGGCAATCCGCCTTCGACGTCCAGCCAGGCTCATCGAAATCACGAACGCTTGCTGCGTACTGCAACAGTTCGTCCATGATGGCTTCCACACGAATTGCGCGACCCTGCCGAATGGATTGATTGTTCCAGTCCTTCACCGACTGCAGGTAGCGCCCGAGGCGCCTGATTTGACGACGTAGTTCGCGCTTTCGGCCAAACCGCTGAAAGACACTGTCAGTGCCCAGAGGCAGTGCCACCGCGCGGCTGTCCCAATTGGGGGGAACCGAGGCGATCAGCCAGACCTCGCCATGCCGTTCACTATTCAGCTGGCTGATGTTTTGCGGCTTTGAGCCGCCGAAGGTTTGGACGGTCAAGTGCGGCCAATCACGATATCCGTGGGAGCAGAACTTGTTGGCCCGCCGCGCCTGGCGGGCTTCCTTCGATTCTTCCGAGAAACGATCCGCCTCCAGGACTTGCCTGACGCGATGGGCAAGCGTGGTCGGGAACAGCGGCTGGAGCAGATGGTAGCCTCGTTTTGGTATGGGCCAGTAAATCTGTTTGGCCAGGCTGTGAGAAGCCGGCTCCCTGCCGGCCGTACTGATCGAGGCGAATGATTCCATCCACTCATGGTTTTCCCCGTCATCGCCGGGAAGGGCGGCGAGCAGGCTGGGATCCCCCTTGCTGGCACGCAGCCAGAGAGGCTGTCCGTTAACCTCAATGCTAAGAAATTTGAAGACGTCCAGGGCGGCGGCATTGCCCACGACGTCGGGCTCCCCCCCGCCACCAAGCGAGTGTGTGCCCACCAGGTGTTCCCCCGCGGCCTGATTGCCGTTGCTGTACAAGCTGGTGCCCCGGGCATCGGGATGCGAATACTTGGCGGCATGCGTCACCAACTGGATCTGGCCGACCCTGCGCGCGGCGTCGGCGATCCACGTGGCTGGCTGATGCGCCCGCTCCAGCTCGCGCCGTTTTTCTTCGGCATTGGGCTTGCCCAGCTTGCTCTCGAGACGATCAGCGAGGAATTCCTTCATCGCCTTTCTTATCTCGTTGACTTCCTTAGGGTTCTTCACGCTCATCCTGCTGTTCACCGATGATGTCGATAAGCAGTTGGGTCCATTTTCCAAGCTTAGGCCAGATTCGAGCTTCTTGCAACCAGTTTACTTGCGGTTTTAAGTGCGCCCAACCCGTGCTAATCTCGGTCGCCATACTTCCGGACAGGAAGCTCAGAAGAGTTTTCGTGCAGTTTTCAATCGACTGCCGAGCAGGCAGCCCTATTTCCCATCATCTTCCCCAGCCTTTTCCCGGCTGAAGCCCATTACTCTGTGATACCGCCAAATATCCATTCCCTCCGGTAAATCCACCGTGGCGAACTTCCGCGCACAATCCGCCATGTTCATTCCGGTTTCCCCCGCGATTGCTTTCAGCGTCTCGCATTCGTCCGCATCCGGCCACCAGTCAACCCCCCGCCCCGGTTCGATTTCCAATTGCCGCCACTGATAGTTTTGTGGCGTCATTGCACCGTCCGGCCTGAGTTCGAACAACTCCAATTCTTCTTCTTCATCCGGCATCAATACATACCGGGTGGTTGGCGGTCCCGCCCTGAACCGGTACTTTTGCTGTAAGAGTCCAGTCAAGTGCGCGCGGGTCTCCCACCAGAGGGTCGCTGGCACGGTCTTGCCCTCGAGCCCCAGCATCACATCTCCCAGAATGTATTGTTCCAGGTCCGCCAGCTTTGAGGCAGGTTCCAAAGGGTCGTGCTCTCGGATTCGGGCTGTCGAGTCAATTCGCCTAAGCTCCGCTTCCCTCAGCAGAAACTCCAGGTCGTGGCTCTCCAGATGCGCATCATTGCACTCGTAACCCGGACGACAATAACTTATCCGGTCGCCCAGCCAGCCACGGACATTGCGCCTTAGCAGTACGATGTTTGTCCGCTCCCATCGATGCGGGCGGTGTCTTCTCACACGCCCCGCGAGCTGAATAACGGATCGCATGGACGACGGCTCGACGATGGCCCAGTCATAGTCATGGTCCCTGCCCACCTCTGCCACTGGAGTTGCCATCACCACGAAGATATGTTGCTCCTCCTTGCAATCTTCCAGCCGCTGACGAATCCATTCATCCTCGGAGAGGGCCAGGCGTGAATCGCGCTTCAACACGCGATCCAGTCTGGCTTCGATTTCTGAACGCAACATGAGCGGAAATCGAGAGTGATAGATGCACAGGTGCAAGCGGTAACTCTCTGGCATTCCCGCGGCCGCGAGAAAACGGGCCGTCATTATCAACGGGTCAATATTTGCCATCCGCACCAAGCCTACACTCACGGCCTTGCCGCTATCCGGGTGGACCTCATGATTCCATCCGTGCATTTCCAGCATCTGTTCACGAAGTGAAGTCGCAAGTTGGCGCAGGATCTCTGTTCGTCTTTCGACCCTGCTCCCGCCTGATACATCAAGCCCTTCTGTCCCAATCTCGGCGTGCCTTCGCTGTACCTGCCGGTCCAACGACTTCACCCGCTTCGCTACGAAACGCTCATGCGCGGCACGGAAGCCTTCCATGTTGGAGTGGTCGCTCGACTGGGCGTTGAACTCATCGATCCAGGCACAACAAATATTGAGAGGTGTTCCGGGTTCACCGCGACTTGACTGGAACGATCTGCGTCCTTCGCAATAGGCTTGAAACAACCCCTGCACGAGTGCGGGTGGCATTGTTGCGGAAGACAGAAGTATGCGACTGCCCAGAAGTCCCGCCCAATGAACCAGCCGGGTCACCGCCGGAAGGTCCTTGACATCGAAATCGTCTACTTCATCCAGCACGAGATCGGAAGTCAGCAGCCGCAGCATCGGCAAGATTTGCCGGCCACCGCGGGTGCCTTCCGTGGCCGGCGCCAAATGATCCAGGGTACAGGCCACGATCGGTGCCTGAATCAGCGCTCTTGGCTTTGTCTCCAGCCATCGATTCAACGGGCCATCCTCAAGACTGCCTTCAAAATGAACGTACTCCTGCTCCGCTAGCAGCTCGTTCGCCGACTCACTCCCAGGGATCCGGTCGTGTTCGAACGCTTCATGCTCCTGCAACTCCTTCTGCTTCTGCCGCCTGTACAAGTCACGGACAGCGCCGCCGCCAACGAGGACTGCGAGATCTTCCGAGCCCAATCCGAGCCTGTCTCGGTAAGCGTCGCCCGTCTGAAGAGTGAGAATGCGCAGGCCCAGCGCAACGGTAAACCGTGCGCCGAGCCGGGGGTCCGCGAGCGCGTAAAGTATCCGCCCGTTTGCAAGCGTCTTTCCACAACCAGTAGACGCCATGTTGACGCCAAAGTAGCCGTGGCCGGCCGCCCGTGTACGCAAGCTTTCCGTCAGGTCAAAAGCGCGGTTCTGCCAAAGAAAACGCTTGTTTCGCGTCCGTCGCCGAAAGCCGCGATGCCTTGCAATCCGCGGCAGCCTTCGATTGAGCGATGGTAGAGCCCGCACGATACGAGAGGCGTTTATTCCAACGCCGATCAAGTGTTCGTCAAGACGCTGCTTGAGCTTGCCATCGCTGTCGGTATTGGCATATGGCACATATCTGGAATCCGACCCCTTTTTCGCCCTGAAACGCGGAAGGGCCGGCTGGGCAGAGTAAGAGTGATCCGCGAGCATAAGCGACAAACGCGAAAGATGAGCAACGTAGGGATTTTCCAACCAATTTCGAGTCATCGCTTCCCCATGTTTCAGCATCTCCCGTGCTGTCCGCGCGGCGTGACGACGCCATTCCTCGCTGATCAATGGGACGTCGCCCCTGAATGTCCAGCAATCAGACCTGGCTTTTTTGTCGGAAGTCTGATTCTCATAGCCCCACCCTGGCTTGATTGCGGTCTCTACAGTTGCCAGCGTGCGACTCCTGGGAAGTTCACCTTTCTTCGTGGGTAACAGGTGGTGTGTCAGGATCAGCCATCCGATCGACCGGGCCAAATCGGGCAAGCGCTTCAGTGGCGCTGGCGCCCGCTGACTCACTCCATCCCGAACAAGGTGTTGTTTCCAGTCAGGCAGCTTCAAATTGGGGTCAGCCAATTTCTCCAGCCACGACTTATCATCCGGCGCATCCCCTACAAGAGCCTCGAACAGTCGCAGCGATACCCACTCATGCCGGTAGGCCTCGCGGGTCTTCTCATTTCGCCGGAGCTTGATCTGAAAAGCGATACAGGCCTTTCCAAAGTCGTGAAACAACGCTGCCATGGCGGCCAATAGGCGGATGACCTCGCCGTGATGCCAATCGTTCTCGTCCGCTCTCCGCAACAAGTCCCTGTAGGTCGTGTTTGTGGGCGTGCCGCCTTGGGCGTTGAAGCGGCGGGCGTCTCCGACAAGCCAAAGCAATTCACTGCGATCACGATGTAGCCACATACAGATCACCGCCGTATTCTTGCGAGCGCTTTTGCGCAACAATCTGTGGACTGTTGCAAGCCCTTCCCACGTAATTGGCGTCTGCCAGCTTCGCTCGCCCCGTCGCTCGGCAAATTGGTCCAGAATCCGGCGAGTCTCCGTCAAGGCATTTCCGCTACATTCGGACACAAAGAGTACGTTCACGACTCACTGCCCAAAACTTCAGAAATCCACTTGAGTGTGTCAATTGCCAGGTCCAGAGCATCGTTCTCGATCAGGGACTCAATACAACGCTGGCGAAATTCCTGCTCTTCGTGTCCCAATACGGCTGAAATGAAAGCTTGCGGAAGTATGATGCCGTCCTTGAAGAGATCAGCAACGTCGAATACCAAGCCACCTCGGCGGGTCTTTCCATGCAAGACGGCAAGACCGTGAGGCAAACCCAGCACCCAGGTCGCTACCGCCCCCAGCCCATAAGCCAAATAGTTGCCGTGATCCAGAAATCGATTGGCTGGATCGGTACCGGTGCCTCTTTTTGCTCTGCTGAATTCCCCGTAGCCAACTGTCGTCACGGCAAGCCTGAACAGAGCCTTCGTTAGTCTGGCTTCCTCCGTAAGCAGATCGGTAACGTCTGCAGCCAGATCTATGCGGCGTCCTGCGGAGTTCAACATTTCTTTCAGCCTAGCGGCATCCAAGCTGGTACCGAAATCTTCGAATCCCGCTTCGGCCAGCCAGAATTTCTCGATTTCTCTCAGGCGCGTCTGTTGAATCAGCTTCGCCGCCCTTAGCCTCTTGTCATCCTGAAACCAAAAACGCACCCATCGCTGAAGGTACTCGGTTGGCCTGTATTCGCTCTGCGGGGACTGCCATTCAACCGCAATCTCGGCTTCCGTTCCGCTGAAAAGGGGTGTGCCACCACCGCCGCAGAAGCCGACCATGACCCCAGCCTTGGCCAATTCCCGCATGGCCGCCTGTGTAACCGAAGTGCCCGTCCCGAGCAGAAGGACTGTCGTATTTGCTATGGGAACATTCCAGTAAAGAAACCGCTTGCCTTCCTCCGTTACGTATTCCACCCGGCCGCCCTTCACCAGTACCCGGCAGCGTTCCAGGTAGTAAATATTGGCCCGCTTTGAGTGGAGTATGGGCTTGAGGTCTGAAGGTGAGAGCAGTTCCATTGTGTTGTCAGATCGCCATAAGGATTCCGCGACACCGCTCCGAAGGGATTAGCTCTGGAATTGAGCCAGCGCGGCCCTCCCTCCAGGCCGGGCTTGAAGAACTTCGAGTGATACATTACTATTCACGTATGAAAACCATCACGATCAATGTATCCGAGCCAGTGTACGAGGATTTCCGGCAGGCTTCCAAGCGCCTGGATCGCCCTACCTCGGAGCTGATCCGGGAAGCCATGGAGCAGTACCGCCGTGAGCGCCTGCGGCCGGCCGGCGACCTGACGAATTTCAGGCCGCGCTCCGCGGGGCGTGTGCTGGCGCCACTCGGGCGGGGTGATGACCTTCTTGCGGAGATGCTGGATTCCGAGTCGTGATCGGGCTCGACACCAGCTTTCTGGTGGCGCTCGCCTTGCGCGAGCACCCCGCACATGGGGCTTGCTGGTCGCTGTTCCAGGACGAAATCCTGGGACAATCCGGCTCGATGGCACTTACCGCTCAGGTCCTGGCTGAGTTTGCTCACGTGGTGACCGATCCAAGACGCTTCGAGCGTCCGCTTGCCATGCCCGGGGCGCTGGAGATTTGCACTCAGTGGTGGGGTGCCCGCGAATGCCGGCCGGTAGAAACCGGTTTCGACGCCGGCGCACTGTTTCTCACCTGGATGGATACCTTTCGCCTTGGCCGCAAGCGGCTCCTGGATACGCTGCTCGCCGCCAGCTATTACTGCGCGGGGGTGAAACGAATCGCCACCACCGACTGGCGTGATTTCAGCGTGTATGGCGTGTTCGACATCATTCCGATCAAACCCGCCTGACCGGGTCCCGGCGGCGGATATCCGCCCGCGGCGCCATCGGCCGCTTTCATCGTGACGAGCGCCGGGCACGCCGGCGTCTTGATTCGTGGCGCGTTTGTGCATCGCGATTATGCGGGTCCCTCCGCGCATTCCTTGTCCTGGTAGATCTCCATCAGGTGGTCCTGCCGGTCCTCGGCGGCGTCCATGGCCTTGTCGGTGTTCGCATACGTGCCGATGAGCGCGGGCCAGAAGAAAAGCACCGCGGCGGTGTTCTTTCCGGTGACACCGCGCTCGTCCTGGGCGTCTTCCTTGAAGTCCGCGGCCTTGTCCATTTCGCGTTCCAATTCGGTGCAGGTGAGTTTGTAATCCCCCGGCTGATCGACACGAACGACTTCCGGGTTGGCGCAGCCGGTGAGCAGCGCAACGGCAATGATCACGATGAGTCTCATCGTTTCCTCCTGGAATGCTTGGAGAGCAGTCCAAGAGTACGGGCAGTGGTGGCTCACGAATTGAGCCTGAGACCATTTCAGTGGCTCGTCGGCAACGTATTGCCGACCTACGCCTGGTTGGCAGGGCCGCGCCCTTTGGGGCGCTCCAGCGCACGTTGGTCATGACCTTGTCCCCGATCCTCGCGGGACGTAGACGTCGAGCGCCTGGCGCAGACGCTCGCCGGCCTCG
>Ga0102944_1002655_pt1 | contig 10280 bp, 10 predicted proteins | sample SalPonD_shore_MG_FD_78172 | JGI IMG/M metagenome (GOLD analysis project Ga0102944, IMG submission 78172) | Salt pond soil microbial communities from South San Francisco under conditions of wetland restoration - Salt Pond MetaG... | ecosystem: Environmental > Aquatic > Marine > Intertidal zone >... | reverse complement strand
GGATCGCTGCTCAAAATGTCTGTTATGATGTACAGTCTCTTGAGAATGCAATTGTTCAAGTTAGAGATCGGTTCGGCTATATTAATCCGATCATTGGGGAAGAATTTCTAACTGGGAAAGACATTAGTGTCGGAATTATTGGCAATCCCACCATATCCTATTCTGTACTTCCCATTATCCAAGAAGATTACTCAAGCCTTCCTGAAGGTTTGCCGAAAATCTGTGGTTATGAGGCGAAATGGGACCCTGATTCCCCCTATTGGCAGCTTAAATCAATACCAGCCAATCTTCCCGAAGAAGTAGAAAGATTTCTTGTTGCCAGCTGTCTAAAACTGTATGAGCGCCTGGAATGCCGCGATTATGCTCGATTTGACTGGCGCCTTGATTCAAACGGTACCCCTCGACTACTAGAAGTCAATCCTAATCCAGGATGGTGCTGGGACGGTCACCTGGCAAAAATGGCCAGTTTGCAGGGCCTTTCCTACAGCGATATGCTGAAAATGATCTTAGAAGCCACAAAAAGCCGGTTAGAGCCTCAAGGGTTGCAGCGATAGTCTCTTGCTTTTATTGATAAGCCTTTTAGTAACTCTCTTAAAAATAAGTAAAATAAGTCAAAATAAGGGGTCGCCCATTTGATTGTTTGATTCGTTTGAGCTGTTTGAGCACGACTTTGCGACGGAAGAGAGGAGCATCCCAAAAGGCAGGCGATAGCGAAAAGTATATGATGTGTTGTCTTGCCTCATGTTCCTATATGTCCCCGACTAAAATGCGAGCCAAAGTCTTTTCGTGAATTTCAAGATCCCTGGTCCCATAAAGCACAAATCGAATCCTTTTGATAAACTTTAGCTTCGGAATCATCTCCATAATAGTTCTAAAAGCTATTTCAGCAGCTTCTTCTATGGGATAGCCAAACGCACCGGTAGAGATAGCTGGAAATGCGATTGATTCTATCTTGTGTTGTTCGGCAAACTGCAATGAATTGCGATAGCATTTTGCCAAAATAACATCTTCTGGTTTATCAACTCCATAAACAGGTCCCAAACAGTGAATGACGTATGGATTTGGAAGATTATGTCCACCCGTGATAACTGCCTCTCCCGGTTTAATTGGGACTAATGGACGACATTCCTCCTCAAGCCCAGGACCTGCAGCACGGTGAATCGCACCGGCTACCCCACCTCCTATCCTAAGCTGAGCATTTGCAGCATTCACAACAGCCTTAATCCCTGTTTGTAAGGCTATATCTCCTTTAACACACTCGATTTTGACCCCTGATACCATTTTCTCCATGGTTCAAACACCTCCTCTTTACAATTTCGTCCGATAGGTATTTCTTTTTTTGTTGATGATTATTTCCCATCTATTTCATCAAATTTCCGCCTTCTAAACAACTTCATCGTTCATAATACATATAAAATAAAAGACAAGTCAAAAAGAAATCAAAAGGGTGGGTTAAAGTAGATGGCGTGGTCCGACCCCAAACCCCCAAAAGTGTTTCATCTGGAAAAAGGAAATTGGGACAGAGTCTTTCGCGAGATTAAAACTTTTTCCCAATCGGCATGATGGCTAAAGGAATCTCATCCTGGGATAACCCCAGTACAGATTGAACCTTTTTATCATCAAAAGCTCCCACCATGACTGTACCCAATCCCAGGGATTCGGCTTGAAGATAGATATTTTGTCCCACAGCCCCTGTTTCAATATGTGTATATCTCTGGGCGCGATCTCCATATTTGGCTGCAGAACGAGCGTAAACCCCTGATATGATCAACACCACGGCTCCTTCACGCACAAAAGACTGCCTTAAAGCAGCTTGAAAAAGCTCTTCTCTGCGGTCTCCTTCTGTTGTTTTTTCGAGAGCCTGTTTTCCGGGAAGGTATCGATAAACCCCAGGAGACAGGTCTTCCACATCTCCCACCGCCACATACACATCCAAGGGATAAAGGGCTCCCGCGGATGGGGCTGTGCAGAGTCCCCCGGGCCAGGAACGGTCCCCCCATAAGGCAGGTGGGTTATCACTTTCTTCTGTAATACCCTGGGCTGCCCATAAAACTTGAGCTAACATTTCCTTGGAAAGGGAGGCTTTTTTATAACTTCTTACAGAATGGCGGTTTTTAAGAGCTGATTCTACGGACAAATCCCCTTTTTTATGGGGAGTTGGCAGAGGAATAATGGTATTCTCTGTTTTTTTCTGTTTAAATCAAAGATCTTTTGAAAGAGACTGTTTATTGATATCATTTTATAATAATGGTTCAGGGATTAAAAGGGGTGTTCTATTCAGGAACTTGGATAACCAATATCATTCTTGAATTTAATCTTGACTCACTCTTCAGGACTTCCTCGTGAATCAGATTATCCCGTCCCAACCTTAAGAGAAATGCTGACTTTAAGGACATTTCATTTCAGCTCTATGACATAATGTGTGTTTGCTTTTTTAATTTCTGCATTATATATCTCCATTTGGATTGATTTTGATTCGAGGATAAACTCCTTGATGTCCGTTTTTTCCGTTAGCTCCTTTATGGTCTCGCCGTCCAAACTCATCTGGGCATCTTCAGGAATTGTGAAATATATTTTTAAAATCATGAATAAATTGCCAGGAGCAATCTCAGTCAATATAGACTGCCAGTTCAATTTGAAATGGAATCGATCCTTTTTCCCGAGAATGAGTATGGATCTGTGACACAAAAGCTGCTCTTCAACCAGAGACAGGTTCATAGGATCAAATCTTATGGAACTCATATCCAGAAAATTTTGACTCGGAAACTGCACCACTACATAACCGGGGTTGAGAATCTCTTTTTTCTGCAATCTTCGTTCTTCGGACTGCTGCTCTAAAAGAGTTTTGAATTCTTTTTTAATTTCTTCATAATGATATTCTTTGAGAATATCTTCGAGTTTCACCTCATAAAGAGGCTCAACTGCTGATCTTAAAACACCAGGCAAAGTGAAACCTGGCCGCATTTTGCTTTTCCAATCTGGAGAGAATCGGTCTAAAAGCTCAGCAAAGACTCTCCCCACACTGTAGCATCTTCTCCTGAATCCCGTGGGCGCATCAATTTTGTCGTTGATTAGTTTGAACAGATTCTGTTTCGATTCTTCATGAAATCCCATGACTTCAAGACCCTTATTCCCGGCATAAGTGGCTGTGCCCTCGTTTATCTGGACATTGGATTCATATTCAATGAATCTCTCATCCAGCATGGAATTTCTCTTATCAGAGACCACATAGTACTGCTGTATCCTTTTTCTTGTTTGACTGTCTTCTTCAGAAAGAAAGGCATCTTTTAGGACTATCTGCTCTATATAGCTTAAGGAGTAAAATTCCAAATCATCAAGAGGAAAAAAAGGTTGAATCATCACATTGCCGTATCTTTTATTGAATATTTCCTGATTTTTTTGAAAAGAGTGAAATACTTCATGAAAAAGAAGATTATGAAAGCTTTCCTCGCTCATGTCTTGGTCAATCATAAAAACAGAGGTTCTGTGTCCATTATACTCAAGAGAGGTATTGCCAAAAAAACCATCCGGCTTTTTTGGGGAGTGATACAGAACATACTGGCGAATTTTTCTCTCTGTTTTTTGAAACGCATCTCCTGGAGAAGCATGGTTGATGAGATAGGCTTCGTTCTCATTGTAAAGGCCAATGGGAAAATCATTCAGATCATACCCGGGCCAGATCTCATTATACTCAGGTTGATTCAAAGCAAGCGCTTTTTCGAGCAGTTTAAAGTACGGATCAAAATCTGATTCTGGCTGGGTACATGAATTCACTAAGAAAACAAGAATAAAGAACAATGACAAAATTCTAAGAATCTTCATGCGGCCTCCTAGATATCGAGTGATAATTTCGCTTCTAAGGACAACAATATATAGGTAAAACCAAAGGTTCGTCAACCTTAAAACCAAATTCCCATCTTAAGGGGGCTTGCGCATTTAAATAAGAAACATCTTCAACCAAAAAGAAAATCGACAGTTTGTATATTAAAAGCGAAGAAAAACAAAGGAGTTGCCATGAAGGTTAAGATCAGAGTGATGATTGTAAGTCTATTTAACTATTTTGCGCTTTATTCCCTTTTTGTGCCCTATCTGTGGCATGGTGAAATCCATTCCGGCATTCCCATGATCCGGATAGGTGAGCTCAAGTATCTTCCCTCATTGAGAATTGGGCTCTCTCCTTACGGCACAGAGTTTATACAAGAGAATTACTTAAAAAAAGGCGAGAAGCTGCATATTGTGTCTCTCCGCATCGGGGAACCCACCTTCCATCGGTTCTGGGGAATCGGCTGGGAATGTTGGAACCTGATGGACAGGAAAAATTTCAGCCTGGACAGTCGGTTTGATCTGTGGAACCAACCTGAACTGGTGTTAGGAGATGAAGATGGCTTTATAAGCCAAAGCGGATAGGGCGGTTCCGCTGTTGTGACCGGTCATTTAAAAAACATAAAACCTCTGGGAATCGGCGCTCTTCTGGAGCTGGGATACAAAACCGCAGGTTTTCTGGAAGGAGAACAGCTTCAGAAAGGGATCTTTTAGGCCGGGCGGAATTTTATGATATCCTCTCATTTATGTGGGTTTCTTGTTGACCAGAGGTGTTTTTTGTAGGTATTATAGCTTATAGAATGGACCTCACTGAAAATGACCTGATGATTGGCATTTTTGGCTGTGCCAGCGGAACCTATAAGGGATTAACGGACAGAAGAGAAAGTCATTATTATCGAATTCCAGCATTTTGGAAAGCTGTAGTGAAGCAAGGAAAAACCAATACTGGCAGGTGTGCTGTGAAACGAAAAAGATTGAAGAAATGATAAAGAAATTCACAGTTTAAAAAGGCATAAAGCCATGATTTATCATCCGGGAGAAAAAGACAATGCGTGACAACTTTAAGATACAAAAGGACAAGGTGGCTCTTCTTATCATAGACATGCAGCGTCATTTCTGTGACCCGGACAGCAGCTTTTTCGTTCCCCAGTCCAATAAACTCGCTGAAAAACTGAAAACTCTTGTGGATTCTTTTAGCCAGTACCGCCGTCCCATCATTTTCACCCGCCATATCGATTCGGATAAGGAGGACAATCTCATGCTCCGCTGGTGGAGCGAAAGAATCAGAAAAGAGGATCCCATGAGTGAAGTTGTGGAGATTCTTGAACCAAGCAGAGGAACAACTATAATAAAGAATCAATACGACGGTTTTCTTCATACTGAATTAGAAAAGACGCTGCGGGACAAAGGGATTCGCCAGGTTGTGATCTGCGGTGTGTTGACAAACCTATGCTGCGAGACAACAGCCCGCAGTGCATTCATGAGAGGTTTTGAGGTCTATTTTGTAAAAGACGGAACCGCCACATTCAACCACGCGATGCATGAAGCATCCTTGTTGAACCTGTCCTATGGCTTTGCTGTCCTGACCACTATTCAGGATGTAATCAAAATACTCGATCTGGGATAAAAAGAAGGAAATCTCTATTGGCAGCGAATAGAAAAGACTACAAAAAAATTAGAAATAAATCAAATCAATTCAACACTATTTAGGAGGGCATAAATGAAAAAATCATGGGTCACTGTCATTGTTTTCTTTGTGCTGGCCACGCTCCTTGTGTACGCAGCTGAAGAAAAACTGTTTAATGGTTTGTATCTGAATCTGGGCAATCTGGCCAGATTGTCCCATGCCAAATCCCGTTCCATCAGTCCTGAGAACTTCACCGGGGAAAAAGGAAAAGGCGGCATGTCTGTGGACGGGCCTGCCATGAATGCAGCCCGCGACTTGGGTCAGGGATGGAAAGTCTCCCCCTATGTTCACATCCAGTCCAAAGAGACCTTTGTGCTGGCTGAGATTGAAGGCCCAGGAGCCATCCAGCAGATCTGGATGACGCCGTCTGGAAACTGGCGATTTTCCATTCTGCGCTTTTACTGGGACGGAGAGAAAGAACCTTCTGTGGAAGTTCCGGTGGGAGACTTTTTTGCCTGTGGCTGGGGAAAATTTGCCCAGGTCTCCTCTCTTCCTATCTGTGTGAATCCAGGAAGCGGTTTGAACTCCTACTGGGTGATGCCATTCCGTAAGTCCTGTAAGATCACCATGGAAAACCTGGCTGATGAGAAAATGACTCTCTACTATCAGATCAACTACACTCTGACCGATGTGCCTGAAGATGCCGCTTATTTCCATGCTCAATTCCGGCGCACCAATCCGGTTCCTTACAAGTCGGTTTACACCATTGTGGATGGGATCAAAGGATGGGGACATTACGTAGGCACTTACATGTGCTGGCAGTCCAACAACACCGGTTGGTGGGGAGAAGGTGAGATTAAATTTTACATGGATGGAGATAAAGAATTTCCCACTATCTGCGGCACAGGAACCGAGGACTATTTCTGCGGCTCCTATGGGTTCACGGACGATGGAAAATATAAGGAGTTCACCACACTGTACGCGGGAATGCCCCAGGTCATCACTCCGGACGGGCAGTGGCAGTCCCAGCAGCGTTTTGGACTCTACCGCTGGCACATCATGGATCCGGTCCGCTTTGAAAAAGACCTAAAAGTCACCATCCAGGCTCTGGGATGGCGTTCTGGAGGACGATATCTTCCTCTCCAGGATGATATTTCCTCCGTGGCTGTATGGTACCAGCAGGAACCTCACGCTAAGTTTCCGGAACTACCCAGCAAAGACGAACTGGAGATTATATAATCTAGGTTAATCACATAAAAAACCTAACTCCACAATAAATTCAGGAGATTGCTCTAAAAAAGTCTTTTCATAGTTGTCTTTGATGGTGAATTTAAAGGCTGCTCGACCCCCGCCTCCTCAAGCTCAGCTCTCTATTGCGGCTGAGGAACAATCAGAATATATGTGACACTCTAATCCTTTAGTTCAAGAACAAAGGGGATCTCTATTCTTTTTGAGCCTCACTAAGACTGATTTTCTGATATTCTCTCTTTTTTGTGGGTTTCTCGTTGACTTGCCCTTTATTTCATATGTATGATGGGTGATGAAGTCGCTTAGAGGGCGGAAATTTGATGAAATGGAGGGAAAACCAACAGCAATAAAAAAACCAAATTCTTATCCTTTTGGGAATTCTGAGCTTAATAAAAATCAGACACTTGAATTAATCTTCTTTTCTATTTTTCCTAGCTGTTCAATAAGTTCATTAAAATCTGTGTATTCCCCATAAAACATCTCCTCCATCTTCGCATAGTCGGCTTTTAACTCAGATAATCTGTAATCTGGCGGCACAAGGCGAAATGTTCCTGGCTTTGCTGCATCATAGTTCTTCCATCTAGCATAAAAACATGTCTTTTTATAGTCCACAACACGTTTAAGGAGACCAAAATCGGCTAAAGCGTTCTTTACAGATTTGTGAAAAGCCATTTGACACACATCATAGATGTCTCTTGAGAGATGACTGCGCATTTGTTTTTCAGGTGGACGGTGATATTCAGCATGAAGGATAGTTGATTTTTCCCAGAAAGTTCTTTGAGCTTTAAGAGAAATCACCTTGAATTCCGGTTGCTTGAATTCTTTGGGAAACTCTTCAGAAATCCAAGAGGAAACAGCATATCTTCCAGTTGGCTCTTGATCAGTTAAAGAACCAAGCTCCAGCTTTACAGAGGGCTGAATATATCCTTGAACATCATACTCTTTGGTTGGATAGTTAAAATAAAGCACAGGAGAATCTGTTCTGGAGTCTATTTCAAACTTAAGATAAGGATTTCTTGAATTTGTTGGACCTAGGATTTCAGAAATCATTTCTTCTAAAATCGGCTGTATTTTCTTTTCAACTGCTTCAATACATGCTTCATTAAGTTTCTTAATCCGCCTATTAATTTGAGTTTTCGATAATGACGTTTCAGGGAGTTGGTCACCAGTAAAGCCAAGCCATTTTGGCTCGACAGAAAGATCAATGTCTTCTGAAAACCTCTTAATGATATTGAAAACTTTAGAAAGAGATGTGCCTCCCTTAAACACAAAGACATCAGATAATTTTGGATTCTCAAATAGAATCTTTAATATAAAACAGATCCAGAAATCTTTCTCCACAATTAAAGGACTTAAACCTCTCCGATGAGCCACTGTCTCAAAAAATGCAATCCGATCACTGATTTGACGTTGAGCAAATTCAAACATAAGATTCTCCTATAATTTGATCAATGATAGGATACATCCACTCAGGAGCATAGATTCTATCCTTTTTCAACTTCGCTTTTGTTCTTCTTCCTATTGTGTTCTTTAAATGTTCGATGTGCTGCTGCTTTATTTGTTCTTTTCCAATATGTCTCAGTGCATGAATCAAAGCACCACTGGATTCCTCTTGCATAGCCAAATATCGAGGACTTGTTTTCCTAAATATGATCTCCTGGTTACCTACTTTTATACTCCGGCTGGGACCTTCTGTTAAAAAAACGATTTTTGCTGGTACTTGTTCGGATAGACCTAACAGATTTGCTGCAAAAGCACCTGAAGGCTGAATGCTTACAGCATCACGGAAAGCTACAGCTTGAGCGATTTTTTTTGGACTTGGCGGCAGTATCCCTATAGACGGGTGTTTCTTTGGATATTCATACAGACCTCTGGCAAGCCGGCGGATAGTGCCCTTTTTCTCTAGCCTATGAAGATTGATACGAACAGCTTCAGGGCTTCCTAGGTCATGAAAATGCTTTGGGGTAAAGCACCAGCCCCTACCTTTTCCATATATCCGACTAACTAATTTATTTGAGACAGTTTGCATCTCCATTATTAACTCCTTAGTGTAACTAAATATATACTTATTTTGTTACAATGTCAAGTTCTTTTTTTGACTTCAGCATTGAATCCTTCATTCTCGATGGACAAGGAGATCTTGGCCTTTCCCATAAAAGTCCCATCTTTACTGAAAATATCAATATTTTGTAGAACGGGGACGATGGGTACCATCAACAGTCCTTGCCTTAAAAATAACTCGTGTGTTCAGAGTTCCGTTTGATGAGGTCTTTTATCTGGATCCTAAGGGATAGGAAAATCATATTTTGAGGATAATTTGACTCGCCTCCCTATTTATCTATAAATCCAATTGGAATTTGTATATATACTGAGTCTCTCGACTCAAGGCATAGAGATATCCTTTCTCAGACAAGGCTATCCGATAAATATTGTCTTTAACACCGATCAATTTTTGTATGAATCGTCCTTTCCGGTCATAGACATAAATGGTCATTATGGAGGGCTCATTCAACAGAATATACAGATTGCCTCTCTCATCCAAGGCCAAATCATTCACGTAATAAAGAGGCCAATATGCAGACTGTCTTTTCTCAGACTTGTTTTTTTCAAGAAATGCTTGATATATACTTTGGTATTCTTTGGCTTTGATCTGGTATTCAGATATAAGTTCATCTTTGAGGGAAAACTTTTTAAATTTATCAATAGACCGATGAACAGCCCATAAAACATTGTTTTTATGGACAATCAACAATAAATCATTTTTGAAATACTCTGGAATCTTTTTTTGTTTTATTTGTTTTTTTATTAGTAAAAAATTATATCCCTTAATGGCATCGCCTTCCAATTCGCCTATTTGTTGGATCTTTTCCCCTTTGCTGTTATAAACAGAGATCAATTTTGGGCTTCTAAAACCTTGAGTGCTTAAATACACATTCCCGTCTTGGTCAAAGGCCAAACCTCTTCCATACTCAATAGGAACCTTGTAGCTTCGGATATATTCCCCTTCCTTTTATCGCCCGAGTGACCTCTCACCTTCCGGACAAAGGACAGGTTATGGTGCGTTACTACGGCCTCTATGCCAACGCCCACAGAGGAAAGATGAGAAAAACAGGATCTAACTCTTTGTGTCCGCTTATTATTGAAGATGAAAATCTATTTAAACCATCCAGATTTCCTAAGGCATGTCAAGTAGTTTTGAGTTAGAATAAACCATCCAAAATCCGTTTATTATCTTGATTAACCTAATCAATTTTAATAAAATCCCTTATGAGGGATATGGCGCAGATCTTGAGGATTGTTTTTGGGCAATGCCTCTTATATGATTGCGTTTGTATCCCTTCGTTTTTCTCCGGCTTCGTGTCCGTTTTCTTGTCTCTTCGGGCACAGCTAATTCTTTTTTTATTAAGATTTTGGCTTGTCTTTTTGTTATAGGCTTTCCTTCAAGATCTCTGCGCTCATATGGCCTTTTGTCTTTTAACACTCTGATAATTCTTCCAATTAGATGAGTGGATACAGCACAAACCGCCTGGTTATGACAATGACCCTTTTGAACCATCTGATCATAATATACCTTTGCCAGCTG
>Ga0102944_1002653_pt1 | contig 10284 bp, 11 predicted proteins | sample SalPonD_shore_MG_FD_78172 | JGI IMG/M metagenome (GOLD analysis project Ga0102944, IMG submission 78172) | Salt pond soil microbial communities from South San Francisco under conditions of wetland restoration - Salt Pond MetaG... | ecosystem: Environmental > Aquatic > Marine > Intertidal zone >... | reverse complement strand
CCTTGACAATTTTGTAAAAAAAATATACTTACAAAGTAAAAAGTATGAATTTACAGAATTATTATTGGTATTTTAAATCAGCGTTGACTCCACGATTTTGTGATGAGTTGATTAAATATGGAAATCAAGAACAAGAACAAATTGCGTTGACAGGTGGACAAACAAAAAAACTTGCTGAGTTAGAAAAAAAGAAACCAGCACCAAAAAAGAAAAAGAAAATTAAAAAAGTGAGAGATTTATTTAATAAAAATTATTCTCCTATATACCGCCAGCTTGTGTGGCCATTACGGTAATAACATCCTTCTTTGGGTGAATTCCAACTTTTGAAAATTTAAGATCGTCTGGCAGCACCTTACCTTTGAAGATAAATTGAATAGCGAGAACTGGATTTAGTTTATACTCTTGCTGAACGGTTTTCTTAATTTCAGCAATACTCTGACTAGGATCCACCTCAATTTGCTTAATCGCTTGATCAGGTGGAACTCCTGTTAATCTGAAACGATATTGTGTTATACTTGATCACCTTTAACTTTTGATTTTTATATTTATTTAAGAATAAAATAAAGTTAAAATATTAAAATACTCTTGTAAAGCGAAGTGAACCTAAGTATAAACCAAAGTCAAGTTAATCTTATTTAATCTTATTTAATCCTCTGGCAATTTTTGTATCTCAAGTAGATCAAGAAAATCTTTTTCATTTAAAATTTTCGTGCCTTCTTTCTTTGCTTTGGCTAATTTTGATCCGGGATTTTTCCCTACTACTAAAAAATCAGTTTCTGAACTTACGCTGGAGGTTGCTCTGCCACCATATTTTCTTACTTGCTCTGAGACTTCATCGCGAGTATATTTTTCAAGTGCGCCCGTGAATACGAACTTTTTTCCCTCTAAAAATTGTTCACGTTCTTTCATCTCTGTGCTCATTTTAACTCCATGCTCTTTTAATCGGTTTATTAATTGTTTATTCTTTTCCTCTTCAAAAAAGGAAACCACACTTTCAGCAATTTGAGGGCCAATCTCATCTATTTTTTCCAATTTTGTTTCTGATGCGTTGATCAGACTATCAATATTCTTAAAATTCTCTGCAAGCACTCTTGCTATATGTTGCCCTATAAAAGGAATGCCAATTCCATATAATACTCTTGCAAGTCCTCGATTTTTACTTTCTTTAATACTATTTAACAAATTCATCGAAGATTTTTTTCCCATTCGTTCGATATTTTTAAGCTCATTCAAATCCAATTCATAAAGATCCGCAATATTTTTTGCAAGCCCCTTTTCAACTAATTTATTCACTAATTTTGTTCCTAATCCATCAATATCCATTGCTTCTCGATCTCCCCAATGTTCGATTCTCTGTTTCACTTGAGCCGGACACTGGGCATTGACACATCTCCGAATGACATCGCTTCCTATTTTCTTGGCTGAGCTACCACAAATTGGACATTTATTGGGCATTTTAAATTTTTTCTCACTACCATCTCGCTTTTCCTTAATTACCTTAACTACTTGGGGAATAATTTCGCCTGCCTTCTCTACTAAGACGGTGTCTCCCACTCTGATATCCTTTCGCTGTACTTCTCTTTCATTATGAAGTGATGCTCGCGATACAGTTGTTCCAGATAACTGAATAGGATTCAAAATCGCAACGGGAGTTAATTTACCCGTTCTGCCAACCATTATTTCAATATCTTGTATTTTGGTAGTTTTTCTGGTGGGGGGATATTTATAAGCTATCGCCCATCGAGGATGATGAGTAGTATGTCCCAAAATGTCATGTGCTTCTAAATTATTAACTTTAATTACCATTCCATCTATTTCATAATTTAGTTGATCTTTTTTTTCTTCATATTCTTCTAAATAGGTAATTACATCATCTATTCCTTTAAATACCTCAAATTTATTTATTTTTAATCCAGCTTTTTTCATCTCTTCTAAACTTTTTACATGTGTGATAAGAGCACCGTTTTCGTAATAACTTAAAGTGTAGATGAAAATATCTAATGGTCGTTTTGCAACTATTTGTGGATCTTTGGTTCTCATTGTACCTGCAGTCGCATTCCTTGGATTAGCAAACGGTTCTTTTCCTTGCTTAATTCTTTCTTCATTCATCTCATCAAAGGCCTTTCGAGGCATGTAAACTTCACCTCGGAATTCCGCAGTATTTAATATCGACTCCTCGGATAATCTTAGTGGAACTGATTTTATTGTTTTCACATTAGGGGTAATATCTTCTCCTCTGGCACTATCCCCCCTAGTTGCTGCTCTTTTTAAAGACTTATTTTCATAATAGAGCGCAACCCCTAATCCATCTATCTTTGTTTCGACTACATATTCAATAGTTTTGTTTTTCCAACCTTTTTTGACTCGTTCATCAAATTCCTTTAATTCTTCATAATTATATGCCTTATTTAAACTCAGCATTACGCCCTTATGTTCTACGGTCTCAAATTCCTCAATCTCTTCACTTCCTATTCTCTGCGTTGGAGAATCTTCTGTTATAAACTGTGGATATGCTTGCTCTAATGCTTCAAGCTCTCTTACTAATTGGTCATATTCATAATCGCTAATTTCAGGTTGATTCTCCACAAAATATTTTCTATTATGATATCGAATCTCTTTACGAAGTTCTTTTATTCGGCTTTCTGCTTTTTTTTTATCATCTGGAATTTCAAAATCTTGGTTGGACATCTTAACTTTTTTCCACTTTACATTAACTATAAAAGATAAATATTTAAACTAAAGAATTTCTTAAAATCTAAAAGGCTCAGGTCCTTTACCAGGCTTATATGGTTGCGGACCAGGTTCAGGACTTGGAAATCTTTTTAATATACTCTCAAGTTTAGATACTCTTTTTTCTAAAGAATCCAATCTATTTTCTATAGTTCTAATTCTTTCTAATAAATTAGGGTTTTCTACAGACATTTTTACATTTAAAATATGTTTATATTGATGGTTTTGATTTGAACATATAGATTTGCGTTCATTTTAATTAATATATAGAGATTATATAAATTTATCGTCTTTTGGTTATAAATTTCTAAAGAATGCGCTCTGATGTAGGTTTCATTTCGATTTATCCTTTGTTCGCGAAAAGTTAATAAGTTCGAACTATTATTATTTGTTATAATACAATTGTATAAGTTTCAACTAGATAATTATGGAAGAATTAAAAACGTCAAGGAATATTAATACAAAAATTTCTAAAATGATAGAGGATATTGGTTATGATAAACGCATTTTATTTACTCTTAAAAATCTAGGTCCTCAGAGATTTTCTGATTTAAATGATATTTGTCAGATGAGTAAATCAAGTTTATCAAAATATTTAAAACTACATCTTCAAAAGAAAAATATTGAAAAACGAATCCATAATAAAGCTCCCCATTATTTCTTGACCGAAAAGGGAATTGAAACTTTCAATGAAGATCGTCCAAATTCCGAAGACCAATTATTCTACATAAATGAGATTAATAGTATCTATATACAATGTACTGATTTAATTGAATTTTATAAAAAAATAGGTGTAGAAGAATCCATCCTTTTTCAAATTCTAGAGCTAATATCTGAAATTGGCGATAAATTTTTTCAAATGAATCAAAACCGCGAGCTTTTCCTTACTTTATTTTATATTTTTCTTAATTCCGTGTTAACTCGAGATTACAAATTTGAAATAAAGGAATTTTGTAAACATTATAATGTAAAACAATTAAGAATTGATTTTTATGTGGATAAGATAATGTCTAGCAAATGTGGCTTTTTTATGTTTACTCGAGATGAAGATGTATTTTTCTTTCATAGAGATGATATTTTGGGGACGATAACATTACGATTAATAAAAAACCAATTAATGGAAGAAATCATTCATATTAATCATAAAGGATATCGAGATTTTTATGATTTAGATCAAATGGCAGAAAATATTGCGAAACAGTTAATAAAGATGGATTTAATTTGGGAAAAAATTCTTGAACCATTTGAAATGCTTATTGAAAAAATGATTATAAAAATAGCTTTGGATATGGGTATCTCTAAAACATTTTTAATGGATATTGTTGTGCAATCAGAAAAATTATCTAAATCTGAAGGAGGTATAAACTCTTTGGTTAATATAATTAAGGGCTCTGAAAAATATGAGGATTTGAATATTGTTTCCATCTCAGAATCAACCCAGAGAAAATTAGACGAGGTTCTTGATAAAATAGAAGGATTCTGTCCAAATTGCGGTAAAACAATTTTGAAGAGTGATATTAAGAAAATATGTACCAGATGTAAAGAAAAGTTCGAGCCTCAAGAATTATTAAAGAGTATAGATAAAGCTAATGAGGCGAGTTTAAAATATAAAAAAAAAATGTTGAAGCAAGAGGAATTAATTATTTGTCCCAACCCAGAATGCGAAGCACAAGTCTCAACTAGTTGGGAATATTGTCCTGTCTGCCATTCTAAGATTCAGAAGAAAAATCATAAGACTTGATTAATCAGTGTTATTTATGGTTTTATAGATTAGCGAATTAATTAAATTCTCTAAAAACTGAACTTTAATTATCCTTTAAATAATATCTATAGATTTTAAACGAAATTATATAATTTTTTATCGTAGATAAATCACTTTCTCTAAATTTAAATAGGTTATTTATTTAAAAATTAAAAATGTAAATTGATTATTTGAAAATGTAAAAAATAAGCAAAACAAGAATAAATAAATGGAGGGCTGAAAAAAATGAGCATTTCGAAAGAAAAAATCAAGAAAGATATTGTTGATCAACTCTATTGGGATTCAAGAGTAGATGCAGCAAAAATTCAAGTAAAAGTAAAAGACGGTGAAATAATATTAAAAGGAGAGGCACCAAATTATAATGCAAAGAGTAGTGCTTCGACAGATGCATGGTCAATTGAGGGAGTCAGAGCAGTAAAAAATGAAATTGAAGTGAAATATCCGGTATCCATTGAAGTTCCTACAGATGATGAAATAGCAACGAATATTAGAACATTATTAACGTTAAATAAGAAGTATTGATTCTACTGACATTGATATTGGTGTTGCAGGAGGAATTGTAACTCTTGAAGGGGCCGTTGATGCATATTGGAAAAAATCTAAAGTAGAAGAATTAGCATCAGGAGTTGCTGGTGTTATTGATATAATAAATAAGTTAACTATCGTACCAACTGAAAACTTTCTTGATAAAGATATAGCTGAAGATATCATGGGATCCATTAGTAGAAATTTTAAAGTCAATGCAGAAAATGTTGATGTGAAGGTCCAAAATGGAGAAGTAACCTTATCAGGAACTGTCGCAGACTGGAGTGCTTACAGAGCTGTGATGGACGCTGCAGAATTTACAGCAGGTGTCACAGATATAACGGATAATCTTGTCATTGAGAGCCTATAATCTGTTTAATAATTAAAGTCTAAAATCTATCTAAAACCCATTATTTTTTTATAAGATTTATCTGTTTTTTCCCTCTAACATCGAAAATATTATCTTCTCTCTATTAGAAAATAACCTCTTAAATCTTTATATCTTCTAGGGATTTAATAAACTATAAATCGAAGATTAAAAATTATGTTCTGTTTATTATAATTTGAGATTTATCAATGTTAAAATCTTTAAAATTTAAATTTAAAATTCGAGAATGATTTGTTATGAGTTCTGTTTTAAATACCAAAATCGCTAATATGCTCTATGAAATAGCTGATTTGTTGGAATTGAAGGGCGTTCAATTTAAACCACGAGCATATAGAAGAGCCGCTCAGAATATAAATAATTCTTCAGAAGATATTACTTCATTTTATGAAAATGACCGATTACAAGAGATAGAAGGGGTTGGAGAAAGTATTGCTTCAAAAATAAAAGAAATTATAGAAACTGGCTCACTCGAATATTTAGAAGACTTGCGAAAAGAATTCCCTAAAGGTTTACAAGAATTAATGGATATCCAAGGACTGGGTCCTAAAAGTTTAATGAAATTGTATAAAGAACTTGATATTAAAACGATAGATCAACTCGAAGAAGCGGCTAAAAACCAAAAAATTAGGGAGATTGAAGGATTTGGAAAAAAATCCGAAGAAAATATCTTGAAAAACATTAAAATGTATAAAAAATTTCAGGAACGGTTTCTATTGGGAGACATTTTACCTCTTGCTGAGAATATTGAAAAAAAATTATCTAATCTTAAAGAAGTAAAACGAATCAATTTAGCAGGATCTATTCGTCGCAAAAAGGAAACTATTGGAGATGTAGATATATTAATTATCTCGCCTAAACCTGATAAGGTGATGGATTTTTTCACGGAACTTGAAGAAGTAAAAAGGGTTGTCTCTAAAGGACACACTCGAAGTACAGTAATAACGGTAAAAAATTTACAAATTGATTTAAGAGTTGTTGAAAAGGAGAGCTATGGATCAGCATTGCAATATTTTACCGGTTCAAAAGAGCATAATATTAAGCTTCGGAGCATAGCACTAAAAAAAAACTGGAAATTAAGTGAGTACGGGTTAATAGATAAAGATTCAACCGAAACTATTGCAAGCGAAAATGAAGCAGATATTTATAAGGCTTTAGGATTAGATTATATAGAACCCGAATTGAGAGAAGATAGAGGAGAAATTGAGGCAGCTCAAGAAGGAAAACTTCCCACTCTTATTAAGTTGGAGGACATAAAAGGAGATTTACACATGCATACCAAATGGAGTGAAGGGTCTCATACAATTGAAGAAATGGCTCAAGCAGCAAAACAGAAAGGGTATGAATATATAGCTATATGTGATCACGCTGAGACTTTGCAAATAGCAAGTGGACTTTCTTCTGAAGAAATTGGTAAACAAATGAAAGAAATCGATGAAATAAATAAAAAAATAGATGATATTACTATATTATCAGGGATAGAAGCAAACATAGATGCTGAAGGAAAATTAGATGTAAAGAATAATATATTGAAAGACTTAGATATTGTAGTTGCCAGTATTCACTCAGGATTCAAAAAATCTGAAGAAGAAATGACTAATCGCATTTTAAATGCAATGCATAATGATTATGTTAATATTTTAGGTCATCCCACAGGAAGAATGCTCAATAAAAGAGAACCTTATGAGGTGAACTTGTCTAAAATTTTTGAGGCTGCCGCTGATCTTGGTATTTTTTTAGAATTGAATTCTTTTCCTGACAGATTAGATCTAAATGATGTGAATTGCCGAACTGCTAAAGATTATGATATATTGATCTCTATTAATACTGATTCTCATCATAAAGATCATTTAAGATATATGAAATACGGAGTAGCGACTGCCAGAAGAGGATGGCTTGAAAAAAAGGATGTTGCAAATACTTTGATTTTAAAAGAATTAAAAAAACTACTCTAAACACAAATTCTGCATTTATTGGGAATTGAATTATAAGTTATCTTCAATCTTAATCCCAATAGGGCAATGATCTGACCCCATAATCTCTTCTAATCGATAGCTGTCTCTTACTTTATCTTTTATCTCCTTGTTTACTATAAAATAATCGATTCTCCACCCAATATTTTTTTCTCTCGCATTATAGCGATACGTCCAATAAGTATATTTTTCCCCCTCGTGTTCAAATTCTCTGAAGGTATCGATATATCCCTTCTTCAAAAATCTTGAAAACCATTCTCTTTCTTCAATGGTAAATCCTGCATTCTGTTGATTACTATCTGGGTTTGCCAAATCTTTTTCCTTATGGGCAACATTAAAATCTCCTCCAATTATAAGAGCTTTTTCTTCTCTTAATTTTTCGCAAAAATGAAGAAATTCTTTATTAAACCAGATTTTAAAATCGAGCCTATTTAAATTCCTTCCAGCGTTTGGAAAATACACATTAATCACGTAAATATCTTGAAATTCTAATGTCATTAATCTCCCTTCATCATCGAACTTCTTAATCCCTAGACCTTTTTGAACGGATAATGGTTCTTTTTTAGAAAAAGTTAATATTCCGCTATATCCTTTCTTCTTTTTTGAAGAACACCAATAATCGTAATAATCTTTTATATCTTCTAAACTATCTTTTGCGTCTTCTTTTGTAGTTTTAGTCTCTTGAAATAAATAAATATCCGCTTTTTGTTCTTTGATAAAATCTACTAAGCCTTTCTTAAGGCTTGCCTTAAGACCATTTATATTCCATGATATTAATTCCATTTATTATATTCCCTCTTTTTTTCTTAAAAAAAATTGGTCCAAATCACTCTAATTAAAGTAAAAATTCCAATAAATATAGAGATAAGTCCAATATATTTTTTAGCTTTCTGTTTGTTTAATTTATCTGCTGTTAATGCTCCTAATGGCGTAGCAACGATCGCAGAAATTACGAGGATGATTATTAATGTCAATGCTAATTCTAAATTTGGAAAGCCTTCCAATAAAAAAAACAATAAAAAACCAAACCCTGACAGGATTGATTCAGACATCACCGAGGTCGCGACAGATTCTTCATGATCTCTGCCTGTGATAACTTGTCCTGAAGTGGTTATTGGGCCATATCCTCCTCCCGAAATTCCTTTATTAAATGCGGCGATCCCACTTATTATATACATCTTTTTCCAAGAAAATTTGAAGCCCTCTTCTTTAATCATCAAAATTCCAACTACTAAAATCATTATGCCAATATATAAATTTACAATAATTTCATTAAGATTAACCGTTACAAAAACTGCGATTGTGACTCCTATCAGTCCGAAAATAGTAATTAAAACAATTATTTTTACGTCTTTTTCTTCTTTGGAATCAACCTCAACGTTTTGATATACTGCATGAAAAATAGATCCTGATATTCCCGCACTTAGCTGGGCGATCAATATCACCGGAACGACAATGAGGTGCTTAAATCCCAAAGCAAGTAAAATAGGAGTTAATGTCCCATAACCCATACCAAATGCATTATCAACATATGCCGCTGTAAATCCCAATATGATCAATAATAGCATCACATACCATTCTATCTTTCTTAATCCCTTTTGAATTCTTATTTAAAAAATTATTAATTAATCTCTTTTCTGCTTAATATTAAATAAGGGAAAATGCTTTTAAAAAGAGTAAAATCCCTAATATTATTGAAATCAGCCCTATTACCACTTTTGCTTTTTTCTTATTTAAATAATTTGAAGATAAAGCTCCTAACGGAGTTCCAATAATTCCACTAATAATTAAAAATATTGTTAATTGCAAATTTGCTGTTAATACATCATAAAAAATAAAATAAAGTAAAAAACCAAATCCCGATAAAATTGCTTCTGATATTGAAGTTATAGCTCTTGTTTTTTTATAATCCCCATCTTTTATAAACTCCTGGTAAGTGGCCAGAGGTCCATACCCTGCTCCTGAAACTGTTTGATTAAAGCCACTTATAAAACTAACGATATAAAGCTTTTTTATTGAGAATTTCAATTTATATTGTGATAACGTAATTAAACCAACCAAAATGATCATAGTTGCTATATATATTAAAATAATTAATTTGTGTGAAGTAATTTATAAACTAATTAAAGGAATTGAATGTAAATATGAAACATGAAGATAAATTAAAAAGGAAACAGAAAAAAATTAAAAAGGAGAAAGAAGAAAAAAAAGACAAACCCAAAAGAGTAGAGGAACCAAGAAAAAATATTCCTAAGATGCATCGTGAAAAAGGATAATTTTTATAATATTTTTGATTAAATTTTTTTAAGAGTTTGATTATTTCTTTTTAATTTTTAGAAATTAAATTTAAAAAGTTTTGAAAAAAAACGCATAATTTCCAAATCTAATCCGTTAAAAAAAATAATTTTCTCCTCCTTAAGATGCGTTTAGAAGCTTTAAATCTTGTTCTTACTTATTTGAAACATATTTGTAGAAGGCCCGCTTTTAAACCCCAATATTTTTATATATGAAAATCTTTTTTTAAATATAGTTATGTATCGACATATGCCGATATGCAAATAAAGTAAAAATAAGATCTTATAAGCAATGAGTGAAAAAATTATGGAATACGCATTGGATGAAATTGATAGAAATATAATTAAAGTCGTTCAAAAACAGCCTAACATTACACAAACGGATATTGCTAAAAAAGTAGAAAGATCTCAGCCTACTATTGGAATGAGAGTGGATCATCTTAAGGATATGGGCGTATTACAATTTCAGGCGGGAGTAAATCTTAAACTCGTAGATTTATATTTAGCTCAAGTAGAAATAGAAACAAATCACACTGAAGAAATACTAGATTTGGTAAAAGAATGTCCATTAATGGTAAATGCATTTCGATTGAGCGGTCCTAAAAACATCAATAT
>Ga0102944_1002652_pt1 | contig 10285 bp, 10 predicted proteins | sample SalPonD_shore_MG_FD_78172 | JGI IMG/M metagenome (GOLD analysis project Ga0102944, IMG submission 78172) | Salt pond soil microbial communities from South San Francisco under conditions of wetland restoration - Salt Pond MetaG... | ecosystem: Environmental > Aquatic > Marine > Intertidal zone >... | reverse complement strand
GCGGGGATTTTCCTGGCGTCGAATTCTGTAATATTCTGATAAATCAAAACGCGCATCAAACTCCCGCTCTCATCATAATATTCCTGCCGCACCGGGATGTAATCTCCCTCCCGGACCGTAATAGTCTGCTTTCCCCAGACAATAGGTTTCCCTTCCTTGGGAATCGCCTCGATGTATAAGTATCCCGATTGAGCGGTGTCCGGGTGAATCAACTCGAAATCGTAGTCCTCCAGCAAGGTGAATTCGCTGACCAGATCATTATTGGTGAAATCCGATCCCATCCAGGAACTCATCATCATCGACGGCGGCACTTTTATGACCTTATTGGTATTGGGGAGATAATTCCACATCTCATTCCCGATGCGAAGCGTCGCCACACCTTGTTCCTTGGCCGGTTCGGTGATCTGGATAAAGGTTCTCTCAGTCCCCTGTGTCCAGGCTCGCATTCGCAGGGTCCGCTCCCAGTGAGGTGTCGCTATCTCCATCTCCATCACCGCATAGCTGGATTCGCTCCGGTATAATTCATCAATTTGCTTGACAATTTCCCGGGCCGATTGCGCCTGCAGAGCAATTATTGGCAGCAATACGATCAACATCACTGCGATGACATGCTTCATTTCAGCCTCCATTCATTCTCGCAAATCTAATTCAGTCCTGCCTTCGTATTCCATAGAGGACAACCTCCAAAAACTCATCGATAATGGCCCGAATATCCACCCGATCTTTGAACAACACCCACTGCAGCATTAACCCGTCGGCTGCCCCGACCAGCGCAGAGGCCACCTTCGCGGGATCGGTGTGTTCGTGAAAGTACTGCTGCCGAATCCCGCTTTCGATTATTGTACTGATCAGGTGAATATAATTCTCATACATTGCCCGCAGGTCGAGCGCCGGATAGATATCCGCGGGATCTGCCCGGGGATCCTGCAGAATGGCTTCCGCCCAGAAGATCAGCAGGATTTTGGTGACATTGTCGGGAATACTTTCCAGATAGCGAATAAACCCCTCAAAAAACCCTTTGAGCAATTCGACGGGATCCTGCACATCTTCCTGCAACTCCTTGTCCAAATAGGATTCGGCTTCCTCCTGCATGTAGTGGAATGAAGCGACCAGGATTTCCTCTTTGCTGTTGAAATACTCATAGATGGTTCCCTTCCCGATACTTACACTGTCCGCAATTTCCTGAATCGTTGTGCGGGAGACCCCCTTCTGTGCGAACAGCGCCATCGCCGCCTGATAAATCTCACGCCGGCGTGCTTCCCGATCTATCTTTTTCGGTACCATAGCGATTAAATATAAAACTGACTGACCGGTCGGTCAAGAAAAATATTTCAAGAAAACCGGAATTGAAGAAATCAAGACTCCAAACACTGGGTTCACATGTGCAACAATATACACAAGGCCCGTCACATAGGGAAGAGCATCTAAGTATTCAATTACTCAAGTATTGACTTCTTGTCTTCCTGTGCTCACCGCTGCTGATCGGTCGGCCGGATCAGAATTTCATTTACATTCACGTGCGGAGGCTGGGTAACGGCATATCTGACCGCTTCCGCGATATCCCGGGCTTCCAGCATTTTAAAATCCTGCATATTCAGAATACTCTCCCGGATTGCCTTATCCCGCACGTGCTCTGCCAGTTCCGTATCCACCATTCCCGGTTCGACAGACACCACGCGTATGCCATTTTGTGTCACCTCCTGGCGCAGTCCTTCCGTGACAGCATTCAGAAAGAATTTCGTCCCGGAATACACAGCGGAATTCGGATTCGGTACCCGCCGGCCGGCGATGGAAGAGATATTGACAATGTGGCCGCTTTGCTGTTCCAGCATAATCGGCAGTACGGCCTTGATGCAATACAGCGCGCCCATCACATTCACTTCCACCATCTGACGCCATTCTTCCACCGGACGATCCGCCATACGGCCCAACAGCATAACACCAGCATTATTCACCAGAATATCGATCTTGCCGGTCACTTTTCCGGCTGTATTAATCAACTCATTCACTTCCTCCCGGACCGTCACATCTGTGGGAATAACTACAGTGTTATGGCCCCGGGCATCCAGATGTTGTGCCAGTGTTTCCAAACGCTCCTCCCGGCGCGCAGCCAGGACCACCGTGGCTCCCTCCTCAGTAAGGGCATAGGCCACCGCTTTCCCGATACCGCTGCTGGCACCGGTGATTACTGCCGTTTGTCTATCCAGCCTCGCCATAGATAATTCTCCTTCAGTTCAGTGCTTCATAATCCACTCATTTGTTCGTCGGGGTCCAGATAATCGTAGGTATCTTCCCTGGTTTCTTCGACTTTTTGCCAGTTATAGGCCACTTCTGCCCCAAACAGCAGCACCATGCAGGACAGATATACCCAGAGTACAAAGACGGCAATGGTACCCAACCCGCCAAAAATAGCGTTCACTTCCCAGATATTGATGACATACCAGTCATACCCTCGTTTCAGCACCTCCCATAACAGCGCGGCGGTCAGCGCGCCGATAAAGGCATCTTTCCGATAGACATGCGTGGCAGCGATAATCTTATAGACGAGATAGAACCCGGCAATACTCACTATGAAGGGGATTAACCGACCAATAAGGGCAAACAGCAAAGGGATCTCATCCAACCGGACATTCATCCAGGGGATCTCAAAGTTGCGGCTGATGGAATAGAACGCAGATAATCCGAGGGAAGCGCCCAGAAAAATCACCATCCCCGGCACCAGAATTAATGCTATCCCGGTCCGTTTGAGTAACGGGCGATCTTCCCGCAACGTCCAGACCCGGTTCAGGGCCTGCTCTAATATTTCAAAGACCCGGCTGCCGATCCAGACCAGAATAAGTATACCGACCCATCCATAGGCATACTTCATGGAGATGGTTTCTTTGATCAACGGCATGATATCGGAGACGGTATGTGGCGCAATCTGGCCGACAAACTGAATAACCCGCGCATAGGCTGCTTCGGAACCCTCAAGAATATACCCCAGACTCGCCACCGCCAGGACAAGCAGCGGGATAAATGACATTAAAGCGAAAAACGCCAGCGCCGCTGCCAGATTCGGGGCTTTATCTGTGACAAAGAAATCAGACACCGCATTTTTTATCGCGGGGAATAACTGGTATCGCACCCAGAGAGTCGCTCGCTCATAGGAATATTCGATCTTTCTGAACATACCGCTACTGGGCATACCTGCTCACTGTCATGGTTGATTATCCTGCACAGAATGTATGGAATTCAAGAAAATAATCCCACCCCGGATACTGAACTACCGGAGAGAGAACTCATCAGTTACTCTGCCGGAATCACTGGAATAGGTTCTCCCGGTGCTTATAGAACCAAAAAAGGCCGCCAGCGGCGGCCTTTTCCGGACTGTAGGTAAGTGGAGAGTATGCGACTTACAGATTCTCTTTGATGTATTTGGTTCCCACAGATTTTGGCCGGGTAATCGGTACGCCCAGAGCCCGGTTCAGAACTAACTGAGACAACATCCCCTGTGCCCGGCTGATACCGAAGAGTACGGTGTAGTATTCGAACTCGGTGATGCCGTAATGATACAGCAGCGAACCGGATCCTGCGTCGACGTTGGGATAGGGATCCGCAATGGGCGATTTGCCTGCCTTCACCCGTTCCGCCGAGAATTCTTTCAACACATCCGGCACCACTTTATACAGGCGATTTACCGTCTGAAAGACCGGATCATCTGGCAGCTGCTTGCGACCGAACTGCACGAACCCTTCAAACCGCGGATCCGTCACCCGCAATACTGCATGACCGTATCCCGGGATCACCTGACCGGATTCCAGGGTTTCTCTGGCAAACTTCTCCAGCTCATCCTCGGTCGGAGCTTTCCCATCGAACCGTTCCATCACCTGCAATACCCAGCGGAGGCATTCCTGATTAGCCATACCATGGAGAAAGCCCGCCAGTCCGTTCAATCCCGCTGTCACAGAATAGTAAGCGTTGGAGAGCGCTGATCCCACGGTATGACAGGTGTTCGCACTCACATTCCCCCCTTCGTGATCGCAGTGGAACATCAAATACAGCCGCATCAATTCGGCGAAATCTTCATCCTCGATTCCCATCATCTTGGCGTAATTGGCCCCCCAATCCAATCCGTTGGTCCAGGGAATGGGATCGCCTTTATCGAATCGAATACGGTATAGTCCGGCTGCGATGCCCGGTAGTTTGGCCAGCAGATTCAGCGAGTCTTCCAGATAATAACGCCAGTATTCATCCTTGGTAATCCCTTCCCAGTACTTCTCATCAAACAGACTGGTGTGCTCCAGGGTCATGATAGCGTTACTGAGCATAGTCATGGGATGGGCGTCAGCCGGCATAGCCCGCAGCATGTCCCACACTTCACCCGGGATGTCGGACCGGTTATCGTATTCCTTCTGCAGATCTTTTCTGTCTTCTTTGGTAGGTTCCTCACCGATGAGGAGTAACAGAAAAATGTCTTCCGGCCAGTAGTCCTGAATCTCTAGAAGCGGGTGCCCGCGGATAATTAATCCCTTATCAGGCACGACCAGAGAAGTATCGCAGATCATCGATTTCACTCCCCGCATCCCGCCATGTGCCTGCTGCACGGAACATTCCGATAATTTTTTCTCACCGTGCTCCTTCAGCAAATCCATCCGTTCCTGGCGAATGTCCGGTAGAATGGCTTCCAACTTCTTGAAAATGTTAGCCATAACGCACTCCTTTCCTTAATGGGTAGATTCTCATTACGATTAATGATGCATAGAATAAAAGGCCTGCCACGTACTACATATTAATTTGTGTTCAAATACTATTCCATCTTGATTAGGCCGTACATACAGTGACGGATACATGCTACTCCGCGAGTATTACCCCAGCAGCCCAAACAATCCTCTTTGATCTATGGTGGTGTTTTTCTTTTGTTTACAATGTAATGAGCAAACCCAGAGAGTGCCATACATTACATATATACTATTTCTATCAGATTAGTGCAATACCCAGTTTCCGAATAGTAATCGGAAAAGAGGAGAAAACTGATTATCGAAATTGAGAATACGGGGGACTCGGTCCAAACATACATTCATCGGGAGATCACTGCCACAGTTGGAACTAACCTGTATTGAGGCACTCGAGCTCTACACCCCGTTGCAACTGTATCTATGGGAGAAGACTATTCTGCTGGCTCAGGTCGGGCGAGAACTGCCTTCTCTGCTATTGCAGTGCGCGAAAATCACCCTCGAACACTTGTTCGGGACGGTATCCCACATATTTTTTATGGACTTTACCTTGTTTATCAAGCACAAAGGTGGTGGGAATACTCCGGATGCCACCGTACGCTTCCACCAGATCCATATTACCCAGTACCACCGGATAGTCCACCTCGTAATTTTTCAGGAAGGGTCGCACATCATTCCAACCGTTCCGGTCCAGGGACACGCCGATGATAGCGAGCCCATCATCTTTGTGTTCATTGTGCAGGTTGACGAACCCCGGAATTTCGGCTTTGCAGGGGGGACACCAGGTCGCCCAGAAATCGAGTATCACTACCTGTCCGCGGTAATCGCTGAGACTGATTTGCTCGCCATCCTGATTGGTCAGGGTGAAATTCGGCGCAGCGCCGGAATCGGACATCGAACGCCCGACGACCTGCCATGCGAAAATTCCAACCACCAGCGCTATCAGAGCATATTTGACCCATGGTTTACGAATGAATTCCACTATAGATAATCCTTTCTGTTCGCTTATTGCGTTTCTTGCCACGATGCACGAAACTGTTCCAGCACTTCCGGGATACTGTCGGGGGCGGCCTCAATAGTTTCATGCCCCAGATCCTGTAAACTTTGCTTCACATCCTGCTGGAACTGGTTACCGATCAGATATCTCACATCCCCCAACAACCCATGGAGGTGTTCGATGCGTCCCGTCAGATCACACACCTGCCGGAATAAAACATTTTCCCGGGTGTCCATCACTTCGAACTCCGGATCATCCATCTGAAATATCTGATAATAGTGGCTCTTGCCAAAAGTATTACCGGAGAGTTTCTTAAAATCGTTGGTACTGACAGCAATCTTTTTATCGTCCATTTTTTTTACCTTCTCGATGGTACTCTGGTTGTTCTGTCCTCTCTGGACCGGCTCCAAACCATAAACCGGCCTGTGAACATAGTCTCGCTCCGGCTGAAACTCTGACCGGTCGGGACTCAGGAAGCTTCCTTCAGTTTCTCCCGAATGTCATCCAGCTTCAGGACTTTGAATAATCGATCAGAGACCTCTGCGGGGATCCCTTCTTCCTGCTCCTGTTCTCCACGATAGAGATAGACGGTCTGCCGCAACGTGTCTACGTATATCTTACAATCCGGGCAATCCTTGATGTGTTCCTTCACTTCGTCACACAGTTCCGCATCGATATCCGTGCTGAGGTCATCACATAATTTATGGAATGTTTCCTTATGACTAAGTTCCCTGGTCATAATGCACTCCTTCCTCCAATGAGGTAGACAATTTGTCACGCAGATAATTCCGGGCACGCATCAGGCGCACCTTCACATTGCTCTCTGAAATGCCCAGTATTTCCTGTGTTTCCTTGATAGATAAACCCTGAACATCCCGCAATACGAAAATCGTCCGGTACTTCTCAGGCAGTTCATCCAGGGCGTCCGCCAGAACATCGCGGATCCATTCCCGTTCCCCGAGTAATTGCGCTGTTTCTGGCCATTCGCTGAGATCGGCTCCGTGGATCTGCTGCACGTCCGGATCGTTTATGTCCATGGCTTCGTGTTTCTGTTTGGTCCGGGTCCGCTTGTACACATTATTCACTGCAATCCGGTACAACCACGTATACAACCGGGCGTCTCCACGGAATTGGTGTAGCTTTTCCACCATCGTCACGAAAGTTTCCTGCAGGACGTCTTCCGCATCTTCCCGATTCTTGGTCATCTTGAGAGCAGTATTATAGATAGGCTCCTGATAGGTATCCACCAGACGAGCCAGGGAAACCTTGTCGCCCTCCTTCGCCTTCATCACGAGTTCCTGCTCTTCCTCCAAGGATAAATTTTTCATTCCTGTGTAGTTGCTCCCGTTTGGGTTTGCACATGCTCGATCATTTGATGTATAAAGACATCTTCCGGTAATCCGCCGTCAATATGAAACCCGTCGTTCACAATCGTCCGTGGAACTCCGCGAACGCCGTATTTCCGGCTAAGTTCCGGGAATTCCGTGGCCTCAATCATATCCGCCCGGACATGCGTGTTGGCTATGGCCAGCCGGTGCGCATTCCGGACCGCCGACGGACAATAGGGCCAGGCAGGAGTAACACATACCTGGAGGTGGAGCGGCGACCGGATCAGTGCCACGTTCCGGGCCAACTCCTCAGTAAACCCGGCCTCACCTCTGGAGACGTCCATAATATCTTCCGGGAGGCTGCCGAATTCATAACCGGACGGGATACCATAATAGCGAATCCCAAAATCCTTTCCCGCGGTAATCACAAGACCGGGCGCTTTGTCTACCCGGTACGCTTCGGCCTTCTCCCGGTCGTCAGTTAACGAATACATCGTGAGTATGATTTTCTCAGACAACGCCGACACTTCCTCCAGAAGTTGCTGAGTCTCAGCACAGTATTGACAACCGTTCGTATCAGTGAATATAATTAATTCCACCGACTCTTGCATACCACTGAATATCCGCTGAATTTCCGGTTTATCCCGCTCCTGGATAAAAGACATGCTCTCGTTCTTTACTTTTGCGATTTCTCCATTTAGAGGGAATTTTTCCAGAGATGTTACACCGCCGGGCCTGAGTCCGAATCTCACGGGAGTAACATGAATTCAATGACCTGAAAAATCGTCCGAAGAACATGATCATCGTTCACGGGAGTGACGGTGTGCTGCAATTTAAAACAATTGTACGTATCTGGAAAAGTCAAAAAGTGATCGCGCCACCCGATGTCGTTCTCCTCATGCTCCACCGGGGATTTTTTCAATACGCTTAGGAAGGTGACTGATAGAGATTTGCATAGCACATTCATCTGACAAGACACCTGCAGATTACCCGGTACGAGTAAACGCCAGGTTGGGAGCAGATTTCCGGAGGAGACTGGGTGGTTATGCCCCGCTATCTCTCTGGGATTGGGAGTGTTTGCTCAAAATCGATCTGGTGGCGGGCAGCAATTCGGTATCAATTCTCTCCTCGATTAACCGACTCAGTTCCATGGTTGCTGTGAACTGGTCCAGATACTCGGGAAAGTATTTTGGAAGTATATTCAGTCCATTCCGGAGATTCCAGTTGAAGGCTTTCAGCGCCAGCAGGGTCATTTCGGTATCCATATAACTGTACATGCCGATATGATCGATCTCCGCATTCTCATTAAAATCCGTTTGATGTACCGCCCGGTAGTATTTTACAGTGATCAGCAGATAATTTTCCAGGACTAGCGATATCCCCTGTTGTGCGCCGGCCGGAATATCCGTACGTACTGCCAGCTCTTCCATCACGGGATCCAACAGTTCGACGATCCGCACCGAAGGCGCGATGATTTCCTGCGTCCGCCGCTCGGAATCGGTATCTCGAAAATCGGCAAAAAAGTCTTCATCTTCTTCGAAATCGTCTTCGAACTCTTCATAGTTATCCACTAAATCCTCAATATCCGTTTCCAGCGGATTCGCATCTTCTTCCGGGTGATTTTCAGACCAATACAGATAACAACGCTGCGTGAAAGCGCACTTCTCACACACATAATCACAGTAATTATAAATTCCACTGATAAAGTCATATCGCTCGGACATAGGACACTTCCTTCTGTAAACTCTGTTCAGGGGCAGCATCTCGAGGAGTGTACTCGTATCAGAATCTTACCGGGCTGCCGATGAATAGTAGTATATCAATTTAAAATGGCGTGATCATTTCACATAATGAGACTCATTGCGGAGAATTCTAATTCATCGTTTAGATATTCTATTGATAAAAATCGCTTCTACCTAACCATACTCCCAAAATTGTGAAAAATCAATAGGCATTTATTAAAATTGATTAACAACCAATAATAATTCTCTATATTGTACCTTCATTCGACAGCAATCCGTACTAACAATATCGGGAGATCTGTATGACTCTTAAGCAAAAAATCACACAAAAAGTAATTCAATATAATGTGAAGTTCTCGTCGAAAATCCATGGAGGACAGCAAATTGCTCCCCTGCTTCACGCGGTCGGAGTGCGGCATGTATTTACTCTGTGTGGCGGGCATATCGCTCCGATTTACCTGGCATGTGCGTCGGAGGGGATCCGGGTGATTGATCACCGGCATGAGCAGGCCGCAGTGCATGCCGCCGATGCCTATGCCAGACTCACCCGTAATCCGGGAGTTGCGATTGTCACCGCCGGTCCGGGTGTTACCGATGCCGTGACAGGAATCACCAATGCCTATTACGCAAATTCTCCGGTACTTATTCTGGCAGGAATGGCGCCGCACGATGAATGGAACCGGGGGGCGCTCCAGGAGATGAACCAGTTAGACGCAGTGCGATCCATCACCAAGTGGGCCGATACTGTTACCGATCCGGTGAGAATTGCGGAGTATACCCAGACCGCGATTCGACATGCGCTTACTCCTCCCACCGGGCCGGTATTTCTGGAGATTCCTATCGATGTGTTGATGGAGATGCTCTCTCCGAAAGATGTGATTACGTATAGTCCGTTTTTAGCCGATGCCCATCCCGAAGCCCCGGAACAGACCCTGAGCGAACTGGGAGCATTGATCCGGGCGGCGCACCAACCTGTCCTGCTGGCGGGCAGCAATATCTGGTGGGATGAAGCCGAATCGGCACTCCTGAATTGGGCTTCCGAGACACACATCCCGGTTTTCCTGAATGGGATGGCACGGGGCGCTGTACCTTCTCATCACCCCAATTTTTATCAGCACACCAGAAAATATGCCTTCCGGAATGCCGACCTGATTCTCATCGCCGGCACGCCGCTGGATTTTCGCCTGCGATTCGGGGAATTCGATACCGAGGCTCCCGTGGTGCTGATGGACAATAATGGTCTCCATCTCGGCAACAATCGGAAGATTCGCCTGGGAGTTGTCGGCGATCTGCAACGCACCTTTGAATTTCTCACCACGTTTCACCAGAGATATGATCATCCGGATATGGAATCCTGGAACAGAGAGCTTCGGGGAAGGGAACAATCAAAACAGCAGGACTTTCAGACCAGGGGCGCCTCGGATGCCAGACCGATTACTCATCACCGCCTGTGTGCGTCTCTGGCCTCCTTTATTAATGAGGAGGCCTCGATCATCGGAGACG
>Ga0102944_1002651_pt1 | contig 10285 bp, 7 predicted proteins | sample SalPonD_shore_MG_FD_78172 | JGI IMG/M metagenome (GOLD analysis project Ga0102944, IMG submission 78172) | Salt pond soil microbial communities from South San Francisco under conditions of wetland restoration - Salt Pond MetaG... | ecosystem: Environmental > Aquatic > Marine > Intertidal zone >... | reverse complement strand
CGCCGAGCTGATCCAGGACATCCTGATCAAGTTCCGCCCCGAGGCCGACGCCTGCGGGGTCGCGCTGGATATGGAGGACCCGCCGCCGCTGCCGCCCACGGTGGCGGACATCGGCCTCATCGAGCGCGCGGTCTCCAATCTCATCGACAACGCCTTGCACAACCCCCCGTCGGGCGGGCGGGTGACGCTCCGCGTGACGCGGCTGCCGGAGCATGTCCGCATCGAGGTGAGCGACACCGGCTACGGTATCGAACGTGACGAGCTCACACTCGTCACGCAGCGCTTCTATCGCACGCGTCGGGCGCGGGCCCACAGTCGCGAGGGCTCGGGGCTCGGGCTCGCCATCACGCGCGAGATCGCTGCGCTGCACGGCGCCCGTCTGAAGCTGGAAAGCGAGCCGGGCCGGGGAACGAGCATCCTCTTCGACCTGCCCACCTCCGCCGGGGCGCCCCTCGTGACTGATTCGTGATGCCCGGTGCGCGCCGGGGCGTGATACTGGAGCCGTGGAATGAATGGGAGTGCGACCATGCTTCGCCGTACCGCGCGGCGCCGCGGACCGCTGATCTACCGACATACCGTGGCCGTCCGTGTCATGCACTGGATCAACGTTGGCTGTCTGCTCGTGCTGCTGCTGAGCGGGTTCCAGATCTTCAACGCCCGCCCCGACCTTTACTGGGGGCAGGCGTCGGACTTCGACGCGCCCCTGCTGTCCATGGGCGCCCACCGTGCGGCGGACGGCTCCGTCGTCGGCACCACCACCGTGCTCGGCCACCGCTTCGACACCACCGGCGTCCTCGGGGCCTCGCGCTCGGCGTCGGGCGAGATGGAGGCCCGCGGATTCCCGCACTGGCTGACCATCCCGGGGCCGCGGTGGCTCGCCATGGGACGGACCTGGCACTTCTTCTTCGCCTGGCTGTTCGTGGTCAATGGCATGTGCTTCATCGCCTACTCGCTGTGGACCCGCCATTTGCAGCGGGATCTGGTGCCGACGCGGACCGACTGGCGCGGCATCGGACGCTCCATCGTCGATCATCTGCGCCTGCGCCACCCCACGGGTGAGGCGGCCCGCCGCTACAATGTGCTGCAACGGCTGGCCTACCTCGTCGTGCTGCTGGCGTTCGGGCCGGGCATCGTGCTCATGGGGCTCGCCATGTCACCGACCATGGACTCGGTGCTGGGCTGGCTGCTCCACATCGTCGGTGGGCGGCAGTCCGCACGCACGCTGCATTTTCTGCTCGCGTTCGCCCTGGTCGCGTTCGTGGCCATCCACGTCTTCGAGGTGATCGTGACCGGCGTGTGGAACAACCTGCGCTCGATGATTACCGGCTACTACCGCCTGCCCGTTGCCAGGGAGGATTCCCGCGATGAATCGTAGACGCTTTCTCAAGGGCTCGATCCTCTCGGCGGCCACGCTGCCGCTCGCCGGGTGCGCCGACCGCCTGTCGCGGACCGATTGGGCGGTGAACCTGCTCGGCTACGCGGAGAGGCTCTCGGAAGTCGTGCAGCGGGCCATTGCCGGCGACGCGCTGGCCCGGGAGTACACGGAGGCGGATATCTCGCCGGTGTTCCGGCCCAACGGCTCCACCGATCCGTCCGATCCGGATTACCGGGCGCTCGCTGCGAACGGCTTTCGCGACTACCGGCTGCGGGTTGGCGGCGCGGTCGAGCATCCCATGACGCTCTCGCTTGAGGACATACGGGGGCTGCCGGACCGCACGCAGATCACTCGGCACGACTGCGTGGAGGGATGGAGCGTTATCGGCAAGTGGCGCGGCGCGCGTCTGGGTGCCCTGCTGGATCGCATCGGCCCCCGGCCCAACGCGAGGTACGTGGTGTTCCACTGTGCCGACAGGCTCTATGGCGAAGACAACTACTATGAGAGCATCGCCATCGCGGATGCCTATCACCCGCAGACGCTGCTGGCCTACGAGCTGAACGACGAGTCGCTGCCGATCGCCAACGGCGCTCCCGTGCGCCTGCGCTGTGAGCGCCAGCTCGGCTACAAGATGGCGAAATACATCATGCGCATCGAGCTCGTGGAGAGCCTGGAAGGCATCCAGGGCGGTCGCGGCGGTTTCTGGGAGGACCGCGGCTACCAGTGGTATGCCGGTATCTGAGCGGGACAGGCCGCGCCGTCCCGCCATATTCCCCTCGTGACACTGTGCGCCCGACTCGGCGCACTACGCCACGCGGCCCGCGATAGCGCCGTGCGTCCGGCGTGTGCCCGGTCGGCGGGGCCCGGGTCCGGCGAATACCGCGTCAACAGTGCATTTGCCCTGCAGCACTGGTGCCGCCGGCTGGCGCTGGCACGGCCGTTGCTCTTCCCGTTTCTGCCTGAAGGCTTCACTGCCCATAACAGAAACGGAGGAGAGCCCACCATGCACCTCAAACGACCCCGGTTCGCACGACTGGCCGCCGCCGCGCTGATCGCGGCGCTCGCGGCGGCTTCCTGGGGCGTGGCCAGCGCCGCCGACTATCCCAAGGTCGACAACCAGCGCCTGCTCAACGCCCAGAGCGACAGCGGCTGGCTCATGTACCGCCGCTCCTACGACAGCAAGGCATTTGCGCCCTTCAAGCAGATCGACGCAGACAACGTGTCGAACCTGAAACCCGTGTTCAGCCACAAGACCGGGCTGACGCAGGGGCATGAGGCCGCGCCCATCGTCAACGGCCGCTACATGTTCATCACCACGCCGCTCAATCACCTGATCGCGCTGGACGCGACCACGGGCAAGCAGCTGTGGAGCTACAAGCGCAAGCTGAGCAAGAAGGCGACCAAGACGGTCTGCTGCGACGTGGTCAACCGGGGCGTCGCCCTCTATGACGACATGGTCTACATGGCGACCCTGGACAACCACGTGCTCGCCTTCACGGCGGCGACCGGCAAGCTCGTCTGGGACAAGAAGCTGCAGGACGAAGGCGTGGGCTACGCGCTGACCGTCGCGCCGCTGGTCGTGAAAGGCAAGGTGGTCGTCGGCGAGTCCGGCGGTGAGTATGGCGCCAGGGATTTCATCGCTGCGCTGGACGCCGAGGACGGCTCCCAGGTATGGAAGCGCTATACGGTGCCCTCCCCCGACGAGCCGAACGGCGACACCTGGCCGGAGGGTGCCTACAAGCACGCCGGCTCCCCGGCCTGGCTGACCGGCAGCTACGATCCCGACACCGATACGCTGTTCTGGGGCGTGGGTAACCCCGGTCCGTGGCTAGCCAAGCTGCGCCCTGGCAAGAACCTCTACAGCGACTCCGTCCTTGCCCTCGACCCGGCCACCGGCGACATCAAGTGGTACTACCAGTTCACGCCCCATGACACGTGGGACTACGACGGCGTCAACCACAGCGTGCTCGCCGACATCAACTACAAGGGCAGGAAGGTCAAGGCGCTGCTGCACGCAGACCGCAACGGCTATTTCTTCGCCCTCGACCGCACCAATGGCAAGTTCCTCTGGGCCAAGCCCTTCGTGAAGGCAACCTCCATAACCGGCTACACCGACGATGGCGTTGCCATCGATGACAAGGACAAGCGGCCCGACGTCGGCAAGAAGATCTTCACCTGCCCCAGTTTCCTGGGCGGCAAGAACTGGTGGCCGATGGCGGTCAATCCCGAGCAGGGCCTGGCCTTCGTTCCCACGCTGCACGCCTGCATGAGCATGGAAGGCACGGCGGTGAGCTACATGGCGGGGCTGCCTTACCTCGGCGAGAAGTTCGAGGTCCGTCCCGAGCCGGGCAGCAAGGGCTGGGGCGAGGTCCAGGCCATCGACATCAACACCGGCAAGCAGGTGTGGTCGCACCGTACCGAGCGGCCCTGGAACGACGGCATGTTGGCCACGGCCTCGGGGCTGGTGTTCAGCGGCAGCGCTGACGGCCACTTCATGGCATTCGACGGCAAGTCCGGAAAGGTGCTGTGGTCCAGCAAGAAGCTGGCCTCGGGGATCATCGGTGTGCCTACCAGCTACGAAGTCGACGGCAAACAGTACGTCGCGGTCTACGCCGGCTGGGGCGGCGCCACCCCGATCTGGGGCGGCAAGATGGCCGACGACCCGAAGGTCAAGAATATCGACCGCGGAGGAAAGCTCTATGTCTTCGCTCTCAACTAGGGCGTTGGCGCTGGGCCTGGTCTGTGCCGCTGCCGGGGGCCTCGCGCCCCCGGCAGCGGCCGACACGGAACCGATGCATGTCTGTGTCGACCAGGCCAGCCCGACGTCGAAGTTCGACCGCGCGGTGGCGAACGCTGTCGCCGAGCGGGTGGGAACCACGGCGGACATCTCCGCGTTCGACGGCACCGGCGATGACGACGGCGGTTTCTCCCCGAAGCAGTTCGGGCGAATGGCGGAGACGCGCTGCGACGTCATCATGGGGTTCCCCGTGCCGCGCGGTGCGGCAGTGGCGCCGGACAATCTGAAGACCTCCGCGGCGTACCTCGACACCGGCTATCTCGTCGTGACCCGCGCGACGCAGCCCACGTCGCTGGACAAGCTGCCGGACGGTGACCGGGTGGCGGTCGCCTATCAGACGCCGGCGAACCTGCTGCTGCTCGACCAGCCGGCACTCAAGGCGATCGTCGTGGATCGGGATGCCGACGCGCTGCGGGAGCTGGCGCGGGGCGATGTCGATGCCGCGCTGGTTTGGGAGGCCTCTCTGCGACGGATGCAGGAGGACAGCGAGTCGGCGCCATCCTTCGCCTACGAGGCGGTGTCCAGGCCCCATGCGCGCTGGTCGCTCGTGGCCCTCTACGCCGCGGACAGGGCGGCCCAGGGGGAGCGTTTCAACCGCGGGCTGAAGGCGCTTCGAGCGGACGACGCTACGTGGCAGCGGCTGCAGCAGAGGATCAAGCCGATACAGGCAGCCCCGGAGGACACGGCGACGAAGGCCGACGGCGGAAGTCGCGGCGATCACGGCCTCTACACGGCCGTGCAGGCCCGGATGGGCTCCGATCTCTATCAGCAGAACTGCGCGAAGTGCCACGGGGCGAACATGCAGGGCGTCGTCGGCCCGGCGCTGAAAGGCGCCGGATTTGCCGATCCGAGCTACAACTTCACGGTCGGCGGCATGTTCACCTTCATGGCCACGCAGATGCCCGCCGGCGCTCCCGGCAGCCTGAAGAAGGAACAGTACGCGGCTATAATGTCCTACCTCCTGCAGCAGAACGGCTATCCGCCCGGTGGCCATGAGCTGTCCTATCAGGGGGCCATGAAGTCCAAGCATCCACTGGTCTGGCATGGCGACGAGGGTGACGATCCCGACAATGCGATGGCCTCCGCGGGTGCGGCGCAGTAGCTCAACGGCCCGCCCGGTGCCGGCGTGACAGGCTGTCCCGATATCGTGACAGCCTGTGCGTCCGGCCGACTGTGCTTCTGCTATGGTTGATCGATAAGGCGGCGCTCGAGCGTTCGCGCGAGCCTGCTTGCGCAGCGCGCGTGTGCGCAGGGGCGGAGCAGGGCGGCGTTGGGCCGCCGCAGTGTCGGTCCGACGCCGCGTCATGACCGCATTGGCGTTCTCCCGGTATGGTGCTACAGCCCTTCACCGCGAACGCAGGCTTGTCGGACCATCGCCGCGGAGCGCATAGCAACGCTCAGGTCGATCAGTGTCTGCCAATGGCCGATTGGACTCGGTCTCCAGGGAGATCCACCGCCCGTCGTGTCGCCAGTGGGAGCGGGCACGACGGTTGCATGGTCATGGTGGACACCCGGCACGCGAAAGGGATCCGCAGAGGTCCCGGCGTGTACAACCCGAGTCAGGACAGGAGGAGAGCCGTGGGTCAGCAATCGACACGCCATGAGGATACCGTCGTTCGCTCCGTGGAGAGGCTGGCGGACGGTTCCGGATCTCCCGCATCCCATTCGGGTGAAGTGATCTCGTCCTGGGAGCGCTGCCTCAGCGACTTCGGTCTGCGGCCCGCCAGTCGCACCGTCGAGGTCGTGCTCGAGGACCACTCCATCTCCGAACGGCGGGAGCAGATGGGAGAGCTCTACGACATTGCCCGCACCGAGATGGAAAATCTCTACCTGCAGACCGCCGGGTCCGGCTATGCGGTAATACTGACCGATCGGAACGGCGCCATCGTCGATCGTATCGGCGACCCCACCCTCGACCGTGAGTTCGTCGAGGTCGGCCTGTGGCCCGGGGCGGACTGGAGCGAGTCCTGCGCCGGCACCAACGGGATCGGGACCTGCATCCAGGAAGCGCGGCCGATTACCATTCACCGGGACGATCATTTCCTGAGCTGCAATATCGGCATGTCGTGCTCGGGTACGCCCATCTGCGGTCCGGATGGCGACATGCTTGCGGTTCTGGACGCGTCCTCCGTGAACTCCCGCGATACCCGGGAGAGCCAGCTCCACACCATGGCGCTGGTGAAGATGTCGGCGCGCCTGATAGAGAACTCCAACTTTCTCCGGATGCATCGCAGCCACTGGGTCGTGCGTTTTCACGTGCGCCCGGAGTTCGTCGGTCTGCTCAACGAGGGCATGCTCGCCGTGGACGGCAACGGCACGATCACTGCAGCCAATCCAAGCGCCGTTGGCCAGCTCGCCCGTGGTTCGCGTTACGACGTGGTCGGCCACTCCATCGACGAGATCCTGGATCTCTCGCCAGTTGCACTGCAGGTCCGCAGCCTGAGGCAGAGCGAGGCGATCTGGCCGGTGCGCGAGCGTGCTCACGGCAAACGCTATTTCGCGACCCTGCGGGGACCGGTCAGCCTGACGCCGGGGCGAAGCCAGGGTGGGCGCATCGTCTGTACCGGTCGCTCCGAGTCCGTTCCCGACACGCTGTCGCTGGAGAGGCTCGTGGCCGGTGGTGATCCGCGCGTGGCGTACAGCGTGCGCTGCGCCGAGCGTCTGGTGGACAAGGACATCCCCATCATCCTTCACGGCGAGACGGGCACGGGCAAAGAGGCGATGGCGCAGGCGATCCACGGTGCCAGCAGCCGACGGGACCGACCGTTCGTCGCCATCAACTGCGCCTCCATCCCGGCGTCGCTGATCGAAAGCGAGCTGTTCGGCTACAAGGGCGGTGCCTTCACGGGAGCGCGCAAGGAGGGCATGCGCGGGAAGATCCTGCAGGCGAGCGGCGGGACGCTGTTTCTCGACGAGATCGGGGACATGCCGCCCGAGCTGCAGACGCGGCTGCTGCGCGTGCTGGAGCAGCGCGAGGTCGTGGCCCTGGGGAGCGAACGCCCCGAGCCGGTTGACCTTCACGTCATCAGCGCTACCCACCGTAACCTCGAGGTGCTGGTGCGCGAAGGCGATTTCCGCGAGGATCTCTACTACCGGCTAAACGGCATGACCCTGACGCTGCCGGCCCTGCGCGAGCGACGGGACAAGGAGCGCCTTATCAGAGCGGTTCTCTCGGCCGAGAACGACGAGCACGCGGAGGTGAGCATCGACAGGGACGCCTTCGCGCAGCTGCGGGAGTACCACTGGCCCGGGAATATCCGCCAGCTGCGTAACGTGCTCCGCACCGCGCTGGCGCTCTGCGACGATGGCCTCGTGCAGCTCGCCGACCTGCCGCCGGAAATCATTCGACCGCGCGCGAGCGAGTCGGGGGCGGTGACGCCGTATGGGGGGGACGCGCCCAAGGCCCCGGTGGCGCCGTCGGGCCAGGAGAGCGACGCCAACTCGCTGGAGGCCGCCGAGCGCGACGCCCTGCTCCGCGAGCTCGAGCGCCACCGCTGGAATGTCAGTGGCACCGCCACCGCTCTCGGCACCAGCCGCAACACCCTGTATCGCAAGATGCGCAAACACGGTATCAATCCTTCCCGCGCGGACTGACCGCGCCGCGCTGTCCTCCTTTCGTGACAGAGTGTGGCGCCCGTGACCGACCGGCACGGGCGTCTGGTCCATCCCCAGGACACGGCCGCTCGTGCCGCCCTTGCCACCGGCCCCCGCTGCCGGGCGATCCCCGGGACGCCGGTGGGCGAAGAGCGCATTCTGGCACGATTGGTGCAAAGATTCCTCCGCGACCCGCGGTGGCCATGCCGCGCGGGGACTGCGACAGCCAAACGGAAACCTGGAGGAGAGCATGATGAAGTGGACGAAACCCGCCTTCGTGAATCGTCGACTCGGTTTCGAGATCAATCTGTACGTCAACAACCGCTAGCGGCGGAGGGCCCGGCATCGCCGGGCCCCGTTTCACCGCCCGCGAGCGAATCACTCCGGAGGACGAACAGTGGCCGAATCTCTTCGCGCCGACAGCGTCCCGCGCCTGGCGCCCGCTTGCCGGCTGCAGTGGGAGGAGGCGCAGCAGGCGTACGTCCTGCTCTACCCCGAGGGTATGGTGACCCTCAACGCCAGCGCTCATGCCGTGCTCACGAGGTGCGACGGCGAGCGTACGGTGGACGAGATACTCGCCGGTCTCTGGGCCGCTTTCCCGGATGCCGACCTGACCGAGGACGTCTACGAGTTCATGGAGGTGGCCCGTGAGGAAGGATGGATCTGCAGTGCCGACTAGCGAGCCGGAGCGCGACGCCGGCGTACCGCCGCCGCTGTGGCTGCTGGCGGAGCTGACCTATGCCTGTCCGCTGCAGTGCCCCTACTGTAGCAACCCCACCGATTTCGACCGCTATCGCAACGAACTCGACACGGCGATCTGGACGCGGGTGCTGCGCGAAGCGAGGGCACTCGGTGCCTGTCAGCTTGGTCTCTCGGGCGGGGAGCCGCTCACGCGCAGCGACCTCGAAACCCTGGTCGGGACGTCGCGGGAGCTCGGCTATTACTCGAACCTGATCACATCCGGCGCGGGCATGGACGCGCGCCGCGTAAACGCCCTCAGAGACGCGGGTCTGGACCACATCCAGGTGAGCTTCCAGGCGTCGGAGCGCGAGCTGAACGACCTCGTGGCGGGTACCGAGGTCTTCTCCCACAAGCTGGAGATGGCCCGCGCGGTCAAGGCCGCGGGCTTTCCCATGGTGCTGTGCTTCGTCATCCACCGCGGCAATATAGATCGCATCGGGGACATGGTGTCACTGGCGGCAGGGCTCGGTGCGGATTACGTGGAGCTCGCAAACACGCAGTATCACGGCTGGGCACAGGTGAATCGCGGCGTGCTGATGCCGACTCGCGAGCAGGTGGAACGCTCCGAGGCCGAGGCGCATCGATTGCAGGACCGCTACCGCGACAGCATGAAGATCCTCTACGTCGTGCCGGACTACTTCGAGCGCCGCCCCAAGGCATGCTGCAATGGTTGGGGCAGTATCTTCATGAACGTGGCGCCGGACGGTACCGCGCTGCCCTGTCACGGTGCGGCGAGCCTGCCCGGCCCGGCCTTCCCCAACGTGCGCGATCACTCGATGGCCGACATCTGGCGCGATTCCGAGGCTTTCAACCGCTACCGCGGGTTCGACTGGATGAAGGCTCCCTGCCGCGGTTGCCCCGAGCGTGAGCAGGATTTCGGCGGCTGCCGCTGCCAGGCCTATATGCTCACCGGCGATCCGGCCGCCGCCGACCCGGTCTGCGACAAGTCTCCCCACCATCGTCAGGTGCTCGAGGCCGTAGCGGCCACCGCTCCGGAGGGGGCGCCGCCCCGTCCCGTGGTGTTCCGCAATCCCCGCAATGCGCGTCGTCTGAGGCAGGCCGACCCGGAACGCACCGTCTGAGGACGGTGCCTCCCCTTCCAGTCCAGTCAGAAGCAATGCCGCGCGTCAGTGCAACGCCAGGCAGCTCCGCGTCCGTCACTGGCCGGCGTGACAGTCTGTTCCGTGCGTCGCCGACCTGCGCCCCTGCCGGCGATACACAGTGCGCAGCAGAGCGCCGCAAAGTGCGCTTCCATTAGGCGATTAAAGACTTATTAAACAGTAACTTGTACTTTTGGCACGGCCGTTGCAAATCCTCTGTCGTGGCGGCGATACGAGTCAACCGGAGGCCGCCGGATACAACCAGTCAGATACAGAGGAGAGAACTGCCATGAAATACGCAAAGCCCGGAGCCGAGGGTTCCAAGGCCCATTACCGCAGCCGCTACGACAACTATATCGACGGCAACTGGCGTGCCCCCGTCAGAGGACAGTACTTCGAGAATCCGAGTCCCGTCGACGGAGGGGTCTTCTGCGAGGTGGCGCGGTCCACCGCCGAGGACGTCGAGGCCGCTCTGGACGCCGCCCATGCGGCCAAGACCGCCTGGGCCCGGACGGCGGTGGCCGAGCGGGCGCAGATACTCAACCGGATCGCGGACCGCATGGAAGAGAACCTCGAGATGCTCGCGGTCGCCGAGACCTGGGAGAACGGCAAGCCGGTGCGCGAGACGCTGGTGGCCGACATTCCGCTGGCCATCGATCATTTCCGCTATTTCGCCGG
>Ga0102944_1002649_pt1 | contig 10289 bp, 13 predicted proteins | sample SalPonD_shore_MG_FD_78172 | JGI IMG/M metagenome (GOLD analysis project Ga0102944, IMG submission 78172) | Salt pond soil microbial communities from South San Francisco under conditions of wetland restoration - Salt Pond MetaG... | ecosystem: Environmental > Aquatic > Marine > Intertidal zone >... | reverse complement strand
TATCAAAAAGTTTGTTCCACTCAGGAGTCCATTCAGCATAAGCCTTTCCGTACCAACTATTAACGCCTGGCCAGAGGGCCTTTGCAAAATTACCTGATGCAATAACAGCCATAGTTATTAACTCTCCGTGTTATTATGTTTATTTATTAGACGCCAGAAGTAGACAGATACTGGTGTCCCATGAGACGAACAACCCAACGAGCATTCGGATAAGTCGAATCACCCAACTGGTTATTCGGTCGCTGAGAGAGACCAAGAATCTGGGCATCTGCACCAGATCCAGCAGTGCTGGAATCCAGTTCCATGCCAGAACTTCCGCGAGTTGTATCAAGGCCAGCGTCAATAACGTCAACAAGAGCACCAACGTCGGTTACAGCAAGCTGACTGGAAACACCATCTTCCTGAGCCTCATAAAGAACAAAAGGATCGTCCGAAACCATGACAAATCCATTAGTACCAGAGGGAAGATACTTGTTTTCCTCATTATCTCGTGTCGGCTCGACAGAAACCACTACACCAACAGCGGCACCATCATTAGCACTAACCTTCGATACGCTGGGAATACCACCAATAGCATCTGCACCAAGAGCAGCAGCCTGAGCCGCCGTACATGCAGTACCACTGAGAGCAACAACGTCACCGATGGCTAGTCCTCCGGTCGAGAAATAACGCCGAGTCTGTCCATTGTACATTCCAGTCGTGAGATGATACACGGGCAGGAAGCCATTAGGACGATCAACATTCTGAGCCATTTATTTTATTCCTCCATGAAGAATATTGATTTATTGATGTTTAGTGAGACACGGAGACTTTCATGTTGCCGTACCGACCTTCAGCGGTATTTCGCGTCTCCTCTTCCATCGCCTCTTCTAAACGATTAATTTCTTCAGCCTTAGTAGCCTGATCTTCGTCATACAGTTCCTTCGGAAGACACATCAAATATCCTTTAGTGCCATCTGAATTGACCTGTACGCAGATAACATTACCAAGTTCCTGGTTAGGTTCAACCTGATAATCACCCATTTCTACCTCGTTTTCTAGGACATGTTCCCAGCCAGCACGACGGAATCGAAATATACGGTTTCCTCGATCATTGACAACACGATAAACCATGTCTTCACGACCATTCTTAACAACCAACTTACTGCGCTGGTCATATAAAGGAATCCGCTTAGGGCGTTCTGCTCGACCTTGCTCATCAGCCGAATTTTTATTAGTATTAGTTCTTGCCATTACTTACAAATCTCCAATTTTTTCTAATTCGGCAATATACTGCTCTACTGTGTCAAAAGCTCCAGCTTCTACAAACCTCTTACCAATGGCTTTCTGATCATCACTAAGATCATTCCAGCCCTTTTTCTTCTTTGAGCTTCTTGGAGTAGTAGTCGTTGTAGATGTTGCGACAGGAGACGAACTTTTATTGCTGTTGTTTTCCTGAGTAGGAGTAGGCTTGCGAGAAGCCATACGTTTATCAACGTAATTTAGAACGTCCTGAAGTGTAGCATTGGGATTACGACTACGATACCCAACGCCTAGACTATCTGCTTCTTCTCGAAGTTCTTCATCCTTATTGTACCAATCATTTTTGGAAAGCCAATTATCGACCAATTCCTGTTCGGTAGTACTAAGTTGTTCAGAATTTTCATTTGAAGAAGTAGATGAGTTATCGTATTTTTCTTTGATTTCTTCTTCTTTATTACGATCTAATTCCTCATCAATGTCCATGACCCTTTGGAAATCCTGATTTTCCATAGCCTCGGCTTTCTGCCGTTTAAGTTCACTGATGGTTTTCTGGCGCTCATCTGAGCGAATCTTATTCTGCATATTAACCAGTTCATTCATCTGGTTAGTCAGGGATTCAATCTGACGCTTTTGACTTTTCATAGTACGGAAATATTCTCCCCGTTCTAAGAATACGTCAGCCGGTCGCCACTCCTTCGGGTCTCCATTCCATTCATCGAATGGCACCCATCCCTGCTGGCGAGCCTGATCTTCAATTAATTCATTAGGATCAACTGATTCTTCTTCCTGCTCATTGTTAGGAGAAGTCTCTTCCTCAGTCGCTTTAACAGGTTCTTCAGTTTCTTTTGAAGGTTCTTCAGTTGGTTTTTCTGGAATCTCAGTCACTTCATCTGAGTACTCAGCAACATAATCATTTTCTGTAGCCATTATTCTTTACTCTCTTTTTCAAAAACTTTACACAACACATCTTCATCATTTAGAATAGTATATTCTTCTTCAGTTTCAGGATCTTTAACGTGCTTTCCTCCATATTTGGAGTACAGAACACGATCTCCCTTCACAGCCCACGGCTCTGCATTTTCATAATTTTTATTATAATCTTTCCAAGCCAACGGACCAACTGAAACAACTGTTCCTACAATCTGTGCTGCTTTTTCTCGGTTTTCATCAGTTACAATTTTTAAAGACCTACCATCTCCAAGATCATGTTCATCATCAATTGGGTCTGGTTTTATTAATACTCGAAATCCAAGAGGCTCTAGCATTATTCTTCCTCTGTATTTTCTGAATCAATATTGTGCATCTGTTCAACTATTTCATGATATGCACGGGTCTTTCCAGAAGCTACTAAAGTAGCCTGAGCAGTGACCTGATAATCTTCTCCGATTAACTGTCCACTAGACCAAGCCTTCTCATAAGCTTCAATTGCATCTAACAAAATATTTTCTAATTTTTCTGTGTACGGATGATTAAGCCACTCTTGCTTATCCATTCTATTCCTCTATGTGTTTATTTACTAATTCAAAATGTAATAAATCATCGAAATGATTATCTTCTACTTGGGTATCATTATCCCAATCACCTCCCCAACGAAGTTCAACTCCCATTGAGGTAGCGATTCCTTTTACAAAACCAGCAAAATAATGAAAGCGTTTAATATCATTCCAATCTATAGGATATGGAGCAACATCAACTGCTATAGATGGTTTTGTATTATGTTTACTATTAGGCCAATGTACTTGGCTTTTTCCTTCTTTAACTTTCTTTTCTTGTTCTTCTTTAGTACGATGTCCTGTAACAATTGTACAATCAAAATATTTAATTACTTCATTAAAAACTTTTTGTAAATGAAAATTACATTCTTTAAGTTTTTCTTTAGAAGATTGACTATACTTAGGCATTACCAATCTCCAATACTTTCTAGATTATTTTTTAATTGATAAATAGTTTTTTTACGTTCTTCAGGAGTCATAGTAGCACGATTTTCAACTTCTCGTGCTGATGCTTCTCCCGGACGATGCCAATAATCTTTAGAATTACCTTTATAATCAAATCCTTCTTGGCTAATTCCTACAGCATGTTGAGTTTCGTGCAACAATGTATTTAAATAACTAGCTGGAGATTCTCCTAAGTCTGCTTTGTTAAGCCAAATAAACTCATTTGATCCTCCTAAAGCTTTGTATTCTTCTGGAGTAATCTTATTGCTGTCTCCATAACCAAAACTTTTGTTAATATACATTCCATAGGTTTGTTTATTTCCTTCATCTTTAGAGTCACCAATAACTACTGGAAGACTTCTAAGTTGAGGATATTGTGAATAAAGATCACTATGAGAAAGTATATCTTCTAGTCTATACACATCTCCTTTTTGAAAATATGAAGGAGATCCCAAGACTTGGGCCTTACTGTCGTCAATTTCAAAACGTTTGCGTTTGTCTGGTAAAGTAAACCATCTGTCACTGTTAGGTGCTGGCGGATTTTTAGCATTCTCTCCAGCAAATATAGCAACTTTTGGACCAGTCTCAGCTACCATTCCTTGAAAAGGATTAGTGTCTCCATTAGCATAAGCATCGGCTGCTTGCCACATCTCATGCTCTGGAATATGATCATCAAACTCCAGATCAACTCCGTCAGGCATTGAAATATATTTAGCCATTAGTATTGTTACTAGGATTACGTTGTTCAGGACGTTGATATTTCATAGTATTAGCTTTACGTTCTTCATTCATAGCTTTAGCATTTTCTACTGCTACTTTAGCTTGAGAAGAAATAGCTTCAAATCGTTCTTTCATTTCAGCCATATTTTTCTCATGTGTCATTTGTAAAGCTTGCATTTCTTGTTTACTAGATTCAGCCTGAGCCTTTGCTAAAGCAAGTACTGATTCAGCTTCAGATTTAGATGCGTCAGCTTCAGCTTTATACTGATCTATCTTAAACTCATTATCCTGCTGTTGTTTCTTAAGCTCCAATTCCTGTTTTTTCATTTCTTGGTCAAAATTAGGCTGGGGCTCAGGAATATCCATTAATGCTTGAATATCTTCATAATCATGAGCCTCAAGATACCGTTTAATAGCCTCACGAGGATTAACTCCTCCAGTTTGAAGAATTTGAAGCAATGAATCTGCTTTGGCTATTTTTTCAGAAGAATCAACAAGAGATGGATCAGATGCTGGTACAACATTCATTGTACTAGAATCAAAATCATCAGGAAATATTTGCATTTGCTGGTCAGTATCACTCGTATTAGAATAATCTAACACAGTAAAATACTGAGCCTGAGTCAAATAAAGTTCATTTAATTTATAAAGTTTTTTAAATTCTTTTTTAAGAGAACGATGAATTCGTTTATAAATTGAAGAAAATACCTGAAGACCTTGTTTAAGAACTTCAGATGTAGTAGAATACGGTTGATTCTGTCCGGGATTCTCTCCAACCATCAAAGAAGTAACAGAAGATAATTGCTGTCCGGAATCTAACATCATTTGTAATAGCTGAAAAAGAACATTTGATGGTTCTTTAATAGGTAAAGGAACAATTCCTTTCCTAAGATCATCAGCTATGGTATTAACATGACGCCACTCACCGGGTTTAAGAGGATTTTGTCCTCCCGGAATACGAATTCCTCTGGCTAAGAAACCAGACGGAAGATTAGATAATGTTCCAGCATCTACTAACTGATTAATTAATGTATTAGCAGTCTCATTAATTGGTCCTAGTAATGTACCAAATCCTAGTCCATACACTCCGGAATTAGGATCAGGAACAAAAAGGAAATTAGTAAAATACTCGTCTGGAATTATCTTTGCTATATCTCCTTTGTCATTTGTAATAACATTATTAGGACTATAGCGAGCAACAATACGAACTACTTTTTGAGTTTCTTTATGAAGAGTTATAATATAAGGTTCTTTATATCCATCTTCATCTAAATCCCACCAGCAGTGGCATTCATAAAATACATGAGGTGCATCACGATCTCCACCAGACGGTGGTTCTATTCCGTGAGCGTCAGCAATAGCATCAGTATAAAACTTTGAAGGAGTATCTCCCTCATTTGATATTTGACTATTTTCGTAAGTTTCTACTTTATCCTGATCTTTGTCAGCATAATCAAACTCAATAAATTCACCAGTCCTAATCTTTTCTACAATTTCATTAGGATGGTAATAAAGAACGTGAGTCTTGCGAGGAGCAGTATCTACATTTTTAGCATAATAATTAACAATTAGATCTTTAGGAAGAACTAATTCAGATATATTTTTTCCATCACTAGCATGATAAGTTTTTTTGAAAACATTACCACAAATAGGAAGAACAATACACATACGGTCCATATCATCTTCCCAAGTAGGCATGTCCTCAAGACACTGCCAAGACATAAACTTGCTTACACGATTGGCAGCACTGAGCTTAGTGCCAGTATCATCTTTTCCTATAACACGAGCTTTAACTACAGTAGGACCCGGTACTAATTGATGATAAGCACGAGCAGCAAACTGCATACACGCGATAGTCAGCAAAGGATATTTAATATTTGAAGCACCCGGCCACGGCATACTTTTGTATTCCATAACCTGAGTTGCTAATTTTAAATAATCTTCGTATTTTTCTTCCCACTCAGAACGAGAGTCAAGATCAATGTCAATTTCTTCGTGAAGAGTAGTTCCAATTTCATTTAAATTTTCACTTTTAATTTCTTCAGCGAAATTAACAGATTGCATAATAGCATCTAAAGAGACTGTCTCATTAGCACGTTCTGGTGTAAGTTCTGATTGACCAGCTACAGAAGAACTAGGAGTCTTCTGGCTAGGCATTTGATCACTATACTCAGCCACAGCACCTGTAGAAGTACTAAGTCCCGTCTGATTTGGGTCTTGGGAATCTAATGCCATATTATCTCTTATTAATATCCAGTGTATTTAGACACGCCACCAAAAGAATCTTCATTATAGTCAAATAATTGACTAGATTCAAGTTCTTCTTCAAAGGCGAGTTCATCTAATTCATCTTCTGTTGGAGATTCTTGCATTTCATTAAGACCAACTCCAATCCACGCTAAGGCGTCTACTTGGTCATTATAAGCACCTCGGTTAAACCGAAGTAATTCTTCTTGAAATGCTGGAAACCAATCAGCATCTGTATCAACTTTTACTGTTCCTTGTCTCATACGACCTTGTATCGCACGAGCACGAGATTCTTTATCAGTAACTGGTGGTTTAGTTATAATATTTAAGAATGGGTTGCCCGGCTTCATCATTTCTGATTGGAGAAATGGACCAATAGATTTTCTTAATTGACCATCTTCAATAAACCAAATTTCCATTCTATATTTTATCTGAAGGTTCATTAATTCATCAATTAACTCTTTAGAGTCCATTCTTTGACGAATAACCTCTACAATATGTAAATAACCTTCTGAATCCATACCAGCTACTACAATAACTGAATAAGAGCGATGATCTCGTTCAGATATTGCTAAGTCAACTCCAGCATAAAAATGCTTGGGTTTTTCAAAATCTTCTTCTTCCATAGCAATGAAGTCTGATCTCCTAAAGAATGCAGTACCTTCTGCTAATGGATAGTTTAAATATTCCTGAGAATATCCTTCTGGGTATCCTTGTCGGACGTAATCATTACGAAGACGAATTAATCGTTTTTCGTTAAATTTTTCCGGCCAAAGTATTTCAGAAAAATCATCAAAATCAGTATGAGCACGGTATTTAACCGATTTCCATTCAGGATCTTTTTTAATTGACCAATCTCGAAGTCCCTTTTTAACCGTAGTTTTAGCGTCTTCTCCAGTTGATGCTGGCATTAAACGCTCTAAAAGACTGTCGAAATGTAAAATTGTACCTACTAAGCGTATTTTACCTTTATCACTTAGTGCTGGTACAAGTGCTCCGTAGAACCATTGACGAAATTTAGCTCTACGATCTTCATTCATTACTGATTCGTCGTTTTCTAAGTCGTCCCCAACTATTAAATCTGGGCGTTTTCCTCTCCATTTAAGACCACGAAGAGAGGTCTGGGCTGCACGAGCTTGAATACGAAATTTGTGCCCATCAGGGCCTAATTCTACTATAATATCTGTTTCTGAGTCTTTTACAAGCTTTTTTACTTGAAATAAATGTCTTAATTCATCATTTTCAAGTAATTCTATTTTCATATCATTAAGGAACTGAACAACCTGTCCCTCTGTATCTGATAAAATAACTACATAAGTTGATTCTCTAAAGAGTACTGATGCTAAAACAAAAGAGTGAGTTACAGCGGTAGACTTAGCATGACCACGAGGAGCGGCAATAGCCACAAATGGATGTGGGTCAGTACAGTATTCCCACATTTCATAATGAAAGTCTGGAGTTGGTTGAGGATTATCGAATCTTTTAGAAAGAAGAGATGTCGCAAATCCATAAATAACCTCTGCTTTTAAATTCACTTAGATTTCTTTTTTCTACTTGGTTTCTTTTTTGGAGCATTTTTAGTACAATGTTGCTTCCAATCTTTGGGAGCTTTATTAGGATTGGCTCCAAAATATCTACATTGTTTTTTGGTATAAGGCATAATTACCTTTTTTTGCTTGGTCCGTGTCCTTTTTCTCCCTTACGAGAGAAACTACGGTTACTTGATCTAGACTTAACTCTAAGATTAGATTTACCATTATTATTGGTATTTCTATTCTTGTGGTCTACGTCTTTACCATCTCCTTTATGAACTTTACCAGCCTTTTCCATTTTTCTTCGAGCAGCATTACGCTGAGCCCTGCGTTTCTTTTGTTCAGGCTTAGATTGGTATAAAGAGTATTCCCGTTTGTAATTTCTGGGCATACCATCAGCACTTTTTGTTGCGTTTATTGGCCGGTTTCTTCATCGGTTTTGCTTTTTTCTGCATCATCTTGGGTGCTGAATTCTTCGTCCGTTTCATAATAATCAAGTTCCGTTATGTTATCGTTTTCATCAACAACCTCAGCATCAATAAATGAGTGAGGTTTTCCATGTTTTTCAACCATTGAAGCAAATTGGTTGACAAGGTTATTGAGCATTTCATTAACATCTACTCGTTCTGTGCGTTGAGTAGGATCTCCCCTATTCAGGGCTCGTTTATCATAAACTCTGTCTACTATTCGTACAATTTCATCTGAACTGACTGGGACTTTGTATTGGTCTCCTTCTTTATTTACCTTGGTGTTACCATGAGATAAACGGTCGTCCAGTTCTTGCATTGACCTGTGGATGACTCCAGTCATCATGGAGTCTAGTTGTTCTTGGTGTTGTTTTCGAGCTTGGCGAGTAGCTTCTTTCCACCAACTTGATCGAGTTTTCCACCACCGAATAGTTGAGTCAGGAATATTCATCATTTTCCCGACCTTCTTTGAAGAACCTACTATAGCAAAAAGAAAGCAGGCCCGGAGTCGATCGTCAATTGAGTATGGAGATGGTTCTGATTCCATCAAGTCTCGAAGAGGATCTCCTTCCGGAATCTCATACTCTTCGATAAGTTCTAGTGAGGTGTTTTTAGTTTCACTCATAGAATTTAAAACATTGCTCCTCGATCTGGAGCTGTCTGACGATTTCCACACTCAAGAAAGAAACCATTTTGAACTTCTATTGGGGGAATACGAATATCGTATTTCAAATAAACCTTTTTACCTATTTCGAGAACCTTATTTTTCCAAATCTTCCTTTGGTCGGACTTTACGTCCTCGTACATCTTAGTAATTCGTTCCTCGAAGGACTTGTAGTCTTCTCCGGTACTTTGTCGAATGACCTGTACCTGTTTAGCTATATCAGCGGTACGAGTACAGATCTGGTACTTGTACGGATCCTCTTGTTTCAAGGAGGCACCTTGTGCATCCGTCCAATTCACAACTAAAGTTGTAATTAGTACGGAAAGTACTATGTATAGTGTATATTTAATCATATCTCTAAATTTCTCTAAGTATTTGATTTTATTACTATTTTTTTCTACGAAAAAAGAATATACTTCAAATCAATATAAGAATTAAAATTATATAATATTATTTATATATAATTATTATTAATATAATATATACTATATAAAATAATTTTATATTCTTAGACAATATAAATATCAAAAAGTTCCCGAATTTCTAAAAAATAATTAGTACGGGACTCTGAATTGGCGCTTTTTTAGTGTTCGTATTCTGTCAACACCCCTCCGGGTGATTTCGGCCTTTTCAAGGCTCTGTCAACACCAGTGTTCGGTTCGTGGAACTCTGTAGTGGGTTTAATATCTATGCCCTCTGGTGTTATAGATATAAAAGTACTTGGGACTCCTAAGTCATTGAAATTATTTGAAAAAATTATATAATTATCTCGTTTAGGGTCCCATCACTCATCACTGGTCGGCCGTCCTTTTTCCCTTGGGGGGTGGGGGTCTAATGATATTTCCCAGTGAATCGCATCTAGTATATACTATGTCGGGCGATGATGTGATTGTGGACAACTAATGATGCCTAACAATCTAACGCTAACGTAAAAAAGACAACCTATAGACAAGAACTATTACGCGGGAAATTTTTATAGTATTATATAATGCTCGGCGCGATAGGCTGTGACAATGCGCCTCGCATATCCTATTAAAAAATACAATGAAAAAAATCTAGTATATACTAGAACTATTCTCTTGCGAGACAGTCCCATATCATGTAGGCTATAACTGTAACTTAAATCACAGGAGATAAGACTATGTACGATTTTATAATACCTATCCATAACGGGCCGGCCGCTCATGTATTCTGCGGTACGCCGGGCGAAACTACTAACTATGAATTCCTCAGCATGAACAGGACAGACAGGGGCTATATCACTAACGTCCGCGTTCATAGATATGATGCTAACGAATGGTGGAAAGGCTATGTAAAGATAAACCTGTATCTTAACATTAGACAAACCACTAATGACTTCAAATCACTAGCTGTACTGACAAAGCTAGTGCCTTATACTCCATGAATCAGTTCAACTATTTCATGGAGAATGTTGTACTAAAGCATGGCATCTGCTATGCTGTTCATAATCGTCGAAGTA
>Ga0102944_1002648_pt1 | contig 10299 bp, 8 predicted proteins | sample SalPonD_shore_MG_FD_78172 | JGI IMG/M metagenome (GOLD analysis project Ga0102944, IMG submission 78172) | Salt pond soil microbial communities from South San Francisco under conditions of wetland restoration - Salt Pond MetaG... | ecosystem: Environmental > Aquatic > Marine > Intertidal zone >... | reverse complement strand
TTCTGCCCCGGCGGCGCCCTAGAGGTCCCCGCGGGGGACCGGACGGTCCCCGTCCTCAACCACTGGATCGACGCCGCCCGCGAGGCCGGGGTGCCGGTCTACGCCTCGCGCGACTGGCACCCCGCCGACCACGTCAGCTTCGCCGAGCGCGGCGGGCCGTGGCCGCCCCACTGCGTCCAGAACACCCCCGGCGCCGCCTTCCACCCCGACCTCCGGCTGCCCGAGGAGGCCACCGTGATCAGCAAGGGCATGGGGCGCGACCGCGACCAGTATTCCGCCTTCGACGACACCGGCCTGGCCAAGGCCCTGCGCGACGCCGGCGTGCATCGCCTGTGGGTGGGCGGGCTGGCCCAGGACGTGTGCGTGCGGGCCACGGTCCTCGACGCCACCGGCGAAGGCTTCGAGGTCCACCTGATCACTCCGGCCACGCGGCCGGTGGACGTCCAGCCCGACGACGGCGAGCGGGCCCTGGCGGAGATGCGCGAGGCCGGAGCGCTCCTCGAGGAGGAAGCGGAGCCCCCGCGATGAGCGCCGACGAGGCCTGGGAGGATGCCCGCAACGCGGCCCTGCTGACCGACCTCTACGAGCTCACCATGATGCAGGCCTACCACCGCGAGGGCCTGCACGACACCGCGGTGTTCGACCTGTTCTTCCGCAAGCTGCCGCCCCATCGCAGCTACCTGCTCGCCGCCGGGCTGGAATCGGTGCTGGCCTACCTGGAAGGGCTGCGCTTCGGCGACCAGGCGCTGGCCTACCTGGACTCCCTGGACCGGTTCACCACCGGCTTCCTGGACTACCTGGCCGACTTCCGGTTCACCGGCGAGGTGCGGGCGGTGCCGGAGGGCACCCCGGTCTTCGCCAACGAGCCGGTGGTGGAGGTGGCCGCGCCCCTGCCGCAGGCCCAGCTGGTGGAGACCTTCCTGCTCAACCAGGTGCACCACCAGACCCTGATGGCCTCCAAGGGCGCGCGCGTGGTCGACGCCGCCGGCGACGCCGCGGTGGTGGACTTCGGCGCGCGCCGCATGCACGGCGTGGATGCCAGCCTCAAGGCCGCGCGCGCCTTCCACATCGCCGGCGCCGCCGCCACCTCCAACGTCCTCGCCGGCCAGGTGTACGGCCTGCCGGTATCCGGGACCATGGCGCACAGCTACATCGAGGCCCACGCCGACGAGACCGCCGCCTTCGAGGCCTTCGCCGCGTGCTACCCGGAGACCGTGCTGCTGGTGGATACCTACGACACCCTGGCCGGCGTGCGCCGCGTGGCGGATTTGGGGCGGCGCTTGGGGAAGGACTTCCGTGTCCGGGCCATCCGCCTGGACTCGGGCGACCTGGGAGAGCTGGCCCGCCGCAGCCGGGCCATCCTGGACGAGGCCGGGCTGCAGCAAGTGGGGATCTTCGCCAGCGGCAGCCTCGACGAGTACGCCATTGCCGATCTGCGCGCTGCCGGCGCGCCCATCGACGGCTACGGCGTGGGCACGCATATGGGCGTGTCCGAGGACGCCCCGTACCTGGACAGCGCCTACAAGCTGGTGGAATACGCCGGCGAGCCGCGCATGAAGCTGGCCACCGACAAGGTGACCCTGCCCGGCCGCAAGCAGGTCTTCCGCGAGGCGGACGCCGCGGGCTACTATTGCGGGGACGTGGTCGCCGGCGCCGGCGAGGAGCACGCCGGTCCACCGTTGCTGGAAACGGTGATGAGAGACGGCCGGCGACTGCCCGGCGCCGCGCCCGCCCTGGCAGACGTGCGCGCCCGGGCCGGGCGCGAGCGCGACCGCCTGCGGCCCGCCCTGCGGGCCGTCGAGGCCGGCGGCGCGCCCTACCCGGTGCGGGTCAGCGAGGACCTCGACCGCACCGCCCGGGAGCTGCGGCGCTCCCTGGGCGGCTAGCCGAAGGGCCTACGACTGCGCCTTCTCCCGGCGTACCCAGCGGGTGAAGCTGGCTTCCTTGATGCGGTTGCGCTGTCCGCCCTCCGGGGCCTGCCAGATCAGGTGGTACTCGCCGCCCTCTTCCTCCACCGCCACGATCTTGCGGGCCTTCTTGGAGGAGTCCTTGGGCTGCCACACCTGACCCACGGCGTAGCCTTCCGGGCTGGTCGCGCCCCCCGCCTCGGCCTCGGGCGCCGTGGGCCCGGGGCCGGCCCCGGTGGCGGACGGGATCTCGGAGGGCCCGCCGCCTTCCTCGCTCCAGCCCAGGCGCCGCTTGAGGTCGCGATAGGCCCAGCGGGTAAACGAGGTCACCCGTTGCCCGGCGTCCTGGGCGAGGAGCCGGCCTTCGCGCAGAATGGTTTCCAGTCGCTGCTGCATGGTCTTGCCGTCCTCGCTCATGGGGAGCTCCGCAAAAAGTGGCATCCCTGCGTCCAGGGTATATGACAAACATAATCCCCAAAGACTCCCGACGCCATCCGTTCGGGTCAATTTCTGTCCGCTTTGTCAAGCGAGCGCCCGGGCGCCCCGCTCGCGGGCGGGGAACGGGGCGCGACCATGTCCGGCGATAGCCCCCTTACGGTGGTCCTGGCCAGCGGCGGGGTGGAGACGGCCACCCTGCTTCACCGGGCCGCGGCGGACGGGGACAAGGTGGTGGCGCTGTTCCTGGATTACGGCCAGCGCCCGGCGGACATGGAGCGCCGGGCCGTGCAGGCGCAGTGCCGCAGCGTCGGCGCCCGGCTGGAGTCCCTGGACATGGCCGATGCCGAGCGGGCCTTCCAGGGCGAGGACGACCGCCGCTACCACGTGCCCCTGCCCCACCGCAATCTGGTGGCCCTGGCGCTGGGCCTGAGCTTCGCCGAGAAGCGCCAGGCGGCCCGCCTGCAGGCGGGCCTGACCGCCGACGACGGCGCCGCCTCGCGCAGCGCCTCCGCCGGCTTCTTCCGGCGGTTCCGGGACCTGGCCGGGGAGCTCGGGGCGGTGGCCGTGGAGGCCCCCCTGCTGGCGCTGACCAAGGCGGAGGTGGTGCGCCGGGGGGCGGGGCTGGGGGTGGACTTCGCCCGCACCTACAGCTGCCTGCTGGGCCGGCCCCGCCCCTGCGGCCACTGTCCCCAGTGCCGCAAGCGCGCGGACGCCTTCCGCCAGGCCGGCCTCACCGACCCCGACTGCCGCCTGGACGAAGACAACTGATGCCCTTTTCGCCCCTGTTGCTGATCCTCTTCCTGTTCCTGGCCGTGTTCCTGGTGGCCTTCGTGCAGGTGGGGGTGCTGTCGGTCGCCGTGGACAAGCTCGGCCTGCCGCCGGAGGCGCTGCTGCTCCTGCTGTTCGGATCGCTGCTGGGAAGCACCGTGAACCTCCCCCTGTTCACCATGCGCGCGACCGGCCCGCCCCCCTCCTCCGCCCACCTCCTGTACCGCATGGGCCTGCTCCAGCCCCGCCTGCCGTTCCACGGCCGGACACTGGTGGCCATCAACCTGGGCGGCGGGGTCATCCCCATCGCCTTCGCCCTCTACCTGTGGGGACACGCCTCCCTGTCGACCCTGCAGGTGGCGTCGGCGGTGGCGGTAGTGTCCGCGATCAGCTACTGGGCCAGCCGCCCGGTGCCCGGCATGGGGGTGGCCATGCCGCTGTTCGTCGGTCCGGTGGCCGCCGCGGTCACTGCGCTCCTGATCGGCGGCAGCCAGAGCGCGCCCCTGGCCTACATCTGCGGCACGCTCGGGGTGCTGGTGGGGGCCGACCTCCTGCGCATCGGCGACATCCGGCGCATGGGGACGCCGCTGGCGTCCATCGGCGGCGCCGGCACCTTCGACGGCATCTACATCACCGGCATCGTGGCGGTGCTGCTGGCCTGACCGCGACGCCCCGAACCCATCCGCAACCCCGGAGAGCGAGCCCTTGCGAGGCGTATTCCTGGACAGCGAGTCGCTCGACCGCGGCGACCTCGACCTGACCCCCCTGGAACGGGCGGGCGACTGGACCCTCCACCCCCACACCCGGCCCGACCAGGTGGCCGAGCGCGTCCGCGGGGCGGAGGTGGTCATCACCAACAAGGTGCCCCTCGACGCCGGGGCCATCGCCGGCGCCGGAGACCTGCGGCTGATCGCCATCGCCGCCACCGGCACCAACAACGTGGACCTGGAGGCCGCCCGGGCCGCCGGCGTGGGTGTGGCCAACGTGGTGGGCTACGCCACGCCGGCGGTGACCCAGCACGTGCTCGCCCTGCTGCTGGCCCTCGCCACCCGGCTGCCCGACTACCGCGCCGCCGTCCGGGCGGGGCGCTGGAGCGAGAGCCTCCACTTCTGCCTGCTGGATTTCCCCATCGACGAGCTGGCCGGGCGTACCCTCGGCATCGCCGGCTACGGCGAGCTCGGCCGCAGCGTGGCGCGGGTGGCCGATGCCTTCGGCATGGAGGTGCGCATCGCCCGGCTTCCGGGCCGTCCGGAGCAGGCCGGCCGCACCCCCCTGGCCGAGCTCCTGCCGCAGCTGGACGCCCTCAGCCTGCACTGCCCGCTCACCGACGAGACCCGCGGCCTGATCGGCGCGGACGAGCTGGCGCGCCTGCCCGACCATGCCCTGCTGATCAACACCGCCCGCGGCGGCATCGTCGACGAGCCGGCCCTGGCCGAGGCGCTGCGCACCGGGACCATCGGCGGCGCGGGCGTGGACGTGCTCGGCGAAGAGCCGCCGGCGGCGGACCACCCCCTGCTGGCCGACGACCTCCCCAACCTGATCGTCACCCCGCACATCGCCTGGGCCAGCCGCCAGGCGCGCCAGCGCATGGTGGCCGAGCTGGCCGCCAACGTGACCGCCTTCGCCGCGGGCGAGGCGCGCAACCGGGTGGTGTAGGGGGCTCAGTCGCTTTCGAGGGCGCAGGTGCGGAAGCCGGCCAGGACGTCGCAGCGCCCGGGGGTGAAGAAGTTGCGCCAGGTGCTGCGCAGCATGCGCCCGCGGGTGGCCCAGGCGCCGCCGCGCAGCACCCGGTTGTCGCCGAACCAGGGCTGGGAGTAGTCGCGGTAGGGGTCGGGCACGAAGCCCGGATAGGGCTCGAAGGCGGAGGCGGTCCACTCCCAGACGTTGCCGATCATCTGGCGGCAGCCGAAGGCGCTGTCGCCGGCCGCGCAGTCGGCCACGTCCAGCGGCCCCAGGTGGCGGGCATCCAGGTTGGCGCGGTCGGCGGTGGGCCGCTCGTCCCCCCAGGGGAAGCGGCGCTTGCGCTCGGCCAGGGCGTTGCCGGCGCCGTCGGGCTCGCCGGCCGCCGCCGCCTCCCACTCGGCCTCGGTGGGCAGACGGCGGCCCGCCCAGGCGCAGTAGGCCTCGGCCTCGTGCGCGCTGACGTGGCTCACCGGGGCGTCGGGCGGCAGCGGCCGCCAGCTGTCGAAGTCCTTCAGCAGCCAGCCCCCGCCGCCGTCATCGGCCCAGTAGACGGGCCGGTCGCGGCCCTGGCGCTGCAGCCAGGCCCAGCCGGCCTCCGACCACCAGCGCTCCTCCCGATAGCCGCCGTCGGCCACGAAGGCGGCGAAATCGGCGTTGGTCACCGGCGCCCGGGCGATGCGGAAGGGCCGCAGCTCCACGCGGTGGGCCCACTTCTCGTTGTCGAACACGAACGGTGCGTCCTCCCCGGCCCCCAGCCAGAACACCCCGCCGGGGACCTCCACGTCGCCGCCCAGGGCCCCCGCCCGCGGCGCATCGTCCGGATCCAGGCCGCCGCCGCTGTCGGCGAAGTCCGGACGCGGCTGGCCCAGGGTCTGCCGGGTGTAGGTGAAGGCCTCGTCGTGCATGTCCTCGTGGTAGGTGGTCAGCTGGTAGAAATAGCTGTCCGCCACCGGCGCCGGGTCGCTGCCCAGGGGCTCCAGGCGCGCCGTCAGGGCGTTGTTCACCTGGGTCAGGTAGGCGATGGTATCCTCCAGCGCCGGCAACGGCAGGGACCAGCGGTTGTCGTGGGGGATGGCGGAGGAGTCGTAGAGGGCGTCGGCGTTGGGGATCAGGGGCTCGCGGCCGTCCAGGTGGCGCAGGATCCAGTTCTCGTGGAACCAGGCCACGTGCCCGATCTCCCACAGCATCGGATTGACCGTGGGCAGCATGGGCTCGGTGAGCTGCGGGCCGTCCAGGCCCTCCACCAGCGCCAGGGTGCGGGCCCGGGCGTCGGCCAGCATGTCGAGCAGGGTGTCCGCCGGTACAGGCTTCGTCATCGCAAATTCCCTTCCCGCTTGCCGTTGATCGTTCGCCAATCCGCCCCCTCGGAGGGACCATGCGCATCCGCCTGATCACCCCCGCCGCCCGCGGCTCCCGCTCGGGCAACCGCGCCACCGCCGAGCGCTGGGCGAGCTTCCTGCGCGCCGGGGGCCACCGCGTGGACATCGCCGTGGACTACGGCGGCGAGCCGGCCGACGCCATGATCGCGCTGCACGCCTGGCGCAGCGCGGCAGCCGCCGAGCGCTTCCGCCAGCAGTACCCCGACCGGCCGCTGGTGGTGGCCCTCACCGGCACCGACCTCTACCGCTTCCAGCACAGCGATCCCGCGCCCACCCACCGCACCATGGCCCTGGCCGACCGCCTGGTGGGGCTGCACGAGGCGGTGGCCGACGACGTCCCCGAGCGCTTCCGGGACAGGCTGGTGGTGATCATCCAGTCCGCCACCCCGCCGCCCGGGCCCCGGCGGCCGGTCCGCGGCGAGCTGCGCGCGCTGGTGGTGGGCCACCTGCGCGAGGAGAAGGACCCCTTCGTGCCCGCCCGGGCCGCCGGCCTCCTCCCCGCGGACTCCCGCCTGGCGATCCACCACTACGGCCGCGCCCCGGAGCCGGAGTGGGCGCGCGCCGCCGCCGCCGAGATGGCCGCCAGCCCGCGCTACCACTGGCACGGCGAGGTCCCCCGCTGGCGGGTGCGGCGGGCCCTGGGGCGGGCCCACCTGCTGATCCATCCCTCGCTCATGGAGGGCGGCGCCAACGCCGTGGGCGAGGCCATCGCCGCCGGCATGCCGGTCCTGGCCTCGGCCATACCGGGCAACATCGGCCTGCTCGGGCGGGACTATCCGGGGACCTTCCCGCCCGGGGACACGCAAGCGCTCGCGGCCCTGCTGCAGCGCTTCGAGAACGATCCCCGCTGCGCCGAGGCCCTCGCCCGCCGCTGCGCGGAGCGCGCCCCGCTGTTCGCCCCGGAGCGGGAGGCGGCCGCCTGGCGACGGCTGGTGTCGGACCTCACGGCGTGACCCCCCGGCTCCAGCACCAGATGTCCGAGCGCAGCGCCGGGGCCCCCGGGCGCGATTCGCCGCCCTCCGGGACCACGTCGATGGGCGCCTCGTCGCCGCTGAAGGGGTGGATACGGCCGACCGCCCCGGCCTCGGGATAGCCGGCGGCCCGCAGTGCGGCCACGCAGTCGTCCACGCGCTCGGCGGGGACGGTGGCCAGCAGCCCGCCGGCGGTCTGCGGGTCGAACAGCAGGGGGTAGCGCGGATCGGCGCCGGCCGCCTCGGGGTCGCGCACGGCCCGGCGCAGGCGCACGTTCTCCGGCTGCAGCGAGCTGAATACCCCGGCGCGGATGGTCTCCAGGGCGCCGTCGAGCACCGGCAGGCAGTCCAGGTGCACCTCGGCGTCCACCTTCGACGGCTTGGTCATCTCCACCAGGTGGCCGAGCAGGCCGAAGCCGGTGACGTCGGTGCAGGCGGTGGCGCCGTGCTCGAACAGGATCTCGGCGCCGCGGCGGTTGGAGGTGGTCATGGCCGCCAGCGCCCCGGCGATCCAGCGGCCCTTGGCCCGGTGGCGCATGTCGGCGGCGAACAGGGTGCCGGTGCCCAGCGGCTTGGTCAGGATCAGCACATCGCCGGGCTGCATGCCGCCCTTGCGCAGGATGCGCTCGCGCTCCACCAGGCCGTTGACCGCGAAGCCGAAGGCCAGCTCGGCGCCCTCGCCGGTGTGGCCGCCCACCAGGGCGGTGTTGCTGTCCTCGAACACCGACAGGGCCCCGGCCATCATCTGGTAGATCTGCTCCTCCACCTTGTCCTCGCGGCCGTAGGGCACGGTGGCCAGGGCCAGCGCCGACTGCGGGTCGGCGTTCATGGCGAAGATGTCGCCGAGGGCGTGGTTGGCGGCGATCTGGCCGAACACGTAGGGGTCGTCGACCATGGCGCGGAAGAAGTCCACCGTCTCCACCATGACCTTGCCCGCGGGCACCTCCACCACCGCGGCGTCGTCGGGGTCATCCAGGCCCACCAGGATGTCGTCGCGCACCACCGGGGTCAGCCGGGCCAGGGCGCGCGAGAGCACCGACGAGCCCACCTTGGCGCCGCAGCCGCCGCAGCGCATGGCGATGGTAGAGATCTCCTTCAACGCCTCGGGGCCGCCGGCGATCTCCTCGCGCACGTCCGTCTCCTCGCCCTCCGCCATCTGCGGCAGGTCGCGGTACTTGGCCATGAAGCGCTCGTCGATCCAGCGCTTGAGCGACCACAGCCAGTCGCCCTCGATGGCCCATCGGCCGCGCACGGCCACGGCGTGGCCGTCGCCGGTGCCGATGATGGCGAGCGCCCGCTGCTGCGGCAGGTAGCGCTTGAGCGGCCTATTCAGCAGGGCGCGGCGCAGGTTGGCCGCCAGCGGGGGACCCTGGCGCACGGCGTAGACCCCGGACTTGGGCCGGGGCCGGCCGACCATGGCGGCGATGTCGCCGCTGGCGAAGACATTCGGGTGGGAGGTGGACTGGAGGTGCTCGTTGACCGCCGCGAACCCCTCTTCGTCGGTGGCCAGCCCGGACTCGGCGATCCACGGCAGCGCGGTGGCGCGCGTCACCCACAGCGGGGCATCGGTGGCCAGCACGCGGCCGTCGGCCAGCGCAAGCTCGCCCGGGCGCACCGCGGTCACCGGGGCGCCGGTATGGACGCGGATGCCCCGCTGGTCCAGGAGACGGGCGAACTTGCGGCGGGCACGGGTGTTGTAGGCGGGCAGCACGGTGTCGGTGCCGGAGACCAGGTCCAGCTGGAGGCGCGCCGGGTCGCAGCCGGCCGCGGCCAGCTCGCGGTGCAGCGCGGCGCGCACGGCGAGCACCAGCTCCACGCCGCCGGCCCCGGCCCCCACCACGGCGATACGGTAGTCCCCGCCCGCCGCAACCGCCTCCGCCTTCACCCGGGCCCACTGATCCAGCCAGCGGTCGATGGGCTTGACCGGGATGGCGTGCTCGGCGGCACCGGGGACGCTGCCCACGTCGGGCCGCGAGCCCACGTCCAGGGACAGCAGGTCGAAGGCCACCGGCGGCCGGCCGGCGCAGTGGACGTGGCCTTCCGCCAGGTCCAGGCCCTCGGCCTCGGCATGGATCAGGCGCGCGCCGGCGAAGCGGGCCAGCGGGCCGAGGTCGATGTGGCAGTCGTCGAAGGCGTAGTGGCCGGCCACGTAACCGGGCAGCATGCCCGAGTACGGCGTCTGCAGGTCGCGCCCGATGAGGGTCAGGCGCACCCCCGGCTCGGGCCGCATGCCGAACCTGCGCAGGACGGCGATGTGGCTGTGGCCGCCGCCCACCAGGACCAGGTCCTTGAGGACGGGGGTGTTGGCGTTTCCTTGCATCGATAGCCCTCTTGCCGGAATCCGGTTCCCGGGTCCGGCCGAGCGGCCGGGCCCGCGGGTGCCTGCCAGCTTACGTCGCTCACCGCCTGGCGTCACCATGCCCCGCTTCCCGGGGCTTGACCGCCAGGCAGGAAAGGGTCATCAAAGAAGGCAAGCCACCCGGACTGGGCCCCGCCATGGTCATCCCCCGCCAGAGCTTCTGGACGCTTTTGCCCCACCTCCTGCTGCTGGCGCTCGGCATGGCCCTGCTCCCCCTGGCCGGGGGCATCCTCCCCGGGCCGTGGGGACAGGCCGCCGCGGGCCTGCCCCTGGGCCTGGCCGTGGCCGGGCTGGTGATCACCGCCTGGCTGCACAGCGGCGGCACCTTCTTCGCCCTGCTGGTCCTGGGGGGCCTGTATCCCCTGCTGTTCGCCACCGGGCTGCCGGCCCCCTTTTCCGGCCCCGCTCCGGCACCGGTGGCCGGTCTCGCCGCGCTGCTGGCCCCCCTGAACCTGTGGATCTTCGCGGTGCCGCGGGAGCGGCGGCTCCTCCGGGAGACCGGGATCAGCGCCTGGATGGGCCTGCTGTTCCAGGCCGGGGCGCTGGCCCTGCTCCTGCGCCTGCCCGAAGGGGCCGTGCCGGACTGGGCCCTACCGGGCCTGGACCGGCTCCTCGCCGGCCCGGGCCAGCTGCCCGTGGCGGCCGCGGCGGTAGCGGCGCTGGCGATCCTGTGGCTGGGCCGCCGCCTGCTGCGGCGCACGGTTCCCCGCGAGGCCGGCTTCGCGACCGCGCTGCTCCTGTCCGCGGCGGCCCTGGCCTGGGCCGCCTGGCCCAGCGGCCGCCGTTCGCCGTGG
>Ga0102944_1002647_pt1 | contig 10303 bp, 6 predicted proteins | sample SalPonD_shore_MG_FD_78172 | JGI IMG/M metagenome (GOLD analysis project Ga0102944, IMG submission 78172) | Salt pond soil microbial communities from South San Francisco under conditions of wetland restoration - Salt Pond MetaG... | ecosystem: Environmental > Aquatic > Marine > Intertidal zone >... | reverse complement strand
TGATCTCAAAAAAGAAATTGAGCAGCAGGTGTTGGATATTGCAAATGATAGTGAGCATAGTGAGAAAACCATCGATCGGGTTAAGCAATTATTGGTAGAGCAATATAATCTACCCAAAAAGAAAACGCCTAATCTTTATCATCACAGTATAACTGATGAGGTAGAGGAGATTAAAGGGAAGCTACCCGAACCCGATAATGTTCGTAATCCTATTGTTCAGCAGGCTTTGCATGAAGTTAACACGGTTGTGAATGCAATTATTGACAAGCATGGCAAGCCGGATGAAATAAAAGTAGAATTGGCCAGAGAACTTAAATCTTCAAAGGAACATCGAAAGCGAATCCGTGATCGTCAGCAAGAACGCGAGGAAGAAAATATTGCAATTAAAGCCACACTGGATGAATTTGGTTTAAAGCACACCCGCCGTAATATCCACAAGGTAAAATTGTATAATGAGATTGTAGATAAAGCGGGGCAGCCGGTTAATCCATTTAATCCGGAACAAACATTTGGTATTGAAGATCTTCTAAGTCGAGATGGTTTTGTACAGATTGAGCATATTATCCCAGAAAGTATATCACTCGATGATAGTTTAGCGAATAAAACATTGTGTGGGGCGAATACAAATCGTGCAAAAGGAAACAAAACGCCATACCAATATTTTATGTCACAGGGTATGTCGCAAAAAGAATGGGAAAACTATAAAGACCGGATTTTTAAAATCCTTCCTTTCTATAAAGCCCAAAAGTTTGTTTCGGAAGAAGAACCAGAACTGGACGACTTTATCCAGCGTCAATTAAATGATACACGTTATATTTCTAAACTAGCTAAAACGTATTTGCAGCAAATTTGTCCCAGGGTGGATATCTTACAAGGCAGTGTTACGGCTATGCTCCGATATTATTGGGGGATGAACGGAATTTTAGGCGGAAAGTACGAGGTTGGGAATCTGCAAGATGGAGAGTACTTAGCTGCCGTAGATTCTGAAGATAAAATTATTGAAATCGTAGAGTGGGATGAAGAAACGTTGGATAAAGACCAGAAAAGGTTAGAAGATAAAGGACAATTTTTACAGGGTAATGTAAGTAACGGTATTTTTTATCCTTTTAAGCAACGGATTGATCATCGACACCATGCTGTTGATGCAATAGCCGTAGCCTGTTCCAAAAGGAAATATTTACAACAAATTTCACGTCTTTCTGCAAAAGGATGGAATAATGAAGCAATCAAGGAAAACTATGAAGTAGAGCAACCGTGGGATGGGTTTTGGGAAGACGCAAAAAACGCCATTGATCAAATCCTGGTTTCCCACAAACAGAATGATCGCATTCTGACCAAGGTTAAAAAGCAGTTATTCGATTACGATGGAAACCCCAAAACGGATGACGATGGCAATGAGCTTTATGCCGAAGGCCATGCTGCTCGTGGACGACTTCACAGAGAAACGGTATATGGTAGACATTCTGGTCCTGATGGCGAAACATATTATCACCATCGAAAGCCAATAGACTTTATTAAAAAATATAAGCACTTGGAAAAAGTAGTTTCGCCGCGAGTGAGAAAAGCTGTTGAAAATCGACTTAATTATCTTGGTTTAAATACAAGTCAAAACAAAAAATGGAAGCTTTCTGATTTACCTAAAGAAAAACGTAATCAGGTATTCTTTATATTTGAAGAGCGGAACGGAAGAAAGAAGAGAATACCTCAGATTCGTTTGCCAAATAAAAATGGAGATGATATTCCAGTTAAAAAAGTAAGAGTCAGAGAAACAATTTCTAGGGCTCAGCAGCTAAAGGATGGTGTAAATCAATTTGTTGATCCTTATGATAATCATCATTTGATGGTATATAAAAATCAAGAAGGGGAATTAGATTTAGACGTAGTTACTTTTTGGGAAACGGTTGAGCTTAAAAACCAAGCTCAGCCAATTTTTAAATTGCCTTTTGATGGAGAAAAAATAGTTTCAATCGTACAAGAAAATGAAATGTTTTTGGTAGGCTTGGAAGATGTCTTGCTGAGGGATAATTTAGATAATCCTAGTTATTTGAGAGATTATTTGTACAGGGTTCAAAAGATATCGATTAGTGGGTATAATATTGTATTTCGACATCACACCGCTTCAACAATTGATGATCCTACTCAAATGATAGGGATCTCCAGTATGGGTGATACAAAAAGCGGATGGCAAACTCATAATCCCACTAAAGTTGAGATTTCAGCACTCGGAGAAATAGAAATTCTGGATTAATAGCAGTTCTAATGCTTAAAAAGACGCTGTTTTTTAATAATGCTTATCATCTGAGCATTAAGTATAACCAGCTGGTTATTACTGATAAAAATACTGGAGAAGAATCGCAGCGTCCCGTCGAAGATTTAGGTTTTGTGGTGTTGGATGATCAGCAAATCACTTTCACTCAGTCAGTAGTCCAACATTTGGCGGCTAATAATGTGGCAGTAGTCTTTTGTGACAAAAAGCATCATCCGGCCTCAATGTTGTTTCACTTAGATACGCATCAAACACAAACCGAGCGTTTTCGAGCCCAGATAGAGGCATCGAAACCATTGAAAAAGCAGTTGTGGAAGCAAACGGTAAAGGCAAAAATTCGAAATCAGGCTGCCTTGCTGGACTTTGTGGGAGAGGAAGCAGAACCCTTAGAATATATGGCTCGTCAAGTAAAAAGCGGTGATACAACGAATCAGGAGGCCCAGGCTTCTCAACATTATTGGGGGTATCTATTTGAAGAAGAATTCTATAGGCGACGCCATGGTCCTCCTCCCAATAATCTATTGAATTATGGATATACCATATTACGGGCGGCAGTAGCAAGAGCACTCATGGGATCAGGATTATTACCCACGCTGGGCATACATCATCGGAATCGGTACAATTCATATTGTCTTGCTGATGACATTATGGAACCCTATCGACCTTATGTAGATCAGAAGGTTTGGGAATTAGTTGAAACGGGACAGGGCGGTCAAGAAGACTTATCTACTGAACTAAAGTCTAAACTACTTGATACTTTGACTTGCGACATTATGATTGGCGATAAAAAGCGCCCTTTAATGGTTGGATTATCGGAAACTACAGCTTCACTGGCTCGGTGTTTTAAAGGAGAGAATCGGAAAATAAAGTATCCCGAGCTATGAAGCATTCACGGATAAATGCATATCGTATTATGTGGCTTTTCGTATTTTTTGATTTACCAGTGACAAAAAAAAGGGATCGGAGGGCGGCTACCCGATTTCGTAAACGACTATTGAAAGACGGCTTCTCAATGATGCAGTATTCAGTTTATACTCGTCACTGTGCCAGTCGAGAAAGTGCAAAAGTTCATACCAAAAGAGTTAAAGGGTTCGTACCTCCAAAAGGCCATGTTACGCTATTTTCCATAACAGATAAGCAATATAGTAACATTCTCAACTTTTGGGGCGAAAAAAGAGAGCCGATGGACAAGCCGCCACCACAGCTAGAGATGTTCTAGCTATAGAAATAAAAAAATGCGGCTTCCAAACCTGTAAAAAGGTCTAGAACCGCATTCTTAATACCGATATTTTCTGTTAAGTGGTTGCCTATTAAAGGCTTATAACGTCCCGTAATATCGGAGATTCCATCTTTGAATCAAACCACAACCAGAAGAAGAGTTTAGCGGGCTTTGCGCTTAATATCGGAGATTCCATCTTTGAATCAAACCACAACTTGCGTGGACGTTCCTTGACATAGTATTGAATATCGGAGATTCCATCTTTGAATCAAACCACAACATAATAAATAAGTTTGTTTCCCTTTCTTGAAATATCGGAGATTCCATCTTTGAATCAAACCACAACCAGTCACTTTCGTTACCAAATTTTAATCGAATATCGGAGATTCCATCTTTGAATCAAACCACAACCGGAGACACTTCCAAGTGATGCTGATGGGAAATATCGGAGATTCCATCTTTGAATCAAACCACAACAGATTGTATTCACATAATGGATTGTCGGAGAATATCGGAGATTCCATCTTTGAATCAAACCACAACATACATCGTATTAAGTAACGGTTCATTTCTAATATCGGAGATTCCATCTTTGAATCAAACCACAACACTAGTAAGGTCGTCCTTTGCCAAAAGCGCAATATCGGAGATTCCATCTTTGAATCAAACCACAACGGAATTAACCGGCATAAGCAAAGCCGAAATAATATCGGAGATTCCATCTTTGAATCAAACCACAACGTTGGTTTGTTGCTTATTTAGGATATCCTGAATATCGGAGATTCCATCTTTGAATCAAACCACAACCACTCACGGTATAGCATCACCACCACAATCAATATCGGAGATTCCATCTTTGAATCAAACCACAACTATTGATTAGTGAGTAGTATTTTTGCTGGAATATCGGAGATTCCATCTTTGAATCAAACCACAACCATTGCCCATATCGGCATGGCCGTCAAGGGAATATCGGAGATTCCATCTTTGAATCAAACCACAACCTTCGTTTTCTCAGCTTTTTCTATAAACTGAATATCGGAGATTCCATCTTTGAATCAAACCACAACACTTTTGGCAGGCCACCAATGGCCGCATCGAATATCGGAGATTCCATCTTTGAATCAAACCACAACCTTAAAACCGCTGATTCTGCATTAGGATCGAATATCGGAGATTCCATCTTTGAATCAAACCACAACGACTATTACCATTAACAATACAGCCGATTTAATATCGGAGATTCCATCTTTGAATCAAACCACAACACATATAAAAAAGATATGATCACCATTGCAAATATCGGAGATTCCATCTTTGAATCAAACCACAACAGTAAGTTTTGCTGATCCATGCCGTTCGCCAATATCGGAGATTCCATCTTTGAATCAATTATCAATTGCCCATCGGAGGAATAGGAGCGGCAAGTTCACCGTTCTGGTGTTCGCTTGAAGATACCAGAAAATATAGATTTCCCTCCTTCAGGAGGTCTTTTTGTGCTTCGTTAAGCACAAAAGTATTGTCTGACGCTTTGAGCTTGCCACTAGTCTGCTGGTCGTTGGTCGTAACTTCCAGCGAATATAAGGCATTGGCGTTGCTGCCGATTTTACCTGCCATGATATAAGCGCCGGTATAGCTGCTCATCAAATTGGAAAAATCACCATGAACTTGCAGAGTATCCCCGTTAAGCTCTAAGGTAAAAAATCCCGAGCCGGTCGTCCCCACCTTCGGATGCAGTTTATATCCGGCCAGCATAACTTCCTTGCTTTGCTGTGCATTGGCAGAAAAAGGGACAAAAAGGAAGACGGCTAACACCAGGAATAACAAATGACGAATCGATTTCATAAGGTTCTCCTGCGCAAATTTGATTGAGTTATTCTTATATTTAAACAATCGATTTATCGACTTATTGTGTCTGAGTATCTTAATAATAGTGCCTGTTTGGGATTTACCTTACTAAATAATGTGAGTTCTAAGCATAGAAGACCAATCTACTCCACTGTCATCTCGAATGGAGCCTGCGTATGAGATCTTTGTTGAAAAGGACAAATCCTATTAACAACGATTGCTCCCCGGTGGTCGGGATGACACCCTAAATGATAAGAAGTTGTAATCAATGCGGTCAATTTTTTATCTCGAACTCACATCAAATAAATTACAGGTCGGGATTAGGCAGCGAGAAAAAGTTTCTGACAAACGTATAATCTCCTGCCATACGGCCAACCGGTTTTAGTTTATGGGGATCTACTTTGTCTCCTTCCATATATACCGCATCCCGGATATGGTAACAGACCAGTTCTCCAAGCACCAAATGGTTTCTGCCCATGGGAATGACACGTTTCAACTCGCATTCCATATTTACGGGGGCATTGGCTACACAGGGCGGTTGAACAATCTCACTCTCTTTTGATTTAATACCTGCATGATTGAATTCATCTACTCCATGTTCGTAATTTTTACTGCTGTCATGCATTTGGTTAGCCTGATCTTCGGAGACCATATTGATCACAAATTCACCGGTTACTCGTATATTGGCCAGCGTATCCTTTTCACCGGATTTGTTGGAGTCGATTCCGGGACTGATAGAGATGCAAAATTGCACCGGGTCCAGCGAAGCTACGGTAAAAAAGCTAAAAGGGGCGAGATTTCGAATCCCGCCTTTACTGATACTCGAGATCCATGCAATGGGTCGTGGAACCACGGTTCCTTTTACCAGTTTTGCAATGTTATGTTGATCAAACTGCGATTGGTCGATAATCATGTTTGTTCCCGGATTTTAAACCATTCAGCTACGTCATCTGCGCTTTTTGTATTGAGGACGCGTTCTTTTCCAAATTTAGCCTTTCGCGCAATGCGAACCCCATAGGGGATATTATCGATTCCTTTTTTACTGTGGGCATCGGGATTGATGGATGACATCAGATTCGCTTCTTTAGCCTTGTTCCCATGACGCCAGTCAAGATCCAGTCGCCGCGGATTGGCATTGATCTCGATTGCGGTATGATGTTCGGCTGCCAGTTCAATCAGCTCATTCATATCAAGCTCGCTGCCATCGCGTTGCAGCAGCAGCCGGCCGGTGGGGTGACCGATAATTCGGGTGAAGGGATTTTTGATGGCATTACGGAAGCGAGTCATCATTTTTTTACGCGACATATCAAGGCCGTTGTGAACACTTGCAACTACAAAATCAAATCCCTCCAGCAACTCATCTTCGTAATCCAGGCTTCCGTCACTTAGGATATCCGATTCGATGCCTTTAAAGATCCGAAAATCTTTATTGGCAAACTCTTCATTTAACTTATCAATCTCGTCCCACTGTTTCTTGATCTCATCGGGAGAAAGTCCGCCGGCGTACGCAGCGGTCTGTGAGTGGTCTGTAATGCCCAGATATTCATAGCCGCGATCTAAGCAGGCTTCGGCCATGTCTTTAATGGAAAACTTGCCATCGCTCCAGGTGCTGTGTGCGTGGATGACACCGCGAATGTCACTGGTTTCCACCAGGTTCATAGACTCATTGGATTCATAGAATTCAATCTCTCCACGATCTTCACGAAGTTCCGGCGGGATATAATGCAGATCCAGTTTTGTATAAATATCGTTTTCGGATGAATAATCAATCGGGGCATCGAAATTCGTGTCGCCGTTATCATCCAGTTCGAAAAGACCGTATTCATTCAGTGACAATCCGCGTTCACGGGCCCGCTGGCGCAGCACAACATTATGTTCCTTGCTGCCGGTAAAGTACATCAGCGCTGCGGGGAATTGCTCCGGTTTAACAATCCGAAGATCAACCTGGCGTCCTTCTTCGGTTCGAATTGAACTTTTGGTATCTCCGCGACCCAAAACTTCCACAACCAAGTCATGGTTGACGAATGCATCAAACAGCTCGTCGATATGTTGCTCTTGGGCACCGATCAGGATATCCACATCGCCGATGGTTTCCGTCGACCGGCGGAGCGAACCGGCTATTTCAATAGATTTTACGCCGTCTTTATTTTTTAGGAAGTTATACATCGGTTTGGCAATGGCCACGGCCTGGTCCAGTCGGCAACGTTCATCAAACTGTTCCATCCATTCGATAGATTTCAGTATCTTTTGTGCTGACTTTTCACCCAGACCGTCCAGCTTTGCCACGCGACCATCCTGGCATGCTTCTTTAAGTTCATTCAACTCGGATATCCCCAATTCCTGGTGAATTTTGGCAATATTTTTGGGACCTAATCCAGAGATATCCAGCCATTTGATGACACCTTCCGGGATGCGTTCTCGCAGACTTTTGAGCACTCTGATTTTTCCGGTTTCCGCATACGACTGTATATCTTCTGCAATAGAATTGCCAATACCTTTGATATCGGTAAGCGATTCGTTTTCGATGTAGGTGTTGATGTCATCATTCAGCGATTCAATGGTTTGGGCGGCGCGATCAAAGGCGATAGCCCGAAATCGATTTTCACCTGCCAGCTGCATTAGCTGGTAAATTTCTCGTAATCGTTCAGCAATTTCCCGGTTTGTTACAGACATAAAAAGCGATTAATTATTTTGGCGGAAATTATCGAATTCAAAGCTAAGGTTCTACCGTACATGTTTTGTGAATTAAGAACCATTCCGTACTATGAATCATTCAGTCGGGAAAAGTTCAAGGTGAATTTTGATTAAGGAGATTATATGAAAAAGTTATCGGGAGTTTTTGTACTAATTGTTATTATCTTGGGCTGCCAGCCTGCAAATAAGCAACAAAATTCATCCCCCAAAGCCATTAATGCCGTACTTGATGACTGGCACGATGCGGCATCCAAGGCTGATTTTGATCGGTACTTCAATCATTTTGCAAGCGATAGTGCCGTTTATATGGGAACGGATGCCACCGAGCGATGGACCGTAGCCGAATTTAAATCGTGGGCCAAGCCCTATTTTGATCGTGGTAAGGCATGGGACTTTACGCCGGTGGAGCGACATATATATTTTGCGGATAATGGCCAAACGGCCTGGTTTGATGAAGCGTTGGATACGCCCAATTTAGGTCCGGCGCGAGGTACAGGAGTGCTTGTTAAAAAACAAGGTGATTGGAAAATAGCGCATTATAACTTATCTATTCCAATTCCCAATGCTATTGCTGATACGGTGGTGTCTCAGGTAAAAAAAGCGTTACAGGATAAGGGGGAATAACCGTTATTGTTAAAGTGATGAATATCATTAGTTTAAAAGTACATTTTCTTAATATGATAAAGCCTAAAATATGCCTGTCAAACGCCGTGAGTTTTTAAAAAGATCATTCGTATTAACTGGTGGACTCTTTTTACCGAGATTTATCACTGGTCGCAAAACAGCACCCGGACAAAATGTTTATGATATCGTGATTTACGGGGCCACATCGGCAGGGATCATCGCAGCAGTTACGGCTGCAAGAAAAGGACGCTCCGTAATAATTGTTGAACCTACGGGTCATCTCGGGGAACTTACAGCCGGTGGGTTGGGGCAGACTGATCTTGGAATCGAAGGAACGATCGGAGGCATGTCACTGGAGTTCTATCGCAGGATTCGTCAATATTATGAAAATGAAGAGGCTTGGAAATACCAGACGTGGGATGAGTTCATGAATAAGACTGATCGGTTACAGGCCGGCCGCGAAGGGATGTTTGCCTTTGAACCTCATGCGGCAAAGCAGGTGTATCAAAAGATGTTGAAAGAGGCCGGGGTTCCGGTGGTCATGAATGAGCGTATCGTTCTTGGAAACGATGGGGTAGATAAGCGAGCCAATAAGATTTCTGCTATAAAAACTGAGTCGGGGAACGTATATAAAGGAGATATTTTTATTGACGCTACCTATGAAGCAGACCTCTTGGCAATGGCAGGCGTCTCTTATACAGTGGGTAGGGAAGCGAACGCAAAGTATGACGAGACACTGAATGGAGTGCAAAAAAGACGATCTCATGATCATATTTTCCACAAGAAAGTTGATCCGTATGTGAATGCGGGACAGACCGGTAGCGGCCTTTTACCGGGAATAAATAAAGAATATCCCGGGGCCGACGGGCAGGGAGACGATAAAGTTCAGGCCTACTGTTTTCGCCTGACCCTCACCGATGTGGATGAAAATAAAATTCCCATTGAAAAGCCGAAGGCTTACGATGAACTTCGGTACGAATTGTTATTTCGTAATTTCGAAGCTGGAGATCATAGAATCCCATGGATCAACTCCCCGATGCCGAATAGGAAAACCGATATCAATAATAAACTCGCGGTTTCAATCGATGATATCGGGATGAATTATGATTATCCTGAAGGAGCTTATAAAGCCCGGTCAGCTATTATCGATGAGCATCGTAATTATGAGCAGGGACTCATTTGGACCTTGGCCAATCATTCCAGAGTTCCGAAGGAAGTTCGTAAAGAGGTGGGTAGGTGGGGTCTGGCGGCGGATGAGTTTGAAAATAACGGTGGATGGACCCCGCAACTTTATATCCGTGAGTCTCGACGTATGATCGGTGAATACGTGATGACTGAGCACGATTGCCGCAGGTTGAAAATGGTGGATGATCCGGTGGGGCTGGGCTCTTACAACATGGATTCGCATAACGTACAGCGCTATGTGACCGATGAGGGCTATGTACAGAATGAAGGGAATATTGAATATACGCCAGCCGGACCGTATGCCATTTCATATCGTTCGCTAACTCCCCGAAAAGAGGAATGTGCCAATCTTTTGGTTTGCTGTAATGGAGTATCTGCTTCGCATATTTCATTTGGTTCGATACGCATGGAGCCGATATTTATGGTATTGGCACAGTCCGCCGGCAATGCTGCAGATATTGCGTTGG
>Ga0102944_1002646_pt1 | contig 10310 bp, 12 predicted proteins | sample SalPonD_shore_MG_FD_78172 | JGI IMG/M metagenome (GOLD analysis project Ga0102944, IMG submission 78172) | Salt pond soil microbial communities from South San Francisco under conditions of wetland restoration - Salt Pond MetaG... | ecosystem: Environmental > Aquatic > Marine > Intertidal zone >... | reverse complement strand
CGTACTTCGGCGGCGTGCTGCTGCTCGCCTACGCGGCGGTGCTCGTCTCCGGGTTCGTCCCCGGGCGGGCGTAGACCGTCAGTCAGTCCCGACCGTCGCCGACGCCACGCTCACCCGACCGCCACTCGCTCGTCCGGGTACGACCGCGCGTACTCAACGAAGTTACGCAGGATCCGCAGTCCCGTCTCGCCGCTCTTCTCCGGGTGGAACTGCGTCCCCACGACGTTCCCCGCCTCGTTGGCGGCGACCGCCACGAAGTCGAGCCCGTACTCGCAGCTGGCGACCGTGTGGTCGGCCACCGTCGACGCGTAGGAGTGGACGAAGTAGGCGTAGTCGCCGTCGTCGATCCCCTCGACGATCGGGTGGTCCCGGTCGAGCCGTCCGCCCGCGAGCCGACCGCCGGTCAATCGAGCGACTGCCGGTACACGTAGCTCGCCCGCTCCATCCCGGCGCGCTCCTCGTAGAAGCGGTGGGCGTCCGTTCGCTCGAGCCCCGAGGAGAGGACGACGGCGTCGTAGCCCCGCTCCCGCGCACAATCCTCGACGAACGACAGGAGCGCGAGGCCGTGGCCCTCGGAGCGTCGCTCCGAGTCCGTCACCAGGTCGTAGACGTAGGCGTGGCGGCCGTCGTACATGTTCAGCAGGGTCGTGACGCCGGCAACCGAGACGACCTCGCCGTCGACGACGGCCGCAAAGAGCCGGTAGCCGTCGTCGGCCATCTCCCGGACGTAGTCGAGGTACGTCTCCTCGTCGAGGTGGGTCCGGAGCTGGGCCATCACCGGGTACGCCTTGCGCCACTCGGCCTCGGTCGAGAGCTCGCGTAACTCGCGGTCGGTCATGCCCCGAGATGGGACGAGGCGCGACTTAACCGGTGCCGTCGCGGATCGGCCGCGCCGGTCGGCACGACCGACGCCGACGGCGCCGGGAGGTCGGTTCGGCCGAACGTACACCCGTTCCGCCGGGAGTACACCCGTTCGGGCGGACTTATGTCGGCCGTCGGCGAAGCGTCTATCGTGCTCGAACGGAGCGTCCTCCTCGCGTTCGTCCCCGTCGCGGTCGCGCTGATCCTCGCGCCCGGCCCCGACAGCGTCTACACGCTTACCCGGAGCGTCAGCGACGGGCGGACCGTCGGCGTCGCCGCCGCGCTCGGGACGTCCACCGGCATCGTCGTCCACACGACCGCCGCCGTCCTCGGCCTCTCGGCGCTCCTGCGGGCGTCGGCCACGGCGTTCGGCGTCGTCAAGGTCGTCGGCGCGGCGTACCTCGTCTACCTCGGCGTTCAGACGCTACGGCGCCCGGAGGAGTTCGACGTCGACGCCGCTAGTACCGGCCTCGCGCCCGCCGAGGCCTACCGGAACGCCCTGGCCATCAACGTCCTCAACCCCAAGGTGGCGGTGTTCTTCCTCGCGTTCCTGCCGCAGTTCGTCCGCCCGGGCGGGTCGCCCGCGGCGCAGATCCTGGGCCTCGGCGTCCTGTACGCGGTCATCGTGGTCGTCTACATGACCGCGCTCGCGGTGTTCTCGGCCCGGGCCCGCCGGGCGATCGTCGAGCGCGAACGAGTACAGACCGCCCTCAGGTGGGCGAGCGGGAGCGTCCTCGTCGGGTTCGGCGTCGAGCTCGCGCTCTCGCGCGGGGCGTCGTCGTAAGCCGGGTCGGGCCCCCCGGCACTCACCGCGCTGAATCCCGCCGCATCAGCCGGAGGTCCCCGAGGTCGTCGGTGAACCCCCAGCGCTCGTAGAACGCGACCATCTCGCCGAGGCAGTACAGCTCCACGTGCTCGACGTCGGCGAGCCGCGGGTGGTCGACGAGTGCTTCGAGGAGTCGGTCGCCGAGCCCCTCGCCGCGGTGCGACTCGGCCACGATCACGTCGAGGACCAGCGCCTTGTACGCGTAGTCGGTGAGCACCCGGGCGAACGCGACCAGCCCGCCCGAATCTCGATCGACGAACGCCACCACCTCGTCGGAGCCGTCGAGCATCTGGACGACGTCCTCGCGCTCTCGCTCTGCGGTCCACCACTCGTTCCGGTACAGCCGGAGCAGGTCGTCGACGTGGTCGTCGGTCAGCCCGTCGACGCGTTCGACCGTCATGGGCAGACTCGGCGGGGCCGGAGGTTGAGTCTTTATTACCGCGCATGGGTGGCGCGGCTCACTCCTCCCCGGGTGACTCCTCATCACGTCGTCGAAGGTCCGCGTCTCGTCGACCACCGCCGAGAAGACCAGGGCGTAGCCGTCGGGGTCCGCGACCCGTAGCTCGCGGGTGTTCCACGCGGTCTCCGTCGGGCCCTCGACGGCCCCGCCGTCGGCGTGCCTCGCCCTGGCGGCGACGTCGTCGGCCGACCCGTCCCTGGACGAACAGCGGCATCGGGTAGAAATCGTCCGCCGTGTCGTCGGTCTCCTATACATGCCCGACCCGTTCGCCGCGGGGGGCGATAACCCGCGCGAGTCGGTCGGTTCGGTCGATCTCCAGTTCAGCCCGGGTACGTCTCGGCCAGGGCGTCGAGCGCCTCGTGGTGCTCCGTCGTGTGCGGGGCCGTGAGCGGCGAGACGCTGACCTTCCCGTCGAGGACCGCCCGGCGGTCCGTCCCCGGCGGGTCGTCGACGTCGCCGCGCTTCATCCGCTTCCAGATGTCGTCTCTGAGGGTGATCCGACCGTTCCCGTCGGAATCGGCGGTCACCGCCTGGCCGCGGGACGGGCGCGTGACCTCGATCGGCGCCGGCTCGTCGCCGGGCATCGGCGCGTTGACGTTCAGGTACTCGGCCTGCTCGAAGACGCCGGCGCCGAGGGCGTGCTCGACGAGGTACCGCGTGGCCCGGACCGCCTCGTCGTAGTGGTCGGATCGGACCTCGCTCTCGCCCGACCACTTCCCCATGCCGACGGGGACGTACAGCGAGACGGCGATGGCCGGTACGCCGAAGAACGCCGCCTCGACGGCCGCGCTCACGGTCCCCGAGCGCCCGAGCACGTACTCGCCGAGGTTCGCCCCCTCGTTGCAGCCGGCGACGACGAGGTCGGGGTAGGGCCCGATCGCCTCCAGCCCGGCGATCACGCAGTCGACCGGCGTGCCGGCGAGCGCGTAACCGACGTCGCGTTCCTCGACGGACACCTCGTTGGAGCGCACCCGACCGACGGCGCTCTGGTCCTCGGCGGGCGCGACGACGAGTACGTCGCCCACCTCGGAGAGGGCGTCGTAGAGCACCCGGAGGCCGGTGGCCTCGATGCCGTCGTCGTTCGTCAGCAGGATGTCCATGGACGCGGATGCGGCGGCGGCCGCATAAGCGGTCCGGGACGCCTGGACGACGCGAGCTGGGATGGTCCCAACCGGAGTCGGCGGTCACCGGGGAATCGATTAACCCGGTGCGTCCCGGTGTGTGAGCCATGACCGACGATCCCGAGGCCACGATCTGCGACTACTACGACGCCCTCCGGGCCGGCGAGCCGATCCACCCGTTCTTCGCAGACGCCGGCCCCGTGGTCAAGGTCGGCATCGGCGAGCGGCTGGTCGGGGCCGACGCGGTCGCGGCCGGCCTCGCCGAGCAGACCCGCACGACCACCGACTGGGCGGTCGAGAGCCGGGACCTCCGCGTCGGCACGGTCGGGAGCGACGGGCGGATCGGCGGGGACGTGGGGACCGGACGCGGCGAGAGGACCCGGGCCGACGAGGCGTCCGACGCCGCGGAGTTCGCCTGGTTCGGCGACGAGGTCTTCGTGGGGTAGACCGACACCGAGCGGAGCATCCGCTTCGAGTTCGTGACGCGGTGGAGCGGGGCGATGGCCCGGCGTGGCGGCGCCGAGGGGAACGACTGGCGGTTCGTGGAGATGCACGTGTCCGTCGCGGGCGAGACGTAGCCCCACGTGTGGTGCCGCCGACCCGACGGGGGCGTGCAGCTACCGAGCGATCGCGAGACCCGACGGCTCACGGACGGCTCCGGCCTCGCGGGCACCGACGAACGCGTCGACCGTCGTCTCGTCGACGACCTCGTAGGCCACCGAGCCGGGCACCGACAGCCGGTCCATGAGCCGGCGGAGCGACCGGGAGCGTCACTCCGGGGCACGAAGCGCCTCTCGGCGATCGGCGGCCGCCGCCGCGTCGGCCGCGATGCGGTCGAGCGCCCGCGCCATCAGGAACCCGGCGCCGCGCCCGACGAGCCGCCAGTACCGGCGGAACCGCCGCCGCGACTCCGCGTCCGTGGTCGCGGTCCGGGCCTCGTAGGTGACCAGCGTGCGGCCGCTGCCGTAGGGGCGGACCGAGACGCTGGCCGCGATCTTCGCGTAGCCCGGCCGGTCGAACGTCCGGAACTCGTCGGCGTCGACCTCGACCCAGTCGATGTCGGGCTGCCACACCGCGCCGATCGAGCCGAAGACGAACTCCTCGCCCGGCGCCGCGCCGAGTTCGATCCAGGTCCCGCGCGTCGGTAGGTCGGCCAGCCGGAGCGGGTCCGTCATTCGGGGCTGCTCGTCGCCGCGGAGGACCGCGGACACCCGGGACGGGAGCCCCCGGATCTCGTTGAGGACGCGGACCACGGGACCGGTCCGCGTGAAGTCGGCCGTGACGGCCGAGTCGTAGGTGGTCTCGACCGGCGCGTCGACCACGGCGTGTCGGCGCACGGTCGCGTCGTACGTCGGCAGGAAGTCGTCGATAAGCATGGCGCCCTCCCGGGCGCGGTCGCCTTCTGCGTCGGACATCGCTCTCCCGCCGGTCACTACGGCCGCCAGGGAGAAGAAAGGGACTCCGGGTCCTGGCGGAGACGGCGTTCCACGCCGGTGGCTCGGCGGGCGAGGGACGGGCTGCTACCGAGGACGCGCTGCTACCGACCGCGACCTACGGCGCGACCCGGTCGACGACCGTCTCCGCGTCGACGACCAGGTTGTACGCGCCCTCGTCGTCGTTCCAGAGGACGAGGACCGACTCGAAGACGAGGAGGTCGCCGTAGGCCGCCGTCGAGAGGTCGCGGTTGAGGGTCGTCTCCTTCGTCAGGACGGCGTAGTGGTCGACCCGCTCCGAGCCGTCGCCGACCTTGAACAGCGGGTGGCCGCCGTCGGCGAGGTCGTGGCTGAGCTTGATCGCCGCGCAGTCGACGCGCCGGGTGACGTGCGCCTCGGCGTCGGCGAACCGCGCGAATCGACCCGGGTCGAGCGAGACGTCGATGCGGCGGGCGCCGTCGCGCCGCAGGACGGCGTGGGAGTACTGGACGTCGACGTTGACGAACTCGCCGGTCCCGCCGGCGGCCTCGTCGAGCCGCCGCTGGAAGCCGGGCACGGCCAGGTCCGCTTTCACGTCGAACGACCAGCCCCGGTCGGCGGGCTCGTAGCCCGGCCACAGCCGCACCGTCGGGCCGTAAACCGTCAGGCCGTCGTTCGCCCGCCCGCCATCCGCCCGTCCGTCGACGACCGCCCGCTCGACCCGCCGGAGGCCGGTGCTCGTCTCGAGGTCCGCCGGGGCGAGCAGCACCAGCGAACCATCGGAGGCGAGGTGCTCGGCGTACCGCTCGACCACGGCGACCGGGTCGTCCAGTTCGGAGAGCACGTTGGCGAAGAGGAGCAGGTCGAAGCCGGTGCCGTCGCCCGCGTCGTCGCCGGTGTCCGCGGTGTCGTCCTCCACCGAGGAATCGAGCACCGTTCCCGGGTCGAACGCCTCCGCCGTCTCCCGGTGGACCGTCGAGTGGACGTTCGAGCCCGCCCCGTCGAGCAGGGCCGAGAGCAGGTCGGCCGCGGGGCCCGGCTCGACGGCGTGGTAGTCGATGAGGGCGTCGTCGGGCAGGTGATCGATCAGTCCGAGCGCCGGGCCGCCGACGCCCGCGCCGACGTCCAGGACCCGGAGCCGGCGCGGCAGCAGCCCGCCCTCGGCGAGGTCGTCGAGGACGTACTGGACCGCGGCGTAGTAGTCGGGCAGGTGGTAGACCGCGTAGCCGTAGGCGGCGTCCTCGTCGTACTCGACGTCGCGCCCGCGGTAGTAGTCCTCCTTGAGCCGGCGGATCACCCCGCGGAGCCGGTCGCCCGACTCGCCCGACCACCACGTCGGGCCGTAGCGCTCGGCGAGGCGGTCCTCGAGGACCGTGACGTAGCGGTCCGGGAACGCGTCGACGGGGCCCGAACGCGGCTCGACGGGGTCGCCGGGGACGGGAACGAAGGTCCCGTCCTCCCGCTCCACCAGCCCGAGCGCCCACGTCTCCTCGCGGAGCACCTGCCGCACGGCCGCCGGGTGGGGACCCCCTTCGACGTACTCGCAGATCTCCTCGGGATCGACCGGCCGGACGTTCCGCAAGTAGAGTGCGTTCTCCCGGACTGCCTCGCGCTGGTCGGGGGTCATTCGGCGGGTGTTCGGGGGAGGGGAGTCATTCGCGGGCCGACCGGTACAGTTCCTCGAACGTCTCGTGGTCGGCCCCGGCCACGCGCTCGGCCGCCGCCGCCACGTCCGCGGCGCCCTCGAAGGTCGTCTGGACGTCGGCGTACACCCGCGGGGTGCCCGAGAGGAACTCGGCGACGAGCGACTCGACGCCGTCGTAGACCGGCGTCCCGAACGGCTCGGGAACGTCCTCGGCCGCGAGGGCGAAGGCGAGCAGGGCCGCGTGCGTCCTGGCCTGGACCGTCTCCATCGCCGTGTCGTGCTCCTCGGGCGTCGTCTCGAAGAGGTCGTTGCCGGCGTCGGCGAGCGCCTCGCGGAGCCGCCCGACGGTCGGACCGTCGGCCGCCGTCACGGCCGCGATGCGCCCGGGCGCGTTCTCGGGACCGAAGAGGGGGTGGAGGCTCGCCCGCTCGACGTCCGGGGCGTGCTCGGCCATGGCCGCCACCGGCCCGGCCATGACCCCCGAGCAGTCGACCACCGCCTCGCGGGCCCGCCCGGCGTGGTCGGCGATAGCCACCTCGGTCAGGCGCATCGGCACGGCGACGCAGACGACGTCCGCGCGCTCGTCGCCGTCGAGGGGGACCACGCTCCCGCCCACCTCGGAGGCGGCGGCCTCGGCCGCCGCCCGGTCGACGTCGGCGAACGCCACCCGGGAAGCGGCGGCCCCGACCGAGCGGGCGAACCAGCGGCCCATCTCACCGGCGCCGACGACGAGGACGTCCATGGGCGGGTGATACCGGCCCGGTTATAAAAAGGGGTTCGGCCCGCGACCGCGGGGCGGTGCCGGGGGTGAGTGCCGCGGCGTCGCTGCCTGCCGCTCCTCAGACCGCGAGCACCAGGGCGTCCGACGAGCCGATGACCCGGTTCGTGATGGTCCCGAAGGCGGGCTTGTCGGGGTCCGAGCGGCCGCGCTTGCCCATCACGATCAGGTCGACGTCGTGGTCCCTCGCGTACTCGAGGATCTCCTCTTCGGGGATCCCGGAGCGGACCTCCGTCCTGCAGCGGACGCCGGCCTCCTCGGCCCGCTCTGCGACGTCGAGGGTGTACTCGCGGCCCTTCTTCTCCAGGCGCTGTCGCGTCTCGGCGATGTCTGAGGGGGTCGCGACGAAGGCCGCATCGCCCATGTCCATCACGTAGAGGGCGTGGATCGTAGAGCCGTGGCGCTCGGCGATCCGGATGGCGTTCTCGACCGCGTTCGCCGATCGTTTGCTGCCGTCGGTGGGGACGAGGACGTGCTCGTACATCTCGACCTGTCAGTCGTCTGGGGTAGTGAAAGGTATAGAGCCACTAACGGCCGCGCGGGAACGGTGCGGTCGTCGCTCGGCCGCCGCTGCCGGCCGGCTCACCCCTCGACGACGAGGTGCTTCGGGTACTCGACCAGGTTCTCGTAGCCGTCCTCGGTGACGAGGACGAAGTCCTCGACGCGCATCCCGCCGACCGCGGGGTCGTAGAGGCCGGGCTCGACGGTGACGACGTTGCCGACCTCGAGCGCCTCCCCCTCGGGGGCGAGCCGGGGGAGCTCGTGGACGTCGAGGCCGATGCCGTGGCCCGTGCCGTGGATGAAGCCCGTCTCCGCCGACGGGTCGGCCCGGAGGGTGTCGTAGCCGGCCTCCTCGTACACGTCGCAGACGGCGTCGTGCACCGCAGCGCCGCTGACCCCGGGTTCGATCGCGGCGAAGGCGGCGTCCATGGCCTCGACGGTGACCTCGAAGCGCCGGCGGACCTCGTCGGTCGGCTCCCCCCGGACGAACGTCCGCGTCATGTCCGCGTGGTAGTGGGTCGCCTTCGAGCGCGGGAAGACGTCCACGACGATGGGCTCGTGGGCGGGCAGCGGCCCGCTGCCGCGGTCGTGCGGGTCCGCGCCCTGTGCCCCGCCGGCGACGATGGTCTCGTCCAGGCCGCAGCCGTGGCGCAGGAGCTCCATCTCGATGGCCTCCTTCACCGCCTCTGCGGTGAGCGGCTCGCCCTCGTGGAGGAGGACGCCGTCGACGACCGACGCGTCGGCGACGAGCGCCTCGGCGCGGGCCATCGCCGCCTCGTTCGCCCGCTGGGCGGCCCGGACGTGCTCGACCTCCTCGTCCGTCTTGACCGCGCGGATCTCAGTGACGACGCCCTGCTCGTCGGGCACGACGGTCACGCCGCGCTCGCGGAGGCCGTCGGCGGTGTCGAGCGGGAACCGGCCGGGGACTGCGACCGAATCGACGCCGGCGTCCGCGAGGAACGCGGCGACGACCTCGCGCCGGGCGGTCCGGGCGCCCGACTCGGCGCGCACCTCGGCGTAGTCGTAGTCCCCCAAGCGGGACACCGAGTCCGCCGCACTCTCCCGGCGGGCCCGGCCGTACTCGAGCTCCGAGACCAGCAGCCGGAGGGCGTCGGGGGTGTAGAGCGTGAAGTAGGGGTCCGGCGCGTCGAAGCCAGAGAGGTAGCGCTGGTCGGCCTCCTCGCCGTCGGCGTCGATCAGGTAGCCGTCGACGCCGACCGCGTCGAGGTGGGCGTCTAGGCGCGCTGCGTCCATGTCCATGGGTCCGGCCCGAGCCACAAGTAGGTGTCCCACAACCCCAGGCGGCGACTCCTGTCCGCCGGCTGGGCCAGCCGCCCGGTACCGCGCCCCCCGGCCCTCCCGTCGTCCCTCCGTAGTGGAACCGACCGCCCCATTCAAACCGCCGGCCGTCGAACCCGGGACCGACGCCGATGGACTGGCACGCCCGCGAGGTGCCCGAGGTTCTCTCCGCACTCGATTCGGGGCAGGACGGGCTCCCCACTGCCGAGGCCGAGGCGCGGCTCGACGAGCACGGGCCCAACGAGCTCAGTCGCGAGGCGGGGCCGTCGCCGCTCGCCATCCTCGCCGCCCAGTTCAACGACGCCCTGATCTACCTCCTCGTGCTCGCCGCCGTCCTCTCCGTCGCGGTCGGGCTGCTCCCGGGCCGGACGCCGGAGTACGCCGAGGCCGGCCTCATCCTGGCCATCCTGCTGGCCAACGGCGTCTTCGGGTTCGTCCAGGACTACCAGGCAGAGCGGGCCATCCAGTCGCTCCGGGAGCTCGCCACCCCCGACGCGACCGTCGTCCGCGACGGGGCGGCCCGGACCGTCGACTCCCGGGCCGTGGTCCCCGGCGACGTGATCGTGCTCGAGCAGGGCGACGCGGTGCCGGCCGACGCCCGGCTGTTCTCGGCCACCGCGCTCGCGGCCGACGAGTCCACGCTCACCGGCGAGAGCGCCGCCGTCGGCAAGGAGGTCGAGCCCGTCCCCGCGGAGGCGCCCCTCGCCGAACGGACTTCGATGGTCTATGCGAACACGAACGTCGTCGCGGGCCGGGGCCGGGCGGTCGTCGTCGGGACCGGGATGGCCACCGAGGTCGGCGCCATCGCCGGACAGCTCGCGGCCGTAGAGGAGACCGAGACCCCGTTCCAGGCCGAGGTCGACCGGCTCGGGAGGCGCATCGGCCTCGGCGTGGTCGCGCTGATCCTCGTGGTGGCCGCGGCACAGCTGCTAGCGACCGCCGCCGGCCCCGTGACGGTCGTCCTGGTCGCGGTCACCCTCGCCGTCGCCGCGGTGCCCGAGGGGCTCCCGGCCGTCGTGACGCTCACCCTCGCCCTCGGCTCGCGGAAGCTGCTCGCCCGGAACGCGCTGGTCCGCAGCCTCCCGGTCGTCGAGAGCCTCGGCGCCGTGGACGTGATCGTCACGGACAAGACGGGCACCCTGACCGAGAACGCCATGACCGTCCGCCGGATCGTCGCCGGCGGAGAGGAGTACGTTGTGTCGGGGACGGGCACGGAGCCGGACGGGTCGTTCACCCGTGCACCGGACGACGGTGGCGTCCGGAGGAGCGACGACATCCGGGACGGGGACCGGGTCGAGTCCCGTCGAGCCGACGCCCTCTCCAGCCTGCTGTGGGCCGGCGCCTCGTGCAACAACGCCGAGCGGACGGTCGACGGCTACCGCGGCGACCCGACCGAGGTCGCCCTGG
>Ga0102944_1002644_pt1 | contig 10314 bp, 13 predicted proteins | sample SalPonD_shore_MG_FD_78172 | JGI IMG/M metagenome (GOLD analysis project Ga0102944, IMG submission 78172) | Salt pond soil microbial communities from South San Francisco under conditions of wetland restoration - Salt Pond MetaG... | ecosystem: Environmental > Aquatic > Marine > Intertidal zone >... | reverse complement strand
CGAACGTAGTCGCCGGCGGCGTAGGCCGTCAGCCGCAGGACATTGCTCGGCTTGATGGCGATCTTGCAGCGCGAGTCACCGAGATCCGCGCGACACTCGGGCTGGTAGAGCTCGACGATCTGCTGGCTGTACGCCTGCGTCAGACCGCGCAGCTCCGTGTGGAAAACGCCGCTATCGGCATAGATGATCTCGCCGAGCCGACCGCGACGCACGCGGAGTTCACCCTGGCTCAGGTCGGCCCAATTCACGACCGAGACACGGACTTCAGCGAAATCGAACAGACCAGCGCGAAGATCGTAATCGGTGAGCGCGGTGCTATCGAGGAATCCTTCCACGTCGAGGTTGTCGACGCTGAGGCCCACCTGATTGGCCACGGCCGTGCGGTTGTAGCCCACCGCCGCCTCATAGGTATTCCCCTCGAACGGAATCGAGACGTCGTGATCGGTGAAGAAGAACTCCACGCCGTCCGTGCGGGTCAGGCGCCAGATCGTCGCAAGCGTCGTCTCTTCGAGGCCGAGATGAGTGGCCAGAGCAGAAGTGATCGTCTTCGGCATGCTACACCCTGATCTCCTGGACGTTGATGCGCGGCATCGAGATAGCGGCCTCGTCCGAGAAGACCTCGGTCGTGATGTCGAGCGAATCGCTTTCGAACCGCACCGGGACGTCGAACTCACAGATGACCTCGACCGCCGGGCCGTTGAGCGCAGCCAAGGTCGAGCCGATCGTGATGATGCCGGTGGTCGTATCCACCTGAAACTGATCTGCGCCCGCGCCTTCAACGCGCTCGATGTCGTTCACCCAGACGCGCACGGTGCCGCTGACCGGCTTCGTGATCTCGCGATCGAAGAAATAGGCGGCCACCGAATACCGCTTGAAAATCTGGAAGGTCGCATTCGTGCCATCCGTCAGCCCGATCGACTGCCGCGTGGTCGCGTCGCCGCCGAGGCTATCGCCGATCTGGAAGTCCGACCAGTCCTTGAACCGGAAGCCGGTCAACTGCCCGCGCATGGCGTAGAAGTGATTGATGACGGCCTCGATCTGGCTCTTGCGAGTCAGGCCATAGCCGATGTCCCACTTACCGCGGACCTTCTCCCAATCCTGGTTGCGGCGCTCGTAGCCGGACGAGAGCGTGATGACGGTGGTCTTGAACCCCGGACCACCGGACGCGCCACGCTCAACGTCTTCGGGAAGCCGCTGCTCGACGAAAGCCATTATGCGTTCCTCCGCTGTGCGCGCTGGAGCGCGATCTGCGTGTCGGTGAGGATCTGGCCCTGCGAACGACGGAAGCTATTCGCATCCGGCGTGTTGATCGTGTAGTGGACCGAGATCGGCCGCTGATTCGGTCCACCGCCCTCCGGCGTCGTTACCGACACGCGCTCGCCATCACGCGCCCGGAAGGCCACGAGACGATTGTCGATGCCCGGCACGCTCGCCACCGAGCTGCTGCTGCCGACCGTGAACGCGCCGCCGTTCGCGAACGGACCCGAGAGCTGAAGTGCAGTCGGGCCGGCGGACGGGAGAAGGCTGCTGAGGAAGCCACCGGCCTTGCCGATGAGCTCGCCACCGCCGCCGCCGAAGATGCTGTTCAGCAGGCCGCCCTTGGTCGGCTGACCGAAGCCGAGCGACGCACCGATGTTCGCGATCACCGAGCGCGTGGCCAGCCGGAGAAGCTGAGCCTCGATGTCCTTCAGGAAGTTGCCGATGCTGAAACGGCCGGTCTGCACGAACTGCACAACCGCGTCCTCGGCCGAACGGAATGCCGAGGTCAGTGCATCTTCAACGCCGGCCGCGGTGTCCTCAACCGACTTCTGGAGCTTCAGGAACGTGCGCTCTGCGCCGGCGGCCAGACTGGTCTTGCCCTCCAGATAGTTGATCCGCAGGTCGCGCAGGTTCTTCTTGAACTCCTGAAGCGTGATGATGTTGCGCTGGAGGGCGCTGCGCAGGAGCTTCTGCTGCTCATTGAAATCGGTCGTGGCGTTGCCCACGCCGATCACATCGCGCTCGACGCGCTTCATCACCTCGGCTTCGGTGAGGCCGTACTTCTTCAGGACGTCAATGCCTGCCTCACGCGCCTTGTTGAGCACCTTCGTGGCGTCGGCCAGCTTGATCGTCGCTTCGGCGCTCGGACTGATACGGCTGAGCAGACTGTCGAGGCCCTGCTGCGCCTTCTTCAGCGCCTTGTCGCTGACACCGCCTCCGCCACCGACAACCTCAGCCGGCTTCGGACCCTCAGCCAGAACAGCCTTGCGCTTGCGCAGGCGATCCAGATTGTCGTTCAGAATCGACACCAGACGCTCCAGGTCCTTCACCGCCTGCGAAGTGGGATCGAGCAAAGCCTGGAAGTTGAGCCGGGCGCTGATGGTGTCGCGGAGCTTCTGGGTCTTGCCAATGAAGTCGTCGACCTGCTTGCCGGTCAACTTGCTGACGCCGCCGAGCTCTCCGATGCTCTTGGCGAGATCGTTCGCCTGCTGAGCAAATCCGCGTACCACACCCGTGGGCTCCAGAAAGCTCTTCGCAAGATTCTTGACCTGACCGAAGAGCTCCACGGCCTTGGCCTTCATCTCATCGAAAACCTGCTCGATGGACTTGCCCTGCTTGATAGCCACTGCGGCCATAGCGATAAACGCGGCAGTGAACGCAGTCAGAAGCACGGGGATGGTGTCGGCGGCCAGCGCCAGCATCCGGGCGCCCAAGCTCAGAAGCAGAGAGCTCAGGAGCTTGAGTCCTTCCAGCAGCAGCTTGCCCGCGATGACCGCGGTCAGGATGCCCAGCGCCTTAGCCAGGACATCGGCATTATCCGCCGCAATGCGCAGCAGCGCCGTTACGCGCGCAACCGCGCCACCGAGCGAACCCGAAACGCCGGCGTCGCCCAGGCTGAGCACGACCGACTCAGCGGCCGACTTCAGCTCCAGCAGAGCGCCGTTGAGGTTGTCGTTCATGATGTCGGCAAAGTGCTTCGCCGCACCAGCCGCGTTCTCATTCTGCTTCGTATACTCCTTGATCTTGTCGATCGAGCGCAGCAGGATGAGAAGGTTCGACGCCTGCCGCTTACCCACCAAATCGCTGGCTTCAGCCAGACCGATATGGCGATCCCGAAGCGTCTCCAGCACCGGGATGAGGCCGCGATCCTGAACACTGAGATCGCCGCCGGCCTTCGCAAGGTCGATGAGAATCGTCCGCAGTCCAGTACCAGCGCGCGTCGACTGCACACCGGCATTGGAAAGAGCTTCGATGGCCGCCGTAGCCTGCTCGATGCTGACCCGCGCGCTGACGGCCGCGGGCGCAGCGAACGACATGGCCTGACCCATCTGCTCGACGTTGGTGTTGGCGCTGTTGGCAGCCAGGGCGACAATATCGACCACCCGGCCCATCTCGCTCACCTGGAGATTGAAGCCCTGAAGAATGTTGGACGCGAGATCCGCGGCGCGGCCGAGATCGAGCGCGCCAGCCTGCGCAAGCAGAAGCACGTCACGCGCGCTCGCGAGCACCTGCGTGGTATTGAAGCCGGCGCGAGCGAGAAACAGCATGCCCTCCGCCGCCTCGGTGGCGGTGAACCGAGTCGTGGCGCCGAGCTCGCGCGCAAGGTCTCGAAGTTCTCCGAATGCCCTATTCGTTGCGCCCGTAGCGGCGCGCACGGTGGACATCGCCTGGGCGAAGGTAGCGAGGCTGCTGAGCATGCGCCCGATGACCGCGGCGGACGCCACCGCGACCAGCAGGGCGCGAAGCTGACCGAGCACCGTCCGCAGCGTGCCCATCTCCTTCGCGGACTTCGCGCCGGCCTTGCCCAGGTCGTTCAGGTTCCGGCGGACGGTGCGCGTGCCGCGATCACTGACGACGATCTCGAAGCGTTCGGTTGCCACAGCCCTACCCCTTGAAAATCCGAGCGCCCTTCACGGACTCGACGCCGGCCTGCACACCCTTCTGGATGAACCCAGCCGGCGCCTGCTTCGAATGACCGTTGTTGAGCCGGCCGATGTACGGGACATTGTTCGTGAGATAGAGCTTCTGTCCCTTGCCGGCCTGGAACGTGTTGATCGCGGTCTTGGCCTGTGCGATGGCCGCCTCCGCATTGGCACGCTCACCAATGCCCAGCTTCTTGCCCGGCGCGTAGGCCGGGATGACATCGGCAAATGGCGTACCGTTCGAGCCGATCCAATTCGAGCGGGCCACGCCCTTGTCGACGGGCGTTCCGTAAACGAGCTCCCGGTCGATCGCCATCGCCGCCTGCCGGGCGATCCGGGTAACGCCGGGCGCAACTTCATTTGCGCGCCGACGCACCACCGCCGGCAGAAGATCGAACGGCTTGACCATGGCCTACTTGTTTCCCTTCGTCTTGCGCTTCCTCTCGCGATACCTAAGATACTCCGCATCAAGGGCGCGAATCAAGGCGAAGAAACGATCGTAGTCGTCCTCGTTCATCTGGTGCCGGCTCGCGTAGGCGTCGATGGCCATCCAGGGGATCGGCCCCTCCGCCATGCCAACTGAGCGACACGTGGAGAGATCGAGGAAGGCCGCGTAGTAGAACTGGAGCCCCGGCAGCAGGGCCGGGGCGTTCCTAATGCGTTCCGGGATAGGGAGGCGCTGCTTCCTAGCCTGCTCTAGGATCTGCCGCTCGACCTCGCCCTGTTCGAGGTCGTACAGCAGGACCTCGATCAGTTTCCCGAGTCGGTCTCGACGCCCAGCTCGCGGAAGTTGGCCGCCTTCATGGCCTGCTCGCGGACGTCGGTGAACAGCTCCGGCAGGTCCGTGAACAGCTTGATGACGTTCTCGCGGGTGAACGGCATCGGCTGCTTGTTGCGGTCCTTGATGCCTTCCCAGCCAAGGACGACGGTCTCGGCGAACGCCTCGATCAGGAGGGTGTTCGCCACGTCCTCGTCCATCGTGTCGGCGTCCATCTGCCGGCGGTACGGCCGCGTCTTCTGCTCCAGGACCTTGGTGAAGCGGTTGTTGGCGCCGCCGGCACGGGCGATCCGGATCTTGCCGAGCTTGCCGTAGTCCAGCTCGATGCCGGTGCGCTCCATGCCCTTGTCCGTCGCGAAGACGTCGTAGATCGACTCGGCGTCGTTCTCTTCCGGGGCCTTGACCGCCTGATCCTCCGCCTGCGGCGCCGCGGTCACGGCCTCCTCCTCGGGCAGATCGGCAGCGGTCGTGTTCTGGTCTTCGGTCATCGTCGTGGTCTCCTCTTTGGAGTTGTGGTTGCGGCGGCTTTGGTCAGGGAGACCCGCCCACTCCCACCGGGCCGGCTTAGACGTCGGCCGCCGCCGGCAGGTAGTCGTAGAACATCATGAGCAGCGTGTGGTTGAAGGTCAGGTCGGCCGCCGCCGGCGTGCTCAGCGGCAGCGTGACCGGCTGGTCCTGCTCGACGTTCAGCCGGCCATCGCCAAGGGCGATGAGCGGAATGTCGACCAGAACACCGCTCGTGATGGCGTTGGAGTCGACGGTGCGGCCCTTGACCATCGCGAAGTCGAGCGTGACGTCGCTGTTGTTGCGGATCGCCTGCACGGCCTCGATCGTCGAGAAGTAGGCCGTGGCGTTGCCGTCGACGTTGAACTGGCCGGCCGTCACCTCGAACGCGCCGAGCACCGAGATCGCCTTGTTCGGGCTCACGTTGTTGTTGATGACCACCGTGAAGTCCGTCAGGTAGGCGAACAGCGCAGTCGGGTTCGAGTCGATCGGATCGAGGATCGCCATCTTCAGCCGCGAGAAGTCGTTCGTGGTGTTGTAGGCGTCACCCGAGCTCAGCGCCGGGCGCGTGCCGCTCTTCAGACCGGTCGTGGCCGTCCGCTGCTCGTTGTCGGTCGACACGAAGCTGATGTCGGCCGTCACCTTGTCGGCGGTGTTGAAGTTGAAGGTGAGCTGGTTCGGCACCGAGCCCACGAGGTACTCGGACTGGATCGCGCTCGGCGTCGCCGTGTCCGGGGCGCCCAGCGTGCGCTCCAGGTTGTAGCTGCGCCGCACGATGAGGGTCGGATCGCTCTCGTTCTTCAGCACGCGACCGAACCACAGCCGGATCGCCAGTGCGGTGCCGCCCGAGCCGGTGTCGGTGCCGTCGTCCGTGACCATCGTGCCCTGGGTCTTGTCCAGCGTCAGCGCATTGGCCGTGATCGACTTGACGCGGGCGAAGCCGTTGTTGACCGCGTTGAAGAACTGGTCGGCAGTGGTGTCGCCACCGATGAAGATCCACTCGCCCGGCACGAGGCCCAGCGTGGTGAAGTCGAGCGTCGTGCTCGTGAGCAGCGGCAGGGTGCCCGAAGCGTCGATCTGGAGATCGCCGGCGGCGGCCTCGTAGCCTACCGCAACGATCAGCGCGTCAGTCGGCGGCGAAGCCTCGGCCGTCAGGGTCTCCGCAACGGATACGTCGGTGGCCACCGAGTCGATCGCGGTGACGGTCTTCAGGCCGTTGTTGCCGGCATTGGTGAAGCCGGATGCGAAGATGAGATGGCCGGCGACGAAGCCCGTCGAGTCGGCCAGATCGTAGGTGTCGTCACCCGCCTGGACGGTGACGCTGATCGGATTCTCCTCGCCCTTCCGGCGCAGGTCCGCGAAGAAGTAGCCCTGAAGGAGGTCCTCCAGGTTCTCGCGCGTCAGGTCCATGTTGAAGCCACCGCTGGCATCGAGGTCCGTCACGGTGCCCTTCTGGCGCTGGCGACTCGCATTGATCGGGTTGCGGGCGGTCGTGGTGATCTGACCGCCGAAGTTGTCGTAGCTGTTGGGCTCCAGCGGAATCCAGACCGGCGTACCCGGCAGCACGCCGAGGGACTGTTCCTCGGCATAGCGAAGACCCGTGGCGTTCGAGTCGATCTTGTTCACAGTGGCCATGGTTTTGCTCTCCGTTCAACGCGCGTTGAGGCTGTGCATGCGAGCCTACTTTACCGCATCGTAATCAAACTCGGCAAGGACGTTCGTCTGATACCAGTAGCCGTCCCGGCCAATCTCCTGGGACCGGACGTTCGTGAAATCCACCGTATCGCCGCCACCGGTCGACTTGCCTTCAAATGCGTCGACCGCCACCTTGACGAGGATGTCGCTCTCTGTCAAGCCATCACCGAACGGCGTGAAAATCTGCACCGTGACGATGCCGGTCTTGCGGAACCGGCGGTTCCCGGTCTCGCCCATCGTGTTCTGCCGGCCGGTGTTGTGCAGCACGCTCACTCGCGCCCACGATACGTCGCCGCTGGGAAGATCCTGCGTGCGATCGTCGTAGCGGAGCTCCGGCGGCGAAGCCTGCGCGTTCCACTCGGTCGTGAAGTGATCGAGGATGGCATCACGGGCCAGTGCTGGATCGCTGAAGGGCATCCTCTACCTCCGAATCTGGATGATGTAGACGACTCGCGTGTTGCCGGGATCGAGCGTCTGCACGTCCTGAATCTTCCAATTCGAGCCGCCGTCCACGAGCACGTCGAAAGTCTCTACCTCGGACGGGTCCGTATCAGCAGCCGCCACGTAGGCCACCTTGTCGCCACGGCGCACGAGCTGGCCATCCACATCCGCAGCGTCGTAGGGGACGATGACGGCCTTGAGCGGACCCAGCGTCGTCGGATTGCCGGCATTGGCCCGCCAGGGCTTCGCCGGATCGGCCGACGTCTGGTCCTGCTTCACCAGCGAGATGTCGCGGCCGTTCGCGTCGATCAACCGCTGGGCCGTGATCGCGAGCGAGGCATAATCGACCATGGCTATGCCCTGCGCAGCTCGACCGCGAAGCCGTTCTTCAGCAGCTCCTTCAACCATTCGTCAGCGACCGGATACTCCGGCAGATTGAAGTCGCTCACGAGCGGCGAGGAAGCCGCCGCCGGCTTCGTGCGGTAGGCGTTCTTGCTGACGTCGCTGTAGCGCGTCTCCTCTTCCAGGGGGCCGACCTTCTCGCGCTTGCTCACCACCTGACCGGACACACCGCTGGTGACGCTGCCCGTGGCGGGATCGAGCGTCGAGTAGGGCCGCGCCGGAAGCGGAAGCAGCGAAATCTGGAGCGCGATCAGCGCGTATTCCGCCACCGCCTTTTCGAGGGGCGCCGGCACGCCGTCCCAGAGGAAGTCGTCGTTGTCGAAGGCGGAGATCCGCGGCCACTCAAGCCCCTGGTCATGGTGCTCCTTGTAGCCGCGGAACCTCGCTCCGAACCGCTTGTCCACGTAGTCCGTGGCGCGAATGATGGCCGACTGCTTGTCGGCGGTGTTGGCGATCGTCCACGTCGTATTACCGCGATCGCCGTGGAAGGTGTCCGCGAACGTCTCGTCGATGTAGGCGTTGGCGTTGGCTACACCGGTGCCGTCTTCAAGCGTGAAGGCCATCTGCTACTCCTTGGAATGGGCCGGCGGCGATCAGCCCTCGCCGCGATCCGGACCCTTGAGCGGCGCAGTACGGCCGGAGACCATCTGCGAGCTCATGGACATCCGGCTGCCGCCGGTACGGACGTTCTTGTTGCCGCTGGTCGCGGGACGCGACTTCTGCGACATCCGGCGAAACTGATTGCCGGTGCTACGAGTGGTTCCACGCATGATCTGTCTCCTTCCTCACTTGCGGGGGTCGCCCTTGACGCCGGTGCCGACGCCACGGAACTGCGAACTCGTGCCAAACACGCGACCGGCGGGCTTGGCGTTCTTCGTGGACCGGCTGACGCCATGCGACGTGCGCTTGAACGCATCGGCCGTCGAAGTGGTGGTGCCTCGTGCCATGGGACTCTCCCTCATGATCTCGCCGTAAATCTAGCAGCGCATGCCGGTTCTGGCAACTGAAGGACAACACGCCGCGCCCTTGGTTGAGAGCGCGGCGTGCCTGATTCGTGCCGGTCCGTGTGCCGGTCCGCTACGAGTTGAGCGCGTCGAGCTCCTTCTGCTCGCGAGCCTTGTCGCGGTTCCACTCCGGCGCCGCGGCTTCGACGTCCTTCCGCGTGATGCCGGCCGAGCCGTAGGAAGTCTCGACGGCGGTCATGAGCGGCAGACCGTCCTCGGTCCAGTGATCGTCGTTCTCGGGATCGAGGCCGTGGATGGCCTTCAGCAGCGCCGTGTCGGTGGGCGTCACCGGCTGTGCTTCACCAGCCCCACCCTGCTCCGGCGCCCGCTCGGGAACCCCGGCGTCCGACTGTCCGTTCCCACCGGAAACGTCCGTGCCGGTCCCTTCCGGGGCTTCACCTGCTCCGTTCCCGTGGTCGTCGCTCGGCGCGGGAGCCCCTTCCCCTTCCGGCTGAACGTGGCCTTCGCCTTCGTCCCCTTCCGGCTGAACTTCCCGCGAAGAATTACGCTGGCCATCGGCGGCCTCCTTGTCCCGCTCCTGGGCGGCGCGGAGCTCGTCCGAGCCTTCCAGAAACGCCTGGAACGAACGGCCCATGTAGACGACCAGTCCTTCGACGGCCTCCATGGTGCCGTGGAGCTCCAGCACGCCCTCGACGAACTGATGCCCCTTGAGATTCATCGTCCGGCCGGCGTAGGGGCCGGTCAGAACAAGCCGGTGATTGCGCGGCTCTGCCATCGTCATTCTCCTTGCTTTTTCAACGGATCTTGCCCCGGCCCGCCGAAGCGGAACCGGGGTGATCCTTGGGTTACGCCTTCAGCGAAGCGTAGAAGGCCGGGACCTCCACCGTGTCGGCGCCGAGCACTGCGGTGAGTGCGGAGCCGGCCGTGCCCTGGTCGGTGATCGCACCGACGAAATCGGGCAGCGGAGCATCGTCGCCACCGGCGAACGTGACCGGCGGCAGGAACTCCACGAGCACCTGCTTGTCGCCGAGACCGTCCGTGGTCTCCGCGATGGTCAGGGTGTTCGAGGTGCCGTTGTAGGCAGCGCCGGCGATGATGGACGTGCCGTTGAGGGCCGTCACCATGAGCGCGGCGATGGAGTCGACGGTGGCCGCCGCGGCGCCCGTGACGGTGAGATCGACCACCGGCGAGCTATCGAGGACGGCGACACGCAGGCGGAAACCTTCCAGGTCGGCGCCAGCGGCGATCTCGGTGACGGTGGCCGCGGCCCAAGCCGCATCACTGTCGCCGGTATACTTGGCCTGAGCCATGGCCGCGGCGTCGTTCGCGCTGTTGGCGTAAACGACCACCGTGTCCGCGCCGTCCGGGAGGAAGGTGCGGGCGTTGGCCGGCAGCTCTACGAGATAAGCGGGCATGGTGTGGTCCTCCTTGTTGCGGAAGGCGGTAGAGCTCCGGGCCGCTAGACCCGGAGCTCAGACCGAACCCTAGTTGGTGATGCCGTCCGCGCAGGCCAGACCCTTCTCCGAGAAGAGGGCCAGACCCGAGTACCACTTGACGCGCCAGATGTGCTCGTCCGCGTCCTCGGCCTCGCCGACGTCGACCACGTTGATGCCCGACATGCGCTCGG